>JACCDG010491841.1_pt1 | contig 39905 bp, 53 predicted proteins | sample 7442471 | NCBI WGS metagenome assembly JACCDG01 (sample SAMN15323444, study PRJNA562643) | freshwater metagenome | isolation source: river surface water | place: USA:Blue River Watershed | collected 2017-08-17 | reverse complement strand
ATCAGCAAGAAGAACCAGATGCTTGCGCGAACGTGCAGTGTTGCAGTGATCGCAACGAGTCATAGAGACATTGCGATACTTGGACATGTCAGTATAGCCCGACACGATAACATCACCGTCAAAATCATCAATACGACCCAGAACCGAATACTCACCAATTTTGATAACCGATTCATCAACGGTGATATCCACCATGGTGTGTTCAAAATCACCAGCATCAGTCACTTCGATCTTGGTGTAGGGTTCCGAGATGGTGACGTTGATTTCAGGGCAACCCAGCTTGATTGCCTTAGCATTCTTCTTGGCAACGAATGTCTTGAATGCGGGGAGAGAAGCGATGTTGATAGTTGCGGTGTTCATAGGGAAGAAGTATACCCATATCACCGCAACTTGTCAAGCGTTTTCTCTAACTTTTATTGATCCAGCATCCAGTCGATCCAGCGAAGACGGTACAGACGCATCTGTTCCAAAGATGGATAGGTGCCATATCGACAATCATATACTTTGCCCCAAACCCAAAAATCAAGGTTGCTTGCCGAGCAACCCATACTTTGCATGATATAGTTCCTTAACCATTCTCCTGCTGAATTTGATGGCAGAGCAAGGCAAATAAATTTTTCTTTTCTAGTTGAAATACGATGCCTAGCATATCGCAGAGCATGTTTGATTTCTTCAGTAGATGGTCGATTCATGATTCTTCCAGTTTATCAAGCCAAGTCTCAAATACAGCAACCATTTCATCTTCTGGTGTGAAGTCATTTGAATCCACATGACCGAACTCAGTCTTTTCACCAGTGTTCCAGATGAAGTATCGAGTTCCTTTGATAGTTGCAAATCGACCAACGTGCCCACGTTCTTCCCATGCACCAGATGAATCGATCATGAACCTGTAATCCCACTTACACGTATCATCATTGAATTCTTTGATCACGTACTGATCTTCGCACACAGCTAGAAGATACTCGACGTAGTTGTGTCGCCAGCGACGAATAGTTGTATGCGACATGATTCAGAAAGTGAAATCGTGGTACGCTTCGCGGCGACCAAAAAAGATGCCGCCGTTTTGGCTCTTGGTCCAGCGACCAGTATCAACGTTCATGTACACACGTTCCCATGCACCACCACGGTTGCGCCAGAAACTCTTGTAACCTTTGACGTTGATTTTGTATTCATACGTCTGCGACTCGGAGAAACCATTGTTGTCAATGCGTTCATAGTCATCATCGCGAACTTCAACGATGGTGGACTTGCCAACAGTGAACACACGAAACACGGTACCGGGGTGCCGATCCGACCACGAAAGAATCGTAGCCGGGGTACCAGCTTTGATCTGCGACACATCGCCAGCGCCACTAGACAGAATGTGATTCACGAGAGAGCCAGTTTGAGTACCGAGTTTCATGATGGGTTCCTTGAGTTGATGGACTGAATTCTATAGAAGAAATTTCATCCTGTCAATACCCAAAATGCAAAAAGGGGCTAAAAAGCCCCAATTTGTTTATGCCAGAGAATCCAGCATCTTTTGCAGATCATCAAGAGAAGCACCCTTGATTGCGTCATCCTTCTTGGCTTCCATTGCTTCCATGATGCGTTGACGGGTACGCGACTTTTCTTCAGCCGTTACACGAGCAGCATTTTCAGCAACACGAACCGAAATGATGTGCTTGATGATTTCAAGCTTCAGTTCCGACACCGAGTCAGCCTTAACTGCACTCGGATTGACAAACGAGACAGTCGGTGCAGAACCGATTTTGTTGTACAGATCAACCGCAATGGCATCCAGATTGGCCTTGCCAGTTGCCGAAGTCAGCGGCAGTTGCCACAGGTCTTCCACAGACAGTTGACCCTTCACGGTGTCAAAACGCAGTTGCAGACGCGAAGCTTGTTCAAAAATATTCGACATGATAAATTTCCTTTAAAAAATGATTTTGATAACACGAGACATAGCACCATTCACTTTACAAACCAGAGAGGCTTTCTTGGTACTAGAGAAACCCAATCCGGACAGTTGATCATCAGATTCAGCCGTCTTCATCTTGGAGCCAACAATTTCCATCACCTTACGGTGTTTGTCAAGGTCAGCACAGAGGAATTCGTTGTAGAATCCACGAGCAACGCCATCATTCTTACAACCCTCAAGCATGAAGAAGTAATGTTTGTTACCGACACCATGCCCATCCCAATAGTTGGGAGAATGCATGATAGAACCAACCTTCACAAAATCCATGGTGTTGATGTTCCAGATCGTCTTGGACTTCTGAACACCCGCAGCAGCACCACTCACAGTGAAGCCATCTTTCTTCGAATACTTGATACGAGCAACCTCAACGGTCCCACCAGTAGGGGGATTCTTGCTTTGAGTGAACGTGTAAATCTGACCAAAAATGTCGATATGGACTTCAAATCCAGTATCAGACGACTCTCGACGCGAATAGTTGTTCACCTTCAGAACATACTCACCTTCTTTCATGGTCGAAGCCGATTCATAAACGATGTTTTCAACCGGAGTTCGAGTAGAACCACTACCAGCGTTCATATCAACGTCCAAATTGCCACCCATCCCAGACTTTGCGTATCGATTTCCGAAATAGATATGCCCACCATTCGGTTCATGCATATGGAAATCCAGATCGTCATAGTTGTACCATGCCAGACGGCAGCACACATCACCAGTAACGTTACCACCAGCCTGTTTGACACGTTCCTTGACCGCATCAGCCATGTCGCCGGTATACGACCAGCTAAAGCCGTTGTCCCATTTGAACATGTTTCGAGCAGTCGGATTAGCCGGAGCAATCAGACTCACGAAGTTGCTGGCATGAGTATTCTCAACCAGAACTTCGATAGATTCAGCAGTCGGCAGAATGTCAGTCAGAAACTTTTCAATACCAACTTCCTGAACCTTGTCAAAGGTCTTGGGAGTTTTCTTGGTCTTGGATGCGATATCGTCAAACACATCACCAGAAATCACCTTACGCACCGAACGATCAGCGAACAGAACGTTGTTGATGCTGATATCAGTCAGCTTGGCATATCGACGTTCCAGAGCAGAAGTCAGACCGAGTTCATCAATCTTCTTCTTGGCGTCTTCCACCATCTTAGCAGTCACCAGAGCCGTAGGACGCTTGTAGTTCGGACCAGCAACCATGGCTTCAAACTTGCGAACAGCCACATCCAGTTCTTCGCCAGAGGCAATGTCGGCAACCAGAGTACCAATCGAAGTGTTCTTGAAACGATGCACCGAAGCCGCCAGAGATTGCATGTTTGCCCAGACGAAAGCAACTTTCTTGTCGGCAGCAACTTTTTCATACTTCTTCTTGAATTGCAGGAACTCAGTCACAGCGAACTTGTGTTCAGCACCACGGTAGATAGAATTCTGATTGATCAGTTCAAGAACCGTTTCAATCGAATCAAAATCGATTTCACGCAGGGCACGTTCGAATACATCGAAAGCAGATCGCTTTTCACTTTTCAGAGTGGCGATTTTGTCCTTGATTCGAACATGTGCAACCGGGATATCAGCGTAGAAGTGATTCCATGCATGCGTATCTACCTTATCGCCATTCACGATCTGTTCGAAAGTCTTGGCTTTACCAACAGAACGCTCATAGTGATAGAACACGTTGTTGACAGTCAGAGAACGAACTTTCTGTGCCAGAGCGTTTGCAACAATCTGGTATTCCGGTTCATCTTTCAGAGTCACATCCCAGATGGTCGAAATGGTGCCATCGGCAGCAATCGAAACCACGTTACCGATGGTGCGAATGAAGTTCTTGCAGCAGTTGCAATCATGTTCAGTGCGTTCGCGATAGATCGGGTTGGAGCCTTCAGGGAAAGCATTGATGTAGGTGTTCCAGAGAACTTGGCGAATCGATTCCTGAGAATCGGCAGGCAGAACAATGATGCTGTATTCATTGCTGATGACTTCACCACGATTCGTGTTTTTGTTAGGAACATCAACCGTAAAAAGGGTTGCGTCCTTGCTCATTTTAGCGAATTGCTTGGCAACTGCATCACCGAAAGTTTTGAATTCCATAATATATCCTTGTTAAGTTTTGCGTATTCTACGCAGTATTCACATGTTTGTCAAGAAGAATTTTTGATATTGTCTGAAGTTCGAAAGATCACTTCATCCGATACTTTATAACACAATACAGCTTCTTGCGAGTAGTATTCCAGCGTCATATCAATAATTTGTTCGATCTGTTGTCTGTCAGCAACAATTCGAACTGGAATCATTCGTTCAACGAACAGTACGCCACTTGGAGAAACCCATTGTCCCTTCGATGGCGACATGATTGTCAGTCCACCAGTGATTGCCCGAACCTTTTGGTCCCAAACACGATGATACCGAGTTCGAAAGAACTTAGTACCATTGGTATTGGGCACAACAGTAGGGACTAAGATTTCCCACATCATCATTCGTCGTCCTGCTTTGTTACTTCATTTTCACCAACTTCAAAAGTCCAGAGTTCGGGGTTTCTGTTGGCGATTTCTCTTGCTTCTTCCTCGGAATCAGCTTCAACATACGCCCATGAAACATCGGTTCGTTCAATGTAATAAGAGGGCATCATTCGTCCTTTGCGAAAGTGGCATCGCCAACACCAAAGTATTCCTTGCGGTTCTTCTTGGCAAATTCCTTGTAAGACGCTTCGCGACCAACATACAGAGCCATCAGCAGACCCATAAGGTCAGGTTGATCGTTCTTTGCCTTGATTGCGTATTCTTTGCGATCCAGCCCCTTATTTTCTGCGTAGAACGATTCTACCGTAGATACTAGATGATTGAACTTAGGGATAACCCGCTGTTCCATCTTTTCAATCAGACCAAGGCAGAATGCATCATGGGCGAACATCGAACGAAGATCGTCCGTGGCTTCATCCAAAACACATTCGAACAGGCGCTTTTCCGAAGTGATGGAGTCCTTGGTACGATGAAGGGTGATGTACTTTTCGTTCTTGATCTTGACCAAGTAGGTCTTACCGGTTTCGGTCATGAGTTCAACAACGTAGCCTTCACCTTCAGTTTCCTTGCGGATTTCATTGACAAAATCCACAGTGTACAACATAGAAGTAGGATATTCAGCTTCGACCATGATGTTGCGAAGTGGATCATAGAATGCAGCATTGAGTGCATTGTAAAGATCGCTACCAACATAGGTATCGCCATGGTCATGACACCGCATCTGAAGCAACGTCAACTTGGTTTCATCGTACCCGACAACGATTCGATTAGATGGCGAAGTGTATTCGAAACTCAGAGTAAAATTGGCCTCGACGCAACGTTCGACGCACTTGTACAGTTCTGGATTTTCACGAAGCCATTTCATAGCAGCAACAGCCTGTTCAGAATACAGCGAGGTCTTCGACTTCAGATCAAAACCAGTAGGGGTCTTGTAAGTCGAAATCAGGGAACCATCGAGCTTGTGCATTTTGCTTCGAACAGTCGTACCGATATGAAATTCTTCACCGTTACCTTCTTCGACGTTGAAGAACTTGGCAGGGGGAAGACTTGCCAGCTTTGGATAATCCGGATGGTCGATGTTGAACAAGACGCCCCGGCACTCCAACGCACCTTCTTTTTGAAACGAAGTCCAAGACGCAAGGCGGTAACTGAAGACGCGATACATCGAACCATTCTTTTCCAAATCTTTGGAGTAGAACGATTCATCAGATGCAACGAGTGCAGTCAGTTGGTTAAAGAGAGTTTGTTCGTAGTTCATGATCGATAATATATCAGAGTTAGTACAGGCTGTCAAGCGTTTTCCAACCATCGTTCAAAACGTCATGTACACCCATTGCTGCATAGTCGCGACCACACATGCAATCGCGAAGAAGACCACGAACCCAATGTAGAAGTTCGTCGTTGTCGTTGTATGGATCGCAGAATTCAAACACAGCAGTTTCATTATACCGCATTTCTGCATAGACCGATGTATCCCGAAAATACAGATGAAGATGGCTTTTTGCACCAGTGGACACCTGAAGAAAGAACTCATTGGTCTGTCGATTCAGCATCAAGGGTGCTTCTATAAAGTTCAGCGCGAATGTATGCGCCATAAAGTGGAGAGAGTCAGTTTTGTTCACAATGCGAGTCCTTGAATATGGGCCATGCTAAACAGCTTGAGTTGGTTTGTCAAGACAAACTTGATGTTTTCGTATGCCAGTTCTTGTTCCGGATAGTTTCGACGGGCTTCCTTGAGAAACTTGAAGAAGTGTTGTTGCGTTTCATCAACATAGTTCATCTGTTTCTGGAGAGAAAAGACACCAGCCATTGTCGAAAGATTGTTGATTCGGTCACACCCCTTGACGATAGACGACACACATGATTCACCGAGGGGACCGAAATACTGTTCATGTGTCTTCTTTTCGCCACGGTATTCTTTGGTCAGTTGCTCAACGTCAACATACGTTTCCCAACCAAACATCTCACGAATTTCAGAATGTGAAATTGATGTGTCTTCAGGGGTATCATGCAAAAGTGCAGCAATGATCGTTCGTTCTTGGTGGATCAGATGTGGCAGAAGGGTCAACACGTACAATGCAATCTCAATCTGGTGCATGAATGCTGGCGTGACTCCATCCTTGCGGATACCGGTATGAACGGACTCAGCAAGATTGAGTGCCTTCAGAGCATCGAAGAACCCCATGCCATGCAGGCGATATCGCAGGGCAGCTTTCTTCTTGGCATATGTTTCAACGATGGACATGTCAGTTTCCTTTGGTAATCACGAATTTACAGTTATATGGCACCCATGTCAAGAACTTTGTAGTACCTGACTTAATTGGTCGGTTACCCAGATGCACAGCATAGAATGTTACATCAGGATACACATACGCCAGATTCACGCACATATCGATTGTGTCACCATCGCCAGACACAACATGAACTTCACGAAGTTTCTTGTTGGTACCAGACTCAGCAGATGCCATGATAGCTATGACAGAATCGGCAGACTCTTTGCCGAATCGTGGGGCAATCACATATTCGATCTTGTTGGCTAGAACGGCTTTGGGGATGTTTTGATTCGACTGCACCCAGAGATACCGAGTGTCTTCACGTTTGACGGCCATGAATCGTTTGAACACCTTGGAACTTACCTGATCCCCATCAAAGATGACCATGAACTTGATTTCATTGGGTGAAATAAACGAACGGATGAACTTGAGAATCTTTTTAAGCATCATCAGAGTATACAGTGATACTTCAGACATGTCAAGCCCTAAATACTTTAACTGTATCAGAATACATGAAAATGAACATCAAAAAAGATAGATTTTTAGCCAAGTACGGCAGTACCGAGCATCTAGATGAAATGCTTGCCAAGAACGGTAGAAACATGCCTATGGAGAATTACAGAAACATTGTAAGTAATCCAAACTTCAATCGTTCCCATCACGATCAACTTACCAAGTATCCAGAGGATATTGCGTTAAGCAAGCTGGTGTTTGCCAGAAGTCCTTTTACTGGACCAGAGGATATAACGAGAGTTCTATCCACGCATGGCGATGGCAATCAAAATGAAATCGATAGCAAATTTGCTGCACTCATGCATAAGAATGTTAAACCCGAACATTACGTGTTGGCGATGCATGATCCAAGCTATCGTATGCGGGCAGTTGCTGCACTACATTCTAAGAATCCAGCAACACAAGAAATAGCAGTAAATGATCCGCATTCATATGTTAGAAAATCCGCTGCAATGAGTCGGCATGTAACAAAGGCGCAACTAGAGAAACTATCGACAGATGAAAATGAAGATGTTGCTCAAGAGGCAAGTCGAAATCTACAAACTTGGAACATCATCAAATGAAACCCAGCAAAGCAAGGTTTTTTGCCAAGTATGGCGGGCCAGAGCAGATTCAACATGTTCTTGACAATGAAGGAGTTGAACATTACGAATACAATTCTTATGGATTAAAGAATCGATTCATAACCAAAGATCAACTGCATTACATCATCCGTGGGACTGAAAGTAGACGGGTACGCAAAGAAGCAATCGATTCGCCTGTTTTTGGTCACGAACATATTGAACAGATGCTAAATGATGGGGAATCTAGTTGGGAAGAACGTCAGGCATTGGCAGTACATCCGAAACTAACAGATACTCAAGCAAAGAGATTTCTTGATGACCCGCATGAAATTGATCATATCAAACAAACTGTTCTTAAGTTCACCAAGAGCAAAGACATTCTAGAACACGGAATGAACCATCCTAATCTTGATTGGTCAGCAAAGCTGGGGATTCTTCGCAATACTAACATGACTAAGGACATGCATTCGCGATTGCTTAAAGACCCAGATGGAATGATTCGATTCACGGCGATGAAGCATGACATGTCAACGCCTGAAGAAATTCAACATTACATTGACCACGAACCAAAAGACGAATCGGAAGATGACAACTTTCACCATGCCAAAGAACATTTGGAAAGAAAACAAGCACATCAACGAATACTTGCAGCAAGAGCAGAGTTAAAGGCCAATAAAGCACTCAAAGAAGATGTTGAACCTGAACTGAAGATCGACCTTGCCAAAGAAGAAGACATGAAAGCAGTCATGAATATAGAAAAGGATTTTCCAAAGGCACCATGGAAGAAACCAGAAAGTTTTCAAAAACCAGATCATCGCCTAATGGTGGCTAAACTAGACAATGATGTTGTCGGGTACATCTATACCAAACATACACATAATGAAAAAGATCATCTGGTGAAGATGATGGTTCATAAAGATCATCGCAAAACGGGTGTTGCTACAGAAATGTTGAAGACGCTGACACGACCAACAAGCCTAAACGTCAGAGAATCAAATTCTAGCGCAATGGCTCTGTATCAAAAACATGGGTTCAAAGTAGCGAAGATTATACCCAAAATGTACAAAGACGGCGAAGATGCTGTTCACATGATAAAGGATTTTAAATGAGTCGAATAGATTTTCTGAGTAGATATGCTATCCAAAACGAACATTATGATCCTGTCAAGGAACTAGGGAAAAGTATTGACACTCATTTGAACTCCAATTACCCATCTAGGTTTTTTAAGGTTGTCAGCACGTTAATGACACACCATGATCATGTGACTCCAGACCACATCGATAAAGTGATTAACCGAGCAATGGAGATACCTGTGGGCGCTGTTAGATGTGTAATAAAGCATCCCGCATCAACGGTACAACAACACATGAAATTGTTGAATCACAAAAACGACAATCTAAACAATGTTGTTGCTGATGAAACCAGACACCCAGAAGTGTTGGACAGACTTATCAATACCGCAACAGACGAATCTGTGCGAAATAGCATTGCCAAGAACCCACACAAAACGCATGAACAAGAAATGCGTATATTGAAAAGTCCAGATTGGTCAGAATCGCATAAACGCAAAGTCGTTACGAGTTCTGTTCATCCAGACACGATTCTAAATCAACTGCATAACTAAATAGTATAAATCCACCTATAGGAATAAGAACAAAATGGCACTAGAAATCGACTCAGCAGCAATTGCTTATGTGATGCTCAATGAAAGCATTCTTCTTGAGGATCGTCTGCAATATCTGAAAGACAACACCAAGCCTCTTGATACGTCGCATGACCAGTTGGCGCAGCATAAGACCACATCAGATATCATTGACCACTTTGCGACACACGCAGACCCGTCAAAGAACAAGGTGCATACACAATTTATTCTTGGTCTGTACAAGAACAAGAAGATTCGTCAAGAAGACGCACCTAGAATCAAAGATGTGCTGACCAACTTTGACAAATACAAGAACAAGCTGGCACCAGAAGAAAAGCAACTGAATCTGAAGACCTACCCGACTCTATCGGCACTGGAAGACAAGATTCATCCACATCTGGGTACTGTTGCTTCTAAGTCACAGGCACAGACTGAATTGAATCAGCCGGGACATGAACTCAAGTATGAAGATGACCATATCAAGGTGTTCAAGTTGACTTCGAAAGAAGCATCACAAAACCTTTATGGTGGTGGTCATCAACGTGGTGGTATGGGTACTTCTTGGTGTACTGCTGCCCGTTCGGACAATTGCATGTTTGATCATTACAGTAAACCCAATGCACCGCTACATGTTGTTCATCGAAAGTCTGATGGTGCCGTATTCCAATATCACACCAATACAAACCAGTTCATGGATGCTCAAGATAATGAAATCAGTTCAGAAGATTTCCAATCTATAGCACCATCTTTACATAAGGCATGGAAAGATAAGCCAGAACTGTTGGATTGATATGTCTAGACTAGGTTTCTTAACCAAATATGCCAAGCCTGAGCATTATGACGCTATATCTGAAATCGATAAGATTATGGATGCGCCAGATAGATATCGAGATAAGATAGAAGCGTTAGATCATCCTAAAGTTTTGTCAAGACATATTGATAGTGGATTGCGAAATATCCACAGTTCATATGTTCGAGAAGCGGCGGCTAAAAGTCCCAATGCAACAGAAGATCAGATATCATTTGCACTAAAAGATAGCGAACCCGGCGTTAGATACTGTGCTGTGTCAAACCCGAATGCAACAGAAGCACATATCGATGCCGGTCTTAAGGATTCGTCGCTTATGGTATATTCCAGAGCAGCGCAGTATCTTAGATCATCGCGAAATGTCGATGCTGCACTAAGCCATGAACACCCAAAGATTCGTGGGTATGCTCTAATGAGTCCACATGCAACGGAAGACCATCTGCTGAAAGGATTGAATGATTCTGACAGTTACGTTAGCAAATGGGTCATGACCAATAAGAATGTTACGCCAAAAGTGGTCGAAGCGGCTATGCAGCATCCAAATCAAGGTATCCGTATGCAAGCGGCTAGAAGCCATGCAGCAACACCGGAACAACTTGATAGAATGATTGCATCCGATGATCCGGTGGTGTCAACACTGGCAGCGAATCACAAAATCGTCAAACTCAGAGAAATTTTCAATGATCCACTGATCAAAGAATCTCTTGATTCTACTACCCCTAAAGAGACTGTGCCAGAAGATTCAATGCTGCATCAGATGGGTTCTATGTCAGCATCGATGATTGGTGGCGAAAACTTCAAGATGCACAAGATTGGAAAAGAAGGGTATTTGATTCAATTTGACAAGGATGGGGCCACCGAGGTACACCATGTTGACGAAAACCTCTCTGGAGGCCATTTAAAGGGCTTGGCGGCCCCTTCAATGAAGATGGTATCGACCTTTAAGAATCATATCCAAGGACTTGTTGACTCAGGCAAGAAAGTCAGAATCGTTGCACACGATAAACTGGCAGATGGGTTTGCCAAAATCACTCAAAGAGTTTTATCAAAGAATCCAGAATACAAAATGTCGGCTCCGATTGAGTCAGAACATGAAATCACTGGCGACAAGATGAAGTCATGGGAACTGACTAAATGAAACAAGAACAACTAAAATTCTTACTCAAGTGGGGTGCAGATGAAGACTTGCATTCTCATGTCAATTTGATTCTAAACCACCCGGAAACAGATTCGTATTTGATGCGGCATGTTGCAAGAATTGTTGGTACCAAGAAAAACCTGAAACCAGAGGTATTTGAGACTCTGACAACTCACCCCAAAGCCAGACAGAATTATAATGTTCGTGAGGTTATGTCCCAGCATCCAGAAACACCACAACATGTCATTCATGCGATGGTCAATGATGATCGATATACCGAACAACTACTAAGCATTGCACATAGACCAGATACTAAGCCAGAACATCTTGAACAGATTGCCAAGGAAGGTATTTCAAATGAGTCCAATGAACAGGCAGGTAGAGCAGCGTTAGAGAACCCGAAGATGCCGGTTCATGTGTTAGACGAATTCTCACATCACCCCGACCCGTATGTTGCAGTAGCGGTTGCTTTCAATCCAAACTCAACAAAGGAGCATCTGCACAGAATTATCAATAGACATGAATTCACTGCTGGTGGTGAAGTTGCTAGAAATCAGTTAAAAAAGAGATTTGGTGAATGAGTAGCGATAAAACAAGATTTTTGATGAAGTATGGTAAGCATGGTGAACATTGGAATCTAGATTCAATTCTGGATAGTAACATAGAACGGTATCGGACAACTGGTGTTATGCGTCTGAATGATTGGACAGCAATAGCAAATTCACCGCATCTAACTCAACAACACGTTGATAGAGCAATAGATTCAATTCCCGACATACAAAATCGCCTTAGTGGGGATGAATTTATCCATGTTGCCGATAAGAAGGGACTCATAAACGGAAGACACATCGACCATTTATTCGATTCGGCCAAAGACGGAATTAAAGCAATTCGATTTGCTCCATGGCATCACTCGGATAGAGTATCTGAACATATGTTGGGTGAAGATTCATACGAAGCAATGAAGGCAGTAATAAACAATGCTCACGCAGCTAGAAAAGTTCTTGATGCCGCAAAGAAAAGCGTAGACTCGCATGGGTATGGATCAGTCGTACACGAACATGCACTGAAGAACATCAAAGCAGTCACCCCTGAAGATGTTGAAGTAGCCAAGAAGTCGGGACACACTATGGTCAGAAACCAAGCAACAAAAACGGAAAAGATGCTTAAGGATGCCCAATGATTGATCGAAGACGGGACTTCATGGATATGTATGGATCATCAGAATATATTCATAAGAAAATCGATGATTACAAAATAGGGAAGTTGTCAAATGCCGATCTAGGGTATTTGCCTAAGTCTCACATGTTCTCAGATGAACATGCTGCCAGAATCTTAACTGATATCCCGCAATCAATGGCATACAATTCAAGAAACCCAGAACATCTAGATAAACTCGCCAAGGCTCCCAGAAAGCAAGTAGATCGAGGACATTACAGCGATTTATGCGTTACTATCGCGAGAAATCCAGCAACCAAAAGATCGACAATTGATCATATGTTGGCACAGGATGGTGTTGCTAGACATGCTGCACTAACTTCACGTTTGATTTCAGCAAAAGAACTACATACACATTATGCAAATGCCAAAAGCGATGGTGAAAAGATTGGAATCATAGCAAACGAAAACATCGATGATGATCTATTGAGCAAGATCATAGATAACGAAGATGAATCACATGAAGTCAATGACTATGCCAATCATGTATATCATCTGAGCAACAAGTTTGACGATTAAAGAACAGAACATACAAAAAGGGGCATCAAGCCCCTTTGTTCATTTTGCTTAAACGTGAAGTTGTTCAAGAGTGATTTGATACTTTTCACCAATAATGAGAACCGGATTGGTGAAGTTTTCGCCGTTAAACTTGAATGCAACAATGTTGTTTTCTTCCAACATATCGCTGATCTTACCATTTGCTGGAGCAGAAAACGAGAATGTTGTATGACATTCAATTACATTCCGCAAATGGAATACGATTGGGATCAGGATGCTACCTGTTTTCGTGTTCGGATGTAGAACAGATGAATGTTTGATTACATCGTCATACTGATCGCCGCTCCGTTCAATATAATCCATCCATCGTTTGTTAGTCAATCGCCATGTTCCATCCACGCCCTGAGACATGCGATGTTTGACATTTAGAAAGACTGGTTGATTTCTGACAGCTACAATTTTCATGATTAAAGAACCGAGTAAACACCATCCCAAGAGTATCCAACGTTCCAGTGCTTCATGTTATACCGAGTGGAAGAATTAAGAATGCGTTCAAGGAATGCTTGCGCACGTTCTTCTGTGCGAAAAATCGCATGATGTGTGAATGTTTCCCAAAGAGAATCAGTGCAATCGCGATAGATGCCCGAGACAGAGTAGCCGACAACTTTGTTACGAAACTTCACTGGAGCAACTTCAATGTTACGGATAGCCATTTGAGTTCCTTGTTAAGAGGAATGTAGTTTACCAAAAGAAAAAGGGGCCGTCAAGCCCCTTTGTTGTTTATTAGAAGAATCGAATGTTGTCCGTATGAACATGTCTGGTTGAATCAATCGGAATAAATTCAATCTTTCCACTTGCCTTGTCGAGTCGGTTGTATCCAATGGTGATGGTTTTGCCATCTGATACAACCTTTAGATGATCATGTAACCAAGTCTCAATCAGGTAGTGAACATCCTTGATGAATTCGTCGTCATCCATTACTTGGCCTTCGGCAGATCGTAGTAATCCCACTTGCCCTTGTCGGCAGTGTCAACCAGTTGCCATTTCGGGTGCGAACCACGAGCATCTTGCAGATTGGGCACTTCTTTGTTGAAGCAATCGCGCAGCTTTGCCAGCGTGTTCTGCATATCAGGCGAACGGTAGGTACGGGTCACCAGCAGGCTCTGAGTGGTCACAGAATCAATGCCAGCCTGATTCATGTTCGAATAGCTCAGTTTGGTAGGAGCGTACACACCACCCAGCTTCTTTTGCAGTTCAGGCGACACACTCAGAAGCTTGAATCGTTGATCCAGCGAGGCCACCAGAGCATGGGGCGCACCACCAACAACCAAAATGGTGTCAACTTTGCCTTCAAGCAGGGCAGCTTTCAGGGCATCATTGTTCGGGAACTCTGCGATCTGGAAATTCAGACCCGATTGTGCAGAAACCACCCGACCCGAGAGAACCGAGCCACCAACAGCACCAACCACACGACCAGCCAGATCGTTCAGGGTATTGAAGGTCACTTTGTTGGCACCAATGCCCATGAAACCACCTTCTTTCTTCACATCACCACGAGCAATGAAGTGCAGTTCTTCAGGGTACAGGGTCACCAGAGTCTTGATGTTGTTCACCTTGGCCGGATCGGTTGCCTTAGTAAAGGCCAGCAGATCGGATTGGATGATGGCAGCATTGACCTTGTTCGAACTCAGGTTGTCAAGGTTCATGAGAGAACCATTCGACGTTTGTTCGGCCATGGGCACAGCCTTGGAACAGACCTTGGCGAATTCATTGAACACCTTGGAGTAGGTAGAGCCAGCCTTGGCATCACCAGTAGACACAACGAATGCATCTTGAGCATAAGCGGACACGCACAGAGCGAGAGCAGCGGAAAACACAGCGATTTTTTTCATGATAAAGTTCCTATAAAGTTAAAGGGTTGATTACATCTTCAGGTTTTGGAAAGCATCGTTTCCGGGTTGCGCAGGGGGCACAGGAGCGGATTGTACACCACCTGAACCACCTTCGTCAATATTCAGATAGGCAACAGCACCGATTGCCAGAATCAACAGAGTGCCGATAATACGGAAAATCATGCTACCACCTTCTCTTTCAGTTTGACAGTCGGAAGAATAACAGAACTCGAATCGTTTGTCAATGCCGGGGCATCGTTGATCGTGTTGTAATCCAGCGCAATTGCGGTTTCCAGTTCAGCGGTGACCTGATTCAGAGAACCCAGAATCGCATCGTATGCAGTCTTCTGGCGAATTTCGTCCATCGGATCAGGCATATCAAACTTTCGCATGGCCTTGTTGGCTTTCATGGCAGCTTGGGTCATCTGCCAAATGTCTTCAGCTTCGACAATCACATGCTGGAATTCTTCCAGTTTCTGTTTCGATTGGGTCAGTTTGCCCATCTGAATAGTCAGAACTTTGCTCATGGAGTCGTAGGTGGATCGAAATGCATCTGCCTTTTCAGGACGCCGGGTGATGAATTCATCCAGCTTGTTCTTGTATTCCTTCGTTTCTTTGGCAAAGGAAGTAATGGCAACAGCAGCAGCTTCGATTTCGGCATGCTTCTTCATGTAAATGAGTTGCAAGTCTTCAACCGGATTTTTGGCGGAATTGTATTTGATGCCTTTGAGCTTCATCTGCGCGGCCCATTGTGCAAAGACAGGCAGACCGTTCCACAGAACAATTGATCCAACAGTCACGATTGCCAGAGCAACGATGGATTTGATCAAGAATAGTGCAGCAAACCCAGCGATACCAAGAATGGCAGCACCTACGCCAAACTTGATATATTGTTCAACTTTCGTTTTGTCCATGATATAGAGGTTCCTTTAGGATTGGTTAATGACTTCGACTTTCAGGTCTAGGATTTTGGGGTTGTTCTCCATATCCTTCAACCACAGAGGCAAGGCGCATTTCGTTGTGGGAAAGCTTTTCCTTACGTTCATTCCCAAGGTAGGTCGGTATTCCGTCCAAGAGATTCTGTGGGTGTACAAAGAGTTCGTAGCCATGGAGAGTAATGTACCATCAAACTTCTTTGGTGTCAAGCTTTTGTTTTGTAAAACCTTCCGTGGACTCCACAGATTTCTTTACCGGCCAGACGCCAATCAACAACTTTCAGACCGTACCTGTATTCTTTACAGGAAATGGTGTCTATTGTGGTCGTTTCTGATGGGTCAATCACCCAATGAACAACTTGTCCCTTTAGGTGGTTGCAACGATACTGTTCAGAAGGCCAACGATAACCATCAACCATTTCGAGATGTTGGCAGTTGGTACAAAAGTTCATCACAGAACCCCAAAGTAGTACAGAGCCTTTTCGATCACCAGATACCAAGCCCAGAATGGGATGCACACGGCAAAAAGCGTTGACCAGAATCCCTTGGCGATGACGATACCGGCAATCCAGACGCACATAGCAAAAGCAGAATAGATGTATTTCATTTAAGTTTTTCGTTAATGATGATGATAAGAGAGCGGGTGAACTCAAGAGTATCGCTGTATGGTTTGGTTACATCTTTGAGTTTGGTGTTTCTGCGAAGTTCAATGATTTCTTCTTCAGACACGATATCTAGCGGAATCTGAAACGATCCTTCAGAACTATCTTTTCGTTCCACGATCAGTTTCCGGTTAAAATTTTGATACGGACAGTCGTTTCAGAATCATCAACAATCTGCCCATCTTGTTTCTTGACAATGTTGAGGTACCCAGCATCTTCTCTGGACCAGAGAAAATCTTTGTCTTCTCGGACAAACTCAACGAGTTCACCAACCTTGTCGCGATACCACATCAGCGAATCAGAGCAGTCAATAATTTTGATCTTTTTCATGAGAACAGGAATGCAACAGGGTCGGCTAATTGAGTCAGTGGTGCAGAATCGAACTCGATGATTTCATTGCGAAGAACAGGCCCGGTTGGTCGCTTGTCTTCTGGAATCTTCGCCAGAGTTTCGGGAGAAAGAAACTTTTCAACCTGAACCTTCTTGACGAACGTTCCACGCTTGAAGTGATATGGGTAGTCGTTCCAGTTGATGCCAATCGAATTCAGCAGATCATGCTTCTTCTGATAACCAGCCCCATGCAGATCAGATTGCTTGAAATACGAATGTGCTGCCATCGTGAGAGAGTTCCGCGATGCATCGGCTTGACGCCAGATCAGGTTTTCGACCAGTGTTTCAACATCAGGGACGTTCCATGTACGGCAATCAAAGACAGGCAGTTCTTTGGTCTTGTGTGGCATGAGTTCGCTCAGAGATTGAAAGAACTTGACCGAGCATTGTGCCGCATACACAGAACACATTTTGCTGATACGACCATCAAACGGAAGTTCATTGTCCCCAATAAACGACAGAGTGATTTCGTCGGACTGCGTATATCCAATGTCAGCATTTGTCTGCTGAACCATGAATTTTGTTGCTTCAACCATACATGCCGAAAAGTCAGCATCAAATGGACGCTTCATCCCCTTGGTAAACGTGTGAAACGACCGGCCATCCAGCCGAATCACATATGGGGTGTATGGCATCAGTTTGGCCTGAGTGCCGATGCTTTCGTATCGCTTCTGGCGATCACCCATGGAGTCAAAATCAAATCTGTTCATAATAAAGTGTTGATGTTAGTATCCGCGACGAATTTGTCTTTGTTTCTCGTACATCGCCTGTCTACCGGCTTGGTACTCTTTGGCAACCTCGTTAGAGAAGCCATAATCAATTATAACAGGATGGCGAACTTTTGTCAATGGGTGTTCCCAGATGCCCATGTTCCCTCTATGCAAATCTGCCGGATGCATCCCCATGTCATTCATGGCTCGAATCATATTATCGACATGTGGATGTTCTTGTAGAATATTGTTCTTCGTTTGATTGCCATAACCCCATCCACCATGAGCCATCGAATGATGGTGTTGCAGGACGGCAGTGAGTTCTTCGTGAGAAACACCCTTTTTGAAATCAGGGTGTTTGGTGTAATTTCTCAAGTCTTTGGCATTGTACTTTTCAGCACGAGCCATCTCAAGATAGTGTCCGTCTTGGTGCGAATTCAAGAGAGGGATAGTAACGCCAGCATGGTATGTTTCGAACTTAGGAACATCACCAGACACGCGAATGTTTGAATGTCCATGGATTTGACGAATCACCGCATAGTCATCCGTGTCTTCTATGGTGTTTTGCATTTCACCCAGCAGTTGCTTACCGGGACGATATTTGTCCAACTGACCCGGAAATGCAATCTTCACGGCTGTTGGGATATGCACTCTTTGACCATCCAACTCAATTTCTTTGTGTTCGGATGGAAAGAATACTGCACGAGAAGACCCTTTCTTGGGTTTATCGTTCTCTAGACCAGTATCTCTACCTTCAGCGATCAGCGATCTAACCTGCTTGGTAATCAACGCCAGTTTGTTGTCTACCGGTTGGGCACCAGAGTCTAGGATTGATTGAATTCGTTCATGCACGGCTTCAGACAAAATGGGGGTGTTGAATTCGTATTCAACGTCTTCAACAATGACGACTTCGATTTCTCTAAATTTTTTGAATGATTGCATGATAGTAGATATGGGTTGAATATCTACTATTTATTCAAAACCAAGACATATATGGAGATACAGTAAATGTATGTCTATACGATGTATTGGGTAACAATGATGCCAACATAACAAGACCATAAATTCCTACAAGAGAAATTGTCAATCCAGTAGATATGGTGTTGTTCTTCTTTGCCAACACGATGAACACCAATAGAACAGCAAATGTCAAGATTTGTAGAATCATCGCACTATCAAAACGATGCCATCGGGCAGTTTGCACTCATAAGAAGTTTCTTTCTTGATCAACTCACCCTTGACGATATCACATTCGGCTTTGGCTGATACATATCGATCAACAGAAGTTTTTGTCACTTCCACACAAATAAAGTAAAACCCCACAGCAAGCATGTATAGACCTGCCAAGGCAACTCCACCAACGAAGTCTTCGGCCATTCCTGTGCCGATAAAGAATATAATGATGCCAATAAGGATAATAGTCTGAGCAGTCATTTTTTTTTAGATAACCTCGTAAGGATTATCCCAAGAACCAATCTTCACATCCATGTAGTACGCAGTGTGGAAGTAGTCGGTCATCGAATCCGACTTGTCGAACCACATGTCGCCCTTCATCGCCTTGTACAGTTCGTCAATGAACTTCAGATTGTCACCAGTAAATTGTTCTTGAAACCAGTATTGATTCACATCCAGAGCAGTAGCGGGCTTGAATTCACCGTAACGCGACTCACGCGGCTTCTGCGAACAGACTTCGTTGTAGTTGCCAACGATATCCATCTTGCCGGTCTTGATGGTCACGCACAGAGTCGAATGGTTCTTGATCGAAATCGTGCCCTTCATACCATACTTCTTCAGAACAGCCTTGATAGCGGGAGCCAGTTTTGCTTTGTCTTCTTGGTTGATGTATGCCATGGTGTTTAGTCCGATTGGTTAGTTGATGTAGTGAATTATACAGCAGAAAACCGGTTTGTCAATACCCTAGACGAAAAATTATACGTCTTGTTCTTCTGCCAGTAGCTGCGCAAATTTCATGAACGCATAACGATCACTCTGAACCTTCTCGTTGATTGCCATCTGCTTGAGTTTGACGGGAATTTGTTCGAACGCAAATTCCTGAAAACCAAGTTCCTGAAACCCAGCAAGAATTCGGGCATATTCTTCCGTTCGAACGGCCTTGTACCCATCAATCTGCTTGATAAAAGAAATCGCAGTAGCAACAGAAGTCATCACCGATCTGGCCTTGAATCGTTGATTGTGAACCTTCTCGGATTGGTTCTTAGCAAGGAAAACATCGGCGGCAATATTGATGATTTTGGACAGTTTCATAATTAGATAGGGAACAGTTGAAAAGTAAAGTACCAAGAAAAACCAGTCAAGATGCTAACGACAGCAGCGACGAATCCTAATCCAGCATTAGCTTTGCACGAACCAGAAAGCAGAGATGCCACCCAAAAGCCACCAATGATATGAAGCGATGCAGATGTTAGGAACAGTGAAACCCCAACAAAAACAATAAACACAAGATACGACAAAAACATGATGCTTCCCTTATTGAATGAAAGTTTTATTGCAATCGGGACATGCATATAGGTATTTTCGCTGGGGGCGATAATATTCATCGTTACGTTCAAGTTCAACGGGCAGTTCATAGAATGCGCCTTCAGACCCCTCTACACAGACAAGCGTATTGGTTTTTTCGTCCTTGACGTATTCTCTATCAACATAAAGGCAGTGTGGGCACTTCATAACAATCTCCTAAGATGTGGGTACTGTACCATAAAGAAAAAAGCCCGTCAAGCAGAACCTGACGGGCCAAAAGAGGTATTTAGTTCAGATCACTCGATGATGTTTTCTCGTTTGATCCCCTGAGCGATCAGACGTTCAATCACACCGACATGATAGTTCATAACCGATGTGAGTCTTTCAACAAGCTTCTTGGCTCTACCCTCTTGTTCAAGAATGAACTCAGCAATTTGTCTATCAGTTGCAGTCTCTGGGTTGGGGATTTCTGGTGCCGGATCGATTGTAAGAGCAGACTCCGGAACCTTGACGATCACATACTTGTATTCCGTGATTGTGACAGTCTCCCGTATAATCTCTGGTGCGGTTGCTCTACAACCAACCAAAAATACAGATGCCAGTAGAATTGCTGTTAGACGTTTCATTGCGTGTCTCTGATGGTTTGAGCGTCTTTCAACGCTTTCTTAAGGTATGGACCTACTTCGGTAGTCGGTGGCGTTTTAATCGTGTCCAAGGACTTCTTAAGCTGATCTACGGTGCCTTGAATCTTGATGTTCTTATCCGACAGTCTCTTGATCAATTCCAACTGGCGTTGGCGGTCTTCTGCCATGAGTCGGATTGTGGTGTCCTTTTGTTTGGATTCAGCAGCCAAACTAGAGATAGTATTACTAAGAACCCTATTAGCAGCGGTCGCTTCATTCACTTCTTTCTGTAATGTTCTGGCTTTCGTATGAATGTCGTCATACTTGTACAGACCATAGCCAACCAGAGCAACGATAGCAATCAATGCCCAGACTTTGATATTGGTCAGTATACTACCAAAAAAGGATTTGATGAATCCAAAGATGACAACAAACGGTACGGAAAACATATTTTTACCTCACGGATAGATATTTAGCTCAATCGATGCTCTGGAACAGGCCACATACAGGCACTTGGTTCGAGTATCAACATCAGTATTTATGAGAATGTCACCAGCGTCAACGAAAACATACTCAAAAGTCGAACCCTGCGAACGATGCGAAGTAACCGCATATGCATGTTTGATCTGATGAAATGAATCTTTCAACTTCCAGAATGCAGGCCAGTTCTTTTTCTTAGCCAGTGCATCCAGTTCAGCTTTGAGTTCGTCTTCAGAATCTGGGTGAATGACCCTAGCCACAATCGAAGACCCTTCTTCCATGTCAAGGTCAACTTCCCAGATTTTGTAAGTTGGGTACCTTGGATGACGCGAAACCGAACAACCTGTGATGACGGCTTCGTCATCTGTGTTTGCCAGACTCGGTAGATTGGGCAGATCATGTGGGATCGGTGCCATGACAACGATTCGATCATGCTTGATGAACGGTTTGGTTGTCTTGGTCAACTCATATTCTTGTCGAATGATCTGATTGAGAATATCAACTGTAGCATTTCTCCATGCAATTGCCTTGGCCTTGCCATTGTGGAAATCACCACGACGAGCGGCAGCGATAATTCGTTCCTCAAAAGAGTCTTCGTCATGAATCAGAACCTGATCACCGGTCGATTCAAACACAGGACGGGTGTTGGCACGAATCTTCTGAACAAACCCAAGAATGGAGTTCTTATGGCGTTCAACCTTGGTCAATTCAAAGTCAGTTGGGTATCGTTTCCAGATCGGAGAGATTTCTTCCTTGACAGGTGGAAGTTGCTCACGATCACCCAAGATGATGACTTTGGTGTTAGTGAATGCCAACTTCTTTTCCATAATAAGGATGACATTCATCGGAAGCATCGACCCTTCATCGATCCAGATTAGATCGAATGCACTGGCATCTGTCGTTCCTTCAACTTCACGCAACTCTTTAACTTCGCCAGAAGGTTCTAGTCGAAGATTGAGTAGAGAGTAAATCGTCTTGAAAGTTGCATTACTGGACACCGACTCACGGATGACCTTGAGACTCTTATTGGTTGGTGTAGTTACGGCAATCTTCATACCAGAACCTTCAAGTTCCTTCAGAAAATGCTTGACACAAGTTGTCTTGCCAACACCAGCCTGACCAGATAGAACAAAGAACTGTTTGTCTTCATTCGCCAAGAAACTTCTCCACTCACACAGCAATTGTTCTTGATCTTTATTCAGTTTAATCATATTTCCTTTTCATAGATAAAAGCACACTCTACAGTATACCACATCATGGTCATACTGTCTACTACATTCTGTTAGATTTGTTTATTTTCAGACATAATTGAGCCGTAGGGTGAAAACTAGATACTCTGGACCAGTCTTAAGGCCCAATGGTTATACCCCCGGTATAACCGCGTACCGCGTCTTTACACTCTACTTCGAACGCCATTTCAATGACGTAGCTCTAGAATCTTTCCATCATGATACTGGATTTCATATAATGAAAATCACATCATAGTACCATCTGTACTAGATTCGCATCTCTATTACCTTCTTATCGACCAAGTTTTTTATCCATTGCTGGAACAGAACTCCACCAGATATGCACTCTGGAAAACTGTCTTGAATTCACCCTTTTCAGGAGGTCATTTATCTTTCTTCATTGAGAGAACGAAGAAACCTGCGGCTCAAATACAGGAAGGTGTTCTTGTGTGGTATCGGTTTGCACCCGGTTTTTGATTAGAATCACTAGAACAATACAAACTAAGTCCCTACTCTTGACACGATGCTAGGACATGGCATTGACAAGGATAGAGAAGTGTCACCATCTATCCTTGTTCTTATTTAGGAACTTTTATTTCTTGATGAAGTGCTTCAGAAATGCTAGAGCATTCTCAGCATCTGTCATATCAGTGTAGACATGATATTTCTGTATATGGGTGCGCAACATAGCTGGATTGTGGTTACAGCATGACCAAATTTCGTATGGGTTGTTGCTCAAAACGTAGTAGTCTTGATGCAATTCAATTTCATCTGCATCAGTGGTCGGGACAACAAGTCGCTCAAAGACCGTCTTCTTAGGTTTATGCCGATATTCTGAGTTGATATCCCAAGCAGGGGTACCAGCACAATCTTCCCATGTCTCACCATTGTTGGTAGAAAATTGCCATTTTCCCCATGGGGTGTCATGTTCAGCAGCATCGTGTGCGTACTGCATCATCAGGTGAGCGTGTTTGTGAGCCATCATAGTTCCTTTGTGAATGTGCGTACTATACAACATCTTTGTTTTGTCTGTCAAGCCCTAAATAGGATAAGACTGTCTTAAGAAAACAACAAGCATGAAAAATTTTAGCGAATTTCTCCAAGAAGCACTGGACCCCAAGCATATCGAGCAGGTTCAGCAGTGGATCAATGGCATTGGTGGTAAAGAACTTGCCGCCAAGGCTATTTCACAGCATGTGTTCAAGGACAAGGACACACTGATTCACCCCCTGAATGAAGATCATGTTGAGATTCCTATTCATCCAGAAGTGAAGGATCACTTGGAGAAGTTTGGGTACAAGATTCCATCATCTGCTGAATACCATGCTGGTTATGCAGTGGACAAGTATAACCGAATCACATCAATTGGTAAAGCCCTCAAGCGTACCAAGGCAGAACCATCCGTTGTGGGTGCGTTTGAGAATGACCCCAACAGAGCAGCATCAAACAAGAAAAAGCTGGCAATCGCATACACATGGGAACCCAAGCATGTTGCGTCCATGTCAACTGGTCGTGGTTGGACTTCATGTATGAACATGGACGAAGGCATGAACAGACACTACTTGGAGCATGACATTGCTCATGGCACCCACGTTGCCTATCTGATTCATGATGATGATCACAAGATTGATTCACCCCTTGCTCGAATAGCACTCAAGCCGTTCAAGTCTGAAGATGGAGAACATACCATTCTTAGACCCGAGACAACGACATATGGTACAGCAAAAGACAGCTTTGGTCAACACGTTTCTGATTGGGCAGAAACACACTTTCCAGCGAAACCGGATGTTGAATACAGAAAACCAAATGATCTGTACAACGATTCATATTCGACATACATCAAACACAGACCAGAAACAATCAAGAGTGCTGTAGATGACCTCATGAGTCCATCTACTATTTCGTCTTATGCAAGCCCGCATAAGAGGATTCTCAGACAATTGAGAACTCAGGATGATCTGCATATTGCAGTAACACATGCATTGTCACATCCTTCCCCGATTGAAGCCGTTGCTGGTGCGACAAACATTGCTGATATTGCCGAACATGTTCCCGAATCGCCAAAGACAACTGAAATGTTGACGCAACACATAATTAAGCACAACATTCATACGCCGGATGCAATATCATATGCCAATCGGTATGCAAATCATCTGAGCAATGATTCCGTCAATCAATTTGCGGAACATATGATGAAGGCCCATAACATGACTGAGCCATCTTATGGAATGGTTTCACATGCTGGTCTAACACCCGAAAATCTAGATAAGTTGATTGCCAAGAATCCAGCGACTCTTGAGAATATTCCCGTAAGCAAGGTAACTAAACCCATGGTCAACATGATGCATGAAAGAGTCAATGCTTCTGATGACTTTGAAACTCAGGGATATCACAATTACAATGGTATTCTTGCCAGCAAACATTTTGAAGCCGCAGATATCGATAAAGCGGTTGCATCAAACATTGCTCCAAAAATGACAGACGGTCATACATCCAACATCTCTATGTTGATTAAACGTCTTCATACAAACCCCAACTATACAATTGACGTTGCCCGAAACTTAGACAAGAAGTATTCGGCACTGTCAAAAATACATTTTGCTCTGGGACATGTTGATGCAACTGCTGAAGATGCTAATAACTCAATTCTCAAACATGAGGCTGGTATACAACTTGATGCAAGAAACATTCGAGGTATCAAGAACCCCAGAGCGTATGATCATATATTCGAGCAACATCCGGAATTGATCTATAGCAATCATAAATCTTGGTTAGAACCAACATCAAATAAGTATGGACATTTCATCGTTGCATCTTCCGGTGATGTTTCGGATGATAAGGAAATGAACAAAAAGATTCTGGATACCGTTACTATGCAAAACATGCCATTCAAGAATCCGGATTCCAATGCTGCGACTAGAGCCAAGCGCGGTGTTATCAGTTACTTGAAAGCAGCAGTATATGCGAATAGAAACAAGCCAGAAATGCACCAGCATATTCATAATGCAATCGAGAATGCAGCAAACAGCGGCGATGTGACGATGGCACATTCACTGATACATGAATCTGGTGAAATGCCTATCAAGAGTTCTACACTTGATCTGGTAAACAGAAAAAGCGAACAGCAGTCTTATAACACGGTTCGCCTCAATTACGGTAAAAAGGTCATAAATGGCTAATCAACTATGCGACTTGCAGACTAACTATCTGCAAAATAATTCATACCAATTGATCCTACCAAGATTCCCATTGGTGACGTTCTATTCGAACAATTTTGTTCTGCCTGCAATGGATTTGCCAGAAGCAAACATGTCAACGCCATATAGCGATATCAAAGCACCGGGAGACAAGATAACATATCAACCATTCACTTTTCAATTCCTTGTCGATGGATCAATGCAGAACTATCGCGAAATTCAAAAGTGGATGGTAAATATATCAGTAGCGAAAGAACATTCTGATTTCAGAAACTACAGCAACAGAAGTGCCCCGGAACAAACACTAGGGCAACAAGATGCAAAGGTGTCTATCCTATCTGGAAAGAGCAATCCAATTGCGCACATCACATTCTACGATGCATTTCCAATTAACCTGAGTGGTTTTGACTTTACCTCTCAGGCTCCAACAACCGACTATGTAATGGCTCAAGCAACCTTTGCGTATACATATTTTGACTTTGACCCACAATGATTTTACATGTTGAGAAAATTAACGAAGCATTTCTTCGTGTGATGGGTGAACAATCTGTTGAACAAGACCTTAAGGACTATTTCACATACAAGGCACAGGGATACAGATTTCATCCAAAATTTAAAGCTGGATTATGGAATGGTGACATTTCATTATACAACATTCGAACCAAACTTTTGCCAATTGGACTTCTACCCAGAGTTAGACAATTCTGTCGGGAAAGCAACATTGAGTTTGCCGAAAGAGAAAACCAGAAGTATACACTAGATGATACGCAGCACGATGTAACAATTGAAGACATTCAGGAATACATAGATTTGCTTGATGTGTCGTTACCAAACAATGGTAAAGTGCGCGAGTATCAATTAGACGCAATTCATAGAGCAATCAAGAACAAGAAGATTACGCTGATATCGCCAACAAGTTCTGGCAAAAGCGTAATCATCTACTGTATCATCAGGTACATTCTTGATGAAAATCCACACGCCAAGATCATCCTCATGGTCCCGACTGTTCAGTTGGTCAACCAGATGTATTCTGACTTTCAAGAGTATTCGGCAAACAATGGGTTTAATGTTGACAAGTATACACAAAAACTGTTCTCCGGTCAAGCAAAAGAACTGACAAAGAACATCCTGATCACTACTTGGCAGTCTCTGAAGAACATCGTCAAGAACCCAGAAGCTGCCGGTAAAATCATGTCGGACTATACGGCTGTGTTTGGTGATGAAGCACACACGAGCAAGTCAACCGAGATTCAGGCGCTACTCGAAAAGTGTAAGAATGCGGCCTATCGAATCGGTACCACAGGTACCCTAGACAATGAGAAGGTGCATCAACTGCTGATTGAGGGCATGCTTGGTCCGGTGTATCAGGTCATTACGACCAAAGAACTCATTGACACCAAACAAGTGTCTGGCTTGGATATCAAGATGTTGTCTCTGAAGTATCCTGAAGAATTTGGTCAGGCATTAAAGAAGACTTCATATGCCGATGAAGTCGAATTCCTGATACTTCTGAATAAGAGAAACCAATTCATTGCCAACTTGGCATGTGCTGCTGTTGGGACCACTCTTGTTCTAGTCAATCACAGATCGGCACATGCAAAACCTTTGTATGAAATGATTAAAGAGAAGACTGATAAGTCAGTATATTACGTTGCTGGAGATGTTACCCCGGAAAAGCGTGAAGCAATTCGTAAGTTGGCAAACATGGAAGAATGCATCATTGTTGCAACATATGGCACGTTGTCAACTGGCGTGAACATTCCTAATCTGAGAAACGTTATATTCGGTTCACCATCCAAATCACCTGTTCGAGTTCTGCAATCTATTGGTCGTGGACTTCGATTGGCTGAAGGTAAAGAGAAAATGGTTTTGATTGATATCGTTGATGATATCCGTTGCAAGAAACGCGAGAACTTTGCATATCAACATGCACTTGAAAGAATCTCGATATATCGAAAAGAAAAGTTTGATATCAATATCAAAGAAGTTCCATTCAATGTCAGTATTCTTGGTTAAATAGAACTGTAACAAAACCCTGAACCCATGAGCAAAGAAACACTAGCATCACTGATGAAAAAGGAAAGACTCAAGAAAGAGTCTGAAGTGGTTGCGCCTGTGGTTCAGGAATCCGTTGTTCCGACGATCAGTACCACGGAAAATCTCTCGACTTTCCTCAAGACGCTATCCGAAACCAAGAAGAAGCAAAAAGAAGAACTTCGGGAAAAGTCCATCGTTGTTCTGCCTAAACTTGGCGACTTTTTCTCTCTGTTATCGGAAACGAAGAAGCATGCTGATACAATAGTAGATGAAGTCAAGGCTGTTGAGCCGGTCAATGAAACCGTATCCGTTCAGGTGGATGAAAAGAAAGAGGAAGTTCTTGAGATTGTCAACGAACTCAAGTCAACCATCGAAACACTTGAGCAGAAGCAAGAGGAAATCGAACAGACAATCGATGACTCTGAGGATGATCTTAAAACGCAGCTAGAAGGCGTTCAGAAGGCCATCAAGGCTCTAGAAAAGAAACTTGATAGGGAGATAGCATCACTGCAAAAAATGTCCCGCCAAGTGATGATTGGTGGTTCTGGCGGTGGTGGCGAAGTTCGTTTCGAAAAGCTTGACGATGTAAAGATAACTTCCCCCAATGATGGTGATGCCATCATTTATAACTCAGTAACAAATAGATACACAAACGTTCCCATTCGTCTTTCTGGTGGTACAACCCAACAGGTATTGGTGAAACTCTCAGAAGACGATTACGACTACGAATGGCAAGACATGATCATATCAGCACCCGTATACACCAAATTGATTGATGATGCGACCACTCCAACGGTGACGTTTATTGGCGAAGCAATCCCCGGATCAGTTGATTCTGCCCCTGTATGGAGAATTCAAAAGATTCAGTTTGACGCCAGCGGTAACGTTGATTCAGTCAAATTCGCATCCAATTCGTTTGATCAGATATGGTTAAATAGAACAAGCTTAACATATTCTTAAACAAATGAAACGTCTAATTAGAGTCTTAACGTCAGATTTAACACCACTTCGATGGGTTCTGGGTTGGTTGGGTGTATTGCTGTCGATTGGATTCTTGACGGCCAGCACAGATAACTCAAACTACGAGTTCATCAATACTTTGTACTCAAGGTTGATTTGGTTCATGATGTTCTTTACATATGGTGCTATGCTAATTGGTACCAGCATGTATAACATAGCATACCATATTCGAAGTATACTCAGTGTAGTAGGCATTTTCTTATGGTCATACGTATTCCTGAGTTTTACGTTTTATGACAAGACACCTATCTATGCGACCGAATGGATGCTTCTGATTCCCGTAATCGTAGAATGCTGGTTGCTTGCTGAGTTGCCCAAACGTAGGAGCGTCAAATGATTGTTCCGATCTGGCAAGTAGCAATCCTACTGACAATGGTGTTTGTATTCATATCCGTATGGCTACAGATCATCTCAAAAAAGTCTCATATTGAAGAATCTAGAAAGTTCAATGAACTGATTCTAAATAACAAGACACTTATTACACAAATTGAGAAGCTACAATATGACATTCTATTACTCAATGACGAACTTGAACGTTTGACCATTGAGAACAGAACGTTAAATAGTGAGATTGGGCTACTTACCGAGAAGGTTTCTAAGCTTCAATCACAAGTCGAGGTTATGGAATAAAATTCTAAAAGGAAAAAAATATGACAGGTTTTTACGAAGGTCGTGGATATACTTTAGAAGAAGCTAAGGCATCTTGTTTAGGTGAAATCGAATCTTGGTATGGTGGAAAAACATTAGATGTGTTTGAAAGCACCGCAACTGGCGTTAATCGTCGGTATTATTGTGCCGAATCGGATCAGCTTCGAATGGTGAATGGTCGCGTATCGAATACGTCAATGACTCTTATGTGTGGTATAGTGCCATCTGTTCCAGATCAAGACCCAGCATATGACTGGTTGGTTCATTCTGCGGCAGAATGTGGGAAGGTTCACACGGATTACGTTCAATTTTCAAAATCAACTACTCTGTTGAGAACTCAATACATCAACGAAGTGAACGCATCAACTACTGTGCAAGAAGTAGACTTGGTATTTGCAAAGTTAGTTTAAGGTAATAAATGGCCGTTAGTGTAACGACAGATTTGACGACAATCTCCACTGCGGATTCAACTACCGCTAGTGGAACATTTTATCGTCTAAACGGTACAAACACTGCAAACCCAGCGGCAGACTTGGATGCTTTTATTCAAGGAACTGCATGTATTGCGAATAAAATGGGTACTGCGACGGGGGCAACTGACGTTGGCGGTCATTTTAACCACACAACTACATTTGACCTAACTAATCAGCATTTGTTTCACTGGCGTCAGATTGTGACTGCTGGTAACATGTTAACCAAAGCAAATAGAGGAATTCAACTTGGCCTGACAAACACAAGCACAACTTCAACTACTGCATGGTCAACAACCAACTATAAAACATGGTTCCTTGACGGATCGGATACGGTTAAAGCTGCTGAAGGTTGGAAATGTTACGTAATCGACCCTTCCGGAACAGCAGATGCTTCGGCGGGAACACTAACATTATCGTCAGTTAAAAATGTTGGGTTTCTATGTAGACAAAACTCAAGCGTTACGACAACGGTTTCGAATCAGTTCGTAGATGCAATTAGAGCGGGAACAGGGATTACTGCATCTACAAGCGTTGGCACCGATGTAATTACAATTGTTGATATATACAATACGGATTCTACCACAGCAAACATGTGGGGAATTGTCACTCAAAGTGCTGGTTTATATTTTGGTGCAGGTAAAATCAACATTGGCGTTTCTGGGCAAACAAATGCATGTAACTTTACAGACTCTGGGCAAGTGTTTGTTTGGAGAAACTTTCCAGTATCTAGTACGTTATATGCATTTAACTTAACTGGAAATGCTACCCACGCAACAACCATGCAAATCACTTCATGGGTTATACGTGGTCAGAATGATAAGTCTTGGGATGTTGTGTGTAATACGAATGCACACTTCAAAGCGTATAGTTGCGCATTTGCTAACATTGGTTCATCAACGTTGAGTTCAAGTAGCGTATTGGATTCTTGCACAGTTGAAGACAGCGGTACAATTGACGTTAATGGTGCTACTATTACAGCAACAACATTCACGAATCATATAGCAACTCAACTAAAGGTGGATTCCAGCACAGACATGTCATCCATTTCGAATTGCACATTCAATTCGAGCGGTACCGGACATGCAATAGAAATAACCGCGCCCGGAACGTACACATTCAGCAGTCTTAATTTCATTGATTATGGCGCAACCGGAACAACAAATGCTGCCGTGTATAACAATTCTGGCGGGGCAGTGACCATCAATATTTCTGGCGGAACTTCACCAACTTACAGAAATGGAACAAGTGCAACAACTTCGGTTGTCGCTGCTGCAAACGTTACGCTGACTAACCTAAAAACAAACTCTGAAGTTAGAGCATATCTAGGGACAAATCCAGCAACAGCAATTGAAATTGATGGTATTGAATCATCAGGAACAAGTTTTACGTTTTCTCATTCTGTTGCTGGACAGACTGGATATATCGTGATTCTTAATAATGCATACCAACCTATCTGGCTTGACATTGTATACTCTGGTTCCGATGTTTCGATTCCAATCCAACAAATCACGGATCGTCAATACCTAAATCCATAAATATAATAATCGTTTAGACCTAAAAAGGACAATCTCATATGGCGGCTTATACATCCCTCCCATTAACCGATCCGGACTCACTGAGTTACGTTATTGGTACCAACATCACTACGATGTTTACTGCATCAACGACTGATGAACTGTTGATCGATCACACCAGCAAGACCATTGCTCTTAAGGCTGTTGGTACGATGAACCAAGATGGTGTGACCATCAAGTGTGTTTACTCGAAACTCAAAGAAATTTGGCGTACTGACTCGACTCTTGTTAAGTTCCCGTTCCCTATGGGTCCAATTACTGACGAACAGTTTGAAATGATCAACGGATGGAATTGGGATAAAACCAATACTTCCGGTGCTGGGTCTGCTACGACTGTTGAATTGCTGCGTACTGGTGGTTGGTCTGTTGTGAACACATCGAACCAAGTGACTGAGATGTGGGCCAACGTGATTACCCTCGGTTCATTTGTTGACACTACTGACCAAGCATATTATCAACAAGAACTTGGTGGCTCACCAACCAACTTCAAGCTATCAAACAACGTAAACCAAGCTGTTCAGTTATATTCTGATCCTAACGGTGATGGTAACTTGGCAGATGGTTATGATCGTCGTACATATCTGAAAGTCTTCCTGCGCGAATACGCAAAGATTTACGCTCAGTCGGCCAACACCGAAATTGGTGCCCCGACAATGACGTATCAAGCGTATCGTTTCCCGCTGTCAAACTCGGGCGACCTGAAGATTACGCATGATGATACTGCGGTATCGACCACAACACCATATACCAACGTAAACATCACGTATCTGCGTCATACTGATGACACACGTTATACTGTTCGCGGTACATGGGCAACTGCGACCACTTATGCTGTTGCTGACGTTGTTAAAGGTTCTGACAACCGTTGGTACAAGTGTATCCTCGGTCATACTTCTGGTGCTTCAACTGCCCCTATCACTGGCGGTTCATACCTAACCAATTGGGCATCGTATGAAGGTGAACGCCAGATCGGTACTGCATGGTATCCGTTCACTGTTGTTATCGATGCTGATACGACTGTTGGGCCTTCTGGTTCTGGTGCTGCGCTACGTGCTGAAGTGTACGAAAAGGTTCAGTATCAACTTCGTCAGGCAACCGATATCGATGCTGATGCTTCTGCATCCGTAACCGGTAAAACTGCCGACCTGTTGCTTAGATTCGTGGGTGATACGCTGGTGACTTCGAACGGCGTGTACATTGACTCGTTCAACTCGAATGACACCAACGACATTGAATTCTATGATGCAACTGGTGTTAAGGCAACCTTCCCATACGTGGCTTCGATCACCATCAACTTCGGTGACAACCTGAAGAACGATGCTTCTGCCAAATATTGGTTGTTCTTCACAACTCTACCGGGTGCAAACAATGACTTCGGTGAGTCTGGAGCTATTCTGGTGAACAATGCTGCTGCAACACCGGTTACAGGTGATGTGTCTGGCGCATCTAACGTGTCATGGACTTTTGACTATGACAATAACGTTCAGGGTGGTAGAACTGCTGCGACCAATGCTGATGTTACTGCTGTGGCTCTGGGTCTGACAACCGGCCAGTATGTGCGAGCTACCGGAACGATTGCCAAGTCTAAGACGAACTCAATCTCACTCGTGGCGGCTCTGGAAAGAAACTACCAGAACCCGGTCTAATTAAATGAGTAGCGATCCACTAGGTACTAAATACAAGACCTAGTGGATTTCTTCATGATGAATAACCTAACACGATAAGACTATGAAACGCTCAGATATCAGATACGCATTGTTCAGATGCAAGAATGGCACACAGACGCCAGAACAGCAAGCAATCTTTGATTCCTTTAAGTCTCAATTGGACCCGTATGACTACGGTATTGAGGAATTTACCAAAGAGTGGGACGTTGATAAAAGTGACTTGACTCAAGTTGTGACGGGCAAACTTGCTAAGAAATACAATCAAGACAAATCGCTGTTTACTAGCGAAGGTGTTCTAAAGGACTAATTGAATGTCATATGTAAGAGTTCCCCCAGATAGCACCGGTAAGAAGGTCTATACAATTGAGCAGACGATTGGTGCTGACACCGTTCAGACGCAAGTAACCCATCTGGCAGACAAGAAGTACCCAACTCAGTTTCAAGCAATCGATAAACGAGGATCATCTTCTGTTCGATTTGCTGAAGGCCAGCCTATTCTATCTGGGTTTGGTTCGCTTAAAGTTGTTGAACAAAAAGCTCTTGGTGTTTATGAATCATCGCAAGATTCATACGATGATCTTTTCTCTATCACTGAATCTGTTGGTGGCCTGAGTACGTATGATGTTGGAGCATCCAGTACCGTATTGTCCGTTACTGGCTCCAATGGTTCTCGTGCTGTTCGAACAACAAACAGATATCACTACTATCTACCCGGAACAAGCAATGCTGCTATAATGACTATTGCCTGTGGAGATACAGGTAAGACTGGTAACGTTCGACGTTGGGGATGCTTTGATGATAATGATGGTATTTTCTTCGAGTTGTATGGTACAACGATCAATGCCGTAATTAGAAATTCAACCAGTGGTTCGGTTGTTGAAACCAAGATTCCTCAATCACTCTGGAATGGTGATATTGTGGATGGTACTGGTTGGTCTGGTCATACCCTAGACATTACCAAGATCAACGTTTGGTGGATGGACTATCAGTGGCTTGGTGCTGGTCGTGTTCGTTTTGGTATCTTCGAGCCATCTGGTGCCAGACTTGTTCTGCATTCGGTTGAAAATGCTGGTCAGAACCCACTTCCATACATGCGTACTGGTACGCTGCCACTGCGTACAGAAAACGTAAACATTGCTGCTGTCGGTTCTTCTAGTGAACTGAGAGAAGTCTGTATGGCAATGTATGCTGAAGGTGACTTTACAACGTACACTTTCTGGCGTAATGCTGATCTAGAACGAACTGGTGCAACTGTTGGTGCTACGACAACCCACGTAATGTCGGTTAGATCAAAACCAACTATCAATGGCCTGCATAACGCAATTCAAAGTTATCCGGAACTTTTGAGCATCTATACAACGCAACCCATTGCATTGTCTCTACATCAAGAAACATCTTTGACGGGGGCATCTTGGGGTATTACTGGTGTTGGATCATTAGATGCTACAATTGATGGCACACTAACCATTCCGCCAGAATCATCTTTCCAAGTGTGGTATCTGGATGCTGGCGCACATAACATATCATTGACTCAGTATTTCGAACTCAATGATGAAGGTATCATGTGTAAAGCCAATGGTGTTCCCACGATTTGGTCATTTGTTGCCAAGAAACTTGGTGCAACCGATGCAACTGTTTCATTGAATCTTGGATATAGAGAACTTTGGTAATCTATGCTTTTAGCATTACACCCTAACTGGTGGGATGACTGGCAGTTATTCCACTCAGTAACCTTTGATGGCATCAATAAGTTAATTATCATTAACGCTGATGCATCAACAATAAGTGTCAAAGAGAATGTCTATTCTGCGTGGAAAGAATGGACACTTCTTCGCGACCATTCCAAATTTCTTCCTGCAATTAGAACAACCGGTGGCGACCCAATTGGTGGTGGTCAGTTTACCGGTGACGTTTACTTTTTGATCAACGGATGGAGAATTCTGGTCGATCATTCATGCAACATTGATGGTGTGATATACTCGGATGACTATCCATCACCATTCGTGCAAGTTCAGAATACACAAATTGTTACAAATAAGGTATCCTCACTCGTGTCTGTGATTGCACCAGTGGTGACTATTGATGGCGGTGCCATCCCTTCGGCTGCATCGATTGCTGATGCTGTATGGAATGCTCTGGACAGAACACTCACTACCGACAATCTTACCCCTGCTGATGTGTGGAACTTTTTGCTGTCTCAACCAACCCAACCGGGTTCTGCTGGCGAGAAGCTGAAACAAGTCTTGACAACTGGTAACTTTATTGCTCTGAAGTAAGTCTTGACTTATACTTGACAACAGAGTACAATAGTTAACTGTTAACCCTCTTATCCTTAAACCCAACACTAATATTGTACCACCAAAAAATTGAGTGTGTCAATTGGGGATAACCCTAGTGTTGCCGTTACGCAACGGTTGACTATTGCTACGTACTGTGATAGAATATAGCTATTATGCTTTGGATCGAAGAAAAATACATCAATATACTGGCCCCTCGCTTGACTCTCTTTAAGAAGGTCAAGGCAAACACGTACAACTTTAGGTGTCCCATTTGCGGCGACTCAAAGAAGAACGCATATAAGACTCGTGGTGGCTTCTACTGCCCGCCCGGTTCACAGTCTTATAATATGGGGTGTTTCAACTGTGGGGCTTCTATGAAGTTCTCAACTTTCCTCAAACAACTCGATCCGTCATTGTACGACGAGTTTCAGATGGAAATTTTCAAGGAAAAGAACGGCATGTCAGATACCCAGAAACCAAAAGAAGAAGCAACACCAAAGACTAGGAAGAAGAAAAAACTTGACCTTTCTAGTCTGGTATGCGTTGCTGACCTACCAGATAAGCATCCCGCTATGCAGTACATTATGTACCGCAAGATTCCCAAGAAGCAATGGAAGCGTCTGTATTATGCTCCGAAATACTTCCAATGGATTTCTGAGTTTGAGGGCAAGAAATATGACCCTAGACAGGAACACCCACGCCTGATCATTCCATTCTTTGACACCCTTGGAAACATCACTAGAATCGCCGCTAGGGCGTTTGGTGCTGAAGAACCTAGGTACAGGTACACCGTGATTGATTCTTCGTCTACGCGCCTGTATGGTCTTGATAACATCGATCTAGATAAGCCTGTCTATGTTCTTGAAGGTCCGCTGGATTCTCTGTTCTTTGACAATGCTATTGCTGTTGGTATGGCATCTTACGAAGACAAAGAGCTAAATACTATCCCAGACAAGATTTTTATCCCAGACAATCAACCCCGAAACCAAAGCGTCTGCGAAAGTTTCCAAAAGGTCGTTGTTCGTGGTGAAAAGGTTTGTATCTGGCAAGAAGACACCGCAAAGGACATTAACGAAATGGTAGTTGATGACAAGATGGCTATTGCCGATATTATCTCACTGATCAATCGATCAACCTTTGCTGGTCCGGAAGCTGAACTTAAATTTAAAGAATGGGTGAAATACTGATATGCAGATCGTTGGTGATACAGTTTACATTGATCCAAAAGTTTCCGCCATACTGCAAAAACCAAAGAGGGTAACTACCTTCTTAGTTGATAGCAACGATACTCACACGTACAGATTGTGTACACCGAGAGGCAAATCTTCTGTGGTGACGATTGTTTCCGGGGTTGACAAACCAACCCAATCTATGGTACAATCTATGTCTTCTGCTGTTCCTACGTGTGGGACTATTCATGTTCCATTCACTACGCAAAATGATGTTGAATCATATGGCGTAAAAGCACTCACCAAACTATCTGCCGTCCGAACGAAGTATGCCAAGAAGGCATCTAACGTCATGGACGAACTACAGCAAGATATCCCAGACGCAAAATTTTTCCAACACATCCATGTGTTTGATCGCGTCTGGGAACCATATGTCAGTAAATAACACACATGATTGATTTTGTGATATCAGCTATGATATTGCTGGAATATGCTTTTCGCAATACCCCTTCAGTATTGATGAATATGCTATATCTGGGATATTTGAATCACGAAATGCGTCTACAAGAATCACCTAAATCCCTTTGGCTAACAGAAGAATAAAAGACATGACAACAGTAATTAAACGAGATGGTACCCGAGAAGAACTGATCATCGAAAAGTGGCAAGCCCAGATTGCAAAGGTTTGCACAGGAATTGCAGATGTTTCGCAATCGATGATAGAAATCAAAGCTTCTCCGCACTTTTTCGATGGAATTACTACCAAGGAAATCGACGGCACTACCTTGCGGGCAATTGTTGATCTGATCGACATTGACTCGAATCCTGATGTTGGTCACATCAACTACCAGTACGTTGCTGGTAAGTATCGCCTGTCAATGCTTCGTAAAGATGTGTTTGGTTCGTATGATATTCCGCGTCTGTATGATGTTGTCAAGCGAAATGTTGAAACTGGTCTGTACACGCATGAGTTGTTGGAGTGGTATAGCGAAGCTGATTGGGACAAGATTGAGACTTTCATCGATCATTCTAAGGATGAACTGTATTCGTATGCTGCCATTGAACAGTTGATCGAAAAGTATCTGGTCCGTAATCGTGCAACCGGTCAGGTTTACGAAACGCCTCAGATTCGTTACATTATCGCTGCTGCCACTGTGTTTCATGCTGAAGACCCAAATTCAGTTCGGATGAAATACATCAAGGAATACTACAATGCAGCATCTGATGGTATGTTCACGTTGGCTACACCTGTCCTTGCTGGACTTGGCACTCCAACCAAGCAATTCAGTTCGTGTGTTCTGATTCGTTCCGATGATGATCTAGATTCTATTTTTGCTTCTGGTGAAATGATGGCTAAGTATGCAGCAAAACGTGCTGGTATTGGTCTAGAAGTTGGTCGCCTACGTCCGATTGGTTCACCTATCCGTGGTGGCGAAGTCATGCACACTGGCATGGTTCCTTTCCTCAAGAAATGGTTTGGTGATCTGCGTTCATGTTCTCAGGGTGGTATTCGCAATGCTTCTGCGACGATTACTTTCCCGATCTGGCATTACCAGTTTGATGATATGATCGTGTTGAAGAACAACCAAGGAACAGAAGAAACTCGCGTTCGCCACTTGGACTATTCGGTGGTTGTGTCCAAGCTGTTCTGGCGTCGATTCAAGAAAAAGCAGGACATTACTTTCTTTGATCCGAATGAAGTTCCTGATCTGTACGAAGCCTTCTATCGTGACATTGATCTGTTCGAACATCTGTATGTTGAATATGAAAAGAGAACCGACATTCGCAAGAAGGTCATGAGTGCCGATGAAGTATTCAAGGGTGGTATTCTGAAAGAAAGAACTGATACCGGTCGCATCTATATGGTGTTCATCGATAACGTTCAGAAACAGGGTCCGTTCGATACCAAGGTTCACCCAATCTACCAATCAAATCTGTGCCAAGAAATTCTGTTGCCAACCAAATCATTCAAGCGTATCGATGATGAAGATGGTCGCATTGCTCTGTGTACTCTTGGTTCGTTGAATCTGGGTGCAGCAAGGAACCCAGAAGACCTCCGTAGAGCCGCCAGAATCCTTCATAGAAGCCTCAATAACATCCTAGACTACCAAGACTACCTCTCGGTACAATCGAAGCTCTCAAACGACGAAATCCGGCCTCTGGGTATTGGTATCACCAACTTGGCTTACTGGCATGCTAAACGTGGATTCAAGTATGGCGAGAAAGATGCTCTGGCGGAACTGAAGTCTTGGATGGAGCATATCGCGTATTACTTGACTGAAGCATCTGTCGAACTGGCAGAAGAACGTGGTAAGTGCCTGCATTCTGACTATACGTCATATGGTAAAGGAATCTTCCCATGGGAAAAACGTGCCGAAGGTGTCAATGAACTTACTGACTTTACACCAGAAATTGATTGGGAACCTCTGCGGGCTAGAATGATCAAATCTGGTGTTCGCAATGCAACCAATATGGCTGTTGCGCCGGTTGAATCTAGTTCCGTTGTGATCTATTCGACTAATGGTATGGAATTCCCCATGAGTCTTGTTTCCACCAAAGAATCTAAGGCTGGGTCGTTTGTTCAGGTTGTGCCTGATTTCGCCAAGCTCAAGAATAAGTATCAACTGATGTGGGATCAAAAAGACTGCGTTGATTACTTGAAAGCTTCTGCTGTGATCGGTGCATATGTCGATCAGTCAATGAGTACCAATACATTCTACAATCCAGCACATTTCCCCAACAAAAAAGTGCCTGTTACGTTGATTGCCAAGAATCTGATGCTGGCACAACATTGGGGTCTGAAAACCGTTTACTACAGTCTGATCAATAAGCAGGGTTCCAAAGTTGATGTTGAAGCCGTTGATGTAAAACTAGAAGAAATCGATTTTGATGACGCTGATTGCGAAGCCTGCAAACTCTAATACAAAAGAACATGAGTACCCAACAATATAACCTTTCCCAAAACCCGAACTACACTAAACGCCAGATGTTCTTGGACCCAGCGGGTCCGGTTACTATCCAGCGATTTGAAGAATTTCGGTATCCAAAGATTGCTGAGTTTGAAGAAGCTGCCAGAGGCTTCTTTTGGAATCCAAAGGAAGTTGATCTAACCAAAGACAAGGGCGACTTCAAGAATGCTAGTGAGGCTGTCCGACACATCTTCACATCTAATCTTCTGCGACAGACTGCTCTTGATTCTTATCAAGGTCGAGGCCCAACACAAATCTTTTTGCCTGTTGTTTCCATTCCTGAAGCTGAAGCACTGATGTTGAATTGGGGCTTCTACGAATCAAACATCCACTCGCGCAGCTACAGTCACATCATT
>JACCDG010199070.1_pt1 | contig 39916 bp, 28 predicted proteins | sample 7442471 | NCBI WGS metagenome assembly JACCDG01 (sample SAMN15323444, study PRJNA562643) | freshwater metagenome | isolation source: river surface water | place: USA:Blue River Watershed | collected 2017-08-17 | reverse complement strand
CCTACCTTCAATGAGAAGGATAATATCCTTTTATTGATTGATGAGGTCCATGCTCAACTGCGTCACATTACTCATGAAATTATCGTCGTCGATGATAACAGTCCAGATGGGACTTATCGTGTGGTATGTGGGCATGGATACAATTTTGTCAAACCTCTATTGCGTACCCAGAATCCCAGCTTGGCTGCATCCATCCGTGTGGGCTTAGAACATGCCACAGGAGATATTTTTGTCGTGATGGACAGTGACTTTAATCACCAACCAAAATACATCCCCCAGATGATTCAAAATTTGGAATATTATGATGCGGTTGTTGGATCTCGTTTCCTTTATGGGGGCGCGATGGACAGCCGCGTGAGGCATATTTTAAGCTGGCTATTCAACATTTTCATCCGTTGCGTGATGAGAAAACACGTAACCGACAGCTTATATGGGTTTTATGCGATACATCGCACCGTCATGCAAAAGGTCAATTATGACAACATATTTTGGGGGTATGGGGATTATTGCATACGGCTTATGTATTATTTGCAAGAATTGGAAATCTCGATCCTGCAAATACCAGTGGTCAACTGCCGCAGATCACGCGGCCAGGCCAATACGCGTTTCTTAACAATATTTTTTCAATATACCGCCGAGACCTTTAAGTTATTATTGAGAGAACGGATAGGATTAAAATGGTTAAAATAAAATATCCTTGGACTAAGCCGGTTTTTATGGGACGTGAAGAAGAGTATCTTCACGATGCACTATCATCCACTTGGATATCCGGGGGTGCCTATGTGCAAAAATTCGAGAAAGAATTCAGTTTAGCCATCAATTCTCCCTATGTGCTCACAACATCCAATGGGACAACAGCCCTCTATTTAGCGATGCTAGCTTTAAACATTGGCCCTGGCGATGAAGTCATTTTGCCTGGATTCACATTTGTTGCCGCTATTAATATGGTGATTGCAACAGGAGCAACACCCGTGTTTGTTGATATCGACCAAGATACGTGGTGCATTGATCCAGTTCGCGTGCAAGAGGCGATTACATCTAAGACGAAAGCCGTTTGTGCTGTACATCTTTATGGAAACATGTGTGACATGGATGTCCTGAAGGCGATTTGCCGTAAGCATAGACTTTTTTTAATTGAAGACGCTGCCGAAGCTGTTTTTTCTTATTATAAGGGGAAGGCTGCTGGGACATTTGCCGATGCTGGGACTTTTAGTTTCCAGGCGACAAAAACCATGGTAATGGGTGAAGGGGGATGTGTTGCTGTGCGCAGTAAAAAATTATTTGATCGCATGACCCTTATCCGTAATCACGGCATGGAACGTAAGCCACCTTATTGGCATAAGGTCATTGGGCATAATTTTCGTTTGACCAATTTGCAGGCTGCACTTGGGTTAGCTCAATTGGAGCAAAGCCACACCATCATCGAGCTTAAAAAAAATATTTATAAAGCCTACAGGAAATATCTTGAAAATATTCCTGGGGTCATCATGCAGGAGTTCAAGAAAGAGGTCGATCCTCTTGTTTGGGCAGTGGCTTTAAGAATTGATCCAAGGGTGTTCGGTCAGAACCGTGATCATGTCATGGCCCAATTGTCCCTCGCTGGTATTGAAACGCGGCCTGGCTTTTATCCTGTGCAATCAATGCCAGTATATAAACGCTACATTCGCACAAAACTTCCTGTTGCGGCTAAAATCAGTTTGAATGTGTTGAGCCTGCCTTCTTTTTCAACCTTGACGGAAAGTCAGATCAAGTGGATCTGCGGAAAATTAAATAAAGCACGACGATAAGATCAATAAAAGCCAAAAGCACTGAGGCTAAGATGATCCAGCGTAAGGGTGTGTTTGGCCAATAGGTTAGTTCAATGGTATGTTCTCCTGCAGATAGAGGGGCTGCCAAAAAGCTTTTGTTCGCCCGCCGTAATTGCGTTTCTTTACCATCCACCCGTAAACTCCATTTCACATCATAAGGATAGTGGAACACAATCCAGCCGGGCTTGTCTGTTTTAAGATTAAACTTAAGATCGTCGCTGGTGTATTTAATTATTTTTGTAATGCCTGGCGGCAATGAACGAGGATAGGATAATGTTAATTGTGCCGTGTCAAGAGTTTGAGGTGGGAGGCCAAGTACAATCCATCCATCTCGTACATTATTCACATCAAAGGTGTAAGGTAAAATCACCTGGCCTTGTACCGGTGAGAAACCCGGCAAAATAAGTGTGGCGCTGTCTGCGGTCAGATACGTGCTGGCTATATATTTTGGAAAATCTGGGGGAAGTTTGCAGTGAAAGGCCTCAATATCTTTTCCGGTGCGGCGTTCACAATCCTTGAGCGTAAAATTCCACGACGTTAATGGTGGAGCATCATGCTTAACATCGACGGCAGGGACATTAGGCAATAACACATCTTGTCCTGATTCGATCATGACCACATCCTGGCTTAAACCTGATTCAATGATTTTTCGGAAATTCACATCCGTGGCCTTAACTGCATAAGGGGCAAGAAATATTTGGGAACGTTGGGCATGGATGTAATGCCACATCAAGGGATCTTCCTGCCAGTTGGCATAGGAAATATGGCGGGGCATGTAATTATTGGTCCAATAGAATTGCCGTATCATATTGTTATAACGGAAATAAATACCAGGCACATTCATGGGTATGTTGAGTAAGTAAGAGTTCTCGGGGTGATAATTGAACACATCATAAAACGCACGATAGGGAAGGATGCGCGGATTTTGAAAATTGACGCCGACGTTCTTAAGTTCCGGCTTTCCGACGATCTCCACGGGCTCGATACGGGTATTACGATTACTTTCAATGTACAAAGACATTAAAATAGTATCGCCGATAAATAAACCACTGATGAGGACGATCGCAGTAGTGTTCCATACCGGTCCTTGTTTTTTTAACATGGCTATCATCAACACCAGCCCGAGTACACTCCCTGCGATTAACAGGTAAGGGATAATCACAGGACGTTGTACGGCAGCGACAACACATAAAACCACGAGCATAATGATGATAATTTTCCATTGAAAGGTTTTGTGATGCGCATCCTTTCCAGTTTTAATTGCTTCCCACAAGGCCTGCACGCCCATCATCATGAGTGGCACTAAGAGATAGGGTAAAACTGCAACGCTGGCAATATGCATGGTGCGGGGAATGAAATTAAAAGGATTAGTCAGTGCATTGATCCAATGGGCCAGCATGCCGAAGGGGAAACTGTCTTTGGCATGATTGAGGCACCAAATCAGAAAAATAGCGACCGTAAAAATATGCCGACGTGGATCACGGCCCAGTACAGCCCCGACCACAGCAAAAGCAAACGCAGCAAATCCTACGAATAACCAACGCGCGCCCCAATCATACGCGTTTGAAAAATCAAGGCCCTTCCACAAGAATTCATTGGGGTCACAAAAAGCATGGGGTCGGTTAAAATAATGGGGAATGCTCCAGATTTTATCAATACGGCTGTCGGCGAATCCAAATGAATAATCCTTCAGATTGTATTTCACCATGTAAAGGTCTGGGGCCATGATGAGTGTTGAACAGAGTAAACTTAAAAAGATCATGCCCCACGGAAGGTTGCGCAGAGTTTGCCGCCAATGACGTCCCAGTTCACGCAAGCGCTGCTGATGCGTCATCCAGGACCATATCAATGCCGGCATGATGAACATATGTACGCCCTGATACATATACCCACCTTGAAGCATTCCGTAACTTAAGCATACGGCGAAATAGACAATCAACAAGAGCAGGTCTTTTATTTTAAATTCTTCTAAGACTTTTAGGACTAAATGTAAAAACAGCGGATAAAAACTTTGAAAGGTCAATCCCGAGAGAAAATATAAAGGACTTAAGGTAATGCTTGCGTAAATCGTGATTAAGATCAAGAGCCAGCGATTGCGGCAGAAGCGTTGCAAAAATAAATAGTATCCTATGACACGAAGGAGAAGCAGGGAGAGGAAATGGACGGCAGCAAAAACATGTGTAAATAATTTGGCCGGATCGTCGGAAAATGGTGAAAGAAGCGCATAGGTAATGGCGGTTAGGGCATTAGGGAGTTTGTAAACGCCATACGTTAGGCAAAAATACGCATGTGGCATTTGGTCAAAATTGTCCCAGAGCTGCACATTGCCCTGGTAAATAAAATTAGTCAGCAGAAAAGAGCCCAGGAAATCAATATAGAAGTCGGTATTAAAATAACTGATGTTAGGAAATAACCAGCGGTCCGAATAACAGATCGCGGCTAGGACAATTGCGCCCACAAAACATAGCGCAATGTCAAACAGCAGAGAAGATTTACGGAGAATGGCCATGAACTCGAATTTATACCATTAATTCCTGCATAAAGCAAGGATGCCGGGCTTTTACTTAGCCCTCCATCCCCAAGTGGCACTATCTAGATACATAGTTTATACTTCTTCTATATTATGCAAAGATACATATCTATATTAATACTCCTATCCTTTGTGATTACAGGACAGATAGGGCAATGCCCTGTCTATGCCCAGGATCTTGTTTTGCCTGCGCCTGGCACAATGGTTCATTTAAGCCCTGTATTTAATCCTCCAACACTCAAAGGCATTAAAGTCCATCCTGACAATCCGTTCCAATTTGATTTCATCTTAGATAAAGGCGATTCTGTTTTAACTGATCAATCGCTTAAAGATGAATCAGCAAAATTGATCAAGTATTTCTTAGCATCATTAACTGTTCCTGAAAAAGACTTATGGGTCAATTTGTCGCCGTATGAGAAAGACCGTATTGTTCCTGAATCATTTGGTCAAACTGAAATGGGTCGGGATCTTCTGGCGCAAGACTATCTGCTTAAACAAATAACTGCATCTTTAATTTATCCAGAAGACGAAGTAGGTAAGAAGTTTTGGAAACGTATCTATGAAGAAGCGCAAAAGAAGTTTGGAACAACGAACATTCCTGTGAACACGTTTAATAAAGTTTGGATTGTCCCACAAAAGGCTGTTGTCTATGAGAACGCTAAGGCTCATGTAGCTTATGTTGTTGAATCTAAACTTAAAGTTATGCTTGAACAAGACTACTTATCAGCAGAAAAGCATGAGGGTAGTCTTAGAAAAGAGACTAATCAAATAGGAAGTCAGATTGTCAGGGAAGTTGTCATTCCTGAGCTAACCAAAGAAATCAACGAAGGTAAGAATTTCAACCAATTACGCCAAGTGTACAATTCTCTTATCCTCGCTACCTGGTACAAGAAAAAAATCAAAGATAGTATTTTGTCTCAGGTTTATGCGGATAAAAACAAAGTCCAGGGCATTAATTTACAGGACATCAACAACACCGAGGCTATTTATCAACAATACCTGCAGGCGTTTAAAAAGGGGGCGTATAACTTAATCAAAGAAGAAAAAGACCCAATTACTCAAGAGACTATCCCAAGGAAGTATTTCTCCGGCGGATTTAGCAGCACTGCAATGATTGCTAAATTAGAGACCACGAGGGTTGAGCCTAGCTATTTGCCTGATCATGCCATGGCAGTGCAGGTTGACTTAGTTTTGCCTCATCCTGAAACGTTTATGAATGCAATGGAATTCCCAAGCGTTGATCCTGATGGATATTATCAGATTCGACGTGCTGTATTATTAGCAGATTCCAGCAAATCAGTGTTAGTAACCGGAAAATCTTCACGAAGATTTTTATTGGGACGAGTAAAGCAAGGGCAATCAACGACGGCCATTAATGCTGTTGAGAGTTTTGATGAAGAATATTATAAACTTAAAATTATTTATGGTCGTGATGTCAAAGAAACAGGCGAAGTTGTAATTAGTAATAATCAAATCACAGCATTCTTTCCGTACTCGATTGCGCAAGATGATTTGGATGGTTCAGGTGTCGCAGACATTGTTATTAAATATTTATTTACAGCCAGTATTACTGCGGGCCGTAGCCTTGCTTCTGATGGACAAACTAATTTTGGAGCCATACGTTCATATTTGCGACAAGCATTAGTGTATCAACATCCATGGCCTCAATTTATTGCTTTCAAAGATCTTCAACAGCATCTGAGCAAATGGCATTCGGTGCAGGATAGAGACATTATACAAACATTATTTGATTTAAAGAATTTGGGATATGTTTGTATCGGGGGCAAGAAATGGTCCCGTCTTAGTTTAAGCGGTTTAGGAAATAATTTATATAGAGTGGATCAGGTTCTTGATCAAGATAGTGAATTTAGAGTGGGAGATGTCTTAGAAATTTCAGCACATGATTTTAATGTATTTGTAGATAAGAAACGTGTAGGTAAAGTGTTGATTGCTGAGAATAAAATAATGGTAAGAGGAGCTTATCCTCCTGCAAAAATAGAGCATTCCTCTACAAATACTACAGAAGCTATTGCTGGTGCCATTGCTGGATCTGGTAGCTTAGAATATCGTTTTCAGCAGTACTTAGCTAGATTTGGCATTTCGTTGCAAGAAGTTAATAAAAATATCAGAAGGGGCTATAAAGGAAGTAGGAGTGTTTCCATTAGAACATCAAGGAATCCAGATTCTTGGACAGAGTTAGAAAAGCTTGGTGGAGGATCACTTAACTCAGTTTTCTCTTTATCGGACGATATGGTTCTTAGATCAAGAATCTTTTATGATCCACCTATTCGACGAGAGGTATTAGATTTGCTTAATCTATTAGCAAGTAAGAAGATTTGTCCTAGGGTTTATTCACCAGGATGGGGAATTCTTATTGCTGATAGAGTCTGGGGCCAAAATTATGGAGAGTCATCAAGGCGATTGCAGGTCAGTGGATCCAATAGGCCCCTTGAAGAGCTAAAAGATCTTTTTAGAAGAGTGATTAATAATAAGATTATTCTTGTAGATATAAAGTCCGCTAATTTTATGTTTGGCAAGATGAAGGGTGATTTAGAAGAGCATGCTTATTTTATCGATTTGGATACTGAGAGATCTATTATTAATAAATCAGAGCTTAGTTTAGCCGCAGTGGCCCAGTTTTATAAAAGATGGCTGACGACTCTGTACACTCGTAGTGGTGGAGGATGGGAGAAAAGTTATTTTGACGCTTTGATAAAGTTGTTTGATGAGTTTGCAACACAAACAGACGGGCTAGCATTGCCAGAAAATTTTGAATTAATAGAGAATCTCAATACATTCTCTGATTCTGCGATGGCTAACCTTGATTCCATGAAATGGGAGTGGAGCAATCAGGCCACTGTTCAGGATATAGTGGAAGCTAAAATACGACGTGTTAATGAACTATTAGAGAGAGAAAGTCCTTCCAAGTTTCCTTCCAGTGACAGGTTGATCAGAGATTTAAACCAAGCTGGAATTAAAGTGGCAGTTGGAACAGCTAATGAAAGAGGGAGAAAAATACTTACAGACATAGGCTTAAGTGAATTCTTGGATGTTATTGTTGATGGAACAACGATTAGTGAAGAACAGTTGCCTCCTAAAGAAACACCAGATTTCTATAAAGCTGTGGCAAGAAAGACAGGCATTCAGGATTTACGCAGATCTGTGATTATTGAAGATTCACCGTCGGTAATCAAAGCCGCAGCTCGTGGTGGTTTTGGATTGATTATTGGTTTAGCCCGTGAGGGTGATGAGGAACAATTAGATCAAGCTGGTGCAAATATAGTGTTAAAAGATATTGGAGACCTTAGCGTAGAAGACATCAATCGTTTATTAGCTAACGAACTTGGTTTAGACGAAGAAGAACGGGTCCTTGAAGGTGTCATGTTTGATATGGATGGCGTTATCATTGATTCAGAACCACAACATGCGAGGGCATGGGAAGAAGTATTGAATAGTTATGTGGCGTTTCAGGAAAGAGAGCAGAAGAAACAAATACGACGTTTTACAGGCCAAGATAATATTGACTATTTGAAAGGCGTGACGCCCATTGTTGGAGTAACAGGATTTTTAAAATCCCGCGGTATTACATTAAATCCTGAGAACCCAGCTCAAACATCTACTTCAAGTGTAATTGAGGCATATATCAATCAAAATACAAGTCAGGCAATGTTTTCTGTTATTCAAGATATTCCACCGTTGGCAGCTGGAGAGGAGGCGAAAGGACAGGATAGGGCAATGAATGCATCCCCAACGCCTAATCTTAAATCGGGAGAAGTTCCTTTTCAAACTATTAGATTAAAGATGGATGCCAATGCCCATGTTTCTAGGATTCACCGTGATCCTGAAGAAAAGATTCTTAAAGATTTAGAGACATTTGCTCAAGCAAATAATTTAAATCTCGAAATAAATGATACTAATTTCTATAGAACATTCAGCATTACTCAAGCGATCTGGATTATTCTAGAGAATTTAATTCAACACGAGTATTTCGAAGAGAATGGTCTTGAACAAGACGTATATTATAGAATTTATAAAACTGACAATGGAGCGCGTCTAGAATTTTGGGGTCCCGGAAAGCATCATCCGTTGAAACCCCATCTTATTGATACAGCCAGTGATGGAGAAAAGTTTAGATGGTTTGATGGAGGACAAAGACCATGGAAAGAAGAGATTGCTCCTCCAGACGCTGTCGTTGAAGGTAGAACACACCTTGGAATATCTACACTATTTGACAATCTAGATAAAGCTGACAAGATTTCTTCCGATAAGAAAATAAAAATGGGTTGGCGGCATAGTCAAGAGATGGGTGGACATATTATTGCGATAGAATTTCCAGATTTTGGTAAAGGTATTGGATTGGCAGGTGAAGCGGAGTTCTTTAATCATTTAACACCAGCAGAAGAAGTAGCACTTGATGATGCAATCCAAACTCATGGAAGTGGTCGAACTTCAATAACGACGCCTGATGGAGAAAGCATTAAGAACTTGAGTGTACTTTGGCAACCGTTATTTCCTCTCAGACATAATGTTCCGTTCGCATTTGCAGGAGCTAAAATTGGGTTGTTTGGCCCCGGTAATAGTTTTGATGAAGCTCGAGAAATTATTAGGGCTAATCATAATATCTCAGAGTTCTATATTTTTGATCGTAGCAAGAAGGTGTTGGCCTATATTCAATATCGTCTAAATAAATGGGCAACACAAGAAGGCATAGTATTACCAAGAATGCGTTATCGTGTTGTTGATTTGAAAAACATGCCCCAAGAATATAGGACTAGAGATTTTGATTTTATTTATGAAAGAGGAGTATTTGATCCTATGCATTTTGCTATTGGATCTATGATCCAAGTTTTTTCTGGAGTGAGAGGGATGCTTAAATTTGGAGGTATGTATTTATCTTCTGGGCCCTATGCGGGGCAGATGACACATTTGCCTCAATTAGCTAAACAAGGATTTCAAATAAAGTTAATTCCTAGCGAAATGTTGCCTATTAAAGAGACAACAGTTGCATTAGTTAATGATGCAGCGATGATTTCATCGACAATGACGCCAGAGATGAGTGCATATATAGATGAAGTTATTACAAACTTTAATCATAATGGGTTAGGTCACGAAATACTACATTCTTTCGACCATATGGTTGTTTTTAACATCATATCTAAAACAGATGGTCATGCTGCAGGTCATTTGAGCATCAAGAAGCCCTTAGGAAAATCGATTGTTATCATCGATGGGGTAGATTTATATGATCCTCAACAAAGAGGTAAAGGATACTTTTCGGCATTATTAAAAACATTAGCTAATAGTTTAAAGGCAGGTTGGCAAATTGGTCTTTATAGTGTGACGAACAAGGATACGGTGGAGCATATTATCGAACACATTGTTTCACGGAAAGATAGTGGTTCAGAGTTTTTTAAGCAAGAGGCTGGATTAAATATTTTGAAGATTCATAAGGAGATACAAGAATATTATCGAGGTTCTCCTAAGGAGCCATTCTTTAAGAAGTATAATACGAGGACGACTCAGTTTAATCAATGGCTTGAAGCATATATGCAATGGTGTAATACACATCCTGAAGATGGCTTAAGACAGCTAAAAGATATTATTTTAGAAAAAGGATTTGGAAGAGTATTACAACAAAATGGGTTTAAAGATATCGAAGTTGTTATTACAGGTAATCAGTTAAATATTGTAGGGAATGTTGATAAAGCAATCTCTTCGGTGCAGGGGGAAGCTGCTCATATAGATCATGCGCGTTTAACAAAGACAGGTGGTATTGATTTGACTTCTAAAGAATTAGTTGAGACGAAGAATGACGGCAGAGAAATCAAATTTAAGATGGATCCTGCCATGCTTAAGCAGCTTCAAGATGCGCCAGGCTTTGCTCCTGTTATTATTAATATTCAGCCTATGACAGATTTAAGACAATTCTTGGGTTTAAAAGATCAAGAAAAATTCGAGGTGATTGGTTAAGTAGCCGTTAACAAGCGCTAACACGCTTGCACTAGCGACCCCAATCAATTTAACCCTTCGTGACCTATATAAGTTGCGAAGGGTGTATTATTTTATGATAGACTTGTGGTTCTATGAAAAATTCTACTTCGGATTTAGGGGCATTTGTTAGTCTTTCATTGTCTATTCTATTGGCCTCACTGAGCGCAAGCATTGCAAATGTTGCGCTGCCGACATTGGTGGATGCTTTTCATGCCTCTTTTCATGAAGTGCAGTGGGTTATCATTGCATATCTTCTTGCGGTGACGGCACTGATTGTCAGTATTGGGCGTATTGGGGACATCGCAGGTTACCGACGTGTGCTTTTGTTTGGAATAGTTCTATTCACAGTAGCTTCTGTGCTGTGCGGTATTGCAGCTTCGCTTTGGTTATTAATTGTAGCGCGGGTGGCGCAGGGGCTAGGTGCGGCCATCATGCTAGCGTTGGCAATGGCATCTGTGAATCAGACAGTTCCAAAATCAAAAATCGGTAGCGCGATGGGTGTGCTGGCAACAATGTCCGCCGTCGGCACTGCACTTGGGCCCACACTTGGTGGTTTTTTAATATTTGCATTTGGTTGGAGAGCGATCTTCTTTGTTACAGCACCATTGGGGATGATGCTGTTCATTGCTGCGTATTATTACCTGCCTATTGATTCAAGTAAGAAGAAATTAGAAAAAATGGGTTTCGATATGATCGGCATGCTGCTTCTTTCGGTGACGCTTGCTGCATACTCATTGGCCATGACCATGGGGCATGGCAATTACGGATTCTTTAACCTAGCTCTATTGATGGTTGCTGTTCTGGGGGGTGTTTTATTTGTAATCGTTGAGACAAAGGTCGTATCACCATTGATTCGGGTAGAGATATTTTATAACCGAGTGATTAGTGGAGGATTCGTCATGAGTGTGCTGGTCTTAACAGTCATGATGGCAATATTTGTGATTGGCCCATTTTATTTGTCCCAAGTCTTGGGATTGGATACCGCCCATGTTGGCATGATCATGTCGGTTGGTCCGCTTGCTGCGGCAGTGACAGGTATTCCGGGTGGTCGCCTCACAGACAAGTTTGGTGCCCAATTAATAACGATCATGGGTCTTATCGCCGTAGGTGGCGGTTCTTTGGTTCTTGCAGTATGTTCATTAGGGATCGTCGGCTATGCACTGGTCATTGCTATTATTAGTTGCGGCTACTCGCTTTTCCAGACAGGAAATAATACGGCGGTCATGACGGACATTCAGCCAGACCAGAAGGGGGTTGTGTCAGGTTTACTTAATCTCTCACGCAATCTTGGGCTTATTACAGGAGCATCAGTGATGGCAGCTGTATTCGCGTTTGCTTCCGGAACAAGTGATAAGATTGTAGCCAGACCAGAGGCTGTTGCTTATGGGATGAAAATCACATTTGCCGTAGCAACTTGCTTGATGGGAATTGCATTTGTTATCGGCTGTGTAAGTTACCCGCGCACATTCCTTTCAAAGAAATTTTAGCTCGGTTGTACCAGCTACTCTATTAAAAGAGATTAGAACTAAGAGATTTGAAAATTTAATGTGAAGCCCTTTAGTCAATAGATTAAAGGGCTTTTTCTTTGTTTTGGAATTAACAATAGGGGGAATTATGGTAACATCATAATGCCAGCATCAAAAATAGCAGATCGGTCGAGATGAATTTTACTGAAGATATAACAGTTGAAAAAATACAGAGTGGACAATGAATTTAAGTTTAGAGAAACTTCATTTTATCATCAAAACCCAGACAGAAATTATTAAACTTGGGTTGGATTTAAATGCCATTATGACATTTGTGGCCGAGCAAGCCCAAGCATTGACAGGGGCCATGGGTGCTGTCATTGAATTAGCTGAAGGCGATGAGATGGTTTACCGTGCAGCGACTGGTTCCACCGAAAATCTACTCGGTTTACGTCTAAAGAAAACAGGTAGTCTTTCGGGCCTATGTGTTGAACATAATGAAATTCTGATCTGCCAAGATGTCGAGACAGATTCCCGTGTTAATCTCGAGGCATGCCGCAAAGTAGGAGTTAGCTCGATGGTGGTTGCTCCGCTTAAACATCATTCTACTGTCGTCGGTGTTCTTAAGGTTTTCTCCGCTAAGACAGCAGCTTTTGGAGAAGAAGATATTCAAGCGCTTGGCCTATTATCCGAATTAGTTGCCGCAGCCATGCATCATTCCACCGAATATGGAACGGATAGAATATTTTATCAAGCGACTCATGACGGACTAACCGATTTAGCAAATCGATCCTTATTTTATGATCGCATGAGATTTAGCCTGAATCAGGCAGGTCGTAATAAGCATTTGATGGGAGTTATAGTGCTTGATATGGATGGTTTAAAACAGGTGAATGACCAGTGGGGCCATCGTGCTGGTGATGCAGCGATTAAAGAATTTGGATCAAGGCTTAAGTCGACTGCCCGTGATTCTGATACTGTGGCGCGTTTAGGTGGGGATGAGTTTGCTATTATTTTATCCAAAATAAATAATAGAGAAGAAGTTCTTTTAGTGATCAATCGGATTGAAGCTAAGCTCGCAGCACCGTTTTCATTTGAAGGGCATGCCTTAAATTGCAAAGCAAGTGCAGGGTTTTCTGTTTTTCCAGAAGATGGCGAAACAATAGAGCTTTTGATTGAGAAAGCAGATCAGTCCATGTATCGCACTAAGAATTCCAGAAAATCTCATAAATAAATTTATATTCCTCTTATAAGTAGCAAATAATACCTTAAGTGCATTCAATAATACATGCCAATGACATGCCTTGTGTTTAGACTTTTGCCATGTTATATTCAGTCTTTAAATTATTGAGTAAAGGTGTGTAAGATAGTGAGACTATAACAATTATTTGGAAATATTAAGAATGTCTGCACCATCAAATCCTGCGTTAATCTTAGCTGATGCCGAGCGACTTGTATTAAGATTTACCGATCAAATTGAGCAGCAGCACAACAATATTCTGCTTAACCATCCTTTAATTAAGTATTTCTCATTGTTAGACAAACTTCCTGCTGTAGGAGGCTATTACTCCATTTCGAGTGAAATAGTCGAGACATGTAAAGACATTGTTAGCAAACAAGGCTTAGCAGGCTTGGCCCTTTACCATCAATTAGTCTTAGCAGCGTTGATTGTTAGATCTCACAGCAAAATCAAGTCGATGCCGTTTACGGAAGATGTGATAAATTTATTTTATCAAGATTTTGCGCGTATTATTAAGTATATTGATTCTCATCCTGTAGAATTTTATCAATACTCGAATGATAAATTTAGTAAAGATTTGTTTGCCTGCATCCTGAGACTAATTCCCGTCGGTGCTCAAAAGATTATCTTAAATGGTATTCCAAGGAAAGAATTGCTAAATGCTGGGGGGTTAACATGCATTAAAGCATTTTCCTACCTGATGTCCGAAGTAGGAGGGCTTAGACCTATTTATGAAATGCATACGGATCAGTCGGATTTATCATTGCTTCGAGAATTTACGCCAGAAGGTTGGGATCGTTGTTATTTAAGAATGGCATCGATGTTAGAATTAAATCAGCATGTTAAAGGTATTTATGGCATTAGTTGGTTTTTCGATCCTCAGATAGAGCATATAAGTCCGAGGCTAAGTTTTTTAAGAGAACGACCGCTACACAATGGGGCAAAGTTCTTTTTTATTGCCAAAGACAAAAAGGGTGTTGGTGGGGCTTTGACACGATCGACTGAACGCCAGAAACTCTTTGAGGCGGGTAAATATGTTCCAACAAATTATTTGATGGTATGGCCGAGAAAGCATCTTATTAATTGGGCCAATAAAATGAGAAATGACAGGCAAAGTATTCAACGTTAAATCGACGGAGTTTTGACTATATGATGTGGAAAATATATTTCTCTTTTTTAATAACTATATTGTGGTTGCCGAGATACCTTTATGGTTTTATCCGAAGAACGAAATATCCGGTTCATGTCTTGTTTTGCATGGTAGACCATTATGAACCTGGAGAGGGGAACGCATCTTTTGAAGTTGAAAAAGCCAGGATGCGTTTGTTATTAGAAAAATTTCCTGAATTGTCCAAAAGACATAAAGATTCTGCAGGACATCCACCTAAACGGACATGGTTTTTTCCTCCCCATTATCACCGTCACAATAATCTTAAAGAATTGGTATCCTTATGTGAGTTAGGTTATGGTGAAGTGGAGTTGCATCTTCATCATGGCAAAATAAAACCTGATACTTCAGAGAATCTTGAGAAGACGATCTTGCAATGTATCAAAGAATATTCACAGTTTGGGATATTTGGCGAAGAGAATGGATTGAAGAAATATGGGTTTATTCATGGCGACTGGGCATTGGATAATTCACGCCATGATAAGTTTTGTGGGGTCAATAATGAGATTGAGATACTGCTGAAAACAGGGTGTTATGCTGATTATACGTTTCCTTCGACAAATACGTCGAATCCTTTAAAAATAAATTCTATTTATTATGCCAACGATAATCCCCACAAACCGAAATCCCATAATTGGGGAGTCAATGTAAGTCCAACGCGTAAGCATAATGGTGGTTTGATGATTATTCAGGGGTTATTACATCCATTTTTTGTGACTAAAAGTCCTTTTAGTTACAGAATAGTTGGGGATGTGGTAGATTGCTTTACGCCTGTATCTAAGAAGCGCGTTGATATGTGGGTTAAATCCGGAGTGCGTATTGAAGGAAAAGATGATTTAGTCATTATTAAAACGCATACTCATGGGGCAGCGGATGCTGATGCGGTGTTGGGGCGAAAAATGGATGATATTCTGAGTCATTTAGAATCCAACTATAATGATGGTGTTAAATATATTTTGCATTACGTCACAGCTAGGGAATTGTATAATATCATCAAGGCGGTTGAGGCCGGAGAGATCGTCGATGATCCGGAACAATATCGAAACTACAGTGTTAAGCCTCCACGCTATAATAGTGCTGTAAATATTGAGTCAGCTACAGATGAACTTAAAGCAATGGTGGCCAAGACTTATAAATAAAGGAATGTTGAGGAGCGGCTGATGAATCAAAAAGAACAAATAACGCAGATCATTTTTCAGGCTATCGATGTAATTAATCGAGATTTATCAGAGGGTGAACAGATTGAGAAATCAGTGAATACAGCATTGATGGGGCAGTCAGCCACATTGGATTCATTGGGTATTGTTAATTTAATCATCTTTATTCAAGAAGAAATACAGAAAAAATTTGGTAAGACGATCACGTTGGCTCATGAAGATGCGTTGTCCTCTGCCACTGGTCCTTTTAATAATGTGCAATCCTTAGTGGACTATATTGATTCACAGTTAAATAGTCTTTCTCAGAAGTAGCTTTAGAGATGTGTAAGTTAAATAATTGAGGGAGTATGAATGCGCGTTAAAATTGAAGCCATTGACTACTATTTACCAGAAATGATTATTTCTAATGACGATCTTGCTCGAGAAAATAGTGATTGGAATATGGGCGTTTTAGAAACTCGAACGGGTGTGGCTAAAAGACATGTTGCCAAAGATGATGAGACAGCGTTGGATTTAGCCGTGAAAGCATGTGAGAAGTTTTTTGCAACGCAGCCATATCATAAAGAGAGCATCGACGGTTTGATATTTTGTACAGAAAGCACCGACCATATTTTACCGCCAAATTCCTGTATCTTGCACAAGCGACTTGATCTTTCAGAAAATGTTTTTGCTTTTGATTTTACGCTGGCGTGTTCAGGTTATATTTATGGTCTTGCTTTAGCGCAAGGTTTAATCGCATCGAAAAGTGCGACTAATATTCTTTTAGTCAATGCAGACACCTATTCAAAATTTATCAATAAGCAAGATCGGTCGACAAGAATTCTTTTTGGAGATGGGGCCGCGGTGTCTTTGATTAATGCATCAAGCGCAGGATCTGGAATTATTGATATGAAGTGTTCTACGTCGGGTAAAGATTACGATAAATTTATCATTCCCGCTGGAGGGTGCCGTCATCCAAAGTCAGAAAGTACTTCTGTAGAGGTGAAGGACAAGAGTGGCAATGTGCGTACCGAAGAGAATATTCATATGGATGGTTTTGGCATTTTAACATTTGTGAATTCCAAAGTTCCAAAACAGGTTTCAGAGATTTTGGCTAAGAATGGTTTATCCGTCGATGATATCGATTTATTTATTTTTCATCAAGCCAGTAGCATGGCGCTGGATTCGATTGAGCGAGCGCTTAAGATCAAGCCGGAAAAGATGTTTCGTAATTTAAAGGATATTGGTAATTTAGTGTCTGCGTCTATCCCTGTTGCGTTAAAAGATGCAATGGACCAAGGTAAAATTAAAGCGGGTGATAAAGTGGTTCTTTGCGGTTTTGGTGTTGGTTTATCGTGGGGTACGGCGATTATTGAGTTTTAGTCTTCGATATTTCTAAATGCTGTTTAATGATCACATAAGATGAGGAATGTCCATGGCAAGTATTGATACAGTGTTATCTGATTTAAATACGGTATTGTGGGGGCCAGCGATGTTGGCCCTTTTGTTTGGGACGCATTTGTTTTTAACATTCCGCCTTGGGTTTATTCAGAAACACACATTCTTAGGTATTCGTTTGTCACTCTCGACTGATAAAGAAGGTAAGGGTGATATTAGCCAATTTGGTTCTTTGATGACCGCCTTAGCTGCGACAATTGGGACAGGGAATATTGTTGGTGTTGCCACAGCGATTGCATCAGGTGGACCAGGTGCGGTGCTTTGGATTTGGCTTACAGGTGTTTTTGGAATTGCAACGAAGTATGGTGAAGCTGTATTGTCAGTTAAATACCGTCAGACCAATGCTAAAGGTGAAATGTGCGGGGGCCCGATGTATGTCCTTGAACATGGAATGAAATGCCGTTGGCTAGGGATTGTGTTTGCTGCCTTATGTGCTATTGCTTCTTTTGGGATTGGAAATATGGTGCAGGCTAATTCCGTCGCTGTATTGGCGCATGATGCGTACCATGTGCCTCGCTGGGTAACGGGACTCATTCTTTCATCACTGACAGCACTTGTTATTTTAGGCGGCATTCGTTCCATTTCACGTATTAGTGAGAAGTTGGTGCCATTCATGGCAATTTCATTTATGTTGGGCTGTATTATTTTATTGATTATCAATGCGAAGAATGTTCCTTCATCACTTGAGTTAATTTTTAAAAGCGCCTTTACTGGTCAAGCAGCGATTGGCGGATTTCTAGGGGCTGGCGTGAAAGAGGCGATACGGTTTGGTATTGCCCGTGGTTTATTTTCGAATGAATCAGGGATGGGAAGTGCGCCTATTGTGGCCGCTGCAGCGCAGACAAAAAGTCCTGTTGAGCAGGGATTGGTTTCAGCGACAGGGACATTTTGGGATACGGTTGTGATGTGCGCTATCACCGGTGTCGCGTTTGTATCATCGGGTGTTTGGACTCAAGGTTTAAATGGGGCAGCCTTAAGTAAGGCCGCGTTTGATCAAATCCCTGTACTTGGTCCATTTTTCTTGACCCTTGGTTTAGCAACATTTGTCTTCGCTACCATTATTGGTTGGGCGTATTACGGCGAGAAAAGTATGGAATATTTAGCAGGCACGAAAGCAATACAGCCCTACCGTTATGCGTGGGTGGCTGCTGCATTTGTGGGTTCAATTGCGAGCCTATCGTCGGTATGGAATTTAGCAGATGTCTTAAATGGGTTCATGGTTATCCCCAATGTTTTGACATTATTGGTATTGAATGGTGTTATTGCCAGCGAGACCAGAGCGTATTTTAAAGCAAATGTATAAATCTCGATGGAAAATGTAATGCTATGATTAAGCTCGGATTGTGCTGCCAGTTTGCTAATGAACCGATTAAGTTTTCTACTACCACAGCAACGTCATTATTGAAAATGAAGCGACACGATGCTCTTGTTAAGCTTTCGCAATTATGCATCGCAAATGCATTAGCGTTGGCAAAAGCGCTTGAATATTGTGCGGCAAACACTATTGGGTGTTTTCGGGTTAATAGTCAAATATTACCTGCGAAGACACACCCTGGTGCGGGTTACGCAATTTCAGATTTGCCTGATTATAAAGAAATTATTAAGTCATTCGAGCGTTGCCGAAGCATCGCTCAGCAACATGGTTTAAGAACAGTATTTCATCCCGATCAATTTGTTTTATTGAGCTCGGGTAATAATGAAGTGACGGAGCGTTCCATTGCTGATTTGGACTACCAAGCTGAGGTGAGTGAATGGATAGGCGCTGATGTGATTAATATCCACGGTGGTGGGGCTTATGGGAATAAATCGGACGCTCTAAAACAAGTAGCATTAAATCTACAACGATTACCTCAACGTGTACGCACACGGTTATCTTTTGAGAATGATGATAAGGTTTATACCCCGGAAGATTTGCTTCCGCTATGTCGAGCTCATCAGGTAGGATTTGTTTATGATGTCCATCATCATCGCTGCAATTCAGACAGATTAACTATTGAGCAAGCAACAACAGAAGCCTTATCGACGTGGAAAAAAGAGCCCTTATTCCATATATCCAGTCCAAAGAATGGATGGAAATGTCCTAAGCCTTCTGAGCACCACGATTACATTGATAGTAATGACTTCCCAGATTGTTGGCGTAAGATTGACGCGACGATTGAAGTAGAGGCGAAGGCCAAAGAGCTTGCGGTAATTAAACTTTATCAAGAATTAAAAAAAGAAAACAGGACACATTGAATTCTAGAATTCAATGTGTCCCGTTTTTTTAAGCTAAGGAGTTTTCAGAATGCAACATGCCTTGATTCTTGCTACTGTTATTTCGGCTGTTTTATTAAGCGGGTGTGCTACACAATTGAATAATATAAAATCTACAACGTTTGTCAAAGAGGCAAACAATGGGAACAGTGTTGTCTTTGGAAGACTTACAACCTCAAAGACACGTATTAAGACAGCATATCTTCTTCAGATAAAGAATACATCTACTTCTCAAGTATTTCATTACTCAATGAGAAGTTGGGGTTGTGCTACAAAGTATGACTGTAATAGTCAGCCATTTTGTTTTTTGTTACCCTCTGGTGATTATAAAGTAGTACGCATCCAAATTTATCAAGGAAATGGAATTTTAGAAATATTCCCAGATATAAGTTTCTCTATAAAACCAATGGTAACAAATTATATTGGTACATTAATAATAGGAGACCCAGTAACAGAACATGATTATCTACTTTGGTCTAATGGGAATGTCAATCTTCAGGTTTCCGATGAGAATTATAAAGATCAGAAAGAGTTAGCAAATACTTGTCCAGGGGTTAAAGAAATGGATTATAAATTTAGTTTAATGGAGATGCAGGGGAAGAATATTCCATCTCAAGAAAAGTCTTTTGATCCCAATGATTTAGGAATTGATCCCCACATAGATTATTCTTTGCATAATCTTGGTAATAAGAATAATCAGTAGTGCCTTAGAAAGACTGTCATCCTTGACAGTCTTTCTTTTTATGGTAATATTTAACCATATGGTTAAATATTATAAAGATGAATTGAGTCATGTGTTTTATGCCCTTGCCGATCGTAATCGTCGCGAAATCTTGCATTTGGTGGCTAAAGGCCCCCGCAAGGCCTCTGATTTGGCCAAACGTTTTGATATGTCTTTTCCCGCGGTGTCGAAACATGTGCGTATTTTAGAAGAGGCTGGATTTGTCCGACGCAATGTCATTGGCCGTGAACATCAAATTGTACATGAGGACAAGAGTCTTAAAAAAGCGGATCAATGGCTTCAAGAACATCGTAAATTTTGGGAAGACAGTTTAGACAGGTTGGAGATTTATTTAAAGAAAAAAACAAAGGCCACGCGCCCTCAACAGGAGAAGTGAAATGGTTGTCATTGAACGCACATTAAATGCAACACCGGCACAAGTTTGGAGTGCTATAACCAGCAAAGATGAAATGAAGCAATGGTATTTTGATCTCAAAGAGTTTAAGCCTAAAGTCGGATTCAAGTTTGCATTTGACGTCAACCATGAGGGGATGAACTATCAACATCGCTGTGAAGTGACCAAGGTAATTCCGGAAAAGAAATTGTGTTATACGTGGCGTTATGAAGGGCATCCAGGTATTTCTTTAGTCACCTGGGAATTATTTGACGAAGGTCATCAAACCCGTCTTAAATTGACACATACAGGACTAGATACATTCCCGTCATTGCCAGCTTTTGCGCCTAAGAATTTTCGTCAGGGATGGACACATATCATTGGGACATCATTGATTAAATATTTTGATACAACAGATCGCCAAATTCTTATTAGTCGTCTCATTGATGCTCCAGTTAGTCGGGTGTGGAAGGCTATTAGTAATCCTCAACAAGTATCTCAGTGGTGGGGGCCTAATGGGTTTAGCACGACTATTGAAAAAATGGAATTTAGAGTCGGTGGTCAGTGGAAACACGTCATGCGTGGGCCCGATGGTGCTAAGTATCCCAATAAAAGTTTTTTTCAAGAAATTGTGAAACACAAACGCCTTGTTTACAAACTTGCTGGCGGAAGAAAAGAAGAGAAGGGAGCTCATTTTATTGCCACCTGGACCTTTGAGCCTAAAGGAAATAAAACGAAGATCACTATTAAAATGGTGTGTGAAACTAAAAAAGAGCGCGACCATGTGGTGAAGGCCTATGGTGCAATTGAAGGGGGCAAACAAACTTTAGGACGTTTAGCAGCTTTTGTTAAATAAAAATAGGGACGTCTATCATAACAATGGTGGACGTCCCTATTTCTTTATTCTTTAAGTAAATGCACTCATGCCAGTGATTGCACGACCAACGACTAAGCTATTAATTTGTTTTGTTCCCTCATAAGAATACAAGGCTTCGGCATCAGCGAGGAAGCGCGCTACATTATGGGAGAGTAAGATCCCATTTCCGCCCATCAATTCTCGAGACATACTTGTGATTTGCCTGCAACTGACCGTACAAAATATCTTAGCCAAAGATGCTTGCTCATCTGAAAGTCTGCCTAAGTCTTGGAGTTGACTCAAGCGAGCGACCATGCTTTGCATCGCTGTGATCTGAGAGAGCATCTGTGCCAACATGTCTTGCGTCATTTGAAAGCCAGCAATAGGCCGTCCGAACTGCTCGCGTTTCATCGTATAGGCTAATGTATTTTCATAGGCGCCTTTGGCGCAGCCAACCGCTTGCCAAGCAACACCCACGCGTGTTTTGCGAAGAACAAGGGCTGTGTCTTTAAAAGAATTTGCCTTTTGAAGACGACGCTCTTCACTCACTTTACAGTCTTTGAGTGTAATCAAGGCATTTTGGACAGTTCTGAGGGACATTTTGTCTTCAATTTTCTCCGTTGTCAGGCCTGGTGTTTCTCGATCGAGGATAAAGCCTTTGACTTGGTGATCATCCGCATCTTTGGCCCAGAGGACAATGTAGTCGGCAAACGTTGCATTCCCGATCCATTTTTTTTGTCCGTTAATTGTCCACGTATCGCCATTGCGTTTACAGGTCGTTTTTAATCCCATGGAAGCTGCCGATCCCACCTCGGGCTCGGTTAAACCGAAGGCCCCGATTTTGTCCATCGCCATCATGGGAGGTAGAAATTTTTGCCGTTGCTCATCGGATCCACACAAGTCGATCGAATTCATCGCCAGCCCACAATGAACGCCCCAAAAAGTACAAATGGATGTATCGGTTCGAGCGATCTCTTCGCCGATAATGCCTTCTAATAAGTTCGATCGTCCTTGACCACCCACTGATTGATCAAATGTTAGACCAGCGATATTTAATTTTTTTAGGCCTTTAATAAGGTGAAATGGAAATTCTGCTTTGAGCCAATATTCATTGGCAATCGGTGCCACTTCTGTCAGCATAAATTGACGAACGTCGGCGAGAAGTTTTCGGTCAGCTTCTGGCAGTAAACCTTGAATGTCATAAAAGTCCGCATTAATCGGAGGAAATTTTATGGTCTTACGTTTCTTGATTTTTCGCGCCTGATCCAACAGTAAAAGGAGGCCCTCTGAATCGACTTCTTTTAGAAAAGTGAGAAGATGGGGGAGGCTTGCGAGTTTGACGACATCACCTTTGAGGTGTTGTTCTGCTCCCTGATAAGCGCTTTTCAAATTTTCCGATATGTTATCCCAGAGATTTTCCACTTTTAAGCTCCTATTTATTAGTATGATAACGATGATTTAGTGTTAATATGCAGTCCTTGCATCTTTACTATGTTAGTGTAAATTGTGTTCTCATTAGGTGCAAGTGTTTGATGGATTGATTTTTAATAAGGATAAATGAGCTAAAATGTTACACGAAGCCAAACATTTAATGACACAAACAGATGTGCGTAAGCTTACCAAGAGTGACGCGGAAGTGACGTTCTTAGGCAGATCTAATGCGGGTAAGAGTTCTCTCATTAATGCTTTATGCCAAAAGAAAAACATGGCCCATGTGTCACAGGTTCCGGGAAAGACGCGCACTATTAATGTGTATGAGGTGAAGCCCTACCGTTGGATCGTCGATCTTCCAGGGTATGGATTTGCCGTTGGGTCAAAATTAGGCAAAGCTGAATTTGGTCCGATGATTGAAGAATATCTGACGGGTAGGAACAACCTTTGCATGGTGTTTGTTATTCTTGATGCGGTGGCTGGTCCGACTAAGTTAGACATGTTAATGATCAATTGGCTTAAACATCATGGTTTTCCGTTTCATGTTGTTGTGAATAAAATCGATAAGGTTGGACCGTCAAAGCTTGCTGTGAGACAACAAGAAATTACCAGTCAACTTGAGATTCAAGCAACAGATATTTTTTGGCTCAGCTCAAAGAATAAAATCAATATCGAACCTTTACAAAAACTGATCATTGAATTATTAAAATGAAATAGGGATTAGAGTAGTCAAATATTTTTCAGAAATCAATCGTATAGCACTTGAATATCTTTTATAATTCCCAACATAATCCAAATAAATGTGGGAAATAATAAGAGTGCGTTATTATATTTTTTCATCGGCAGTTGTTTTGATGGTAACAATCATGTGCTTGTCTGTGAGCGTATATGCGCAAACACCGACGGATGCAGGCGCTTTGATGCAACAGGTTGAACAAGAACGTCAGAAAGCATCGTCCCCGCCCGATACCTCAGCCCCTACGGCTGAATCTACCCCGCAACAAGATTTAACCCAAGACCAATTAAAAGTTACTGTTACTGGTTTTCGTTTTGAGGGCAATACATTGCTCACGAGCAAAGAGCTTGATGCCGTTGTCAGAAAATATCTGCACCATCAAATGACTTATACTGAATTACAAAATGCCGCAGCCGCAGTAGGTGAAGCGTACCGTAAAAAAGGTTGGGCTGTGCGCAGCTTTTTGCCTAAGCAAGATGTTGTCGATGGAATTGTTGTGATACAAATTGTCGAAGCAACATTTGGGAAAGTGCACATTGAAGAAGGATCTTATCGCTGGCCAACTCAACACAAAATTGAGTCGATGGTTGCTGTGCAACAGCAAGAGAATAAATCACTTAATACCAGAAAAATGGAACGTTCTCTATTAGTGCTTGATGATTTACCAGGTGTAACAGCATCTGGACGATTGCAAGAGGGTGAACTGGCAGGCCAAACCGATTTGGTGATTAAAACAACAAAGGAATCTTTGGCTTCAGGGATGGTGATTGCCGATACGGAAGGCTCTCGTTCGACGGGCGAGGAACGTATCCACAGCTTCGTACAGCTTTCCAATCCGTTAGGTATCGCAGATCAATCCTCGGCGTACCTTTTATATTCTGAAGGATTACGTTTTGCACGTTTGGAAGAAACTGTCCCTATTGGTAATAATGGATGGCGTGTTGGCGCAAATGGTAGTGTTATCAGCTATGAAGTATTGCCTTCTGAATTTGAAGCACTTGATGCCAAAGGGACTTCAAGCAGTGTGGGGGCACAATCAATTTATCCATTGATGCGTACGCGTGAAAAGAATCTTTATTTTAATCTCAATTATGATCGCAAATATTTCAAGAACAAAGCCCAAGCCGCGACATCCTCGGAATATTGTGTTGATAATTATACGACGACATTGCGCGGTAATATGGTTGATAAATTTATCGGTGGAGGTAATACATCTGCTAGCGTGAGTTTAATATTAGGAACGCTTGATCTTGGCACACTACACAGCGGGGAAGATCGAAACCTCGAGGGAGATTATCAAAAGATGACGTACAGCATTGCGCGTCAACAGACACTTATTCCTAAAGTGTCTCTCTATGGAGGGCTTTCAGGGCAAATTAGCTCGAAAACAAAATTGGATTCCTCGGAGAAGTTTTATTTAGGTGGTCCTAATGGCGTCAGAGCTTATCCCGTCAGTGAAGGCAGTGGTGTGGAAGGTTATTTGTCCAGAAATGAATTACGTTGGAGATTTTTGCCTAATTATCAATTGAGCGGATTTTATGATTATGGTCATGTCTATAATAGTGGAAGTATTAAAAGTTATAGCTTGCAGGGGGCGGGTACAGAATTGGTGTGGCAATCAAAGTCTGGCTTAAGTGTTAAGCTAACATGGGCCCATCGTATTGGTGATAATCCTAATCCAACGTCTTCCGGCGATGATCAAGATGGTTCCTTAAGGGAAGACCGTTTTTGGTTGCAAATATCTCAACGTTTCTAAGGAAACAGCATGAATAAAAGAAAACATGTTCCTATCACGCGTTTGACATCAAAAATCACATCATTGCTAGTAGCGTTCATGATGCCATTGTCGCAACTGTCATGGGCGCAATCTGTTCCCGCAGCAGGTCAATTACCCGTCGGTGGTGATGTTGTTGCAGGTGATGCTCTGATTAGTCAAAATGGATCGTCGATGAATATTCAACAATACACAGACCGCGCGGCCATTGATTGGCAGTCTTTTAATATTGGTCGCGATGCTCACGTGAATTTTAATCAACCATCTAACACAAGTGTGGCTTTAAATAATGTAGTAGGCAGTGATCCGAGTCAAATCTTTGGTCGTTTAACAGCTAATGGTCAGGTTTTCTTAACAAATGCGGCTGGCGTTTATTTTGCGCCAGGATCATCGGTGAATGTTGGGGGTTTGGTTGCCACGACAAATACCATAAGCAATGAAGACTTCATGGCTGGCCGTTATAATTTTTATCGTAATGGGGCCCAAGGCGCAGTGATCAATAAAGGCGCAATCACCGTCGATGTGGGGAGTTATGTTGCTTTATTGGCCCCCGAGGTGCGCAATGAAGGTGTCATTATTGCCCACATGGGAACGGTAGCCATGGCGGCCGGTGAAGCGTATCAATTGCAATTTAATAATCAGGGCAATCTTTCAGATATTACGGTTAGTAAATCAGACATTGCTGCCCTTGTTGACAATAAGCTCGCAGTAGAAGCGCCAGGCGGTTTGATTATTATGTCGGCCCAAGCTGCCAATCATATTCAAGGTGGTATTGTTAAAAATACCGGCACAATTGAAGCATCAGGGATGGTCAATGATGGAGGCACAATAAAGTTGATCGCAAGCGATACCCTTGAACTTGGTGGTACGGTTAAGGCGAATGCAGCGACGGGAAGCAATGGTAAGGGTGGAAAAGTTTTTGCCATTGCAGACTTAGCCAATGCAGATAGCGCCATGACATTCTCAGGTACAGTAACAGCACAAGGTGGTAGTGCAGGTGGCGATGGTGGTTTTGTTGAAACATCAGGAAGTCATTTTCTCCTTGATGAACGGGCCTTGGTGAATACTCAAGCGAATGCGGGGACAACAGGAACATGGTTAATTGATCCGTATAATTACACCATTAATGGTGCGGCAGCAACGGCCATTGTGACAGCTTTAAGTGGTTCGAATGTAACTGTTACAACATCAGCAGACACAACCGCTTATGGTTCTAATGGAAATAATGCCAGCGCTGGAAATATTTTAGTAAGTTCAGCGATTTCTTCTAACAGTTCAAATTTATTAACGTTAACCGCAGCCAATGCGATTACGGTTAGTGCGGCGATTTCAACGGGAGCGTTGACCCTTACGGGCCCAGGCGGCATTACATTGAATAATGATTTATCAACCATTACAGATATGACATTGAATGGTGATATAACATTAGGTGCGGATGTCATTTTGACAAGTGGTGTTTCTGATACCTATACAACTTATACAACGTATACGGTACCCGGAGGAATCACAGAGTTGACAGCAACGTTGGTGGGTGCATCAGGTGGTAAAGGGGGAACCGATACGAGTACGGGTGGGGATGCAGGTACAGTTGGAACATTAACGGCGTCTTTTAATGTAACGGGTGGACAAAATATTTATATCGCCCCAGGATCAGCAGGAGCAACAGGAGGGCATCAGGTTACAAATACAGGGGGTAGTGCCGGAGGGACCAATCAATTTAATTTAGGGAATGGTGGTACTGGGGGAAATACCGGCCCTGTAGGTAATTCGGGTGGCGGCGGTGGGGGTGGTGCCGCAACGGTGGTGGCATTGACAAATACTCCGACGACTGCTTCGCAAATGTTGGTTGCAGCTGGTGGCGGCGGCGGTGGTGGTTCAGGAAATAATACCGCGTGCCCTAGTTTATGTGGAGATCAAAGTAGCACTAATTATCGCAGTGATAATAGCATGACAGGTCAAACTGGTTATCATGCAGGAAATCAAGCAAGTCCTATTAATGATGGGGGTGGGTCAGGTGGTGGCGGCGGTGGTTTAATTGGTGGGGCAGCGAATCCAACAGTTTTCTTTGTTAATGAATGGACTGGTCGTGGTGGAAATTCGGGTTCAAGTGGGGCAGCAAATAGTTTTAGTACGAATACAATAAGCACTTCACTTCTAAATACAGGCAATAGTCAAGCTGGTTACGCCATCATCAGCTATGGTGGAGGTGCAGTTGATATTAATGGAACCGTGAATGGTGCACATGCCCTAGAAATTCTTGCCCGCAGTAGTGATGTGAGTATTAGTGGAGCTATTGGCGGTAGTGCGGCATTAAGCTCGCTTGAGATTACAGGTGCGAAAGGCATTGATCTTGCCGGTGGTGCCATTACATCGACGGGCGCACAAACTTATACTGGTCCATTGACATTAAATGCTGCGACAACAAATATCACGACCACATCAAATGGTGCAGTCACTTTTGCGGGGGATATATTAAAAGCAGCGGGGCTCGCCAGTAATCTTGGTGTGAGTACAGGTGCTGGTAATGTATTCTTGAACGGTCAAACAGGAACAAGTTCAAGTGCTATCGGCGCATTAACCATTACAACGACGGGAACGACGACTCTTGCGGGTTCGACTTATGCCACATCATTAACAAAATCAGGCTCAGGTAAGACGACAATTTCGGGCGCTTTAACACGAACGTCGGGGAGCCAAGCTTATGCGGGAGTGCTCGATCTGGGTGGTGACATTACATTAAGCAGTACGGGCAGTGGTAATATTACGCTCAGTGGGGCTGTTTCTAATAATAATCAAAGTGATTTGACCATTAATGCGGCAGGCGGCAATGTCACATTAAGTGGAAATTTAGCAGTAGGCACCAATGATCGACCAACGCCAATCGGTGATGTGAGTATTACGGCAAGCGGCACTGTGACAATGGGTAGCTCTGGTTCGCCCATTTATGCGGATGCTAAAAGTTTAAGTATCAGCGCCAATGATGCCAATGTGTATGCGAACAGTAGTTCCAATTTTACATGCGGTACAGGGGCTTCATCGACGGGAGTTTGCCTTACTGATAGTGCAAGTTTTACTATTGCGGCAGCTAGTGCGATGAGTGGTCCACTGTCAGGGACAACGACATTGACGAAAGCCGGTGCAGGTGCGTTGACATTAACAGGGGTCAGTACTTACTCAGGTAATACCACGGTGAGTGCGGGTAAATTAGAAATTGCTGGGACAGGTAAACTTGGCAACGGCAGTTATGCAGGGAATATTGCGGTGACAGGCCAAGTGCGTTTTGCAAACAGTGTGAATCAAACATTGTCAGGGACAATGTCTGGCACAGGGTTTATTAATTCGCCCGGCAGTGGCGTGCTTACTATTACAACACTTAGTAATGCCGATCATTATAATCTCGCAACCGCTTATGTTGTTCCAACGAGCAGTTTAAGTGGTAGTTCAAGTCTGTATGGCATTGTGCCTACGTTTGGTTATGAGTTAGCCACAACCGCAGGTGGTGGTACAGCGATTACTGATGCTGATCCGTCGGGGACAGTGGTCTTAAATGGTAAGCCGACAGTTACATCCGCGGTAGGCAATTATGCAATTAGTTATGCGAGTGGTTTATCATTGGGTAGTGAACGTTATACATTACAAGCAGGCAATAATTTAGCCTGGGCAATTAATCCTCGTCCTTTAACCGTGACAGTAAGTAAGACTTTCGATGGTAGCACATCATTTACAAGTGGATTTAGTTTATCGGGCATGGTGAATAGTGATGCTACGCCTACATTAAGTGGTAGTGCCACTGTTGCGAGTCGCAATGTTGGCAATTACACCAGTTTAGCCAGCAGCACATTGACGCAGAATAATTCAAATTACACGCTTACTGGTGCAACAATTGATGCGACCATATCTCAACGTGCATTAGGCGTAACGGTTAGTAAAACGTACGATGGTAGTACTTCTTTTAGTAGGGATTTTCAATTGTCTGGCATGGTGTCAGGAGATTCGACGCCTACTATTACAGGAACGGCCAATGTTTCTAATTCAACAGCAGGTGATTATACGAGTTTTGTCAATAATGCTTTGTCTCTCAGCGATGCCAATTATACGATTGTTGGGGGATCTGTCTTAGCGAAGATTCTACCAGAATCTCCGACAGTCCCAGTTACCCCAACACCTTCTGTTGCAATTCCTGAATTAACGACAAAGACTCCTGAATTAACATTACCTACAACGTCTGAGCCAACAGTAACTCAACAGAACGCCCCAACATTGTTAACGCATAATTCTTCGACGACAAATCAAGCCACTTCTAATACGTCTACTATACCTCAGGATACCAAGAGCTCATCGAGCAGTCCATCATCTTCCCCATCGGCTCAACATAGTGATAGCGCTGTGGCCATGGGGTCAAAGCAAGATGGCATTGTTGTCTCAATGGTACAAGAACCTACCGCACAAGGAAATGGAATGGTCAGTGTGCTCGTGCCTAAAGATATGATTATGCGCACTGGTGGTTTCTCTTTTGCTTTACCTGAGAAAGTCGCAACCGCTGATACATCCGCGCTCAATGTCACGACCATGGGCGGAGATCCATTGCCAAGCTGGCTTCAGTTTAATCCAGCAACCAAAACATTTACAGCCACCGCTGTTCCAGCAGGTGGATTACCACTTCATGTCGTGATCTCGACAGGTGATACGCAAGTCACTATCGTGATCGGCGAGCGGACGTAAGAACAAGAAAGAGGGGGTCACGCCTTATTATTTAAAATAGGATGTGTGCCCTATTGAATTGAAGGAGTCAATATGTTCGAAATGATTGATGTTAGTTCATCTATAATTGAATCAATTGGGTATGAACCTGGAAGTAAAAAATTACATGTGTATTTTTTATCAACAGAAAAACACGTTTACCAAGGTGTTCCTCAAATTGTTCATGCCCGTTTTATGCGGGCTCCTTCCAAAGGCACCTACCTCGCTGATGAAATAACTGACAAGTATAAATATACTGAGATTTATTAGAATAGTAGTTGAGGGAAAATCCCACCGCTTTCCTTTCCATTTCTTCGTCGTCGGTTAAGGGCTTCTTCGATCGCTTCATCAATTCTTGCATGAAGATTTATTAACCCGTTATTCATCTTCCCTTCATGTCATAAATGATAATTTATATCGCTTCATCAGAAACAATCTTAATGACTTAAGGAGGTATGATTCATGGCTAATTTGAGGAGAGTGAAATCAAGAAAGGGAAAAGTAGGGTGGGCGATTCTTTGGTTATTAGGCGTGCCGATTCCTATTTTGTTTCTTCTTTTTGTCTTAAGAGGATGTCAGTAATTAATCATTATTTAAAGGAGTCTTAAATGCAAAACGACTACAGCAATAAATCAGGACAAGCCCAAAGTGCAACCGATAAAGCGACAGAGTTTGCGCGATCAGCAGGTCAACAGGCAGAACAAAAAGGCCAAGAAATGGGGGGAGACGCCCAACAGCTTCTTAAACAAGGGCAAGAACAAGCGGGAAAGTTTATTGACGGATTAGATAAACAAGCTCGTCAAAATCCTTGGCTCATTGTCGCTGGAGTTGCAGTTGGTGCATTTGTACTGGGGTCTTTGATGAGTAAATCAAATAAGTCATAAGTAATAAGCGCTCTTTCCAAGAGTTCTTGGGGAGAGCGTTCATCTCAATTGTTTTCTTACAAGGAGTAATCTATGTTGAATTGGTCTATTACATTTTTTGTTGTCGCCATTGTGGCCGCATTTCTTGGATTTGGTGGTATTGCAGGAGACGCAGTTGATATTGCGAAAATTTTGTTCGTTGTCTTCTTAATCTTAGCGGTTATTTCATTTATTTTTGGCCGTAAATCTCCGGTCTAAGAACCGAGGAAATGGCCCGCAAATTAAAAGATGCGGATGATGAACATTGCATGAAATTACAGCAGTTAGCAAGAGAGGATTATTAGGAAGTAGACCTCTTTATAGTCTAGTAAGCATTAAGTCCCTATAACTGAAATAAGTTGTAGGGACTTTTTTATTAATGAGAGTATAATAAAAATTTATAAGATTAGTAAAAGTGTTAATGATGAAGATCTCATGGATCATCCCAATTAATTAAAAAGGATCATTATGATTATTAAGAAATTGTTAGTATGCATAGTTGCATTATATATGGCTGGTTGTGCGACGACACATCCTCCATTAAAGACAGTCGATAATGTTGATATCAAACGTTATATGGGCCCTTGGTATGTGATTGCCTGTATTCCGACTTTTATTGAAACACAAGCCTACAATGGCATTGAAGAGTATCAACTGCTTCCTGATGGGACAATCAATACGATCTTTACATTTAATAAGGGTGGGTTTGATGGCCCTCAAAAACGATTTAATCCCCGAGGTTTTATTCGAGATAAGGTCAATAATTCGACCTGGGGCATGCAATTTATCTGGCCCTTTAAAGCGGAATTCTTAATTACATATCTTAAAGAGGATTATAGTCAGACCATCATTGGTCGTAATCGACGGGACTATTTTTGGATTCAGGCACGCACGCCTGAAATTTCTGATGCCGATTATCAAAATTTACTTAAGATTTTAGAGACGCAAGGGTATGATATAACGAAAGTGCGAAAAGTACCCCAGCGTTGGCCTGATAAGAAACATTAACACTATTTAATGCCATCTTGAGAAAATTGTGACCAAATCTACTTTCTTAAAGTCCTATAGTTCCTCAATTAATCTAATCATTGCCATTATTATCGGTTCACTCGTGGGCCTGGTGATGAAAGACAAAGCTGCTATTCTAAAACCGCTTGGCGATATTTTCCTTAATCTTCTTTTTACCGTCGCTGTACCGCTTGTTTTCTTTTCTATTTCTTCCACCATGGCCCAGATGACGGATCTCAAACGTTTAGGCAAGATCATTGCATCGATGTTAGTTGTCTTCATTGTGACAGGTTTGATTGCTTCGGTTGTCATGCTTGTTGGTGTAAAGATATTTCCACCTGCCGAGGGTGTGCACATTCAAATGGATAAGAATGTCACGATTGAAAAAATCAGCATCGGCCAACAGCTTGTGCGCACGGTGAGTGTGGCGGATTTTACAGAACTCTTTTCTAAGAAAAGCATGTTGGCCCTCATTTTATTTGCCTTATTACTTGGTCTTGCCACATCTGCCGTCGGTAATAGGGGAAAAGCATTTGCTGATTTTCTGGTATCTGGTAATGAAGTGATGATGAAAGCCATTTTTTATGTCATGTTTTATGCGCCCATTGGTTTAGGGGCCTATTTTGCGTATCTTGTGGGGGCTTTTGGTCCAGAGATGTTTGGCACTTATTTTCGGGCCATTGTGTTGTATTATCCCGTCGCATTAATTTATTTCTTCGTCGGATTCTCCTTTTATGCCTGGCTTGCGGGGGGAGTGCTTGGCATTAAAACATTATGGTCGAATATTGTGCCATCTGCTTTAACAGCGTGGGGCACGGGGAGTGGTTTAGCCACATTACCGGTTAATCTTGAGGCGGCAAAGAAAATTGGTATCCCTGAAGATATTCGTGACGTTGTGGTGAATATCGGGGCTTCTGTGCACAGCGACGGATCTTGCCTCGCGGCAGTCATTAAGATTGCCCTTTTATTTGGTATATTTCAAATGCCCATGTGGGAACCCATGACGATTATATCGATTATCGCTGTGGCATTATTATGTGGCACGGTGATTAGTGGTATTCCCTCGGGTGGAATGCTTGGAGAATTGTTAATTGTTACGTTATTTGGATTTCCCATCGAAGCCATGCCCATTATTACCATGATCGGCACACTCGTCGATCCACCGGCCACCATGGTCAATGTGGTGGGAGATAATGTCTGCGGCATGCTAGTCGCCCGTGTCATGAATGGCAAGAAGTGGATGGAAAGAGCGGCATGCCCTACGTCTTAATTATTCATGAAGTGAAAGATTATGACGCATGGAAAACTATTTTTGATCAAGCCCGTGGCATTCGACAGAAAGCTGGTGAAATCAGCTATCAATTATTGAAATATGACACCCACGCTAATCACATTGTGCATTTTTCCCAATGGTCCTCGTTAGACAATGCCCGTCGTTTCTTTGAATCCAAAGAGTTAATTGAGATTAGAAACAAGGCCGGAGTCAAAGCCCCCGAGTTTATTTACTTAGATGAAATTGAACGTGACGTTCTATAATCCCATATTTCTAATCTCCTATTTCTAATTTCATATCTCATATCTCATATCTCATATTTCATATCTCATATTTCATATCTCGTATCTCAAATCTCTTTTTTAGGCTATAATCACACAGCGCTTTAGTCTTATTCTTACACCCATGAGGAATACACTATGTTCAACGCCTTAAAGCAATTCACCAAATTTATTAACCGTGATATTTGGCGCATCCACACTAAGAAACTGTCTCCTCGTCGATCTTTTCTCATCAAACAGTTACGCGTTATTTTGTTGGCCTTTCGGGAATTTCGCGATAATCGATGTCAATTAAGCGCCTCAGCCCTTACATTTTATACACTATTATCCATTGTTCCGATTGTAGCCATGGCTTTTGGTATTGCCAAAGGGTTTGGTTTTGATCAAATGTTGGAGAAGGAGTTATTAACTAAATTCCCTGGGCAAGAGCAAGTCACGCTTCAGATCATTGGCTTTGCCAATAATCTTCTGAAAGATGCGCAAGGGGGTTTGATTGCCGGTATCGGGGTCATCGTACTGTTCTGGACGGTGATTAAGGTTCTTAATAGCATTGAAAGCTCATTTAATGATATATGGGGGATTAGAGAATCCCGTAGTTTTGGTCGCAAGGTGAATGACTATTTATCCATTATGCTCATTTGCCCTTTTTTTGTAGTGACATCAAGTGCCCTTACCGTTTTTGTGGCGACTCAAGTTGAGACGGTTATTCGAAAGTTGACATTCTTAGGAAGTTTAAGTTCACCGATTTTATTTTCCATGCATTTTCTGCCTTACGTGATGATTTGGGCGCTGTTTACATTTATTTATATCTTTATGCCCAATACCAAAGTTAAATTCACTTCAGGATTAATCGGCGGCATTGTGGCAGGTACGGTGTATCAAATTGTACAAATTATTTATATCAAGTTTCAAATTGGGGTCGGCCAATCCAATGTGGTGTACGGAAGTTTTGCGGCATTGCCGTTGTTTTTAATTTGGATGCAAATGAGTTGGAGAATAGTGCTCTTTGGGGCCGAAGTGTCTTTTGCCCATCAGAATGTGGATACCTATGAATTTGAACACGATTGCCTGAATGTGAATTATTCGTTTAAACGATTATTGTCCTTACACATAACAAGCACCATCGTAAAACGATTTTCCGAGGGGAAAGATCCTCTCACAGCGATTCAAATTTCAGACACATTAGACATTCCTATCCGTTTAGTGCAGGATGTTCTCTTTGAATTAAAGAAAGCGGGTATCATTGCTGAGATTAAAGAAGCCACCTATAAACAATCAGCCTATCAACCCGCACGTGATACCAATCAATTAACGATTCAATTCGTGATCGATGCGCTGGATAAAAAAGAAACCGGCGATATTCCGATTGCACAAACACCCCAGTTAAAGAAACTCGAGGAAGCATTGCATAAATTTGATACCTTGGTTAAGAACTCTTCGGAGAATATGTTGCTTAAGGATATTTAATGAATACGGTATTGATCCAATTATTAATTTTTAGTGCAGCAGCGATTATTTTTGTGCCTTTATTCACGCGTTTTGGACTTGGGCCTATTCTTGCGTATCTTTTCTCGGGGATTTTAGTGGGGCCTATGGTGTTGGGCTGGATTAAAGACCCCGGCGCCATACTTCATTTTTCTGAGTTGGGCGTTGTCTTTCTACTCTTTATTATTGGGCTTGAACTCGCACCCGCACGATTGTGGAAACTTCGGCATTCTATTTTTGGGTTTGGTTTAGTACAGGTTTTAGTGACAGGTTTTATCTTGATGCAAATCGGATGTGTGTTGGGCCTTGATCAATCAGCGGCATTTGTGGCAGGCTTTGGTTTGGCGCTTTCCTCGACGGCATTTGCAGTGCCATTATTAGAATCCCATCGACAACTTAATACTAAACACGGGCAAGGCGCATTTGCGGTGTTGATGTTTCAAGACATTGCCGTTGTTCCTATCCTTGTACTCGTTTCTATTTTATCAGGCCAAGGGGATCATTCATTTACGCTCATGGGTTGTGCCAAAGTTGTGGGAGCTGTGATTGGAATTATTGTATTAGGGCAATATGTAATGCGTCATGTGTTTCGTCTCATCGCCGAAACAAAGATCCAGGAAGTCTTTATTGCCACAGCATTGATTGTTGTTATTGGGGCAGCGGTTGTATTCGAGGCAATTGGTTTGTCCATGGGCATGGGTGCTTTCATGGCAGGGGTATTATTAGCGAATTCAGAATACCGTCATGAATTAGTGGCAAGTCTTATACCTTTTAAAGGACTGCTTTTAGGTTTATTCTTTATTGCAGTAGGCATGTCGCTTGATTTGCATGTCATTATTGCAAAACCAGCACTGGTGCTCGCAGTCACACTTGGATTCATGATATTGAAGGGACTTGTTGTGTTCGTCTTAGGTCGGGCATTTCGATTTGATAATGATGCCGCTAAGAATATCGCGGTAACTATCGCGCAAGGGGGAGAATTTGCGTTTGTGCTGTTTAGTGTCGCACTGTCAAAGAATCTTCTCGCCCATGATGAAGTTTCCATTTTAAATGCCGCTGTGACAATCAGTATGATGGCCACCCCTTTAATTTTTGCAATCAATCAACGCTACTTTAGAAAGACATCCGAAATATCTGAACGCCCTTATGATGTCATTGATGAAAAATCACCAGAGGTCATTATCGCCGGCTTTGGTCGATTCGGCCAAATTGTGGCACGCTTTCTTAAAGCCGAAGGCATTTCATTCACAATTCTTGATAATGATGCCGCACAGGTTGAAACCGCCCGCAAATTTGGTAATAAAGTTTATTATGGGGATGCGAGTCGCATGGATATTCTTGAATCCGCAGGTCTTGGGAAAGCCAAGTTTTTTGTCTTAGCCGTAGATGATGTTGATAAATCCGTCGAGATTGCGCAAAAAGTCAAAAAACATTTTTCAACGACAGAGATCATCGCCCGTGTCCGTAATCGTCAGCATGCGATTTTGTTAATGGAACTCGGCATTGAAAGTATTCATCGCGAGATTTATTTAACGAGCATTGAAGTCGCGCGAGAAATATTGATTAAAAAAGGAGTGAATCCTGATCATGTCAAACGCCGCATTGAATTGTTCAGATTTCATGATGAAAAAATCTTAAAAGAGCAATTTGAACGTCGTCATGATGAGGGTAAATTCATTAGCTATACAACTCAAGCAAATGCCCAGCTTGAAGAGATTTTAAGAGCGGATCGGTCGAATACCTAAGAAATAATAATTAGCCAGTTAGTACGCCGGTGCTTTAAGGTAGAATTGTATTAATGACACGTGTGCATCTGTTTTTCAATCAAACCTCGCGATGGTATTATCCCTTACATTGGTCGTTGCTCATTTTTTTAGGCTTAGCAATTTATAGCCAAACCTTCAGTTTTAATTTTGTCTTCGACGATTTAGATTTCATCGTTAAAAATCCCTACATCAAACGATTTGACCTTGTCCCGGAAATGTGGAAGACCTATCCCCAAACCCGTACCGTAGGGTTTTATTCCTTTGCGTTTAATTACGCTATTAATCAATTACATCCTTATGGTTATCATGTTTTTAATTTTATCATTCATTTATTCGCCGTGGGCTTGGTGTGGGCGATTACAGGAATCTTGTGTCGCAGGGCACCGTTACATCTATCCTCAGATCGACTTAAGCAAGAAATACCCTTTATTATCGCAGTACTTTTTTTAGTTCATCCCTGTCAAACTCAAGCAATCACGTATATTTCCCAGCGTTTTGAGTCGATGGCGACAGTATTTTATTTAGGCAGTGTTTATTGTTATCTTTGCGGGCGTATATCATCGTTGAGAATGCAACAGACTGTATTGTACGCTGCATCCATGGGCATTGCTATCCTTGGGATATTGACCAAAGAGACAGCGGCAACTATTCCGATAATGATTCTGGCCATTGAACTGATATTTTTTAAAAGCCATCGTTGGCGAATATTTATGTTGATAGGAGGTGGAGTTGTATTTTTGATGTTATTCATTCGATGGGTAGGGACAGATTTGAATCTCTTCGTCAATGTTGATCCTATTGTATCCCAGTCTCACGACGGAGATATGATCACCGTCAAAGAGTACCTGTTAACACAATTCCGTGTCTTTTTAACGTTCATGCGTTTATTGATAATGCCGATACACCAGAACTTGGATTACGACTATGCCTTATCCAAGGGACTTTTGCAGCCACCATTAACTTTAGTCGGCATGTGTTTAATGGGGACAATGATCATCGCATGTCTTAAACTACGCGCCAAATATCCTCTCATTGCTTTTGGCATTGCCTGGGTATTAATCACATTTGCGATTAATGTAGCGCCGCGTGCTAATGTGATTTTTGAACATAAATTGTACTTAATCTCATTTGGTTTCTTATTGATAGCTGTTGGTATTTTATGCAATACGATTCGTCAGCCTATGTTATTGGTAAAAATTTTTATCATGATTATTGGGACACTGTCGATAGTAACGGTTTTACGCAATCAAGTATGGCGCAATGAATTAACATTGTGGAAAGATACCGTTGTTCAATCTCCTCATAAAATCAGGCCGCACATTAACCTTGGTAGTGCCTATGATCGCCAAGGGCAGTGGCAAGAAGCATTGTTTCATTATAATCAAGCCATTAGCATCGATCCTAAATCTTCGGAAGCTTATTATGGTCGAGGGAATGTGCATAGTGCCCAGGGTGATTTTAGGCAAGCAGTGTCCGACTATAATCAAGCCATTATTATCAAACCTGATTATGCGGCAGCCTATTACAATCGAGGTAATGCGTATATCAAACAAGGCCTTTTGGCAGAGGCATTGTTAAGTTATGATAAAACCATAGAACTCAATCCTCATTCTCCAGAAGTCTACAATAGTCGCGGTAATATTTATGCGCATCAAGGAAATTTAACGCAGGCTTTGTCTAATTATAATAAAGCGATTGAAATTTATCCAAGCTATGCCGACGGGTATTATAACCGAGCACTTTTCTATGGTCAGCAGGGTAACTTACAACAAGCGATTAGTGATTTGAATAAAGCCATTGATTTAAAGCCACGTGATGCGGACATGTATTACAACCGGGGCTTTGCTTATTATCAACTTAAGGAATACAGCAAGGCATTGCGTGATTTACGTCGTGTGGAAGAACTAGGTAAAACTGTTGATCCTTCATTAATAGTGGTTATTCAAGAAGCGATGAGTCATTAATCTTATGAAGTCGCTGTTGAGTGTTCCAGGGCCTTCATTTAATCTTCATCACATCTTCATGTTGATAGTGCTAGGCTAAAATATTACGCTTTTAATAAAACACGTGTTGCCCATTGTCGAAAGAGCATTATATGGATTTATCGCCATTCAAAGACCATGATATGACCGAAGAACAATCTCAACAACATGAGATTGCCAAAAAGCATCGAGACTTGCAAGTATTGGCTGCAATCGTCGAGGGGTCAGATGATGCGATTATCAGTAAAGACCTTAATGGGATCATTGCCAGTTGGAATAAAGGGGCCCAACGTATTTTTGGTTATCGAGCCCAGGAAGTGATTGGTAAAGCCGTCAATATACTGATACCTGATGATAGGCAAAATGAAGAGCCTGAAATTATCAAACGCATTATGCGAGGCGAGCATATTGACCATTTTGACACCGTGCGTCAACGTAAAGACGGGAGTCTTGTTGATGTTTCTTTAACAATTTCGCCAATTAGGAATGAACAAGGTGTTGTTATTGGGGCATCAAAGATCGGCCGAGATATTACGCAGCGTAAGAAAAATGAGGAAAACCTAAAACAATTAGCCATAGAGCTCGAGGAGCGTGTCGCCAAACGTACTCAATTATTGGAAGACCAAACCGAGCGTCTGCGGCAATTAGCTGTTGAGCTTACAGAGGTTGAACAGAAAGAACGACGTCGTCTTGCTGAAGTACTTCATGATCATCTTCAGCAATATTTGGTTGCTGCTAAAATGCGTCTGGATTTAATTGAACGTAAGTCCGTAGGTATAGATAAAACAGGTTTTCAGGAAGCACGTTTATATATTGATCAAGCGGTTGAAGCCTCTCGTCAATTGACTGCTGAATTGCGGCCTCCTGTTTTGTATGAAGGTGGATTGATGGCAGGTTTACGTTATTTAAGCAAGAGAATGAAAGATCAACACAAACTTTATGTGGATTTGTCGGTGTTCGGCGATATTGAGCCTGGATCTGATTTAATTAAAGTCATGATTTATCAATGCGTGCAAGAATTACTGTTTAATGCTGTCAAATATGCGCATGTTAGTGAATGTTTTGTAACGGTGGCCCGATTAGAACACATCATTCGCGTGACCGTCATGGATAAAGGGAGTGGTTTTGATATGGCCAACCTGGGGATTAATAATAAAGGAAGCTTTGGGCTTTTTAGTATTCGTGAACGCATTAAGGCTCTTGGGGGCGAGTTGATCATTGACTCTGCGCCTGACAAGGGGGCCACATTTACAATGATGGTACCTGATAAACTGGATGCCCCTATTGAGGAAGGGCGACTTATCTTGCAGGAAAAAGCCTATATCCGTGAAGAATCTAGTAAAGACAGTATTATTGTTTTAGTTGCCGACGATCATGCCATCATTCGTCAATCTATTGCCAGTCTTTTGCTGTTGCAGCCTTTTATTAAAGAAGTCATTGAAGCCAATAATGGGGAAGAAGCCATACGCAAAGCAGAGGCCCTTAATCCTGATATTATTTTGATGGATATTAATATG
>JACCDG010411736.1_pt1 | contig 39937 bp, 68 predicted proteins | sample 7442471 | NCBI WGS metagenome assembly JACCDG01 (sample SAMN15323444, study PRJNA562643) | freshwater metagenome | isolation source: river surface water | place: USA:Blue River Watershed | collected 2017-08-17 | reverse complement strand
GCTCTATCCCCTGAGCTACGAGGGCTTTCTTTTTAAAATCCTTAATAATTACGATAATCTTTTGTGATCATTAGATTTTTTCTATTCTTCACTAATCTATTCAATTTCTTCAATCTCTTCAAAAAATGTTAAAAACTAGAAAAAGATAGAGTTCTAGCAAGAACAAAATCGGTCATTTCTTCTCAAGAAATTGGAGCATTAGCAAGGCTTAAAAAAAGCCGCTCAGAGGCGGCTAGAATTAACCATTAAGCCTTATTGCATTTGAAAGTGCTTTTACTACTGGAATAATAGAGAAACCGAGAATGATTCCACCAACAAGACGATCATCGCCTGAATTATTTGGATGAATAGCAGCGCTTAATGCTATGCACCAAAAGGACAAAGCGATTCTTGTGCCAAACCATTTAAGAAATTTTAAAAATTTTTCCATTTGTAGTTATGTAATTTTTTTTGAATATTCTTCCGGTACTATAATAACAATTCCTAATCCTAAAAAAAATAAGATGCCAGAAATGGGAATAAGGTTAAAAATGAAGACCAATATTTTATGCGCGCCTAACCAGTCGGTTGGGTTTGTTAGCCAATGAATAAATTTAGGACTTATATCAGGAAAAATTTCAAAAATCAGCCATGTTATTGAATAAGATTTCCAAAAACCATGTCTGAAATACATATAGATTTGGTAGCACGGCAAACCAAAACTACAGAAAACCATAATAATTCCAGTAAAGTAAACTGTTCCATAAATAAAATTTAAAATTTTATCTGTAATTTTTTCTTTTCCCACATTACAACCCATTTCTGTTTCACGCGAAACAATTATTTATTTTTGCTAAACTTTCTTTCGTTTAAAACTCTTAATTCTTCACGTATCCCCAAATTTTGATTTTTTAAGACATCAATTCCAATTCTTAAGCATTTTTTAATTATATTTGTTTTTGTTGAACACAAGACTTCTGCCAGATCATCAAGTTCTTTAATCATTGAAATGCTTAGTCTTGTAGTCACTTGTAAATTTTCTTCTTTAGCTTTTGGTCTTGCCATCGCAGCGGCTTAACAAAGGCACTGCTTTAAATGTTAAAAATTATCATATAAATGGTTTGTCTTACAAAACTACTTAATATAGCGCCTCCGCCAGACCTCCGGGTAAGGGAAATTTCACCTTAAATCTTCAGGAGGTCCAAAATGTATCCTTATTCAATCCTATTTCAATGGATAAAGGAAAGCATCAATCATGTTCTCAACCGCTTTACGGTGCTTGTCACTTGGGAGTTTATCCAACTTGGATATAATTCTTTTTTGATAAGCATCCAAATTCCGAAATGTATCAGAAAAATCTTGCGATGGATAAACAATATTAGGCCCTAGTACTCCTGTATAAATATAATAAGCATCAGCGCCTAAGGCATGGGCAATTGCGTCGATAGTCTCTTTCCTAGGATTGCTAGACTCATCACGTTCAAGCCGGCCAATATGATCACGAGTCACTTTTGACTTCATAGCCAGCGCGTCTAAGCTTAGACCCTGGCTTTCTCTTAATTCTCTAATTCTTTCTCCAATCGTTTGTTTAGACATATTTGTCTAATTTCTTTCAAAAAATAATTAAAACCAATTGTTAAATAAGTATTGACATATAAGTCTTTTTGACTTATAAATCTATATATGATGGAAACAATCGATGTTGGCTCAAAAATTAGAGCATTTAGAGAGAGTAAGGGCATGTCTCTCGATAAATTAGCTGCCAAGGCAGAAATTAGCAGGGATCATTTAGGTCGTATTGAACGAGGTGACAACCCTAACCCTGGGGTCAAGATTGTCGAAAAATTAGCCCATGCCTTAAATATTTCAATCACAGATTTCTTTGAAGACTCCTTACCCGTGGAGAATCAATAAAAACATGTATGAGAGCACTTTTACAAAAAGAGACGGTGATAGAAACTCGGAAATACGAACTATCGTCCGAGACGGCACGAGAGTTTTTAAACTACGTCGGAATCACAACAAAGATGTGGATGGACGAGTTGGGAGTGGGAGAGCGGTCGGTTCAAATTTGGAAAGCGGGATTGATACAAGTCCCAGTGGCGAGACGGGAAGAAATCTACAAAAAGTTTTTAAAAATCACAACTCAGCAAACACAGCAAATAGACGAAATGATTCAACGCGCTCTTAAAGAGCAATTTGGTCCGAATGTAGATCCTGGGAGGTTTTAAATGGAAGGCCCCGAGTTAATCACAGTGAAAGAAACGGCAGCTCGCCTCAGATGTTCACAAGCGAATATTTTGAGATTGTGTTGGTCGGGAAAAATTCAAGCAACGAAAGAGTTTGGTCGTTGGATGATTAACAAACCGGCTCTTGAGAAGAAGATTATTAAATCTCTTAACCAACCAAAGCCAGGAGAAGCGGCGTGAACGAAGAACTCTGCTCAAACTGTCAAGACGAAGAAGGTTATCTCACAAGCGAAGATGGTCAGTGGCTTTGTAAAGGGTGTTTTTATTATCCCACGCGCGAAGAGTTAGAAAAAGAGGCTTTAGCACTATTATTTTAAAGGAGGGTTGTCATGAAAATTAGTTACGACATCGCAGTTCATATGGCTGCGGACATGATCGCTGAAGGAAAAGTTAAACCGGATATTAAGCAACTTGATTCTTTAAAAGAGCCTAGTTTGCTTCTCTCTTTCCATGCCGTCATTCCAATTAGTGAATTGGAAAAATTTAAAGACGAAGAAGGAGAGTCTAATGAATAACGTCATCCCGCTAAACAGATTCAGAACCATTCTTCAATACAAGCACGGAGAGCTGAAGAGTATCACTAAGAAGTTTATTCCTCTGATTCATAGGTCCCCGGTCCAGGAGGGTAAGGTGGGAGGTGCGGCGCAGAGTAATCTGCGCCGTGCTCCCATAGTTTCTAGAGAAATAGTTGAAAATAATAAAAAAGGAGGTGCGCAATGAATTCAAATCAAGAATTTGCAGAAAGTTTAAGACAGATCGCTGATCTTTACGAAAACAATCCTGATTTTCCTCAGCCTAACGGGGCGTTTTTTGAGATTTATAATTGTGATGATAAAGAAATTCTTCGAAAAGCTATTCGAGCAATGGGGAAAGCCGAAAAAAATTTCTATGATAGCTCTTCGCCAACAAGTCTGATGGAAATTTCCAGAACTTTCGGGAACATTAAAGTAACTTTAAGACCATACCGAAGTACAGTTTGCGAACGTAAAGTTGTGGGGACAAAGACCGTTGTAGAACAAGTGCCTGTAACATTTAAAGAAGTCGAGAAAGAAGTTGAATTAGTTGAATGGGAATGCGCTCCGCTTATGGAGGCGTCATAAAAAACCCGCTTTGGCGAGCGGGTTAAACGACGAGAAAAAATATAAGTGAGGTCTAAAATGAACGAACAAACACAAAATGTCAAGTTATCACTTTTTAAACCAGCGCAAAATACTATGGCTTATTTAAAAATGGGAATCTTTGGTGACACCGGATCAGGAAAAACCTGGACCGCGCATTTGGTCGCCAAAGGCCTGCATAAATATATCAAAGAAAATCGTCCTGTGGCTTTCTTTGATACTGAAACAGGGTCCAGCTTTATTAAACCTTCATTTGATAAAGATGGGGTCCCTTTAGTTGCTTTTCAAGGACATGCTTTAACTGACTTAACCCAAGCAATTAAGGAAGCCGAGGAGCATTGCTCGGTGCTTATCATAGATTCAATTTCTCATGTTTGGGAAGAATACACCGATTCTTATCTTAAAAAATCTCGACATGGATTTATTGAATTGTGGGATTGGAAACCAATTAAATCAAAATGGCGTGAAGAGTTTACTAACCTTTTCGTTAATTCAAAGCTTCATATCATTATGTGTGGTCGTGAAAGCGGAGTTTACGAAGAGCGTGAGGAAGTAAAAGGTGGCAAGATAGTTACTAAGTCCATCCGCACTGGCGACAAGATGAAAGCTGAAAGCGAAGTCGGTTACGAGCCTTCTATCCTGTGTCAAATGGAGAAGGTTTATCAAGAAGACGGCGGGAAATACGCTCGCAAATGTAACGTAATAAAAGAGCGCTTTAATGTCATTGATTCTAAAGAGTTCATAAATCCTTCATTTAAAGATTTCTTGCCCCACATTAAATTGCTCAACATTGGTGGGGATCATATCGGCATCGATACTTCTCACGACTCAACGTCTTTATTCAATGAGCCTAATAACACTTGGGATGAGCGAAGAAGACAAGTCAATGTCACTCTAGAATTAATCTCGGCTGAGCTTACTAAAGCAGATCTCGACGGCACATCAGCTAACGCCAAAAAAGCAAGAATCCAATTGATGGAAGATGTTTTCGGCACTGCATCAAAAGCAGCGGTGGAAGCAATGCGTTTAGAAGATCTTGAACAAGGCCTAGCTAAGATTAAATCAATGGATCTTGTTCTTTATCGGGAAAGTTTTGAAAAGCAATTAACAAAGAAAGCGGTGGGCGAATAAGTTGGAAGCACTCACTAAAGAAGAAGCCCTTAAGTTAGGTGCGCGTGAGCTTATGAACAAAATGGAAGAGGTCCGTCAACTAGCTATTGAGACAGGTGCAAATTGGGCCGAAGCTCAATCTCAATACAAGGCGCTCAAGGAGATGATGCCATCCTTCTTAGCTGAGTTTCAAAGATCATATTACGAGCCAGGCTCAACAATTAGTGAGGCTAGAATGCGTGCTCTTGCTGATTTTAGATATATAAAAAAATTGGAAGCGATGACTCAAGCGGAACGGCAAGCGAACCTTTTAGAAACTCAATACCGCAGCTTGATTGAATCCATCAAAGCCATTTCAGCAATTAGTTATCTTCGAAACCAGGAAGCAAAATTAGAAAGGGGTATGTAGTATGTCCGGTGTTAATAACGTAATTCTAATCGGGAATTTGGGGAAAGATCCAGAATTTAAGTACACACCAAACGGGACAGCCGTTGCTAATTTTAGCCTCGCTATCAATGAAAAGCGTGGAGACAAAGATCACACTGAATGGGTCAGAATCGTGGCTTGGGGAAAGCTTGCTGATATTTGCGGCGAGCATTTGAAAAAAGGGAAGCAAGTTTACATCGAAGGGAAATTGCAAACACGGAAATGGGATAAGGATGGGCAAACGCATTACACAACTGAAGTGGTAGCCCAAGTCGTTAAATTTTTAGGTTCTAATGATGGAAATAGGGGAAGGGAAGAAGTTCCTACGATCAACGATGACGACATCTCATTTTAAAGAATGAGTTACTTAGGAAAACCTAAATACAAAACTTGTAAGAACAGAAAATATGAAAAGTTCATTAGATCAAAATCATGTGTCATTTGTGGGACCTTTCCGGTTGATCTTCACCACATCGATCACGCCAGGAGAAATGCTGTTTATACCGTCCCGCTGTGTCAATTTCACCATAGGCCTGGGTTTCCACAAAGCTATCATCAACTTGAGCGAAGAAGATTTGAAGAATTGCACAATATTAACCTCGATTGGATCGTCATAAATTTGCTGAGTGAGTTTTTAGATGAAGAAAAACGTTAGTGAAACAAGCATCGAAGCTTATCACAGTTTAAGTTTAGGGCCGAGACAGCAGCAAATTTACTGGGCTTTGCATCAAGGGCCTATGACTAATCGAGAGTTAAAAGAATTTTTTAAGGAAAGACATTTAGAAATCGATCTTTGTTCAATTACTGGAAGAGTAAAAGAATTAAGAGAACTTGGTTTAGTAGAATTAAAAACTATTAAAGTCTCTTCAGAGACAGAAAAGAAAAATAAAGTTTGGGGGATTATAGAAAATCGACAGCAACTAGAGATGTTTGGATGAACTTTAATGACTACAAACCTTGCCCTAAGTGTCAGAACACAAAGCGCAAAAAAAAGTGTGATGTATGTAATGGCGTGGGATTTATTTGCGAAGTGAAGAAAGAGAAGATTTTAGAGGCTTTCAAAGCTGAAGAGAAAAAAGACACTTTGCAATGATTAAAATTCTTCAACACATCTACGACAACGAGATCAACTTTAAGATTCAGACTTTTTGGGACGGCGGCTTTGATGTTTTTCTAAACGGCATTCCTGGTTCTGATTGGGATTATGAGGAAAATTTTAGAACAATAGAAGAGTGTTTGGTTTGGTTGGGAGAGAAGGTTTTAGAAAAATTTCCTAATGCAGAATTTAATAAAGAAATTGAAAAGGAATTAAAGGATTTTAAGGCGCTGCGGCGTTGACAGTGAAACGCTAATCAGTGGAACGAGACTTCGTTCGGTGAGACCGCGTAACGATAATGCTGGCGAGATAGCGAGACAGCCTCCCCAAACCGAAAGGTCGGGCTTGTATAACAAGTGTTACCCCGTGATACGCGGGATACGGTGGATGAAATGGCTGCCCATAGACTAGCAGAAGGGTAAAACGAGGCGTCGGTACACGCCTATCGTCCACACAGCCGCGTGCAATTCCGGCCAGCGCCTTAATTTTTGAAAGGAAGGAAATATGGAGAATATAGATGGTACAAAATATTACATGCCACATTGGAAATTCAAACACGCGATAGAAACAGTGTTGAGCAGCCTTCTTGACGATTATGAAAGTGGTGTAGGTTATGTGGATTTTTGTAAAAAATTTGAACGCTCTCTAAGTTTTATTAAGATGAATTGTTCTGCAATATTAGAAACAAAACAATCCGAGTTGTTAGACCATCTAACTAAAACATTTAAAAATTATGTAGAGGAGCAACACCAATGACAGCGGAAGAGATTGATAAGCTTTACAAAGACATTTTTAAGCCTTGGACAAAATATGTGGAAGTACCAAAATTTAATCAATCTGCTTCCGAGTTAATGTGTTTAGCTAAAATGAGTTACGACAAAGGCCGCAAGCAGGGGTTGGAAGAGGCTTTAAAAACACTAGAGGAAAATAAAGATATTCTTACCCATTTTAAAACCGACAATCCCCTATATTTGAAGGGTCTTAATGACGCCATGGAAGTGGCGATAGGTGCTCTAAATATAGAGTTTTTGAGAAAAGTTTAACCTTGGTGTGCGGCGTGTGAGTTAGCTCCACGCAACAGCGTGAGACGTTCGATCGGGCAGCAACGTAAAGCCTTTAGAGAAGACCATCATAGTTGTTATAGAATGATGGCGCGCAAGAAGTCAGAGTAGCGACTGACCACACCAAGGTTTTTAAGATTATGGAAAAAGAATTATTTTATAAAGTCAGACCAAAAGACGAGTCATGGCTGGGACATATGGGTAGTTGGTTAGTTATAGAGCCTTGTGAATTAGAAGATTTTCCAGAACATTCAGAGCATGAAGAGTATCAACGAATACCTATCTTAAGAACTAGGGCTTGGTTTGAAAAATTAAAAGAGTTTGATGGGTTTTAAGCCCGGAGAGTACGGGCAAGTTTTTAAATATTTGAATCTGGCGATTCGAGTCAAGCGCCTGTAGCTCAGTGGATAGAGCAATTGATTTCTAATCTTTTGGTCGTACGTTCGATTCGTACCAGGCGCTTTTTGGACAACCCAGGGCCCCGCGAGAGGGGCCTATTTTGAGGAAGAGGTAAGAAGTGGAAAAATTACATACAGATATTAGCTATCGTTTGTCGCCTTTTTTTCAAAATAAGTGGGACGGCGGATCTCTAAATGCTGGCGAAGCTTTTAAGGCAGCAAAACAGATCTTAATCGATGAGTATAAAAAATATATTAAATCAATCGAATCCCTAAAATGGGAACGTTTCAAATCAGTGTGTTGTAGCGGTGATATTGAGAAAGAAGATTTTAAGCTTTAACAGAAGAGAAGATGAGTCAGTTAGCATTATTCAAGCCATCGTGGTGGACAATCGAAGATTCGATTTTATGTAAAAATTATTGGGAGCAGGAAAATAGAGATGATTATCCTGGAAAAGACGATGAATGGAATGATGAGATCGAGCAATGGTGTGAGAGTCTACATCCTAACGCGGAAGAGTACAGATGTAGAAATTGTTATTTTTGGGATTCGCACAATGGTTTGAAGGGTGAGTGTTTTGGCCCTGAATTACAGTGCGGGACAACGGATAGAAAATCAGGTTGTGAGCAATGGTTTCCGAGAGAATAGTTTTTGAGGAATAGAATGAAAGAGCACCCAATAAATTTTAATAGTGAGATGGTGAGAGCAATTCTCGATGGACAAAAGTATTCAGGTGGTAAGCTGTATACTAAAAAAGGGTTTGAAAATTCCTTAACTCACCTAGCGAGGAGATTGGGTAAAGCTATTGAAGTTAACCCCAAAAGTGGATGTTGGGAATGGCAACAATCTCATAACGGAATTGGATACGGTACACTTACCATTAATAAGAAGAGAAAGTACGCTCATAGGCTAGCATTTGAGCTTGTTTGTGGATCCATACCAAGCGGACTGATGCTTTGCCACAAATGTGACAATCCTTCATGTATCAATCCTGAGCATTTATTTTTAGGCACCCAAACTGAAAATATGAAGGATTGCTCTATTAAGGGAAGATTGAAGCCATATAAATTGGGATTTCCTGGTGAAAAGAACCCATCTGCAAAACTTAATGAAGAAAAAGTTTCTATAATCAAAGAAAGACTGCGTTCTGGTGAGTTGCAAAGTAGCATAGCAAATTATTTTGGAGTCACTCAGTCGGTAATAAGCGAAATTAAGAGGGGTAAATTATGGGCATTGGTAAAATAATCTACGGCCCCGACTCTTGGGATCGAAACGACTGGGTATTGGCAACCGAGTTTAAGGTTTTGGAGAAGGAAGAAGAATAGATTGTTTAGTTTTTAACGGAAGAGAATGAAGAGAATGAAGAAAGCGAAGCTACTAAGTAAGAAAAACATAAAAATAAGATCTGGGGATGATGGAGTTTGGATTGAGTTTGTTAAACCATCATCTAGGTCTTCTATCGCTACTAATATCTCGCTGTGTTTTTCTAGCGAAACATCGAAAAGCTTTTTAGCTAAATGGGCAAAAGAAAATATTTTAAAGAAGAAGATTTAAAACGGAGTGATCTTACCGGCCCCACTCATAAAACGCCGGTACCGCGTCAGGCAGCGAAAGCGCGGCAATAAATGCTTGAGAACCTGGGAGATTAAACTAAGTCACGGCGGCTATTTCGCATTGAGATGATGACCTTCGGCCGCCTGAGTATTGGAGCGACGAGAAGAGAAAAGGATAAGCCTGGATCCCCGAAAGGGGCGGTGAAATAACAAAGAGGTGGCGCTCTATAAAACGCATTCAGGGCTATATCGTGACTTATCAAATCTTCAGACCATAGACGTCGGTGAAATTTTTGAAATTAGGAAAAATTTTCGCGCAAAATTATTTTTTCTTCTTAATTTCAATAATATTCTTAGTTTCAGTGACTAAGTCCAAATGGGACTGATTCACCGTAACAAGGGAGAACTATAATTAAAGGAAAGGATATTATGAAAAGTTTTCCAGCACTCTTATTGGTTTTATTCATAGGGCTAAAGTTAACTCATTATGTCGATTGGTCTTGGTTGTGGGTGTTGAGCCCTGCATGGATACCATTAGGAGTGGTGGTGATTTGTTTAATGATACTTGGCGCTGTGGAGATGTGGAAGGATTAACAATGAAAAATTGTGATGCTTGCGATAGTTCAGGGATAAAAATTTCTAAAGATTATGTGCTTGAATGTCTTGTTATAAGTGCCTGCCCAATGTGTGATGACGATGCGCTTATTGGGAAATTTCCGACAAGAGCTTTGGGGAAGTCTTACGCTGATGAATTAACAAAGAAAATTTGGAAGAAGGCACAATCCGAGCAGAGAGATAAGGATGTGAAGATAGCTAATAAAATTGGGGTCATGTTTGAAGGCTGGCATGATTACGACGGATCTTTTGCGGCTGAGAAAATAGCTGAATTAATTCGATCACAAGATATGGAGAACTGGGGTGGGAACAATAGTTTTGGAGCTGAGCGAGCAAGATGAGCGCTATCTAACGAACCTTGCAGTGCTTAGCGGTAAAGGTATCACTGAGTTCATTTTAGAGGCTGCGTTCTCAACAATGGAACCGGTGGAGAGAAAGGAGCAGTGTAGGATGTTAGGGTTTGACGAGTTCTGGGAGAAGTATCCGAAGAAACGAAGCCGAGGTCAGGCTGAGAGAACATGGAAGAAGCTAAACCCTAGTATAGAGTTACTGCAAAAGATCTTGGCGGCGCTTGAGAAAGCTAAACAATCGAAAGATTGGAAGAAAGATAATGGTCAGTTCATCCCACACGCATCGACATGGTTAAACGCAAAGGGATGGGAAGACGAGTTTGAAAAGGGCTCAAAGAGTTGGAATCAAGTATTAACAGAGGTTCAAGGTGAGCACCGAATTAATTAAAGCACTTAAAGAATTAGAAGACTTTTACGGAAAGGATATTCCTGAGGGAGCTAGGCCAGTCTGGGTAAAGAAATTAATACATGTGGATATTAGAGATATTGAGGCCGCGTGCGCAGAGTGCACAGACAAGCATCGTCAGTTCCCAACTCCTGGAGAGTTCTTGGGATACGTAGAGCAAGCGAGAGCGAGAAGAGCATATAATGAGAGCGTAAGAGATAAAAATCAAGCACAGAGCTTTTTCAATCCTGAGAGGCATCGACCGGGGATAGGAAGAGATTGCATGAATGCAGTGGCTCTCTTTCAAAATCATCCTCTTCACACACTTGAGGGATGTATTAAACATTTAGAAGCTTATGATAAGTTACAGAAAAAATATCCTCATTTGGATTGGAAAGAGAATATCAGTTTTGTGAAAGAGAGAATGGATAATTTAGAAAGGAAGAGTGCAAATGAACAAAGATAAAGAATCATATTTTAGTCAATTAAAACTTGGCAAAAAACCTTCTCCTCCTGGTTTTTATAGTTCTACGCCTTTTGGAGTGACCAAAAGAGGTGTTATTATTTCAGCATTTATTGGCTTTATATTGGGGATATTAATACCTTTATTGCTAATCCACTTTGGAATGGGATGAAAGGAGTAATAATGAATAAAGATGATGATAAAATGAGTAAGGCAGAAACGCTGATCGGTTTTTTTTTGGTAATATTTTTTATTTTAGGAAGTATGTATGGGTGTCTCTGGATTGATTGTAAAATTGATGGTTCGAATTTAGAAAGAGAAGTAAAATTCACAGTTTATTCTGGATGTTTAGTTAAATCTGGGAATGGATATGTGCCCTTGAAAAACCTGAGAGGTGTAGAATGAGTCCTTCAACGAAATCGCCAACATTATTGAGGAGCAGTTATGATTGTTAAGGATTATTTAAAAACCCATAAAGAAAAAATGTGGTTTGAAATCTTTGTAGCTTTTTTAGGTAAAGAAGTAAGAAAGGTACTAAAATTTGATGACATAAATGAAGCTGCAATATTTTCAGATATGGCTTTAATTGAATTTGAAAAACGTTTTGTAGAGGATAAATAAAATGTCACTAACTAAATGGTTAAAAGAACTAGAAGAGTTGGACGCTAAGGCTACTAAGGGGCCGTGGCGTATTAGTGATAACACACATCTTGGCCGTGAAATTAGCATTTATAGCGGCATCTATGAAACCGCACAACATGTAGCTGAAATTGGTGCTGGCGTTATGAGGGACAGGAAGCATGAAAAACAAGCTAATGCTGAAATGATAATCAAATCCCGCACCGCCCTTCCTAAGGCTGTGAAGATAATAAAATTATTATTACTTGAGGGAAGCTGGGAACGTTATGAGTCATATCGAGATACTTTAAAGGGGATCCAAGAAATTCTTGAGGAGGTTTAGTTATGACAGTGGAAGATAACGAAAAGCTTTTATATAGTCGGTTTCCAACTCTTAAATTGAGTACAAATCCCTATGTTGAAGGGCTTCAAAAATCTGACCTTTTAGAGTTAATTGAATTGGGAGTTGAACAAGGCCGCAAGCAGGGGTTGGAAGAAGCGTTTAGCGCACTAAATAACTACAAGTCACCCGCAGAGGCTGGGGTTTATGGTGAGGGTATTTCGTTGGGTTTAGCAGAAGCTAGGTTTATAGTAGGTGCTTTATTATAAAGGGTTTTTAATTAAGGAGCAACAATGACACAAGAAGAGCTATTAAAATGGTGGAGACGTGGTCAAAAGGGCTCAGCATGGATCAAAAACAAAGATTTAATGGAATTAATCCACCACGCCCAAGCAGAACAGCGGGAGAAGGATGCTCAATTAATGGACCAGGTAGCAGATGATTTATTAAAAAAAGAAAGGCAATCTTATGAGGAGAAAGCTTCTTATTTTGCAAGAGAAGCAGCTCAAGCAATCCGAGATCAAGGCAAGGAGGAGTAAATGATCTGGTCACAATATAAATCTTGGTATCGAATTAAAGAAGGTCCGTTTAAGGATATGATTCTTGTCCCTATAAGCAAAGCAAGGAATAGAGGAAGATATGGATTTCTAAATGGTGAAGATAAGGGTTTTGTTCCTATTGGGGAACCTACAGAGACAGCTTATGGAGGATATGAACATTTTTCTTATTGTGTTTTCTTCCAAGAATACATCGATAAATACTGCGAACCCATAGATCCGCCTAAGTTTGAGAAGGGTGATGCTTACGGATCTCATATAATAAAAGATATTTTAAAGTTTGACGGTGTGGATTGGTTAGTAGAGCTTGAAGATTGCTTAAATGATTATCGACCAAAATACTGGTCCCCAAAGAAAGAAATCCCAGAAAACCAGAGTTGGGTAAAGCCAGGGACTAAATATACATACAAAAACGGGACAAGCCAAACTTGGTTTATTCCAGAATTTTTTAATTTTGATTCTAAATACTGGGTGGGGAGGGGTGGGGATAAGTCGGGGATTGAGGTAGGGCACTCTGAATGGATGAATTTAGAATCCCAATGGGTAGAAGTTAAAGAAGAAGAGCATGGAAAAGATGAGTCTGGGTTGTCTAGTAAAGTTATAACAAGCAAATGTGAAACATTTAAAGATATTAAAATGGCTTCATATTCTTTATGGGAAAAAACTTCTATTACAATAAATCCAAACGATCAGAGGTGGGTGGGGAAGAAGCTAACCTCTAATTATTATGAGAAGGGGTGTTGGGTAGTAGTTAAATATGTTGGGGAAAAACTTTTGGTTTTAGATGAATGTTCAAAAGAGGGGTTGGTTTTGGAGAATGTATTTGGGATGGAAAGCGATTATAATTGGTACCTAGCCCCAGGCGAAACACATCCTGATGATGAAGATAATTTAAATAAGTGTGTGAGTAGTTTTTAGTTTAGGCTGCGTGGTGCCTGCATCGTATGCTCTGGAGATTTAGGTCTGTAAAGGTTCAAATCCTTGCCAACGAAAAACGCTCTGCAAAACCACGACGCGATTAACCGGCCTAGCGGTGCTCTTTGGTCGGCGGTACTAGGCTAACCGCTATAGACTTGGGCCAAAGAGCTTTTTATAGGGGAGTTTTATGATCCTAACCAAAGAACAAATAGAAGAGATTAAAGTCAGGGCCGATAAGGCTACGGAAGGGCCTATGTTTGCCGGATATGAAGCCGGGTATAAGGAACGTAATACAAGGCCTAGTGAGGATTCCCTAGTTTGGACTATTTCTAAGGATCCTAAACAGGCGGGATGGGTAAACGACTCTAATTGCGAAGAATATGGGTTGCTTTATGATGACGCTAATTTCTATGCTCATGCCCGTACTGACGTTCCTGCACTAATAGAAAGCCATGAGCAATTACATTGGCAAGTAGAGAATTGGGAAAGGAAAGAGGTTGATAGGGCAAGTTCGTGTTGGGAGCATGAAAAAGAGTATGTCCAGCTTTTAGTAGAGTGCGCAATTCCTTTAGAGGTTTTGTATCAAGAAGAAGGGACTAAAAAATACCTCTCCCCATCGCTCAATGAAAATATAAAGAATTGTGTAGAGAAAATAAGGGATGTGGTAAAGGGATATGTTAGTAAGAATCCTTTCTGAAGAAGAATTCGCAGAAGAATACATAAAGATGTATGTCAAACATGTATTTGATTTTGGGGATGAGTGGCGTAAAAAAATACATGAGCCTGTTTTAAAGGGGTGGGAAGAGTTTATTAATAAACACATGGAGGAAAAGGGTGGGAGTAAGGTTAAGGGTAGAGAAGGCCGTTAAGAGTTTAAACTATTTTGTCGGACGTCACTGGCGAGTAAAACACAAAGAAACTAAAGAATGGGAATGGGTAATCAGAGCAGCTCATAAAGCTCCTTTGCCAAAAGCTAGCGGTAAGATGGATTTAACCATCACCAGCATTCGCACACGCTCATTAGACAAGGATAATTTAACAGGTGGGGCTAAGGGTCTAGTTGACGCTTTAAAGCGCTTAGGGGCGATTGTAGACGATTGTCCAGATTTACTTAATCTTGATGTCCGGCAAGAGAAGGCTAAGAATGCAACTCATGCGCAGACGGTTATAGAGTTAAAGGAGGTTAGATAATGAGGACTATATTAAAAATTTTATTTTTAACTATTTTTATTTCTTTTATCGGTTGTGGTTCAGTTGATGAAACTTGGGTTATTAGTGGTCAATCAAACTCCGTTGTATGGAAAGATTATTTTGTGGAAGAAATTTCAACCACATTTCCAAAATTATATAGTATAAATCAACCTTACAATCCCGTGCATAGCATTTTAGAAACGAAACCCGGTGGCGCTTACTCCGAATTAGGATTTTATTTTGGATTTTATTATAGTAAAAATGTCGATAGTTTATCTATAATTACAAATGGAGTAGGGACTACAACAATTGCCTGTTGGCAGGATGGGGAAGATTGTTTTGAAAAACAATTTCGTCCGCTTATTGATAGTGGAATTTCTATAAATGGTTTAGTGTGGTGGCAAGGCGAATCCGATGCTCATATCAAAAATACCAATTATGAAGCTGATTTAAGGGAATTCTTTAAGACAATTCGTTTTTATTTTGGAGATATAAAAATTGTTTTAATTGAATTACAGCAAGTTTCTGGTTTTGAAGGATATGAACAAGAGGATTTTGATAATATTCGAGCCGCACAACATAATATTGCGGAATCAGATCGGAGTATAATTTTGGTTCCCACAAGTGATATTTCCGATGGTGATCTTCACCCCGCTGACAAGAGACCATTTGCTAATCGTGTGGTAGAGTTATTATTAAAATAATAACTGTAAAAATGTAGGTTAAAAAGGAGTTGACTTTTTTTTTGTGTAGTATCAAAAAATAGGCCAATTACTGGGGGTTGGGAAGGGAATAAATGTCTGAGATAGTTGGAGGCAGACTCTTGAGGGATGGTCAAGGGCCTCTGCCCAGAAAAACACCACTAAAACCAATTCAAAAAATTTCTCAATTTGAGTTAGAAAACTTCACAAAAAAATGGCGTGGCAATGATCGCTATACTCTTCGCTATTGGTGGCGAATGGCCAAGAGAATGAAGAGTGTAATGGTTTTGAATCCTGTTGCTAGCCATGCGATTATTTACGTCGTACCAATTTCTAAATTTGATCCAGAAAAAAAGAATATTGAACTTAGATGGAAGAGAGGAATTGTCTTTCACAATTTCAGGACCAGGGGTGTGCGATTTATTTTTGATACTAACGAAATGGAGGCGGAAAATGCAGTTGGGCAACAACGGGAAGATGGAGCAAATGACCTTAGAGGAGAAAGTGGAGTATTTGGGGCAGAAGACTCACGAGCTCGTAATGGGGTTGAATGCAGTGATAGCGACCATGGGAGTGTCGATAGAACAAAAGGCAGACGGGAGAGTACAGTGGACAATTCCGCCCCTAAAAGAAGGGGTCGGCCTCCTCGCAAGATTGTATCATGAAGTAACACATCTTAAAAATATGGTAAAGAAGTCGCCTTTAGTTAATGCCAATGGGATGCCGTTAATAAGTTAGGGGTGGGTATGGGGCTGTTAGAAAAGTATAAAACTTTGCATGAAGCTGCAATATCACCAAGATCTGCTGATTGTGGCTTTAAGTCAGCATTTCATTTTAAGAAGTACTGCAAGCGATGTAGCGGGGGTCTTTTAGAACCAAAACGTAACTCTTCAAGAATAATTAGGGGTTTATTTAGGAGAGGGTATTGTTCTGAGGAGTGTAGGAGTAGTAAGTTAAAGCGGGAAGGGTTTCCAAAATCTATCAAATCCAGTCGTTTGTCTAATCCGCTCAGAAACTTTCCGCAGGAAAAGTCAGCCTTTGCCTCAGCGGCTATTAAACGGGCTACAGAAAAGATGAGTTCTCTTCAAAAAAGCATAGTGTTTGCAGAGTGTTCCTTTAATTTAATCTCTGAAAAACTAAGTTATTTAGAAAGCACTACAGGAGAGACGTGGAGTCGGCAGAGGTATTATTATAATTTGCAGAAAGCTGGTGTGTGAGATGGAAATAATTCAAGGGAACAAAGAGGCTGAAGCTCTTTTAAAGATCTCTAGTTGGAAGAGGAAGAAGCTTGAGAAAGCACTTCCGTCACCTAAAATTAAATCAAATGGTCGTAATGGCGGGGTGAGTTGGTATCGGAATGAATTAGCAAAATGGTACAAGAGCGCATGTGACGCATTGCGAAACTGTAAACATACCTAAAAGCAACCTAACACATACCCTTCCAGGGTTTTTAAAAAACTGATAAAAGGAACTTACAATGGCCGAAAAGTTAAATCTCAATGCGCCAATCACTTACAACCGATTAAGATTCAGAAAACACCCCGAAGAGACTGCAAAAGCGTTAAAGAAATACGCCTGTGTAGTTGTGGTGGATGGAAAAGACTTTATAAGATTGGTTGATAGAATTAATTCTCATTTTGGGAACGGGAAAGATGCTGCAGCTTTGTCAGAGCAAGCTCTTCTTGATGAAGGCTATGGCAATGTAGTGATTCCTTTGGTGGATGGAATGGATATTTGTTTGGTTCAGGGAGACGAGATTGAAGGGGTGGGGTATTAAGATGAAGTTTCTAAAAGCAATTTTAAGCTCAATTAAAGGTTTTTTTGTAGAGGTTAGAGAGCCAGTTTATATAAATGGTTTTTATGGGAAAAGGTTTTTAGGTTATCTAGTTAAAGAGACAACTAACGAGGATGGAACCATTAGCAAATGGGTTCAACTGAGCTAATGACAGGCAGAATTAGTAAAAGAGGAAGGGTGAACGAGGGAAGGCCCACTAAATTAACTCCTGAGATTAAAACAGAGATTTGTGATCGTATAGCTAAAGGGGAGTCTCTTATTAGGATTTTAAAGTCTGACGATAAATTTCCACACTACTCTAATGTGAGGGAAGCTATTAAGAAAGACTTACAGTTTCGGGACGACTACGCGCATGCTAAAGAGGAAATGGCTGATTATTTGGCCCAGGAAATCTTAGATATAGCTGATGATGGAAGAAACGATTGGACGACCAATGATGAAGGTAAAAAGATTCTCGATCATGAACATGTCCAAAGGTCGAGACTTAGAGTTGATACACGAAAATGGATTGCATCGAAGTTAAAGCCAAAGAAGTACGGGGAAAAGTTGGAGTTATCCGGTGATAAAGAGAACCCAATGCAAGTGGAAGCTAAAGTTAAGTACGAGAAAATGACGGTTGAAGAGTTACAGCGATTCCTTGCAGGAAGCCTTAATAAGACGGGCTAAAACTAATGAGATTTTAAGCAAAAGTGAGCAACATCGTTTAGCTGCAATTGAATTAGCCAAAAGAGACCCGATATTCTTTTTCAATCAGTTTTGTTGGACATACGATCCAAGGCCAGAAGCAAAGCCAAATCACTTTCCGTTCATTACTTATCCTTTCCAAGATGAATATATTTTAGAGCTTGAAGAAGCTTTTAAGCGTGGCAGAGATCTGCTCACAGACAAATCCAGAGATATGGGTGTGTCTTGGATGATGTTAACGTGGATTACTTGGAACTGGTGGAAAGATGAGCCGTTCAACGCTCTTATTGGTTCTGAGAAAGAGCAAAAGTGCGACAACTTTGATGTTGACTCGCTTTTTGGGAAGATTGATTATCAATTAAGAAGGCTGCCTAAGTGGTTGTTGCCCGTAGGTTTTGACATTTCAACTCACAGAACTTTTAAGAAGATTGTCAAGCCTGGCTCCAACAATTCCATTATTGGTGATTCAGCTAACAGAGATTTTTCCAGACAGGGGCGATATTCGATAATAATGTTGGACGAGTTCGGATTTTGGAACTTCGCTGACAGTGTATGGACAGCAACGGCAGACGCTTCGAACGTTAGGCTTCCTGTATCAACACCCAATGGGATGAATAACAAGTTTGCTGAGTTGAGGTTTTCTAACCAGATTAAAGTCGCAACTCTGCATTGGAACAAGCATCCCCTTAAAGATCAGGCTTGGTACGAGAGAGAGAAGGCAAGGCGAACTGCAAGAGAGGTAGCGCAAGAGCTAGACCTTGATTATGAGGCTTCTGGGACTGAGCGGGTTTTCACCTTAAAAACTAACAAAACTTTAAGAGACAATGTTGTTATCGATCCCTTTCATCCTCCTAAGGGCTGGGCTTTTCGTGGTGGTTTAGATTACGGGACCAGAAACAAGACAGCATTTCATGTGTTCGCCAAAGATTACGACGACAATGAATATTGTGTTTGGGAATGGCGACGCAACATGGAGGATTTAAGAGAGCTTAACTTCCACGGTTCAATGACTAGAGCTATCGCTGAGATGCTTCTTAAAGAGTGCCCTTACTATGATTTAATTGATCATATCAGGGCTGACCCATCTCTTTGGGTAAAGAGCCAAAACTCACCTGACGGAATGACTGATATTATTTCTCAGATTAGGGATGAGTTAAAAAGGGTTAGGGAAGAGACAAAGAATCCTGAAAAGCCAGAGCGAAAACTTATAGGGTTTCTTGAGGGTGCAACGAGCGACATTGCTTGCATTCAATTGATTAATACATTCTGGGCCGAGGTTTCTAATCCAAGGTTTAAGGTTTTCAAGAGCTGCCCAGGGTTGGTTCAAGAGCTTGAAGACTTGATGTGGGAAGACTGGTCAGAGGCTCAGCAGAATAAGAGAAATATTAAAGAAAAGATTATGGACAAAAACAATCACAGCTTTGACAGCACAAAATATTGCATCATGAGTCGGCATAAAGCGCCTCAAAAAGAACCGTCAGGGCCTCCGATAAAGGGATCTGCGGCATGGTTTCTTGAGAAGCATCGGTCAGATAAACGGGATCGCAAGAGGGCTTAGTGGAAGAACGTTCCGAGCCTCAAGCAGAATTAGGACAATCTGAAAGAAAGCGATTAACCTCTAAGGAAATTGCTGAGAATATCAAAGCAGGTGATAAGTGGTTAAGGAGCGGCCCGTTTGGATCGGGTGACTCTAGGTGGGATCAATGGAAAAGAAGCGCAAAGTATTTGCGTTGTAAATGGCCTGATTTAGGGCCGAATGATATTGCGTATAATTCTATCTTTGCGAATTACAACACGGTTCGGCCTACTCTATTTTTTAAGAACCCAAAGATCGTAACAAAGCCCACTGGTCCTGCATTTCAACGTAACGCAGCGGGCGAGGTTATTTATGATAAATCTAACCGCCCCATGCTTTTAGATAATTATAAAGCGGCGCGGTTACTTGGTATTAAGCTTAACTACGAGCTTAAAGAGATTGGATTTAAAGATACATTAAGGCGCGTTGTGGCTGACGTTATTGCGCCTTTCGGTGTGGGATGGTTGAAAGTTGGTTATCAGGTGATGACCGTTGGTGGTCATTCCTCTGATAGAGACACAAAGGTTTCTTATTGGGTAAGCAGAGTTGATCCTCGAAATTTAGTTTATCATTGGAACACGATTGATTCTAAACAGTGTTTATTCTTTGCTGAACGGCTCATCATGACTCGCTCTCAAGCAGAAGATTATGGTTTTAAAATTCCTAAAGGTTATACCTCAAGACTTCCTGACTTTCTTAAGGAGCGATCAGAGAATGTTGTTAGCGGTAGAGAAGACGATTCCATGGTCATAGCTTGGGAATACCATGACATGACGACCAGGGGGATTTATTGGACGTTAGACGTGCCATCTCCTGATAGTGCCAAGGAATTTCCAAGAGAGCCTGAATTTGATCCATACCCATATGAAGGGGCTTCTTACATTCCTATAGTGTTTAATGATGATAATGAGGACTTGATCGGGGTTTCTGACGTTGAGCCTGTGGAAGATCAAGCCAAGGCTATTAATTCAGGTCGGACTAAACAGCATAAGCATGTTGAATGGTATGGGACGAAAACTTTTTATGAAGATGGTGCCATTACTGAGCAAGAGATCGAAAAGACTAAAGTAACTGATCACGGAGTTTATGTAAAAGTAGCCGAGGGGAGATTGGGAGCTGTAAAAGATGTATCTCCTGTCTCAATGGGGCAAGATCAATATCAAATGATCAACGAGCACAAGGAGGACATGCGGACGACTCTGGGGATTAGTGAGTATCAACAGGCCTCGACAGGTGCAGCGAGTACAAGAGCTACTGTAGCTTCAATAGTACAGAACGCCGCAGTTGTTAGAATTGAAGAGCGAAAAGATCGAATCCATGACGCTGTTGTTGAAGTAGTTAGAAGGTTAGCGTCAATGATTCAGTCTTTTGCTCCTGAGTCTGACTTTTTAAATCTTGATGAAGAGAGTTTGACTGAAGACTTTGTTGAAGAGTTAAAAAGAGAATTTGGTTTTAATCCTAAAATTCCTTTTTTAAATGTTCCTAAAGATTATATCCAAGGCGAGTATAGTTATTCGTTTAATTTGGATGATATGATTGTCCAACCCAAAGAAGTCCAATTTCAACAATGGACTAACTTTCTTCAAATGGTCCTTTCTTCTCCAATGGGCATGCAGGCTTTGGAAGAAGAGGGCGTGGCTTTCAACAAGATTGTTAGAAAGATCGCGGAATTGGGAGGGGTTGATTTAGAAGAAGTAAAAGAGACCGGGCCAGCTCAGATTAGTGCGGAAAAAGAAAACCAAATGTTTTTAAATAATATGGAAGTCCCAGAGCCGCACAAGCGTGACGATCATGACGAGCACAACATAAGTCACATCAGGTTAAGGAAGGAATTAGAGGGACAATTACAAGGGATTCAAGCTGAGATTCAGCAAAAATTACAAAGCATGCAACAATTCAGCGCAGCGCTTGATCCAAATAATCTCCAATCGGCACAAATGGCTCAACAAGCAGAGCAACAAATTCAAGCCGAGGTTGATGGAAGGGCTCAAGAGATAGAGAGTATACAGATTTTGTTAAGACGAGTGAGTTTGCACATGCAAAACCATGAAGAGATGAGAATTAAAAAAGAAGGTGTCCAGGCACAAGGGCCATCTGGATTACCTGGTGGGCCGATGACAATGCCACAGGGCGCACAGCAGCAACAGGTTGATATTAGACAACAAGCAGCCACAGGTGGAATGTAATGCCTGTTTACGTTTTCGGGTGTCCTCAAGAGCATGAGTATGAAAAATTTCTTCATTTAGCCGATTACAATAAGACTACAAAGTGTCCTCAATGCGGGAAAAAGGGAAAGAGGTTAATAAAGCCTAGAGCAAGTGAGCCTAGTTTTAGTGATAAGGTTTTCCCTTACTATGACACTTCTTTAAATAAGATTTTCCAGGACAAGGGGCATAAAGACAAGTGGATGAATAAGCATGGGTATATCCACACTGGCGGAGATCATATGACTTGGAAGCAGGAGCGTAAGGTCTTGCAAATGAGACAATGGGGATCAAACGCTAGACATGCCAGACAAGATTAACCGGTAAAATTTTTAAACAATTCAGACCGCCTTCGGGCGGTTTTTTTATTGGCCGAATACGAGTTTTTAAAAGGTCGGTGACCCCGTCCGCTTGAAAAGGTCAGGAAAGAAACAAATGGCAAGACAAGCAGAGCTACGACGAAATCTTTCGCGTGCAAAAGAACAATTTAACGACGAACTTTCGGATTTATTTGCCAGAGTTCATAAAGATCAAAAAGTTTTTTATGTAGGATCGGTTGATGGAAACTCGGCCTTCTCCGGGAGGAGAGTGTCGGGGCAAAAAGCGACCATCGCACAGGCTTATGATGCGTGTACCGCAAGCCGTGGTGACAAGATTTTGGTTTCGCCTTTTCATACTGAGACGGTGACATCAGTTTTAACCATGAGTAAAATTGGGGTACAGATTCATGGTTTAAAATTAGCTAATCAAAGACCGGTTATTACAATTAATGGCGCTGTTGATATGTTTAGTTTTACTGCAGCAGCACAGAAGATTTCAGGATTAGAGCTTACGATTGCGACGACTGATGCCGCGACGGCCTTTGTCAATTTTGCCGCAGTTAAATGCGTGGTTGAAGATTGCAAGCTTATTCCTTCTGCGACCTCGGTGAACGTTGTTGATTGTTTTACTTTAGCTTCAGGTGGTGATGACGGTGTTATTCGAAATTGTGAAGGCTATAATACTACTGTCGCCATAAACTCGTGGATCTCGATCGAAGCAGCGGTTGCACGATTTACTATCGAGAACAATCTATTCCGTGGAGATGTAGCGACGGCAGGGATTATCGATGGGGCTACGGCAACTCAACTTGGGATCTTCCGAAATAAGATTGTAACGATTGGGACGAATATTCCTGCTTGCATTTTAGATAGTAACCCTACGGGTCAAGCTATCGGAAATCACATGTATGGAACTGATGCAACCATCGCGAATAACGCACAGTGGGGATCGGCGTTAATTCTTGGTGATAATTTCACGAGAGGCGGGACTGGATCGACTGTTTCGGCGAGTAACATCATCCCTGCTTTGGATACCTAATCTGACAATTAAGAGAGGAAATAGTAATGAAGAAATTATTCTTATCCATATTTTTAATAATGGGTTTTTCAAATTTTTCTTATGCCACCTCGGTTAATGTCAAAGGCGATACGATTAAGATTGCCAATGACACCGAAAACCAAACCATGTGGGAAGATTATGAGTTTGGTAAGCCCGGTGTTTTTGTCACCTATTTTAATGAATTTACTGATTGGGTGGCAGACTCTTGGACCATTACCGAGGTTGGGACTAACACCCAAACTCTTTCGGATGCCGCGAATGGAATTCTTGTCTTAACCACTGGCGGTACCGAAAACGATGGCATTTCCATGCAGCTAGGTGGAACTGGTGATGGTGAAACTTCAGGTGAATCTTGGCTTCCTACGGCAGGAAAAGATATTTATTTTGAGACTTCATTAAAAATTACTGAGGTTACTCAAAATGATTTGTTTGTAGGTTTTCATATTCAAGATACTGCGATCACAGCCAGTGAAGGAGCCAACTTTATTGGTTTCTTAAAAGCTGATGGAAGTACGACTCTACAATTTAAATCTTCTGTTTCTAGCGTTGACACGCAATCCACGGCTACCACGATGGTTGATGATACTTATGTAAAGCTTGGAATTAAGTGTGTTGGGGTAACGAATTGTAAAGCTTATGTTGATAATGTATTAGTGGGAACCATTTACACGGCGAGTATCCCAACCACTGAAATGAAATTAAGTGTTGAAGTTCTAGCCGGGGATGGAAACGCAGATGTTATGAGCGTTGATTACATATTTGCAGCACAAGAACGATAATTTTCAATCCACTAACATCCCCTTAAGGGGCCTGGGAAACTAGGTCCCTTTTTTATTTAAAATTTTTAGACCGATCTTTGGTCGAACCGCATCGCATTTCGCGTGCGGCATTAACCCATACCATTTTGGAGGGAATCATGAATCAAGCGCAAATTAGCGCAGAGGCCGAATCTCAACCTTTACCAGTCACCGACTCGCAAGAGATTGGGAATGATTGGGCGGAAGCTGAGGAATCTTTTGAAGATACTGAAGTTATAGGAGGAGAAGAGGAGGCCGAGGGACAAGAAGTTTCTCATTTTGAGGACGATGCCCCTGAGTATCTGAGATTAGACGAGTTAAAAGTCCCACAGAAATATAAAGAAAATGTTTCTAAGTGGATTCAAGACAAAGTCGTTTCAGCGCTCAAAAAAGAAAACGAAGAGGCTGTAAATGCCTCTAGCGAGCAAGTCGGACAGTTACAGCAGCTATCTAAAGGGCTTTATGGTGTTCTTGATGACATCGTAAGAAATCCTGAGAGAGTTGCTTATTATGTTGAGAAGTATGGCGATCAATTAGGTCTTGATAAAAGTCTAGCGAACAACTTCAAAAAAAGTCCTGAAGCAATGCCACAAAAGGTGGCTTCTGTTAATCTTCAAGACATAGCGGCTAAGTACGTTGATCAAATGATCAATGAACAAGATCCGCGTGTTTTTATGGCTTATCAGGTTCAGCTTTTGAATGAAGCGCTTGGAGCCAGTCAAAGTCAAACTCTTGGTCAGGTAGTCGAGATGCTTAAAAAGTATCATGACACCTATATTGAGCCTGACAAAAAAACTTTTCGAGAGACGCAAGATAAAATCAAATCTAACGAAGAGATTGCTTCTTTTCGCGCTTCTTCTTCTACTTGGGATCAAGCCTTAAGCAAACTCGATGAAAAATATTCTGGGGCTAAAGCTCACGCTAAATCGATTAAAAAACTTTTGTTAGAATCAAAAGTTTACGGTCGTGGTGTTGAGTCTTTGAATACTGACCCGAATGACATCGATGGGCGCTTAGAGCTTATCGAAAGTGCGTATCTAAGAATTGCAAAGAACTTAGAATCAAAGAGAAAGCCGAAACAGTCCGGTTTGCCGCCAACTAAACACATTCAAACCTCTAAAGTAGGTGGCTCTGATTGGGATGAGATCAAAGAAGAATTTTGGTCTTAGTTCAACTTAGCTGCCAAGGAGAAAAGTATGGGCGGAGGACTTGGCGGCCTTTCGCTGAATCAATCTAATGAACGATTAAGTGCCTCATTAGCGCGATTTCAGCCGAAAATTGCCGATAACGTCAAAACCCGTAACGTCACGCTTGATTGGTTAATGCCAAGAAAGAAATTATACGACGGCGGTACGGAAATTGGAGTACGGTTCCGATATAAGAAGATGGCTAAGCTAGGCGAGGCTGGAAATCATGTTGGGGCGTACAAATATTATCAACAATTAAATACTTCACCGTCTGACACGATCAAAGCTGGTCGTGAAGTATGGTCAAACCTTCAAGTCCCTATTGCATTGAGCAATCAGGAAAAGCGTGAAAACGCAGGAGAGAAAGAGTTTGATCGACTTAAAGAAAAGACGGAAGAGGCGATGGATATTCTATCAGAGAATTCTAACGATATTCTCTGGGGAGTTGCAGGAGGAGATCAATCTCTTTTGCCTACTCCAATCACCGATATTGTATCTGGTGCGGATAGTTTAACTCTTCACGGATTAGCTAAAGCTTCTAATACTTGGTTGAATTCTCAGTATACTACTTCGATAGGAGATGCTTCTGATTTCCTTTTGGAGAAAATGACTGAAGGTTACAACCTTTGTGTTGATAACGCGCCTAACAAGTCAGATGCGTTGGATATATTTTTGATGGCACGGGCTCCATTCCAAGTGCTGCAAAATATTATGCCGGCGTATGTGACTTATCAATCAAACGAAAAAGTTGATATTGGCTTCCCGACTCTCATGCATATGGGAGTTAAGGTGAGGTTCGATTCAACCATTCCTCTTGATTCTAATAATCAATATCAAGTGTACGGACTGATGGGTAAGTATTGGGAATTGGCCATCGATAAAGAGTTAAACTTTTCGACGACTAAATTCTACGACATGCTTCCCGATCAACATTCTGTATGTGCCCAATTATTCCTCACATTCGCCGTGATTAACAATAATCCTCGGACGAACTGGAGAGGAAACGGCATTACTATATAAGGAGAAGGAAAATGTCTAAAGGAGAAGATCAAGCTTTAGGTCTTAGTTATGATGGGGCCTTCTTCACTTCTGAATCCCATTCTATTCCGCAAAATGCGCCTGGAATGGTAGTTAGGAAGCTGGCGAAGGAAGGTTATCGGTACTTCCGATACATGAAAGCTGAAGAAGCTTTTGCGGTTGGTCAAGTGGCGATGATTTCTGCTTTATTGGATAATGCAGACGTTGATCAGGCGCAGGCGATTGGTGATGTCATATTGCGAGGTGACAGTGATTTCACTGCCAACGAGTTCAATGATGGTACTTTCCCTTCAGCTTATGTTTCGATTGATGTCAATACCGGTGCCGGTCAAACCCGTTCCATTTGGGGAAACAGAGGCTCTACCAGTTATTTATCTCTGGAATCTAATGGGTGGGATGTAGCTCTCGACACGACCTCGGATTATGTAACCTATGATGTGAACTACGTAAGCCTTGTTGATACGGATGACGTAGCAGTGAGAGCTTCCCTTGTAATGGGTGTCGCGATTTCAGCGATCGCCGATGAACAATGGGGATGGTTCCAAGTCAAGGGTTTCTGTCCTTTGGTGCGGTTCGTTGGCTCCACGGATGCGGCAATAAGAGGGTCGATTATTGTGCCTTCGGCAACCGCTGGTGCGGCTAGAGGTCCGACCGCTGGTGGCACGACTGCTGATGAAGCCGCCATGGCTTTTGGTATTGCGATGCACGCTTACGCTGCTGGTGATTCTGCTGGAGTAGGTGTCGCTGCAATTCTTGATTGTCGATACGCAGTTAATCCATAATTTAATAGCCCCCTTCCGGGGGCTTTTTTTAGGAGATTCAAATGGAAGTAAAGTTCGAAGGGAATACCTATATTGTTCGTGGTAGTGATGTTTATAAAAAACATGGAGACGGAGAAAAAAAAGTAGGGAATCCCGATAAAATTAAAGCTGTTTTACATTCAACAAAATTGGATGCAATTAAAACAGATTTACCAAAAAAGAAATAAGTTATGGGGCCTAATAAGCCCCTTTTTTTATGCTTACTTTAGGCACGATTAGGACACAATTCACTAATTTCCTGGCAAATCAGGGCGTTTCTAACCTGGTAGGAGATTGGGTTTACTGGTCACTTTGTGATCTTTTTAAGACTGAACATAAGTTTTGGTGGAATAAAAGAAGGACAAGCTTTGCTACAGTAGATGGAACGGCTGAGTATTTTCTCTCAAGTGATGTGTGGGGGAAAGATATTTTATGGATGGGAGACGAGAGTGTTCAAGGGAAAGTCATAGTTGAGAAGGACCTTGAAGATATTTACGCCTATGATTCTACACCAACAGAAGAAGGCGAACCTTTTTGTTGGGCGTTAGTGAATCAAGCTCATGTCCAAAGCTCTAATACTGCAACTACATCCTCAGCGGTGTCTTCTTCTGACTCTGACATGTCTATCCAGGTGACTATTAGAGGCAGAGTAAGTGGGAATGAAAGGGTTGAACAAATTCAACTTAATGGGACAACGGCAGCAACTCCTTCTTCAGCACTGAATTGGGATGCAGATTCAATTTATTCTGTTACTTTAGCAAGTGTTTGCACTGGAGTGGTAACAGTTACGGTTGGGAATAATATTTCCGTAATTCCTCCGGGAGAATTGAGAGTAGAGTGTTTAAGAATACGACTTCACTATGTCCCTGGTGAAGTTCTTACTATTCCATACATCTATTACAAACGACCTCGAAGATTGGTTAATGATGGGGATATTGTTGATATTCCAGATTTTGCAATCCCATGTCTTTTAAAGAAAATAGAATATTGGGGCCATATAAATAATGGGGACATTGATTTTGCGCAGATGGCAAATGATGAATATAAAAGAGAGAAGATGGAGTTAATTAGTGCTTCTAGGCAAGAGTTAACTAGAAGCACTAAAAAATATTGGAATGAGTCGATAGGAAGTCCGAAATTCTTTTTGCCTAGAACTATTAACGCGGAAGTGACGGAATAGTGGGGAGGAGAAAACTTAGACTCACTAGGTTTGAATTGGGCGAACCTAGTAAGGGATATTTTCCTAATTTAGATTTTGACGAAGTGCCCGACGGCGGGTCTTACGATTGTAAGCACTCAATTTGGAAAAAGAGTGAGTTAAGAAAATTCCCTGGGATGGATAGAATTAATTCTTCTCAGGCCGCTGGGACTAGGGGAAATGGTTTATTTTATTTAGATGTCAATGGGTCAACAGCTAGAACTTATGTTTTTGCGAATGCGATTTATTCTGAGTCAGCCGGTACTTTAACCGATAGGACTGGCGCGGTCACAATTACAAACAGTGCAAATAATCTTTGGCAATTTATTAATCACCAACAAGGCGCTAATAGGTATATGATTGGGGTTAATGGAGTAGACGCCCCTATTCGATGGACTGGGGCTGGTAATGCTGCAGTATTAGGCGGGGCTCCTCCAATTTTATCATCGATAGCAAAATATCATGATACAGTTTTTGGTTTTACTGATGAAAATCTTTATTTCAGCGCTACAGGTGACCCAGAAACCTGGAATACTGGTGTTTGGGTAATTCCTTTTGAGTTTAATGGAACTAAAACAATTACTTTAGGCGAAAAGCTTTTATGTTTTACCAGAAGAAATTGCGGGACTGTTCAGGGGTATGATTATTTAGATTTCGTAGCAGCTGAGGCAGCGATTCCTAATGTGGGGTGTGTTGGTAGGTTGGCCGCCTGTAATGTTTATTTTGGAAATCAATTCACTAAAGCTGTTGCTACTATTGCTGATGATGGAATCTGGCTTGTGGATGAAGGCTTAGGTGTTCAAAAAATTATAGGCGATGATTATTTTGAAGATTTCAATAAGGCAAATTTACACAAAGCGACTTGTGCTTATTGGGAACTTGAAAGGTTGCTTTTTGTTGCTCTTCCCAAAGATGACACGGAAAATGATTATTTATTAGTTATTGATATGAAGACAGGAGCAGTTTGGCCTGCTCCAGAGATTCATGGGAACTCCATTCGATCAATTGTTTCTATGAAAGATGATAATGGGAATGAGTTTCTCTATTTTGTTGATGCCAATGGATACGCTTTTAAATTTAATTTTGAAACCAGGAATTATCATACTGGCACGGCCACCGAGGCAATTGATTTTAGATGGAAGTCTAAAAGATACGACTTAAAAGATATTCACTTTTTAAGGGGGGCATATTTATTAGCGGATGCTGAAGGGGATTATAATGTTATTATGTCAATAGCATTTAATCTTTCAACTGGTGATGGAAGTTCAGGGACGATTAATCTTCAAGGTGATGCTGATTTATTAGGATCTACATTTGTCTTAGGGGCTTCAGTTTTGGGTGGTTCCGATTATGTTTTCGAAAATTTATCAGGAATTTATCCATTTGGAAGGTTCTTATCAATAACTTTTGAAAATAATGAACTTGACGAGTCGGTTAGTATTAAAAAGTGTGAGCTTCATTTAAAGCGAAGAAGGATGGGTGCTAATGAGTCCTAAACGAGTAGTGCTGACTCATCCTCCAAAACCTCCTGATTCTCCAGAATTTTATGGATGGTTGGATGCTTTAAAATATCGGGTAGAGAATACTATACAAAGTTTCATGGTTTATCCTTCAAGGTTGGGGACAGGGAGCGCTTCTTTACATGGGCAACATTCGGCATGGCTTCTTAACAATACAACCGAGACTGGATATTTTGAATTTGTTATCCCTTACACTACAAACGAAATTAAAGAAGTTGGTATTAGGGTAATTGGTACGACAACCGGTACTATAGCTTACACTATTGATCTTTCTTATGGCCCAGTGGGTGGGGATGAAAACGCTTCAACTCAAACTACTGGAGCGGTTACGGGGTATTCGGTAACAGATGATCGAATTCAAGAAATCAATATTACATCTCTTTTTACAGATCAAAATAGAGGCGATCAAGTTGGAGTAGAATTTACTTTAGATGGATTAACCACAACCACAGAGATTTATCTTTTGGGGTTATTTTTTAAATATATTTGAGGTTTTCAAATGGCTAAAAAAAATTGGGCAGTAGAGAATACGCTTCAGTCTGCCACACAATTAAGTGATAATTGGGTTCCAGTTGGCGGGACGTTAATCGGGGCAGGGGTTATGTCTGGAGGAACAATTAATGGTAAGGGGTTTGATCAAATCTCTTATTTGTTAATTTATAATCAAGGTGATGAAACACAGCTTGATTTGAAAGTTCAGTTTTCCGATACAGAATCTTTCACAAACGCTTATGAAAGAATTGTAACCGACACTTCAAATACAGGGCTTTCTAATATTCTAGAAAACACCTTTAGAAAGTTGTCATCAGCAAGTTTTGAATTCCCTCTTTCTTTAAGAGGTTGGTATGTAAGATTGTTGGCTAAGAGAAGTGGGGGTACTCCAGAAGCTTCTGGGACATTAGCTGCAAAATATAGATTAGAAAATGTTAATAGGAATTAATTATGGCGGATCTCACACTAGATGTTAGGACTGAAGCTAGGGTGTCAGGAGTTTCAGAATTTATAGGAGTCCAAATTAGAATGGAGAAAACTATTGAAATTGGTGGTGAAGTCGATCTTGGAGAGACCGAGATAATTTTGGAGAGTTAGTAATGAAATTTAAAAAAATTATTCTAACATTAGCCGCTTTGAGCGGCTTTTTTATTACTCAAAATGTTCAAGCTACGTGCGCAAATTTTACTACATATATAGATGGACAAGTTTTAACTGGTGCTTCTCTTAATTCTCTTCAAACTAATTATACAAATTGTATTAATGGGATTTTAGATGGGGACACATTAACTGGAAATATGTTGTGGCATTCTGGATCTGATATTTTAATGTATTCAGATACAGGTACAACAAGAACAGTTGAGATTTTAGGCAATAATGGAAATTTGAATTTATATGGAGGAGGAGATCTATCTTTATACTCCGATACCGGATCAACGCTTAGGGCTGCTCTCTATGGAAATAATTCAAATTTAATTGCAGCTCCTTTTAGAGTTGGAGATGTTTCGAATTGTAGTATTGGAGTTTCTGGTTCTACTTTTTCCATTTCTGGGGAAGGCGGAGTCGCTCTTTCGGCAACAAATCCCTGCATAATAAGAATTAGGTCAAATACTTCTGGGCAGTCAGCTATTGCAACCTTTACCGCTGATATAGCAGTAACTTTCGGTGCTACTTCAAACACTGATGGAAATACCTTCGGAATTAATGCTGCCACAAATTGGGCAAATAGCATGCCTATATTTATGGGTGTGATTTATAATGGAACCACACCATATTTAACAATTTCCAGGATTCCAATAACTCAATCCGGTGCGGCGGCTACTGATCTTTGTCAGCTAGATGATACTGATTGTGATGCGCAATCCGATGTTATGGTTCTTACTACAGGATTAACTTTAGCTTCTTGGGTCAATCTTCCCACAACTCAAGTTGGATGGTTTCAAGCCACTTGGACTACAACGAATGATAATTGGGATGCTTTTACAGTAAATTCTAGGACTGGATTTAATTTCAATTATGAATCGGAGATTTTTACCTTTCCACAAGCCCAGAACGGCGGAGGCGGGACCGCAGCTGCTTCTGGAACTCACATCCTTGCTAATGGAGGAACTCCGCCTCAGTGTACTACTGAGATTATAACATATACCATTACTAAAGGAGGAATTTGTTCAGTAAAGATAAATTATGCTTCAGATGCTGGGACAGACGGATCTGGTGCTGTAGATACTTATTTTTCATTACCTTTTTCCTCTGAATCGGTTGCTACTGTAGATAGTGTTGGCACAATCTATGTGCTTGCTCCAGGGGTTGATAACATAACATTCCCAGAATTTTTATCTTCAGTTGGGACATCACGAATAGATTTACGAAGAAATGCATCCGCTCTTACCACTGCTGTGTGGCAGCATGCTGACTTTAGTAATGGCAATAGGATTATTTCAGGAAATTTTAGTTATAGGGTTGATATGTAAAATGAATGCTAGAGAGATGGTTGAATCTGACAAAGAGTTTATCGCTAAATGGTGCAAGGGTCATGGTTGGCCGATGTTTCCTGATTATATTTTATCAACCAGAGGCTTTATTGGAGAGTATGATGGAAAGCCTGTCTTTGCTTGTTGGCTTTATGTTTGTGACTCTCCATTAGGATTTTTAGATTGGATTATTTGTGATCCTGAATCCAATGATGAAGAAAGAGAAGGTTCTTTTAAGGCGATGATAGATATGGCTTGGGAAGTTGGGAAAGAAAATGGGTTACAAAGAGTTTTAACGATAGCAAATCATCCGAGCTTGATGGAGCGACTTAAGAAAAATAACTATTTTGTAACGGATGAAAATGTAACACTTTTGATGAGGGACAAATAATATGCCTATGGCCACATTAGCTGCAACATTATTACCGGGATTAATAAAAGGCTTTGCAGGGGGAATGTCTGAAGGAATGGATAAATCACCTGCAGAAATTCAACAAGATATGGCTCGAGAGAATAGAACCGCTCCAGGGTTTATTGATTTTGGATCCCAGCTTGCCAAGCGTAAGCCAAATCTTGGACTACAACAACCTATGATGAGAAACTTTGGGAGGTAAGAATGCCTGTAATGTCTATAATTAAAGCCATCACAGGTGGTGATGGTGGGGATGATAAACAAAAATACGTAACAAAAGAAGGTATTGATGATTTAGGCAAACCTAAAGAAGATGAGTTTGGTATGGGCATGGCTAGGGGGCCCGCTTTAGGCATTCCTTCGCTAGGCGTTAACTCTCAAATGAATAAATTTCGCAAACCTCCATTTGGATTTTAAGAAAGTCTAAATATGGTACAGCCTAAAGTTTTTAGTTATGCTGGAAATCCCTATGTTGGAAACTCTTATCAATCAAATAATCAATCAAGTATGAATTCTATTTCTCCTATTATTCAATCTACAAAACAATTTAAACAATCTATTCCAAGAACTTCTATCCTACAATCGGCACAACAATTTAAAAATTCTGGTTTAGTTCCTCAATACGCTCCAATCCAAGGTCTTGATAGTAGTTATTATGATAACCTCCAAAATCAGGCTGAGCAAAGATTAAGAAAACAATACTTTAATAATCCTAATTCTATTTTAGCCCAAAGAGAAAATAGCATTAAACAAAGAGGATTATTTGGCTCCGGGATAGGCGAGCAAGCTACTAATGAAGTTTATAAAGGATTTGGGGAAGAATTGGCTGGAGTACAATCAGAAATTGCAAAACAGCAAGCTGAAAATAAGTATGATGTTGCTAAGTTTAATAAACAAAACCAATTAGACACAACCCAACTTCTTTTGGGAGCTGCAGGTGATGAAGCAAGAGCGGCAACAGATTTTGATACAGGCATTTTTGAGGCTCTTGCAAATATTCGTAAAGGCGAAGATGACAAGACGTCTCGTATATTAGAAACCCTTAGCGGGACTTTAGGACAAGAATTGATTGACCCTGATACTCGTCAATTTTTTGAGTCGTTATTTGGGACTACCGCTGGAAACCAATTAGGTTATGGATATAATCAATTCCTTCAAAACTATAAATAAGGAAAAATAAAATGAATTTAGGAAAAGGATTTATAAAGGGTCTGCTTGGAGCCGCTCAAGGGGGAGCAAGTGCTTTTTCAGAGCAGCAACAAGAAAAGTTTAAGATGGAGCAGCTTCTTAAACAAAAGGAGATCGAAGCCAATTTAGAAGCAGCTCTTGCTCAACAAAAGAGGGTGCAAGGCTTACAAGATAAAGTTCTTGGAACTTATTTGACCGAACCATTTAAAACCAGCCCTGCTGGGACTTATTTGAGTGTTCCAGAAGGCTTTGGGGATGAATTGGGATCTTTAGGATTTGATCAAGATACAATTGCGAAATTGATGGGCGGCGCTGGAGCCCCAAGAAAACACATTAATACTCTTAGTCTTGGTAAAGGTCCAAATTTAAAAAGAAGACCTGCCACTAAAAGTCCCGGAGCATCCATTCCCTTAGATGCGAACCCTAACGTTATTGATTTGGATATTTAGAAATGGCTACAATTTATAGAATTAGAGGAAAGCAATTTGAATCAACTGGTGACCCACAAGCTGATATTCAAGCTATAAGTGCGGCCTTTCCAGATGCCGATTTAGGCAAAATCCAATCTGCCGTACAAACTCAATTTAAAAATACTCAACCACAAAACTCAGGACAGGCTAGTTTTGGGCAAGAAATGGCAAAATCTTCTAACCAGGAAGGTGTTTTGGGAAGGCTATCTCCTGATGCTCAATCGGCTTATCAATCGGCTTTGGATTCCGGTCTTCCAGCTGATGAAGTAAATAAAAGACTTAATGCTGCAAAAAAGTTACAAGAATTAAGTGGGATGGATAAAGTATCTGAATTAAGGCCATTGGCAAGTTCTGATGCTGAAAATATTTCAAGTTTTCTTGAGCAGCAAAAAATTCTTTCAGACATGATTGAGTTAAAGAACAGTGGATTTGGCGGAAAAGGGATTGATACAGGCCCGTTAGTTGGAGGATCTATTCCTGGGCTTGGATTGAAGGCTGTTCCAGATTTTTTGTCTTCATTTTTGGCAGGTCGTAATAATGTTCCTGAGGGGACGGAATCAGACAGAGCAAGATTAAGAAAGATGGAGCTTTCGCTTCTTAACCCTATAAGAAAGCGAGTTACAGGAGCCGGGGCATCAGAAGGAGAACTTTCCAAGTATATTTCGCCAACCGTTCCAAGCGAAAGTGATAATGATAAAGAATTTTTCCAAAAAGGCTTTGATTCTTTAAAAGAGAATCAAATGCAGTTAAATAGTATTTTATCATCTCTAGAAAAATCAGGTTATGATGTTAGTGGATTTAAAGACGAGGTAGTCCAACCAGATGATAAGCTTAATTCTTTATTAGAAAGATTGGCCTCTAATTCTAAAGGAAGTTACGCGCAAGAATTTCCAGAAGCTGCTCAAAGCTTTCTCTCCAAAAAATTAAAGAAACAACCTTTAGAAAATAATAATTATGAGAAATTATCAGATGAGGAACTTCTTCAAATGGCTGGTCTTAAATAATGGGTATACGCGTTAAGGACGAACAAGTTCGTAAGAGTTTTGCAAAACTTAGAAAAGAATTACAGAATGATACTAGAAGTTTTCCCGGAAGTATGACGCTTACTAGTGCTTTCCGAACCGCAGAGGATAATGACGCTGCTGGAGGGGTTAAGGGATCAAGGCATTTAACTGGGGAAGCTTTAGATATTCGGGTTAATGGAGAATCCGAAGAAAATATTGCAAACATAAAGAAACATTTTGCAGATAAAGGTTATAAAGTGCTTCGGCATACTGTTCCAAACGGTGGAGATCATATTCATGTTGAGAAAGCATTTTCAAATGATAGTAATGAAATTCAGAAACTCTCTGATGTTCCTGTAAAATTATCACAATTTAAAAAGAGCGAAAACATGGCGTCACAAGATAACGGGAAGCTTCAAGCTATGCTTGAGCTTGAGCGTAGAGGTAAGTTGCCTCAAGAAAAAATTTACGCTCTTAATGAACTCAGAAATAGGGGGATAATCCCTCAAGTTTCTAAAAATCCGGAAATACCTGAGAGCATTTTAAGCGAGATCCCTAAATGGTTAAAAAACTCAGGGAAAGAAGCTGATAAAGAAACAACTTTATCAAAAGTTGTTGATAAAGGGAAAGATATTTTGTCGTTGGCCGTGCCGCCCCTTTCTTTAGCCAAAAATATTGATACTCCAACCGGGAGAAAAGTAACCTCTGGACTTTCGCAATTTTCTAGAGGGGCGACGGCCAACCTTGTTGATCCAGTATCGGCTGGAATCTCAACAGCGATTGGAGAGGGATTACAACTTGCAGGTGTTGTTCCTGATACTCCAATTAGTGAAACTTATGATTGGTTTAGAAAAAATCAGCAAGATGATGAAGATAAATTTTCTAGAGAAAATCCTGGGTTGTCTGCTGGGTTAGAACTTGCCGGATTATTTGCTCCAGGCGGAGCTTTAGCAAGAACTGCTGGGGTAGGGACTAAAGCTTCTAGTAAAATTTTGCCAGGAGCTTTAGAAAAAGGAACTCCATTTTTAAAAAACATGCTTGCTAGAGCTATTAGAGGCGGAGTTGCTTCGGGAGGTTTTGGACTGTTAAATCCAGAAACTCCATTAGAAGATCTTCCTGAAGAAGTTTTGATGGGGGCAGCCTTAGATCCTGCTTTTGGAGTTGCTGGCAAAGCAATTAAGGGGCTTGGTAAAGGATTTGATTTTGCCTTAGAAAAAACTCCTGTTGCCGGAAGCCTTTATAAAGGGATTAAGAATTTAAAGAATAAAAAGTTTACTGAGGTTTTAGATGAGCTCGTACAAAAATCTGAAGCTAGTGAACCTGCAATCGCAGGGCAAGGCTTTAAAGATAAAGTTAGTACTATTAATAATGAGGTTTTTGAAAAATACAAAAGTATTAAAGATCCTTTATTAAAAAAATATGGTGATGAGAAAGCGTCGCCAAAAAAATTGATCGAAGCCATTAATGGGAAACTATCTGAAATTGGTTTGACAGATAAGTTAGGGAATGTAGATGATGCTTCTCCGCTTTTAGTTGGTCCTAATGCCCCAGAATATAATTTCTTAATAAAACTTAGGGGTAAGTTGTTACAAAATCCCTCGTTAAAAGAATATGAAGCTTTAACGAAATCTCTTTTTGATAATAATAAATCTAAAAGTCTTTATGGGGAAGGCGTTGAAGGTCTTTTTGACAATTTAGATGATATTATTACAAATAAAAATTTAAATTCTAAAGATGTAAGGAAAGCGAAGAAAGAACTTTCTAACACTCTAAATCTTATCTCCGAAACAAAAGAAATATCAAATAAACCAACATTGGTTGGAGATCATTGGGATAACGCTAAAATACAGTTAAAGGAGAAAATTTCACAAATTAATGAAAAATCTAAAGCTTTAAAATTTAAAGATGAAATATTGGCTATTTCTGACAACCTAAACGTCCCCTCCAGTATTTCAGGGAAAACTTTGAAAGAAAGAAATGTTCTTTCTAATACACTTAAAACACTTAAGAGCGATAGATCGAATTTACAAAGAGAATTACTCTTGGCTAAACAGAAAATTGCAGGTGACGCCAGAAGCAAATTGGAAGGTTTGCAAGAGAAATTATCATTAGAAGATGAGGCTTTGCAAACTTTAAAACTAGGAGCTGAAGATAAGGCTCAAGAAAGTGTTGGAGCATTTAGAGAGGCAAGAAAAGAATTTGCCACACAACGACCTTTCATAGAACGACTTATGAAATTAACAGAGAAGGATCCGGAAAAAATCGTTTCTTCCGCAAGAGCTCAAATGCCAGGTAGTTTCGCTAAATCTGCTATTGAAGCAAATCCTGCACTACGTGATCCTATTAAGCAGGCTATATTAGCAGATATTGGACGCGTCGCTAAGGATCCTAAAAAATTAAATCAGGTTATGGAATCTTATGGTGATAATTCGTTAAAATATATCTTTGACCAAGAATATTCTACATTAGAAAAATTAGCCGGTAAAAGTGAAGGTTTTTTAAAGAAGTTGATTGGAAAATCTAAGGGGAAAACTCCCCTCCCAATCGGGATGCTTGATGCTGTTAATTATTATCTTCCCCAACCTGCTCAATAAATAATCATATAATTTAAACTTTAATAAAGCGATTAATCGCTGGTGTATCGGTGTATGAAAAATGAAAGACTCATTAGACGATTTAAAAGATGAAAGTTCTAGGACAATCCTTTTTATATTAGCTGCTAATATGCAAACGATGGAGAAGCGTCAGGACGGGCATTCTGCAAGACATGATAAAGAACTTTCAGAGATAAAATCTGAAATGAAGCAGGATATGTTGTTTTTAAAACAAGAAGTAAAAGAAATGAAGAATTGTATAAATTTAGTTTCAGAGAAAATTAATGAAAACAGGATTGAAAGTATTCAAGCCACAGGAAAACTTACTTCTAAAATTGCTGCATTAACTATTGCAGTGACTTTAATTGTTCAAGCATTTTTAGGAGATTTGGGCTCACACATTAAAGGATTAATTGGGAAATGACACTTGGAGAGAAGCAAAGAATTTTTACAAAGCTAGTCGGGAAGTTGATTCAGTATGCTTACGACGCAGGCTACGAGTTAACTTTTGCAGAAGCTTATCGTCCACCTGAAGTAGCCGCTTTGTATGCAAAGCAAGGCAGAGGGATTAAGAACTCTTTACACCCTAAACGACTAGCAATTGATCTTAATCTTTTTAAAGACGGCAAGTACTTAACTAATAGCGAAGACTATATTCTTTTGGGAGAGTATTGGGAAAGTTTGTCTGAGGGAGAAATTAAATGTGTATGGGGTGGGAGGTTTGTTGGTCCTAGGCCAGATGGAAATCATTTTTCTATAGAACATGAAGGAGTGAAATAATATGAAAACTAAAATTGTAGGTTGGTTAATTGTGGGTGTGGCCGGAATAAAAATTGCTATCGACGCTTTAAACGGCGGTACATTTGATATTGCTCTGCATTGGGAAGAAATGGTCACAGCGCTGGCAGGAACAGGATTAGTATTTTTGCGTTCCGGAGTTTCTAAAGCTGCTAAGGGGCAATCTTAATATCTAGACCAAAAAAGGAAAAAATATGACTGTTCAAGAAATGCAAAACGAGCTGAATACTACAATTCAATGCCTAGAAGCTGAAGGTGTAAGCTTTGAGCAACGTGAGCGCTGCATTGAGATGTTACAAAACGTCATCAATGCCTTAAATAACATTTAACCCGCGGGATATAGCGGGTCCTGGATGGCCCCTCGAAAGAGGGGCTTTTTGTTTATCCTTACCCGATGCTTGATTTTGAAATTTGGTTGATTTTCAGAAGAATTGAGGATAATCTGAAGGTGTTAGAGCCCAGATTTTTGGATCAATCGTCCAAAAAACTAATCGGGTGAACGTCGGCTCCATGCCGTGTATTCGAGAGAATCTAGCCCAAAAGCGAGGCCCCATCGGGCCTTTCTTTTTTTGTTTAAAGCCCTTCTACTGCCCGCTGTAGGCTTTCTTTATCTGGATGTGCATATCGTGCAGTAAGTGCAATGCTTGTATGTCCCAATAATTTTTGAGCTGCTCGTATATTTCGATCTCCAGTATTAACAACCATGTGGCCGAATTGATGGCGGAAGACTCCCGGGGTAACTAGGCTAACAGGATAACCAGTTTTTTTACACGCGCGTTTTAATGATTGCGTAAAAGCTCCTCTAGTAAAAGTGATAGGAAAAACATTCAAACAAGCGCGAATTTTTGGCGAAATTGGGATGATTCGGCTTCGGGAAGTTTTAGTCACGTCAGGGGTAAGAATAAATTCCCAAGTTTTTCTATTAATATGTCTGTCAGGATCTATACGCCAAGCCTCTATTAGTCTAATTCCGGTATAGTTTAAAACCATTGCTAATACCTGATGGCTTTTAGGGGAGAGGCTTTGAATAATGGCGGCCATGGCATCTGGATCGACAGATTTGTCTTCGAATTCATAGAGCTGTGGCCTGGGGACTTTAACTATCGAGAAAGGATCGGGATCTTGGCAAGTTTTATAGCCCCACTTATGAGCTAGTGAGAGCATTTGTTTGAGCAACCCCAAGCGATTTCTCATCGTTGTTTTCTTACAATAAGAATATTTATTTTTGTAAGCGAGCAAAACCTCGGCCTTAATTGCTTCAAGACGAAGATGACCAAACTCGGCCTTTAAATGCTTTAAAGTATTTTCCTCTCTATCTATAGTTGTTTCGGCTTTTTGGGATCTCGCCCACTCTAAATAGTTTGGGATGTAATCTTCAAATAGAATTATCTTTGAGCCTAAGGCTCTATTACGAAGAAGGTAGCGCATATATTCGCTTTTACCGTCTTTTTTAGTTTGGAATATTCCAAGAGGAATCCATCTAGCTTTACGCTTTTTCTTAATCTCATCCCCAACTTGAATTTTTATAGTAGAGTAATGGACCGCGTAGGCCCTATTACGTTTCCATGCTAGTGTTGGCATAGACTCTCCAAAATATAAAAGATAGAATTTTACAAGAATAAGATTAAAATTTCATAATAAAATCAATAGCAATTTAGCGTGTTAGGAAACCGCTGCTCTATCCCCTGAGCTACGAGGGC
>JACCDG010566274.1_pt1 | contig 39938 bp, 48 predicted proteins | sample 7442471 | NCBI WGS metagenome assembly JACCDG01 (sample SAMN15323444, study PRJNA562643) | freshwater metagenome | isolation source: river surface water | place: USA:Blue River Watershed | collected 2017-08-17 | reverse complement strand
TTATCGAGAATATGTCTAAGCTATCTGATGTAGGTACAACTAAGATCGGCACCAAAGAGGTAGCCTTCGAAGTAATGCCTAAGCAAGCTATCACTAACATGTATAAGTTATATGGAGAGTTAATCCATAGACAAAAGACTGTTAAGAGCTTCTTAGAGAGTTATCCTAAAGGATCATATATCGTTACAGTAGCCAAGCATGCCTTTGCTGTAGTAGATGGTGTGATGATCGACAATGTAGGTGAAGAGTATAAGCCTACTCGTAAGGTAACTGGAGCATATAAGGTAGTAGATAAGACTACTGATGCACAACTAAGCCTAATCTAATCAAGACCATAACCGATGACCGAGCCTATTGTGATGAGTAGGCCGGTCACCCTTCGGGGGCAGTCGGTCACCTAGACAGCAAGGTTAGGGCAAGGTGATATAACAGTGCCGGTATTGTTCCCTAAGACGGCGTGAGAGACCCGGGGAGGGCCCTACCTAGGAATATATTTCTGATGATTTTTCAACTATAGTAATATATAAATATATAAATATATAATTTATGAATTGTAATAATTGCGGTAATACTATCAATCCTCTACGTCTTAAAGCTCTTCCTTCTACCCGTGTATGTGTTAAGTGTTCCTCTCAAGATAAATGGCATGTAAGAACTGTCATATCAGGTAAGACGGAGTATTGCGAGATAGAAGTAATTAAGAATCCAGAAACTGCCGCTTACTTACAGTCTATAGAAAGAAAGGGTTGGGGATCTAATCTAGTTAAAGTAACAAGATAAATAAAAATAATATGTATCATTTACGAATCAATGACACCTCTCTCTTCTTCCATTATTGGATGGGTGTGGCAGAATTTTTTGAAGAGGCCGGTATTACAGACAAGATCTACCTTACTACTACCGAAGGTCATAATTTTTATCTCTATCAGATAGTGGGTATGGGAGAGTTATGGTTAACCAATGAGTGTTTAATTGAGAGAGGTGATACTTACGTCTCAATCGAATTAGAACAAATTACTTTCCAGGATACTAAATAATAAACAATATGTCAAAGAAACTTATAGCAGGCTTTTTAACAGCTCTAATCATTACAATCTTTATCCTCTCTTTTTATTTAGAACCTCTACACGCCTTTGTAGAAGCTATTCTAATTGTCTCACTCCTATCTATGGTCTATTATATGCTATATAATCTTATATTAGGCATATTAACCGTAGGTGAACCTAAAGACAAGAAAGACTATTACCTATAGTCGGTTTTCAAAATAACCTTTTTGGTATATTTTCAAGAAATCTCCGGAATTTTTTTCGGAGAATTTTTTGTATATAGGTAATGTCTTATCTTGTATACCAAGGATCCATAGCACATGGATAGCAGAAATTATCCTCTCTTATCAACCGATTGCATCTTGGACATAGCATCGGCTCTTTTAAGGGTCTTATCGATGTCTGTTCTATTGGTTTTGAATTCTTTTCGTTTTTCGTTTCTTTGTCTATTGAATTCGATTCGTCTCTCATTGTCTTTCTTTATATCTGAGATATCGCTTTGGATACGACTTAATTGGTTATACATTTTAAAACTACCTATAATAGCGACAATGGCTGTTATAGTGATTAATACTAGTGTGAACATTTGATTTTCATTTTTAATTGATTAAATATCAGTCTTTACCTTTACAACTACCTTCTTTACATATGAAGGTCCTATTTTGTGAGGCAGACCCGGTGAATGTACCTCTCCGGCTTTAAAGAAAGCAAACTTATTAGTAGTTAACGGACAAACTACTGTTGGATGAGCTTCTTTATAGTAGATAGTAACATCTTTCTCTTCGTCATAGTTAAACTTCACCTTGTTTAACTTAGGGTTATAATACTCTACTGCTTCTTGTCCTTCTAAAATCATATGGATGTCGTCATAGATTTCATGAGATTCACATAGAGAAGAGTATCCGGTTACATAAGAAGAGATAATAACCGTACAATAGCCGAGGTCCCGAGTACCGTCTTCAGAATCGCTTGATAGACTAGAGAGATAGTCTTGCATCTTGTAAAATATAGGCCTTCCTTGAAAGTAGTAATGAAGGTTCGAAAGGGTGTCATAGATCATATAACATGGATTGAAGAGCGGTTACTCGGGGGTATATCGGCTAATCTTTTAATAGTTTCTTTATTTCTAATTCTCTTATATTACTTTCATGTTCTTGTTTATGTTGCCATATCTCTGCCTTGAGAGAATGAATACGTTCATTAAGATCTCCTAAAAAAGACCTTTCCATATGTTCTATCTGACTACATATAGATAGGTAATCTGATTCTAGAGTCTTAACCCTCTTTTCCAGGTCCTTCTTTTGTTCATATTGCATATATACAAACGCAAGAGTTGCTCCTAGTAATAAAAATAACACTTCTACCATACATTTATTTATTTAAGTTGCCTTTCAGCCATTAATTACTTATACTTCTATATAATATACGTAATATTTATTTACGAAGCAACTATTATATGCAAATAAATGCAAAAATTAGACCCAAAAAAACTTTTTAATATATTCAATGCCTCTGATGAGGCAATATATGAAGAGCATAACATACAACACCTCTTTCAAAACCCTTACGTTTTGATGGGAATGGTGGTAAGGGGGCTGGAAAACTACTCCATCATCGATGGGATGTATATGATGCGCTATAAAGAGCAGTATGAATCTGTAAGAGAGACTGTAAAAGAACAATTCTATGACCGTCTTTACAATTACCTCCTTAAGATCGACTTCCAAAAGTTTGAGAACATCTACGTCATCACCGAAGAATACGATAAGATGGGCGTCTTCCAAGCCCTCGACCACCTCCTTTACTATTATCAAGATAAAGAACACTATGAAAAGTGTGCCGTTATAAAATCCTTTGAAGATTTATTGAGAAACACAATGGTACCTCCTACCTATGACTATAATGTAGATAGTTTATTGGAAGAATTAAAGTTAAAACCACTACAAAATTAAAAAATTTCGGGTCGAAATGCGCGCGATGCGCGTGGGGCCTTCGGCCTTTATGGGGATTTCTGCTGCATTTCCCCTAACTCCTTCATTTTCAATCAAAATTTTCCGTGGATTCACTAAAAAAAGTTGCTCGTCTGGGGAAATCTTCGTATCTTAAGGTATAATCATAATAGAAAATATATATGCAATTAACAATTAGAGAATTAAATGAGATTATCTATGCTTTAGGCGTGGCTGAGTATAAGGGAATGTTCGTAGATAAGGATGTAAACTCGACTGTAGGTGATAAAATACGTACAGAGTTGGATCGTCTTATTAAAGAAGAGGAATCTTCTCGTGAAAAAGCTCAACAACAGGTAGTTTCCGAAAAAGTTATACAAAAGGAACCGAAAGTTATTACCCCTATTACAGATACCGGTTCAGAGGTAGCGGATTTTCTTATCGCAGTAACAGCTCAACTACCAGTACAGGAGGAAGAAACACCTTCAACAGTAAAAAAAGCTAAATTTCCAGGTGCTAAGAAAAGTAATTTAATGGATCCGGAAAAATAATTCCTAAAAGAGTGGCTATTCTGCGTTTTTTTATATATCTTCGAAATATATAAGATATTATATAGAATATATTAATATGATATAAAGATATAAGATATTAAATATATAGATATATAAAGATATAAGTATATAATAAAGGAAACCTATAAATAAAAATCAAGTTATGTTAAGTGCCGAACAAATCCAATCAAATTGGGATAAACATATTAAGATTATTAACCATTATATTGGTGATGATCGTAAGAATCAAGTATTAACTTTAGTAGAAACATTATCCGAACATATGGTAATGGCTCCTGCTAGTGGTAAATCATGGTATCATAATGCTTTTCCGGGTGGTTATATTGATCACGTTAATAGAGTAGTTCAAAGTGCTATAAAACAAAAAGAATTATGGCAAGCTATGGGAGCTTCTATTGACTTTACTGATGAAGAGTTGGTTATGGCTGCTTTATTCCATGACTTAGGTAAGATTGGTGATGGTGAGGTAGATTGTTATGTACCTCAAACTGATAAATGGCGTCAAGATAAGTTACATGAAATGTATACCCCTAATCCGGAAATTCCTTTTATGCTTATTCCTGATCGTTCCCTTTATATCTTACAAAAGTTTGGTATCAAATTATCTCATAACGAGTATTTAGGTATTAGACTACATGATGGAGTTTTCGATAAGGCTAATGAAGCTTATTTCTTTAGTCATAATCCAGACTCTCGAATGAGAACTAACATTGTAAATATTCTACATTCAGCAGACTTTATGGCTTCTAAAGTAGAATACGATATGTGGAAGAATAAAGGCGGTAGTACAGAGGCTAAAGTTCAAAAATCTAAAGCATCTACAGGCCGTCCAGTTAACTCATCAGAAGGTTTATCAAATTTAATTAAAAATTTATAATATGATTTGGATCATAGGATTATTAGGACTGCTTTTAATTGTATCGATGTTTGCAATCTACAATTTACTTATCAAAGTAGAGAAGTATGAAGATGTTGTACAAGATCAAGTACAGTACCTAAATAATATTTCAGCAACTATAGCTGAAGCAAAAATGCACCTACAGAAGTTAGATGAAAGTGGAACATTTCAATCAGACGATGAGGTCGGTTATTTCTTTAAACAATTACAAAACGTACAAGAAGAGCTAAACCGATACATGCTCCCTACTAACTATGGCAAGAACGAAATCAAAAAGTAACTACTTTACCAAAGAGACAGAGGATTATATAGTTATTTATAACAATTCTACAGACCCAGTTCTCAGAGCTAGGGTCTTTACTGATCATATCTATATGCCGTTTTATAAACTGGCAGAGAATATAATACATACCTTTAAGTTTTATTACACAGACGTTGAACACATTGAAGATCTCAAACATGAGATCGTTTCTGTTTTATTAGAAGAGAAGATTATGAAGTTTGATCCTACTAATGGAGCGAAAGCATATTCTTACTTCGGTACAATTGTTAAGAGATGGTTGATCAACTATAATAATAAAAACTACAAAAAGCTAAAACAGATAGGATCATTCTCAGATGTAGAAGAATCTTATGAACCGGAATTAGAAGTAGATGGGAAGTTTCGGATGTCATTAGCAGCTTTTTTAGATGCATGGATAGAAGAGATGTATGAGAAGATGGAAGAGTTTTTTCCTAAAGATCAAGAAGCAAAAATAGCAGATGCAGTATTAACTATCTTTAAGACTAGACATGATCTAGATATCTTCAAGAAAAAAGCGCTTTATATTTATATTAGAGAGATGACTGACTGCGAAACTCCTCACTTAACTAGAGTAATATCCAAGCTTAAATCAGAGTTCTATAATAAGTACTATGAGTATAGCGAGAACGGATTAGTAGTCAATATTCTCGACTAACCTATTTATTACTAAAAACAGTATGAGTTTAGATAAAAAAATATTTGGAGATACTTCTCTTTCAGATTTATTTCAAGAGATACATACCAATTCTAAATCTACCCGTGCGCAAGTTACTGCTTTAATAGCTGAACTAAAACCTTTAATTGAAAGCATAGGAGATGCTACGTTAGTAGTTCCTATGATAAAAGAATATATGGAGATTGGTGTTAAGAATGATGAAGCTTTAATTAAGTTAGCTACTATTATTCAACGAATAGAAACAGGACAATCTAAAGGAGAAGAGTTCGACTTATCAGAATTAGCTGATTTATTACAAGAAGCTGAGACGATTAATAAAGAAGTAAACGAAGCAGACAATGGCGACCAGTAGAGCAGGAACAGGAGCAGGTGCAGCGAGTGGTGGAAAAGGATCCGCAAGTAATTCGGGTACTTTTTACGGCCGTGTAGTAGATATAATTTTAGACAATAGACACCCTAAGTACAAACAAATGGGTAGTGCTCTTGCTATTAACGGATGCTTCTATGTAACAGTTAGTAGTTCAGGTGACCTTGATCCAGATGAAGCTGCTGATCCCCCATTTGCTTTCCAAGGAAATGCTAGATATAAAGATATTCCTGTCTTAGGAGAGATTATAGCTATTGAATCTAGTCCATCCGCAACTAGTGAAGCAGGTAAAGGAAATAGAAAAGCTTGGACTCGAATAGTTAATGTATGGAATGCTCCTGAACATAATGCTTCCCCTAATACTTTGAACCCTAACTTCCAAAAAATGTTATTTGGAAAAGGATTTAAAGAGAGTGGAAGAATAAACCCACTAATCTGTTATCCAGGTGATACAGTAATACAAGGACGTCAAGGTCAATCTATTAGATTTACAGGATCTCAACACGTAAATAACCCACTTGTTACAACAAAAACTGTTGGACAGCCTTTAATATTAATAGCCAACGGGCAAATTACTGCTCCAAACGGCTTTGATGGTATCATAGAAGATATAAATAAGAACTTTGGTTCATTATACTTCTCAGCTTATCATCAAATACCTCTTAAACAAGCTAACACTAGACGACTTTCTTATAATAAAATACCAGATACTTCTAATGCTTATGCTAAACCGCAAGTAATCCTTAATAGTGGTCGTATATTTTTAAATGCAAAAGAAGAATCTATATTACTTTCAGCTGCTGTTTCAGTAGGATTGAACGGTAAATCTGTAAATATAGACGCTGATGATTATGTATGTTTAGATTCTAAGAAGATATACTTAGGAGAAAAAGCAAGAACAGCAGTAGAATATAGTGCCCAACCAGTACTATTAGGTAAAAATACCGTCGATCTACTAGAAGATTTTATAAAAGCAGTAGAAAACTTTGCTAACTTCTTAGTAACACCTTCAGGTCTTCAAGCAGCACCTGCTATTGCAGTAGCACAATTAAAGAAAGAGGGTGGTATTCTATTTGCTAGAATAAAGCCATTAAGAGCTCGATTAAATGAATTAAAATCTAAAAAAGTATTTACAGAATAGTATGTCATTTATAACTATACCAGAATCTAAAGTAACTGCTTTTATAGGAAGTAAGATAGGAGGATTGCAAGCCCAACTACAAGATAAGGTGCAACAGAAGATCCAATCTACAATAACTACTTTTGTTCAAGCTAATGCATGTCCTAGACAGCAGACTTTAGATAAGTTAGTTAAATCAAAACAAACATTATCAGATCTTACAGAACGTTCTAGAAAGATTATAGATACATACAAAGCTTTACCTAAAAAATTAAAACCACCTATAGATACTTTAGATAAGATTATTAAAGTCTTATTAGTATTACCTATACCTCAAGCAGTACCTCCTGGTATTGGTTTACCTATCTCTATCTCAAATAAATACTCAGATTTGATTAACAAATTGAGAGAGTTAGTTAAACAAACAAAAGAGACAATAGATGGAATTGAAGCTCTTGTAGATACTACATTCTTTGATAACTTAATGAATGATATTAATTCTAAACTATCACTATTAGACGGTCCTATTGCATTCTGTAGTATAGAAAATGAACTTAAAGATAGCTTAACCCCAGAAGAATTAACAAAACTCGGATTAGTTGACGAAGATGGTAACTTTATTATTTCTAGATTAGTTCCAAGACTGGTACAAGAAACTCTAGTAAACCCAATCAAGTATGCTGATGGAGTAGACGATGGTAATAACTACGGTAAAAACTGTTTTAGAGGTCTCTATAAACCAGGTACAATCTATATACATACAGATGAAAGAAGAGATATAGTAGAAGGATCAGATGGAAATAAGTACATAGTAAATAATCGAGCAAAAAATGGATTAGATACTTGGCTAGATCCTTTATCTGGTTTTGATTGGGAATTATATGAACTTAATACACAGAAATTATTAGAAGATCTTTTGAATAGACTTTCAAATACAAGTTTAGTTAATAGAGATCTTTTAGATAATATCAAAACCAACTTGAATAACTATAAAATACAACTAACTCCAGCTCAAACCGGCTTATACAAAGCAAGAAATGGAATCGAATTTTTAATTGAAGTACTAGATGATACAACATCTCCTTCTATAGCTAAGAGACGTTTTGCTGTAGCAAGAAACTCTCAAGGAGTTATTGTAATGAAAGGGCAACCATCTTTTGCTAGCGATGTAAACGTTTTAGTTCGAGAGATTCGATTTCGTTTAGATCAATTACAATAATAAACTTTAATATACTAACTATTTATTAATATGAAACTAGAAGAACTTAGGAAAGTTATACGAGAAGAAGTAGAAAAAGCATTTAAAGAACAACTTAAAGATGTATTAATCGAAGCTGTTCAAATTGCTAGTGCTCCTTCTACATTAAAAACTGAACAAAAAACAAACACTAAGCAAATTACCAATTTCAAAGCACCTGTAGCACAACCTAAAAAGTATACACCAACCGGTAATCCGATTGAAGATATGTTACAGATGACAAAAGCTACTATGACATCAGCTGACGCAGCTGCTATAATGGGTGAAGGAATACATATGCCAAATATGGCTTCTACAGTAGCTCAACAGATGCATATAGGAGGTGGTAACCAACCAGGTTTAGATTTGAGCCAACTACCTTTTATTAACAAAGCAAAAACGTTATTAGAAGCGGCTAACGAAAAAGATAGACAAAGAAAAGGACTATAATGGCATTTGATGTAAAGAAAATAAATCCGTTAGATAGACAGCCACGAAAAGCAGTAGGTGTAAACTTACCTTTTTCTGCAGGTAACGTCTTTACATCTAACTACTTAACTAAAGATGCAATTAGGAATAACCTAATAAATTATTTTCTTACAGGAAAGGGAGAAAGATATATGAATCCTTCTTTTGGAAGTGGGCTACCTTCAGAACTATTTGAACAGATTACAGAAGAAAAATTAAATATATTAGGGCTTAAAATTAAAGATGAACTTAGAATGTATTTTCCGAAAGTTGTATCTCGAGATTTATCCCTAATAGCTGACCCAGATAAAAACTCAATTGAATTCTATTTAAAGTATAGTATCTTAGATAGTAATATTGAAGATGAAGTAATTATTAATATTCAACAATAATGGCCCAAGAAAGAGACATAAAATATATAAACAGGGATTTTAGTAAATTTAGAGAACAACTCGTAGAATTTGCTAAAAACTATTTTCCTGATACCTATAATGATTTTTCTCCAACATCTCCAGGTATGATGTTCATCGAGATGGCATCATATGTAGGTGACGTACTTTCTTTCTACCAAGATACACAACTTCAAGAAACTTTCTTACAGCACGCTAAAGACCCTGCTAATTTATATAATTTAGCATACATGATGGGATATCGTCCTAAGACAACTAGCGTATCAGAAGTAACTATAGAAGTATCGCAAAGAGTTAACGCTGTAGCTCCTAATTATTTACCTAACTGGGATCAAGCATTAGTAGTACAACCTAATACACGTCTACGTGCAACTACTTTCGGCGATCCTAAATTTATAATAAACGATAAAATAGACTTCTCTTTTTCAAGCTCTTTAAACCCAACAGAAGTTAGAATTGATAGTATAGCAAACGGATACCCAGCTGAATATAAGCTTACTAAAAGAGTAGGAGCTATTTCAGGTGAATTAAAAACATATAACTATGATGTAGGTAATGCAGAGAAGTTTTTAACTATTACTATTGAAGATACAAACATTGTAGGTGTATTAGATATAACAGATAACGACGGTAATACATGGTACGAAGTGCCGTTTTTAGGTCAAGATACTATCTACGAAGATCAAACTAATACTGCTACAGATAAGAATTTAGTACCAAGTATTCTAAGATTGAAGAAAGTTCCTAGACGTTTTGTTACTAGATTAACCTCTCAAGGTAACTTACAAATACAATTCGGCGCTGGGGTAAATACAAGCGTTTCTACCGATGAAGTATTTTTACCTGACCCAACTAATGTCGGAATAGGAACTAACCAAGGAGTAAGTAGATTAGATTTTGCTTACGATCCTTCTAATTTCTTATTCTCAAAATCATACGGTATTGCTCCTTCAAACGTAACATTAACTATTAGGTATATTGTAGGCGGAGGTGTAGCATCTAACGTTCCAGCTAATACTATAAACATTGTAGAACAGGTAACTGTTTCAGCACCAGATCAATCTAAAGCTAATACTCTTACATTTAATAACTCTACCCCAGCAGTTGGAGGAAGAGATGGAGATACAGTAGAAGAGTTAAGACAGAATAGTTTGAGAGCTTATTCAGAACAAAATAGAGCTGTTACATTACAGGATTATGCTATTAGAAGCTTATCACTACCACCAATGTACGGTTCTATATCAAAAGTATACGTAACACAAGACCAGGCAACTAATGCCAATGTATTAGGAGGAGCTTATGATTCTAATCCTTTAGCTTTATCTCTTTACGTATTAGCTTATAATGCAGATAAACAAGTAGTACCTGCAACAGCTAGCTTAAAACAGAACTTAAAAACATACCTTTCACAGTACATGCTACTCACTGATGCAGTAAATATAAAAGATGCATTTATAGTAAACGTATCTATGAAGTATGAGATTATAACATTACCTAATTCTGTATCTAGAGATGTGCTTTTAGCATGTAATACAGCTTTAATTGATCACTTTGAGATAGCTAAATGGTCAATAAACCAACCTATTAATATATCAAGCATTTATACTTTGCTAGATAGAGTAAAAGGAGTACAGAGTGTAGAGAAGATTTACTTTGAAAATAAAGTAGGAGGTAATTATTCAGAATATGCATACGATATAAAAGGAGCTACAAGAGGTAATATAATATACCCTTCATATGATCCTTGTATTTTTGAAATTAAATTTCCTGAGATAGATATTCAAGGACGAGTAACAACATTATAAAATGGCAATATATAGAATCTTTCCTGAAAAGGATACGTTTATTTACACCGAAGCAGTAAAAGGTAACGCAGGTTTAGATGAGATTATCGAAATCGGTGGGTACCCTGTTGCAGAAGCAGGACAGACTTCTAGAGCTTTATTAAAATTTAACTCTACTGAAGTTGCTAATGTTGTATCTAATATTATAGGAAGTAGTAATTATAGCGCTAGCATTCATTTAAGTTTAGCAACAGCATATGAAGTCCCAACAGAGTATAATATCAATGCATATCCAGTTTACGATACATGGGTTCAAGGCGTAGGTAAGTATGGAGATTCTCCTACAGATGAATCAGGAGTAAGTTGGGCTTATAGATTAGGAAAAGATACAGGAAGATGGACATTAAGAGCTAATACAGTAAATATGCCAGCTGGAGTTACCGGTTCTTACAATGCTACTTATTCCGGAGGCGGCGGAAACTGGTACACTGGATCAGCAGGAATAAACTTAGAAAGTACTCAACTTCAAAGTTTAAATTCTAATCATGATATCCATATAAACGTTACAAATGGTGTTAAAGCACATAATGCCGGTACAATCGTTAATAACGGGTTTATACTAAAACTAACAGATGATCTTGAATTTAATACATCTTCCTCTATACGGTTAAAATACTTTAGCAGTAACACTAATACCATATACCCTCCTTATCTAGAATTTGGATGGAATGACACAGTTTATAGCAGTAACCTTACGGAATTAAATACAAGTAACGCAACAATCACTATTAAAAATAATAAAGGAGAATATGTAGATAGCGGGAAGCAGAGATTTAGAATACATGCAAAACCTAAATACCCTACTAGAACCTTCTCAACAGGATCGGTATATTTAACTAACTACAAACTACCAGCAGCATCTTATTGGGGTTTAAGAGATGAGCATACAGAAGAGATGGTAGTAAATTTTGATACTGCTTTCACAAAAATAAGTGCTGATAATAACGGAAGTTATTTTGATGTTTATATGGAAGGGTTGCAACCAGAGAGATATTATCGTATATTGGTTAAATCAACTCTTGATGGAAGTACAACAGTAGTAGATAATGGTAATGTTTTTAAAATAGTACGTAATGGCTAATAACCCGATGCCGATTCGAAAGACGGTATTTAATAAGGAACATATTAATAAAGTTGTAAAGAGAGAATTTACAACCTTTACACAACCTGTACCTGAAGATACTCAACTATCTATAGAGGATTTTTTTGCATTATATGAAGAACTCTTCTACGAAATACCTATTAACGGTGAAGCTGGAACCCATGAATACTTAGTTAAAAGAAGCTCAGAATTATATAACCTAAATGACTCGACTGACGATATACAACCTCTTTTAGATGAAATAACTAATTTGAGAGCACAGATTATAGATAACGAAACCGAGATTATTGCATTACAAGAACAAGTAGCAAATCAGAATGTCAAAAACTAATTACATAGTATCGAAGGGGTTTCCTGACGAATTAGAAATATATACTAGGAACCTGAGTCCGAAAGATAAAGCCTTAGTAGATAGTTTCTACCTTAATAGTAGCTTTAAGCCTGATAAGCATACAATTGAAATGCACGTGTATGGGCTTAATGATGAACGTCTGTTTTCTGTTCCTTCTTACTTCCCAGAATACTCTAATGTAACTTATACACAATATCAAGCAGGTAAAATATCTGAGATAAATATATCTCCAGAAGTTGATGCTCAACAATTAGGGTTTAATTATGGTCAAGTTAGTATTCTATACAACTTCCTTAGTAATCTCTATAGCGATTCAAATTTTATATTTGAAGGAAATTTCTTTATTGAAGAAATATCTGCAGACCGTACCGAGATCTTAGCTTTAAGTAACGAGGTAAGCCTTACAGACTTAATACGATTTACAGCTGATTTAAAAAGAAAATTAGACTCTTTATCTTATTTTCAAGACTTTAGAGTAAATTTTGGAGATAATAAATTACTACTTGGAATAAATGTAGATCTCTTAGATTATCGAGGAGGTAAAGCTCTTGCTATAAAATTATACGAACCTCTTCCTGAAGAGTTTGAAATAAAAGATACCTTCAGGGTAGTAGAAATAATATCAGATTCAATTTCATTTGAAATAGATACAGAAACTATACCTGAAGAAATAGTATACCCTAATTTAAAAGGTCCTAATTTTGATATAGAATTAGTAGAGGATAATAATAACCCTACTGGTTTCTTTAATTATAATGAATTATTTAGCTATCCAGTTACTAGTTCATACTACGAATTATATTCTTTATTTGAAGAAAGTAGTGCTCAAATTAGCATAGATCATAGTAACTATTCAGACTTTATTAATTTTTCATCAGCAGAAGAACGATTAAGAAATTTTAAATATAAAATAGATTTAATTAAGTCTTACGAAACTTCATTACAGACATTAAGCAACACCGGATATACTAGATTCGGCATTACAGGAAGTAGAGATTATTATGAATCCTTAATTGAAGGTATAGTAAATAATTTTGATCACTACGATAGATTTTTATACTTTGAAAGCGGTTCTAATAGTTGGCCAAAATCTAATAATACAAGACCGTATACGAACCAAGCTAGTACAACGGTAGAAGCTACTAACTGGTATACTAATCAACTTTCAATTGCTTCAAATTTTGACGTAAGTAATCTAAACGCACTTACTAATACTCTACCAATCTTTTTAAGAGAAGATACAGATAATAACCCTGCTCTTATATTCATCAGTATGCTAGCACAGCATTTTGATAACATATGGATATACCAAAAAGCAGTTAGTGATAAGTATGATGCAGATAATAGAATAAACTTTGGTATATCAAAAGACTTAGTTAGAACTACCTTAGAAAACTTTGGAGTTAAACTATATAATAGTAATTTTAACTTAGAGTCTATCTTTGGAGCTTTTATAGGAGAATCTTATGTATCAGGTAGTGAACAAATAAACAACTACCAAGTAATCACATCTGGCTCCACAAACGCATACTTACAACCTATGCCGTTTGATAACTACCAAAAAGAAATTTACAAAAGAATATACCACAACTTACCTCTACTTACAAAATCAAAAGGTACAGAGAGAGGCTTGAGAGCTTTAATTAACTCATTTGGTATACCTTCTCAGATATTAGAAATAGGAATCGCTGGAGGTCAAAAAATAGGACCAGGTTTCTACGGACCTACTCAATTACATTATAGTTCATCTTTAAAATTAAGAACTGATAATGATGGTGCTATTGTAGCAGGAGATACACTATCTGGTTATACTTCTATTGTTAGAAGAGAATATGAATACTCAGATGATTTAAACTTTATAGAAGTAGGATTAGCTCCTTCTAAAAACATAGATAATTATATAGTTTCTCAAAGTGCTGTATTAGGTTTCTCTAACTTTAACATTGATGATTATATCGGGGACCCTAGAGATTCCTATAAATCAGAATATACATCTCTAGAGAAACATCGTAAAGTAGTATTAGGTAATTTAGATCGATACGATTTAATGGACTACATTAGATTGATTCGTTTCTTTGATAATGCTTTATTTAGAATTGTAAAAGATTTTATACCAGGTAGATCAACAGCAATTACCGGTATAATAATCAAACCGCATAAATTAGAAAGAAATAAAGCAAAGCATGTAAGTGTTAGTACTATCTTCCAAGATTATTCTGGATCGATAGATACTGCTTTTATGGATGGAACTCATGGAGGATCTTATACTCAGTTAGTAGAAAGAAGTACAGCATATGCAGAACGAATAGTAGTTCCTTCTGGATCTGCTATGACCTTTAGACATAACTACGAAGAGCCTAAATTTAACGGAGAATTAAGCGGAAGTAGAATAAGAATATCAAATGGAGAATTAAATAGAGGTAATAAGGTTAAGAAAACATCTCAACCTGAATTAGCGTTTAATATAACATTCCTTAACGCATCTAATACTATTCCTAGAGATTGTACAATTCAATTTACTGCGATACAAGTTACACCTGCACCTACCGCAGCTCCAACAGCTGCTCCAACTCCTGCACCTACCGCAGCACCTACTCCTGCTCCAACTCCTGCACCAACAGCTGCTCCAGTAACTCCTAGTCCGACAGCTGCTCCTACCCCTAGTCCAACAGCTAGTCCAACAGCTGCTCCTACTACACCATCTCCTACCCCTAGTCCGACAGCTGCTCCTGTAACTCCTAGTCCGACAGCATCACCAACAGCTAGTCCTACACCTAGCCCTACACCTGAACCTACCCCTAGTCCGACTGCTGAACCAACAGCAGCACCAGTTGAAGCTCCAACAGGAGGAGGCGGCGGCGGTGGTGGCGGAGGCTGTCTACTTGAAGGAACTCCTATACTAATGGCAGACGGATCTACTAAAAATATTGAAGATTTAACTATTGGGGATCAAGTCAAAAACTTTAGCATAGAAGGTTTAGATTTTAATGGAGATGCTTATAAAACTTGGAGCACAGAAGTAATAAACATAACACCTTCTACCTCTACTGTAACAGCTATATATCCAGATACGTTCACTAGTTATTATAGAATTAACAACCTCTTAAATATAACATTTGAACACCCAGTATTAGTTAAACAAGGTACTGAATATAGCTTTAAAGCAGTAGCTGCACTTAGAGTAGGAGACCATTTATTAAATAAAGACGGGGAGTGGATTGAAATTTTAACTAAAGAGTTGATAACACAAACTGTCGACGTATATAATATTAACGTAGAGAGTCAAGATACTTATTTCGCTAACGGTATATTAATTCATAACGTAGAAAACGCTCCTGGCGAAAAACAAATTACATAAGATAAACAATGACTGAGTTAGAATTTATAAATACAAACCCAGGTGTATCAGGATCAAATGCTGTACCGGTAGATAACATCAACGTATTCTACAGTAGCAGTCTATTACAGTTTCCTAACCCTTCAACTGGTGTGATGGAGGCAACTTCAATCCCTGATTTATCAAAACCAGTAGCTATTACTGGAATGTCTATTCCTTTTAGGTACTTAGACGGTAACGTAGATATACAGCAAACTATTCTACAAGCAGAAAATATAACTTTTAAATACTCAGGAGCAGGTGATTCAAATGCTAATACATACTTAACAGCTACAATTTTAGAAAGAGTACGTAGAGCTACATACTTCTATATACGTTTGAGACCGCTTATACTAAGCCCATCAAACTATACATTAGGGCAAGTACAGTTAGGTAATAGGAGTGTATTTGTACCCTCTACTACTCCAGACCCGCAATTCAATACTGTAAACTATTTCCAAGAACCTTCTGAGATTATATTTAACCCGTATATATCTACAGTATTTAATAATAGTTCAGATAACCCATTATTAAGTAACGCAACTGTACTACGAAAAGCTAACTATATACAACAGGTAGATAGAAATGAAGATCCTATCGAACCAACTAACCTAGCACAAATACTACTTAATCAAGCTTCAGCAGCAGAAATACAAGACAGTAACTACACATCAGCAGGTATAATTAATGCAAGGTATGTTGGATCTAAGTTAAACTCTGGAAGCGTACCAGGTAACGATCCAGCATTGAGTTTAATTTCTTTTAGAGCAAGCTTACATCCTTCTGGTTCTAACTTTACTAAAGTTAAAGGGATTAATCTATCAGATAGAGAGGTACAGCAAGTTTACTTTACTCCTCAAGTTACTAATAGTATTGCAGGAGGTAAGACTAGAACATTTGGAGGTAATAAATCTTTCCCGACACAACCAAACTTACTCTACATAGAAGAAGGTAATCGATTTGTAAGGATTTCAAATAGAGATATTTACTCTATAGACGAAGATAAAATGCATTCAACAAACAACCTAGGTACAATTATTAAAACACAAGCCTAGAATATTATAATAACCGATATTTATATTATATAATTTAAACAAAAATGGGATACTTAGACAACTCAATCGTAACAGTAGATGCGATTTTAACTAAAAAAGGAAGAGAGCTCCTAGCAAGAGGGGACGGATCTTTCAAAATTACACAGTTTGCTCTTGCTGACGATGAGATTGATTATACTCTGTATAATCCACAACATCCTTCTGGTTCTGTATATTACGGAGAAGCTATCGAAAATATGCCTTTATTAGAAGCCTTTCCTGATGAAAATCAGATCATGAAGTATAAATTAACAACCCTACCTAGAGGTACTTCAAAACTTCCAGTATTGGATTTAGGATTCTCATCAATACGTTTAAAACAAGGAGCTTCTCTTGCGATTACTCCACAAACATTAAACTACTTAGGTGCAACCACTACTTACGAAGCAGGTGGTTATACAGCAACAATTGCAGACATTAGAGTACTTAACTCATTTAACGGGGTAGGTATTAACTCTGAAGAAGCTATTAGATTAAATACCGGTACAACAATAGGAACTAACGTTTCTAAGACAGTTATCGGAACATCTATTAACTTGACTGCAACCACAGTAAACACTCTATTCGGAACAAGATTAACACTTCAGACTACTATAACAGTTATCGGTCGTGATTCAGGAGCGAGATTAACAATTCCAGTAACCATTACAAAAACTAACTAATTATGTCGTTTAAAAGATTTGACCAAGAAGATATAGTAGTAAGTGCTGAATCGGTGACAGCTCCACTATGGACTAACAACGTAATAAACTTAACTGCTTTCTATACAAGTTCTACACAGGTATCAAGTACCTCTGGAGATTATTACTACAATGTATTTAACACTGCATCAACAGACGCTACTGCAGCAGTACAATTCTCAATTGCTTATGCTGATAAAGACGGAGGCGGTACATTACGTTATAATGCTGGTGTAGCAGGAAAATCTCCTTCATCAACTATATACGGACAGTATAGAAACTTAGTATTAGGAGATGAAGAATCTGAATTTACGTTTGGAGGAGAAACATCTGATTACTTCTACGTAATAGCAGTTGATAGAGCAAGATATAAAGAGAAATTATTACCAGGTACTTTATCATTACACATAAGTGGAAGTGGTAATAGAGAGATCAAATTAACAGATAATAGTAGAGTAGTAGCAACAACTACCTTTACTGATTCTGGTCGAGTATTTGAAATCGTATCTGGTTCTGCAGGAACGGTATATACAGGAGCTAACGCTAACGGATATTCAATATCAGGATCTTATGGTAAGTTTTTACCAGATGTAGGTATATTATTACTTAACGGTAAGGCACTAGACTTACCTTACGGTATTGCAAATAGAGGAGGAGGAGTTGCTTTAGGTACAAATAGAACTGCTAATACATCGGCATTAAACTTGAGAAAGTTATTCTTAGCTTTAACTAAGGGAGCTAATTTTAGACTTAACTCTGAAGAAACAATTTCATCTAACTTCATATTCGTACGAGCAAGAAACGCAGAATTTAACTACTCTACTAACCCATCTTTATTATCAGGTTCAGGAGAAATCAGACACAATGTTATGATTAACACTCCTCAATCTTATATTACAGGTGTAGGTCTTTATAACGATAATAACGATCTTTTAGCAGTAGCTAAATTATCAAGACCATTGTTAAAGGACTTTACAAAAGAAGCTCTAGTTAGAATCAAGCTTGACTATTAATGAATGAGTACATACAAAAAACTAAACAGGCAAGATGTCTACGTAACAGTACACGACGCTCGTAAGCATTGGCATACAAGCGGTAGCTTGCTTCGTGGTTTTAAGTCTACAAATGATTACTCTATTGATAGGTTTATAGGTCTTTCTGGTTCAACAGAATATTTTTTGAACGATGAAGACTTGTACCAGTATGCTACTATACCTTCTCAACAAGTACAAGAGAGACATAAGCAATTAGTTTATAAAAGTATACATAACTTATACTATAGCGGTAAAGTTCAAGATTCTACATTCAGCGGCTCTTATGATAACTACCTAGAAACTACTTTACATTTAAGTGAATCTAGAGATCTTCATAACGTTCAAGAGATTAGCGTATATACTGTACCGCAAGAAGTTTACGGGACAAATATAGTACCTTTTTCTTTTATACTTAAACCAAATGGTGCTAGAGATAATTATGTCGATGATGGATTCGTAACAGATGATATAGGACAGAATGATTACATTCAGACTTTTGAAACTTTATTCGGAGCTGTTAGAAAAATTGCTTGTGATTATATACTCAACGAAGGAACTTACGTACTAGAAACACCAATTGCGGGTGGAGAATATATCGATTCACCAGACGGACAGCATAGAGTTGAAATTGTAGATGACGGAGAAGGTAGATTAATTATGTCAGGCTCAGGATCTGAACCATGTGCTCCAGTTAGAATTGTAGGAGATATTATCTACAGCCATGGTCAAGTTATATTAACTGATCCAGAAGTTGTAGATATGTACAACAGTTTTTATCTTAGTCCAAACCTTAACTGGAAATCTAACCACCCTATTTATACATATAATATGTACTGTAAGGTTAGAGATTCCGAAATGAATTTCACACATAACCCGAGTGCATTAACCGGATCATTTGGAGATATTTTACCTAATGTAACTGGAAGCACATTTAGCCCATACATTACAAGTGTAGGTCTATATAATGATGCAGACGAGTTAATAGCAGTAGGTAAATTAGCACAACCAACTAGAAAGTCACTATATAACGATATGACTTTCGTTGTAAAAATTGACATGTAAATAATAAAAGAAAATGGCTATAACATTTAGAGCAAATAAAGGACAAGCATTAACCTACAGAGAAATGGATACCAACTTAGGGTCCTATTTCTATTCTAGCTCTTTAACAAAAGAATCTTGGGGAACCGGAGACGCAACAAGAACAACTGTAAATTTTGCTACCTTATACTATACAGGTAGTACTTTAATTCCTTGGAATCTTTCTCCCCATCAAATACCTTTACATGCAACAGGTAGTAGATCTATCAACGGTTCTGTACAGTATGCAAGTTCAAGCTTACAAGCAGGAGCACCAGACTTTTTATTTAACCCGGTTAACGGATATGTAGGTATTAAAAAAACTGCTACATCAAAAATAAATGCTCCATTAGATATTAACGGTAATGCAATTATAACTGGCTCACTAACAGTAACAGGAGATGCAGTAGTATTTGGTAGAATTACAGCTCAAGAATTCCATACAGAGTTTGTAAATGCGTCAGTAGTATATGAAAGCGGATCTACAAAATGGGGTGATACTACAAATGATTTTCACGACGTAACCGGTAGTTTAAACATTACAGGAAGTTTAACTTTACAAGGTCCGTTTGTAGTGAAAGGTAATACTAAATTTGGAGTTGATTGTAATAGTAATCATGAAATAACAGGAAGCTTAAGAGTGAATTCTAGTTGCGTTAGACAACATTATATTAGTTCCGGAAGCTTCGGTATCAATACTAAAAATCCTCAATACGATTTACATGTTATAGGTCAAATACAAGCTTCAAGAAACATATTAGCCTTCTCTGACGCACGATTAAAAGATAATGTACAACCTATTCAAGGTAGCTTAGAAATCATCGATGCGATAGGAGGATACACATATACACGTAATGACTGGAATGATCTACCTGGTGTAGGAACTATTGCTCAAGAAGTAAGAGCAGTTCTTCCGGACGCTGTACATAGTGACGAAGAAGGGTACTTAAGTGTCGACTATAATGCATTAACAGCTGTTCTACTCGAAGCTGTGAAAGCTCAAAATGTATTGATACAAAATTTACAGGATAGAGTAGCACAATTAGAAAATAAATAGAAATGGCAATAACATTAAGAAGCGTAAAGGGTGGTGCTTTAACCCATACAGAAGTAGATAATAACTTCAGGAGCTTTATCTACTCATCCTCTTTCAGCGGTCAGGTAATATCATTGTTTACTTCTGCTAGTAGTAATAATGTACAGAATATCAACATAGCTTCTGTAGGTGGTGTTGCTAACGATACACAGATTATATATAGAAGTGGATCTGTAAATATAGGTTCAAATGATTTAAAGTATGACTATAGAGCTGATAAATTTAGAATAGCAGCCAATACAGAAATTACAGGATCTTTAGTTGTTAAAGGTATTCTGCAAGCTGAACAAGTACATACAACATTTACATCTTCTTCTGTAATATATCAAAGTGGTTCAACTACTTTTGGAAATACATCAGACGATACACATATCTTTACTGGATCTGTGCAAGTACTAGGAGATACTTTCTTAAGAGGAGAAACTAACTTTATAAACCAAACAGCAGGAGGAACTTCTGCTCATGTTAGAAACGGGTTTGTAATACTATCACAAGTTTCTTCTAGTCTTAACTACGCAAACGATAATGCAGCAGCATTAAACGGCGTTCCGTTAGGAGGGTTATACAGAAATGGTAACTTTATTCAGATAAGAATTAGCTAATATGTCTCAATTATATTCTTTACTTACAGGTTCAGTATACTTACCTGACGGATCTATCTCCGCATCCAGAGGATTTTCAGGATCTTTTTACGGTAATGGATCTGGACTAACAGGAATAACTACAGCATCGTATGTAGAGTATACTAATGTAAAGAATAAACCTACTCTAATATCTGGTTCTATTCAAATAGACCACAACGCAACTACAAACTATTCAAGCAACCGACATATAGACCATAGCGGTGTAACATTTTCAGGTATTGGCGGTATAATCGGAGGAGGAGATTTAACTACATCCAGAACAATTACATTAAATGTAGGAGATAATCAATTTATAAACGGTGTAGTAGCTGCACTTCCTAATGGAACTGTTTCAAGTTCTGCTCAATTATCAGGCTTCTCTGGATCATATTTTGCTCATGCAATCGGACCTGATATTACTTTATTAGAAGTAACACATAGTCTCAATAGTAGATTTCCAACTGTTCAAGCTTATCAATATGTAGAACCAGGAATCTACGATACAGTAATACCAGCCGGTATTAGAAGTACAGGAGTTAACACTCTAAAAATAACATTCGCAGGAAGTTTTTCCGGATCAGTTGTTATTCGTACTTAATTTTCGTACCTTAACTAAATTAAAATGGGAATAACTATGCCGTCATGGATTTACGATGGCCGAATTGTCAATGAAATAAGTGACATGCCTGAAGGCACTTTTGGCTTTATTTACGAAGTTACACATACTCCGACAGGGAGAAAATATATAGGAAAAAAAGTTCTATATTTTAACAGAACATTACCACCTTTAGCTGGACAAAAGCGAAAGCGAAAAGTAGTTAAAGAGTCTGACTGGAAAGATTACTATGGATCACATCAAGAAATAGTAGGGTTAATAAAAGAAGGTAAACAAGAAGAATTTACCAAGCAAATACTATGTTATGTTAAGTCTAAGAAACTTCTTACATATTATGAGACTAAATACCTATTTATTAAAGAAGTACTAGAATATAGAAACAACTATATTAATGACAACGTACTTGGAAAATTTTATAGAAAAGACTTTTTAACACCAGATACAGATGATTAAATTACGTGAAATAGTAGGACTGCCAAGCTTGCAGTACCATATTGATAACGGATTAACCCTACATGAAAACGTTTATCGTTACTCTTCAGAAGCATTTGTAAAGTTATTTACAGAAGCTAGAGAAGCTTATGAGAATGGAGATATCGAATTAAACGAAGAAGACGAAGATTTAATTAGAAATACAGATATAGGTACTCATGGAGACTACAACGGGATGGTTGTACCTTTAGACTTACCAATGGTTTCCCCTAGCTACAATCCTTTATTTGAAATTGGATGCTGGATTGATGAAATGATCGAAGATGATACTAAGATAGATGAAGCTACTTCTATCGATGAGATGATCGACTTCGACGCTGTTAAAGAAGCAGTAGAGTCAATTGGTGCTAAGATCGATATGGATAAGTTTAGAAAAGCTGTTAAACATCAAAACGATACGTTTGATTATAACGGATTTGAAATACTAAAAGCATCTGTAGATTATATACAAGAGGTAGAATATAAAGGAAAAAAAGTTCAATTAAATAAACCTAAGCGTGGAGGAAGTAAAAAATTCTACGTTTATGTTAAGAATCCTAAAACTGGAAATGTAAAAAAAGTATCATTCGGTGATACAGGTCTTTCAGTTAAATTTAAACAACAAGGCGCTAGAGCATCATTTGCAGCACGTCATAAATGTGCTCAAAAGAAAGATAGAACAAAAGCAGGTTACTGGTCTTGTAATATTGGCCGATATTGGAAATCACTTGGAGGAAGTTCTAACTTCTCCGGATACTGGTAATTTATGAAACTTACAGACATAATTATAGAAGGTAAAGCATTTGATAAGTTTGCAGAAACTCGTATGAAAGGTGCAGAAAAAATAGCAGGTAATGCTAAAGAAAAAGGCGGACCTTCTATGCTAACTTACCACCATTTTGTTGTAAAACTACCTTACTACGAAAAAGCTAGTAAAGGAGATTTTGACTTTGAAGCAGCAAAAAAAGAATTCAAAGAAACTTTAAGCAAGATATCCTTAGAAATGGACCAAACTACTTTCCAAAGAGAGGTAGGGCGTCTAGAAGTACTAGGAGAGTTAATTATCAAGAATGACTAATAGAGAAAAGAAAGAAGCTAATCGTAAAAAGATAGCCAAAGCCACTGTTAAACAGCAACAGAAAAAAGGCAACTACAAAAAGAAGACCTAGTATGCTTCCATTTGAAGAAGAATTAAAAGAAGGTTATTACATTAGGACGTTTGATTCTAAGACTCCTGTAGACGAATTCGTATGGCATAGAGACCAAGAAGATCGATGGATAGAACCTATTGGAGAAACTGATTGGAGATTCCAGTACGATAACGAAGTTCCGATTCCTCTACAAAAGCTATTTATTAAAGCAGGAACCTACCATAGAGTAATTAGAGGTACCGGCACATTAACCTTAAAGATTATTAAACAAAATGGCTAAAGCAAAATCAGCAGGAAGTTCTCAAAAAGTAAGCTTCGGTAAAAGAAGTCAAGGTAAACCTAAAAAGAGTTACGGCCCTAAAGAGGAAAAACCTAAAAAGTATAGAGGTCAAGGACGATAATGAAACTCTCAAGAATCATATTAGAAGGTCCAATCGGATATGATCCAGAATATAATGCGATTATAGATAAGATAAAGGACAAAGGCGGTAAGTATTTAGGTGCTGGAGATTATGGTGCTGTTTACTTACTAGGAGGTAGAGCTGTTAAAGTAACAACAGATGAGATAGAGATAGAACACGCCTTAAAACTTCTAGGAAAAAAGACAAAACACTTTGTACATATACACGACGTAAAAGAAATGAATCCTAAATTAGGAGTTATTACGATGGATATAATGGCACCTCACAGAGGAGAAGTACCAGAAGAGTTTTTAGATGCTTTAGAAAAAGAAGCTAAGAAGTTAGGAATAGATCCTGACGAACTAGATATTCGTCCAGATAACTTTATGGAAGACCCATCCACAGGTAAGATAAAGATGACGGATGTTTAAAAAAAGTTAAACTATTTATAGAATATAAACAGAAAAGAAATGAGTAATAATTTTGATTTAAGAAAATTCTTAACAGAGAATAAATTAACTTCTACTGCTAAAGCTATAACAGAGTGGGATGATAAATCTGTTAAAGATTACGCTGATGCAATGTCAACCGCTTTTGGTAATAAACCTAAAGATAAAGATAAAGATAAAGAAGAGTCTTCTGTAAACGAATACGAACATCACTACAGAAAAGTAGGAGGAGAGTGTCGTAAGTATAACGACGAAGGTGATTATACAGTAGTTAGTATGCACTACTGTCAGTATAATGAAGCAGAAGAAGAAAAACAAGAAACTCCAATCAGTGAAATGAACGGTGGGTATATTGAAGTAATGGGTGATGAGTTTGATGAAGCAACTGATCAGTTAGCTCAAGTTTGGCAGCGATGGAAAAACGGCCCTGCTACGGAAGATGAAGATATTGAACCAGCAAAAGAAGATATATTACAGTACATTAAAGCTGTTATATTAAAGTAATATTTCCCGAATATAGAAATAACTAAAGAAAGGCTTGCTTATGTGAGCCTTTTTTCGTATATTAAGGTAATAGTTACGTGTCTATGGAATATACTTTTCTTTTAGGAGCAGTTGAGAACGTTTTAGGTAAGAGTTATAAAAGAGCAAAAGACAATTATGCATTTACTTGTCCGTTTTGTAATCATAGAAAACCTAAGCTGGAAATCAACTTGAATACAAACGACAAGGGTGAAAATCCTTGGGAATGTTGGGTATGTGAAACTAAGGGACGTACAATAAGGTCTTTATTAAAGCAGCTTAAAATAAGCGGACCTCAAGCACAAGAAGTTTTACAATACATAAAGAAAGGAGAGGAAGTTGAATACCAGGTAGTAAAAACTATAGAACTACCTAAGGAATTCCAACCATTATTTTCTGCACCTACTACATCTTTCTCAGCTAATATAGCTAGAAAGTATCTTTACGATAGAGGTATTACAGATAATGATATTATGAAATACAACATAGGTTATTGTATCGCTGGCGAATTCAACGATAGAATAATTATTCCATCATATGATCAAAACAATCAATTAAACTTTTACGTAGCTAGGGCTTTCAATAGAAGTTATGCTAAGTATAAAAACCCTGAAGTATCAAAAGACATTATAGTCTTTGAAAATTTAATTAACTGGAATCAACCTATAATAATCTGTGAAGGAGTATTCGATGCTATGGCTATTCGAAGAAACGCTATACCGATTTTAGGAAAAAATATATCAAAAGCTTTACTCAAGAAAATAGTTTCAAGTAAAGTAAAAGAAATTTACATAGCTTTAGATAAAGACGCTTTGAAAAAAGCTGTTAAGTTTTGTGAACAGTTTATTAGTATGGGTAAAAAGGTATACTTAGTAGATATGGAAGAGAAAGATCCAAGTGAAATGGGTTTTCAATCATTCACCAACCACATACAAGATGCAGAAGAACTAGATCTTAGTTCTCTCTTGCAGTATAAATTAAACTTATTATGATAAAACAAGGAGATAATCTTTTAGTAGAAAGTACTAAAAATAATCTATCCTACAATCCTGATTTAAAACAAATCAATTTTTTAGATAGAAGAGTCTATAAACGTTCAGAAGGAGTATATTACCCTTCGGTGACAACAATACTTCAGTATTTACCTAAGAATAAGTTCTTTGAAAATTGGCTCAAAGACGTAGGACATAATGCAGAAATCATTATGCAAAAAGCAGGTAAAGAAGGTACTCAAGTTCATAAAGCTATAGAGATATTAGTAGAAGGAGGAGAAGTTAGCTGGATGGATGATTACGGTAATGCAAAATACTCTCAGATTGTATGGGAGATGATTTTAAAATTTCATGAGTTTTGGTCTACCTATAAACCTAAATTAATATCAACAGAGCAATTTGTATACTCAGATGAATATAAGTATGCAGGTACTGCTGATTTAGTTATTGAGATGGGAGGAGAGACTTGGCTTCTGGATATTAAAACATCTAACGCTTTACATAAGAGTTATGATTTACAATTAGCAGCTTATGCAAAAGGATTTAAAGAATGTAAAAATGTAGATATTCAACGTACAGGAGTACTTTGGTTAAAAGCAAATACAAGAAGTGCTTCTAAAAAAGAAGGAGTATACCAAGGTAATGGTTGGCAGATCAAAGTAGTTGACGAAATAGATTATAATTTCGATTTGTTTAAAACAGTATATAAACTTTACGAATTAGAGAACCCAACTACCGAACCTATCTACTCAGCATACCCGACTAGTATAAAACTTTGATATTTATAAGTAAAGAATTAAACATAGATGAAACTTTCACAACTTATATTAGAAGCTAAAGCTAGACCAAAAGCCGTTATTATGGCCGGAGGCGCTGGTGCCGGTAAGAGTTACCTTCTAAATCAATTAGATCTAGGAGGATTAACTATTTACAATCCTGATAAGTATGTAGAAGATAAAGAACATCCTTACTACGGTAATTTATCAGCTGCATCTACTCAAGTTACACAAGATGTAGAAGATGCTTCTAACAGTAAAGAGAGTTTCATTTGGGATACTACAGCTTCTAATTCTAAAAAAGTACAAGAACTTTTAGGAAAAGGATATGATGTGTTTATGGTAATGGTGTATACTCACCCGTTAATTTCCTTTATTTCGAACTTCGAAAGAGAAAGACAGATACCGAAAACCGCAGTATTCTCTACTTGGAGAGATGTTTATCAGCAAATAGGGTACTACAAAGGATTATTAAAAGATAACTTTGCATTATTTGCCAATGATAGAGGAGGTAAATACGATAAAGAAATTAAAGAATTTAACGTAGCTGCTAGAAATGGTTCAAACGGAATCTCAGACTACCTTGCTAAGTATATGGAAGATCATGGAGGAGCTGAAGGTTTTATTTCTACTTTTAGAAAACCTTACGATATTGAAGATAAAATTGCTGCTGATGCTTATAGAAAAGAAACAGCTAACATAGATTATAATAGAGAAGATGAATCTATGGATAAGCAGTTAAAAAAATATTGGATGGGCTTCTATGAAAAAAACGGAACAGGTCCTGGTGATGATAAGATGAAAAAGAAAGTTGCTAGCATAACAAGTGTTAGACAAAAAGCTGAAGAAAAGAATAAAGAAGTATTAGATAATATTGCCGATATGATTCATAATGCTAAGTTTACAGAACAGTTGAAAGGTTCGACAGTAGCAGAAATTGATCAGAAAGTACAAAACTTTTTAGCATAATGGCAGTAGTACTATACCCAGGAGCATTTAAACCACCACATAGAGGACATTTTGAATTAGTAAAAGCTTTACTTAAAGGTTCTGCACAAGCTAGAGTTTATAGTTTAGACAATCAGCAAGATGCTTCTGATAAGTTACTTCAAGGAAAAGGTGAAAAGATAGACCCTATCACAGGAGCAATTATATATATTGGAAGTAGTGTACGAAACGGTATAGATAAAGATGATTCAAAAGCTATTTGGGATATATACAAAAAATACCTTCCTGGTAACGTAGATATAATAGTAGCAGATGCTAACCCGATGTTAGTGGCTAGAAGTCATGCTAAAAATAGACCTACCGAAAAGTTCTATGCAGTAACAGGTTTTAGATCTTCTGAAGACTTTCAGGATTTAAAACGTATTAGTGCATTTAAAGATTTAGATAACGTACAAGGGTTAGTGGTAAGTGGCGGAGAAAATTCAAATGTTAGAGCTACTAGTTTTAGAGACGCAATTTTAAACGGAAGTCTTGATGATGTATTAGATTTTTTTCCTAAAGAATTATCAAGAGAAGAAATATTAAAAATAGTAGAGATGTTAAAACAAGGTATAATAGCCGAAATGATGGCTGAAAAAATAGAAGATGTATATTCAAGCTGGTTTGATAAAGAAACTATCACAGAAAGTTCTTCTGGGATACCTTTACAAAACACAGGTATAGTTTCTTCTGAAGATCGTGCTGCTTTAGCAGATCAATTAGAAGCAATCAAATCTGTTATAGATGATAGATTCGAAGCTGAAATGAACGGTGATCGTATAGTTGTTAAAACGAAAGGAGAATCTCCGTACAATACTTCAGATATGCCTAATAACTACGACTATGGTAATCATTTTGCTGACCTTTTAGAGTATATGATTAGAGAAGGTTTAACAGTTCAGCCATTACCAGAAGTAAAGATACGTAGAGATGTAGCTGAAGCAGAAAACTTCTTCGGTAAAACAGCATACTATAACCCAGGAGATAAGGAGATTGTTTTATACGCTGCCGGAAGACATCCTAAAGATGTTACAAGGTCTTTTGCTCATGAAATGATTCATCATATGCAAAATCTAGAAGGTAGATTAGGTAATAGAGGAACAACAGATACTACTGCAGATGAAGAGTTAGCAGCATTAGAAGAAGAAGCATACTTGAAGGGTAATATGATTTTCCGCAAGTGGGAAGATTCTAAAAAAAATAAAAAATAAAGGTTATATGAAAAGTTTATTTGAGTTACTAGAAGTAGAAAAAGAAAAGCCACAATATCAAATCTACTGTGATATGGACGGAGTATTGACAGACTTTGAAGAAAGGTTTGAACATTATTCTGGCATGAAACCAGATCAGTATGAGGCAAAACACGGTGCAGCCGGCTTCTGGGAATTAATAGATAATAAAGTAGGTGTTAAGTTTTGGGTAGGTATGGGTTGGATGAGTGGAGGTAAAGAACTTTGGAATTTTATTTCAAAGTACGACGCTAAGATATTAAGTTCTCCTTCCCGACATGATAATTCGAGATTAGGTAAAAACTTATGGGTAAAGAATAACTTATCACCAAAACCTAAAGTTATATTTGCATATTCAGCAGATAAACAGAGATATGCAAATGCTAACTCAATTTTAATTGACGATAAAAAATCAAATATAGAAGAATGGGAAGCAGCTGGTGGTATAGCTATCAGATGTCTTCATGGAAATATAGCACCGGTTATAGCAAAACTAAAAGAACTTGGTTATGAGTGAGACCTTACTAAAAAAGGAATTTAAACAAAGCGATGTACAAAGGGTTAGAAATTTAGTAAATAAAGATTATACTGCTAAGACTAAGTCAAGTGTAGGTTATCAAAAAGAAACTAAACGGTACAAAGAAGGAGATGTTTGGGAAGAAGCAGGTAAGCAATGGACTATTAAAAACGGAATAAGACAGAATGTAACTAAGTTAGATTCTGCCAAGAAAGCTGTTAGAGTACCGTTAAGATGTCCTAAATGTAGTGGTTCTATGGAACATCATCTACATAAAAAAATGTATAGTATTCATAAAATGTGCTTTGACTGTACAATACAGTATGAAGATACATTAAAGAAGACTGGGTTATACGAAGCATATCAAAAGAGAATGATGCAAGGTAATATGCAAGCTTTTGCTATAGATATAGAAGCTTGGGTTTTAGATTCTTTAAACGATAAAGATAGTTTTGTTACTGAGCAGGGGGATATAGAAGATTGGAAGAGTAATACTTCTAAGTTTAAGAAAGAAGTTTTAGATAAGCTACAAGAGTACTTAAAACACTTGAAGAGTAATATAGATAGTTAACTATTTATAGATAACCTTTTTTATTTAATTTTATATAATGACACAAAAAGAGCTACTAGAAGGCGTATTATTAGAACTTAAGCATATAAAAACACATATGCCTAACGGTGAGTTGAAGATAATGCTCGAAGACATGAAAGATGTTAAAGAAGACATTTCAGAGCTAAAATTTATGTTACTCAACCCAGAAGACGGACTTGTTGTTAAGACTAACAAAAACACAGATTTCCGTCTTTCACTCCAATCTAATGAGAAAGAATATACTAAAAACATGCAGGAATTAGAGGAGTTAAAGAAGTGGAAAAATGGAGTAAATAAAGCTTTATGGATTCTATTTGCAGGTCTAGCAGCTTTATTATTTGAAATGCTACAAAACCATAAGTAATATGAAACTTATTGATATAATTTTAGAAGCTAAACAAATTCAGTATACCAAGCCTAACTTTGAAAACGAATGGGAGGAAGCACTTAGATATCCGGAATTCGAGGACATGGGTAAAGAGAAGTGGATAGAGATAGCTAAACAAGGGAAGCCTATCGCATTCTCAAAAATTAGAAAAGTATTAGGTAACGTAGATTTAAGATTTGATAGATTACGAAAAGCAAAAAGAGAAAGATTTCAACAAGCATTTGAAAAAGGAGTTATAGAAATGTCTATCGTTGTTAAATTCGGCGAAAATGACTACGACTTAGTAGCAGGAAATACAAGACTTTCAGGATTAGTAAAAAACGGAATTGACCCTCAATTATGGGTAGTAGATATATCTCACCTAATGGAGATGTTAATGGAAGGGATAGATGATCCTGTTAAACCTGGTATACTAAAGAAAAGATTAGGTACTTTATCTTGTTCTAAAGTAAGAGCAGAAAAAGCTAAGTTAGAAGATAAAGGAACACATTTTGCGAAAGCATTACAGAGATATTTAAACTACCATTGTAAATGAAAAAATCAGAATTAACCCAAGCTATACGAGAAGTGTTAAGATCTTCTAAAATTCAGAAAGAAGCTGAAGATCATGAAGTGTCTATGGCTATAGGTCAGTTAGAAGATATAATTAAGAACGCTGGAGAGTTAATGTATAAGATTGGCCCAGACGAAAAAGATATCCCAGGTTGGATACAAGATCATATATCTCAAGCACAAAACTTTATTAACCAGGCTAACACTAGCTACCATGAACTTGAGAGTCAACCTGACCCTAATCAAATGGCATTAGAAGGTAAGAAAAAGAAAGGTGTAGACGGAAAAGCTTGTTGGGATGGATATAGATATGGCGGTACGAAAGACGGTAAGGACATCTGTATAAAGGTCAAATAAGAAACACACCTATTTATTTGTATATAAAATACTTATTTCATACCTTATGAAAGAAACTATTACACCGATGACTTTTGAAGAACTGAAAGCTCGTTTAGAAAAAGTACAACAAGCAATCTTATCAATTCAGGCTAACCCCAATATAGCGAAGCCAAGTCAGGTGAAAACATTAGAAAAACATTTGGTTCAATTACAAGAATCTCTACAGAAAAAAATCAACCTCATACTAGAAATGGATAAAGGAGTAATTCATACAGACGACGAAAACAAAGCTAAAGAATTAGCACAGAAAGGTGTGCAAGTACAGCTCCATAAAAAAGGAGAACCTTTGGATACTAAAAAAATTAAAGAAGCCGAAGAAGGTCTTCAATTTGATGCAAATCAAACGAAAGAAATTGCTAAAGAAGTAGCGAAAGCTGTAGCAATGGCTTTAAAAGAAGATGGTATGGAGATAGCTAGTGCTAAAATCTTACGATTAGAACCAATGGCTTTTGATACATTCTTCCAATATAAAGACGGAAAAGAAGATGAATTCGCTTTTCATATAGATCAAGATAAAAATATCGTTCTTTCTGATTTTACTTTTACTGAAATTATAGGACAGGTAGGAGTAAAAGGAGCAGGTGTACCTTTTGTAAATAAAGATGTAGTTAAAGCTAACTTATTAAAAGTATGGGCTAAGCTAGACGGAAATATGCAGGAAGGTGAAGGAGAAGAAGATTTGATGCAACAATTAGAAAAAGCATTACAGTCTCATGACTGGTACTATATGATGTCAGATGACCATAGATGGTATAAAAGAGGATCAGAACAAGCTCAACATATAAGAAATTTAATAGTTAAGTTAAAAGATGCCGGAAAAGGTGATGAAGCAGAAGCTTTATATAAGTCTCACTCAGATAAACATAAATTTGAAGGAGTAACTGAAGCCTCAGTAGGAAGCATACAGAAAAAACATGGAGAGATTGTCGCTAAGATGAAAGCTCTTGCAGCTAAATACAAAGGTGGTGATCAATCTGTAGTACCAGAGTTAAAGGCATTAACAGCTGAGAAAAAGAAATTAGAAGCTGAATTAGATGCTGCTGTTGCCGGAACTGGTAAAGATCAGGAATTAGATACTTCTGTAAGTGAAGCTAAGAAAGATTACGATAAAGACGGAAAAATAGAGAAACCTGAAGAAGAGTACAAAGGCGTGAAAGATAAAGCTATTAAAAAAGCTACAGGTAAAACAGAAGCTAAAAAAGCTAAGAAAGACTTTGATAAAGACGGAGATGTAGAATCTCCAGAAGCAGAATATAAAGGAGTAAAAGATAAGGCTATTAAAAAAGCTGTATTAAAAGAAGATTGGGGTTCATCAGACCAAGGTATAATGAATAGATCTATTCACAAAGACTTAGGAGAACCAAAAGAAATGCCAATGCCATTTGATGCTGATTTTGAATCAGCAGTGGAAGAAGCTGTAGATTTTTACTGGAACGAATGGGAAGAGTACGATTCAGATAGAGATGGTTTAATTGATCATGCTAAGAGAGCTTATTATAGAGCATACTTCCCAGAGAAATTCGCAGGCTTCCAAAAGATGTTTAGCGAGGCAGCAGAACAATCTTATGCAGATTTAGAAACTATTGCTAACGATACAGCTAAGATGCCAGCAGAAAGAGATGCAGCTAGAAATAAAATGTATGATTTGAAGAAAAAGAAAGCAGGTGCTAAACTTGCTGAAGCTCAAGACCTACAAGTAGGTGATACTGTAGCTAAGAAATATGCTTCAACAGACGAAGATAATGTAAAAGAGTTTTCTATTAAAGCTATCAAAGACGGAAAAGCAGAAGTAGAAGATTTAAAAACTAAAAAAATAAGTACTATAGCTTTATCAGATTTATACAAAGTAGGTAAGGCAGTTAATGAGGCTCCTGATTACAGTCTACAAGATGAAGTACAAGAACTTATTGAGGATATGGATTTAGAAGAGTATGAAAATTTTGCATACGATAATGATATAGATCCGGATGATGCTAATGAAATGCAAAACTTTATTACATCTCTTTCTGATGCTGAAGCTCAAAAGATACTCATACAGTATGGTGATAAAAAATTCTATATTAAAGTAGCTATCAGAGATGCAAAAAGAGCATTAGAGTTAATCAACGATAACCCAGCTTATAGTAAAGCAGTAGAAATAGATGGTTCAGATACTTATTACCTTACTAACCCAGGACTCGCATACGACCTACAGATGGATTTCGGTACTCAAGATATTGAAGTAATCGACAGTAACGTTGATATGAATGAAGTAAAAGGTGAAACAGAATTAGTACAAGATCCTAAGACTAAAGAATTTACTCGTAGAATGAAGATGACACCTAAAGATATGGAAACTATCGGCAAGGTTCAAGCTATGATGGCTAAGGAAAAGTCAATGAAAAAAGAAGGAGAAGGAGATGAGACAGCGGTAGATATTACCGGTAAAGCTTATAGTATTGGAGATATTATAGAATTTAGAGGACATAAGTTTCAATGTCAAATCGGGCAAAGAGGTATAGTAGTTCTTCAAAAAGTAGATGACGAATTAAATCCATTACCGCAATTCTTCGAAGGCGGAACACCTCAATTTACTGCAATCTTAAAAAATGCTAAAATAGTAAGTGATAATAGAGGAGGAATTGCTGAAGGAGGAGTTAATCCTGAAGGCGATGCAATGGTATTAAACTTTATAAAGAAGTTAGCTAAGATATGGGATATACCAATGCAACACGCAGTTAACTTTATACATGCTTCTATAAAGCGCCAAGGATATTAAAATACAATAATAATGAAGATAAAAGAATTGAGAAAAGCTGTTCAAGAAATATCTAAGGAGATGAACGCCGTTAAGGCAGAAGCGCCTGAAGTAGAAGTACCTTCTACAGAAGTAGAACCTCAAGTTCAAACAGGAGATCAACCAGAAGTGACTGAAGATAATAAAGCAGCTGCATTCATTTCAATGATCCTAGAATCAGCTACACAAGCTCATATATACCATCTACAGTCAGATTCTTACGCTCAGCATATGGCATTATGTGCATACTATACAGGTATGCCTGCTACTATTGATGCGTTAGTAGAGTTAATACAAGGGCGTTACGGTATAGTAAAAGGATATAAAGCACCAGCTCCATACTTAGAAGATAATAATGTAGTAGAGTATTTCAAAGCGTTATTAGATATGGCAGAGAGTGAAAGAGCAAATTTACCACAAGATTCAAATATTCAAAATAGTGTAGATACTGTTATTGATTTAATTCAAAGCACTCTATACAAATTAACATTCTTGAAATAATGAATAAATCAGAATTCAAAGAACTTATAGAAGAAGCTTATTTCGAGGTATTAGCTGAAAAGAAAGCTACATACTGCGGAAGATGTGGACATACTCATGTTAAAGGAACTCCTTGTCCTAGACCTTTTAAAGAAGAAGTTGATAATGAGGTAAATGAAGAAGGTAATACATTAAAGCCAAAAGATGTTCCTAAAGATTTTTTAAAATCAATAGAAGATAAGTACGGACCTATAAAAGATGAAGATTTTTTTAATAAAGACTTATCAACATATTTTAAAACAGATAAAGTAAATGCTGAAACTGGATCTGTAGGACATAAAGTTATACAGTTACCTAGCTTTGAAAATCTATTCTTTAACCTATCATCAGCTGTTGACGCAACAAAAGAGTTAATGCATATTGATGATATCCGTAAAGATGAAAAAGCAAGACAGGTATTTGAAGTTGTAAGTAAAACTTTTAATGCACTTCGTCATTTCTTGAGAACTGAATATCCAGGTCAATATGCTATGATGAAACAACGTCGTTCTTTAAATGAAGATAAATCATTAGCTGAATTAATTAGAGAAGAAGAACCAAAAGAAGAACCAGCAAAAAAGCCTGAAGAAAAAACAGACGAAAAACCTCTAGAAAAAGCAGGTGAAGAGACTGTATTAGAAACAGCTACAGATAAGATGTTAGGTAAGTTTCCTAGTCTTAAACAAGCTGTAGAATCTCTACTTACTAATCAATATGGAGAGTTTGTAGAAGAAATTTTATGGGTAGCACCTCGTCCTTCTACATTTAGAGTTGAGTTAAAAAATAAACAAAACTTTATTTTAAAATGGACTGGAAAAGGCTTTGAAGCACAGATTCAAGGTAAACGTTACTATATTAACAAATTAGCAGATTTTGAGCAAGCTTTAGATAAATTAAACGAACTTCTTAAATACGGACCTAACACAGGCGGTGAACCAGGCGAAGGTGGTGAAGATGATGGATCATCAGCATCTACTGGAGGCGGTGGCGGAACCGGAGGAGATTTTCCAGGAGCTGATGGAGCAGGTGATGCAGAAGAAACACCAGCACCAGAAGGAGGAGAAGAAGGTGGAGCAGATTTAGGAGGAGAAGACGTAGAATTTCAAGAACCAGCAGAAGAGCCAAAATAATGAACTTAGTAGAAAGAATAATACTAGAATGGTCTTATAGATGTGAGAAAGGGTATCCTGATGTTACTAACGAAAAGGATATGAATCTCTTTGAATCCTTATTTGGATTTAGATTAGACGAAGGAGTTCTTAAATGGAATGACTTTAGTGACGCAAGTAGAAAGTATTCTAGATTACAGGTTATTGATAATAAGATAGAGAATAAATCCCCTTTTGAATTCAAAGATGGAAGTCAAAGTACTTTAACGTATGCTGATGATTCTTATGCACCACTCTTTCACTCGATGGAGGTAGATGCAATAAAGAAGATAGGAGGTACTAGAATAAATCAGTTTCCTTTCTTCAAAGATAGTGAAGGAAATGATGTTAGTTTTAGTGCTCTACAAAAAACTAAAGAATTTGGAGGCTCTGGGGGAAGTAAGATTGAAACTACAGAAAGACAAGAACATGGTATTATAGATGCTATAAATGCAGTACCAGGTGTAAAGACATTAAAAGGAACTAATAATGTTGAAATAGCTGGAGTTCAAGCAGCTGAGAAGGTAGACGGATTAAATTCATTCAATACAGAACCTTACGCAGATGTTATATTAAAAGTAAAAGGAGCAGATGTAAAAGTATCTGCAAAGGGTAATCAAGCACCTACATTAGCCGGTGGTGGTATTAAAGGTATGACAGCAATGTCATCAACTAACGATAAAATACGAGAATGGTTAACAGACTTTTATGAAGATGCATATCAGTTCTATCAAGATAGAGTTGAAGCAAACAACTTAGAAGGAGTAAACTTAGCAGGAAATAAACTTATACCGGATGTATCTAGGAAAATACCTGCAGAACTAATAAAACCTATCATTCAAGGTACTATACCAATGGGCGGACCTATTGACTATTACTACCAAGGTGATATGGAAGTTAAGTTCGAAGTAGAAGGAAACACAGTTCATTTTAAGAATGGAAAGTTTGTTCCTATTGATACATTTATAGAGGAGCACGGCGGTACTTTATATGCTCACATTAGAAAAAGAGATGGAGATTTTTACTTCACAAACTCACAACAAGATATTAACGGAGTAATACTACGTCGTATTTTTACTAAAAAAGAAGGAAGTAACTCAACTCAGTCTAGATTCGGAACTTTAGATAAGATTCGAGGAATAGAAATATAATTAATTAGTTATGTCGCAAGATATTAAAAGCATAATAGCACAAGAGTACATCAAGTGTGCTAAAGATCCAGCGTACTTCATGAGGAAGTATTGCTATATACAACACCCAACAAGGGGTAGAATTCTCTTTAATTTATATCCATTTCAAGAGAAAGTACTACATTTATTTAGAGATAATCAATTTCTTATTACCTTAAAGTCTAGACAGCTTGGTATATCTACCTTAGCAGCTGGTTACTCTTTATGGTTAATGGTCTTTCATAAAGACAAGAACGTATTAGCTCTTGCAACTACACAAGCAACTGCAAGAAACCTAGTAACAAAGGTACAATTCATGTACGACCAGTTACCTAAATGGTTACGTTTACAGGCAGTAGAGAAGAATAAATTATCGTTAAGATTAAAGAACGGTTCAAAAATTCAAGCAAAATCAAGTAACTCTGATGCTGCTCGTTCTGAAGCGGTATCCTTACTTTTGATAGATGAGGCCGCATTTATTGATAACATTGAAGAAACCTTTACCGCAGCACAACAAACGTTGGCAACCGGGGGTCAATGTATGGCTTTGTCAACTCCAAACGGTATTGGTAATTGGTTCCATTCTACATATGCTAAAGCAGAAACAGGTGAAAATTCCTTTGTTCCTATCAAACTACCCTGGACTGTCCACCCTGAAAGAAATCAGACTTGGAGAGATATGCAAGATAGAGACTTGGGACCAAGAATGGCTGCACAGGAATGTGATTGTGACTTCTTATCATCAGGTGAAACAGTATTTGAACCAGAAGATTTAATATTCTATGAAGAAACTTATCAGAAAGATCCAACAGAGAAAAGAGGAGTTGACGGCAATTTATGGGTATGGGAAAGTCCTGATTACTCAAAATCCTATATGGTTACAGCCGACGTATCTAGAGGTGACTCTACTGACTATTCTACGTTTCACGTAATGGATATAGAGAGTTGTGTTCAGGTAGCAGAATATAAAGGAAAGTTATCTCCAAAGGAATTTGGAAACGTCCTTGTAGGAATTGCATCTGAGTATAATGACGCTTTACTAGTGGTAGAAAACGCAAATATCGGGTGGTCTACTATAGAACAGATACTTGAAAGAGAATATAAAAATATGTATTACAGTTCTACTTCCAACATGGATACAGTAGAATCTTATATGTCTAAGTACGAAAGGGAAAAACTTGTTCCTGGCTTCACAATGTCGATGAGAACACGTCCTTTAGTAATAGCGAAGATGACTGAGTATATTAGGGAAAAAGGAGTAACTATCCAATCTAAAAGACTTATTCAGGAAATGAGAGTATTTGTTTGGAAGAATGGAAAAGCTCAAGCTCAGACGAATTATAATGACGATTTAGTTATGGCCTTCGCTACCTCACTGTATGTAAGAGATACAGCATTAAGGTTGAGACAACAAGGGATGGATTTAGCTAGAGCACAGCTTTCCTCTTTTGGAAATCTCAATGCAAAAAACCAAGCTGTTATATCAACAGTTGGATCCCACCGAAATAATCCGTATCTTATAGACATGGGTGGCCAGCAGAAAGAAGATATTAGCTGGTTATTTTAAACGAATCTATTTATAACTAAAGACATTTTAATTAAATGGCAGATAAAGGCTTATTTAGTAGATTACAACGACTATTCGCTACAGACGTTATTATACGTAATGTAGGTGGTGATGAGTTAAAAGTAATCGATCCTAATCAAATACAGACAACCGGTAAATACCAGACCAATTCTCTTATAGACAGGTTTAGTAGATTATATATCTATAACAATAGAAATATATTCAATCCAAACTTAAACTTTCAGACTCTAAGAATACAGCTATACTCTGACTACGAAGCAATGGATACAGATCCTATTTTAGCTTCTGCATTAGATATTATAGCCGATGAAGCTACTGTAAAAAACGACTTTGGTGAAGTTTTAGCAATTAGATCTTCTGACGAAAATATACAAAGAGTTCTTTATAATTTATTTTACGATGTACTTAATATCGAATTTAATTTATGGTCTTGGACTCGTAACATGGTTAAGTACGGTGACTTCTTTTTGAAGTTAGAGATAGCAGAAGGCTTAGGAGTATATAATATACTACCTTACACAGTTTATCATGTTTCTCGTCACGAAGGAGAAGATCATGAAAATCCAACAAAAGTTACTTTTCAAATTGACTTAGACGGTCTAGCTACTTCTCAAAGTCCTAACTATACTCCAAATACAAATAAAAAAGTAATTAAATTAGATAATTACGAAGTAGCTCACTTCAGGCTAATCTCAGATACTAACTACCTACCTTATGGACGTTCTTATTTAGAACCAGCTCGTAAGATTTTTAAACAACTAACTTTAATGGAAGATGCGATGTTAATACACCGTATCATGAGAGCTCCAGAAAAGAGAATGTTCTATATTAACGTAGGTCAAATACCTCCAGCAGAAGTTGAACAGTTTATGCAAAAGACTATCAACACTATGAAAAAGACTCCTTACATGGGTCAAGATGGTCAATATAACTTACGATTCAACCTTCAGAATATGATGGAAGATTTCTACTTGCCTGTAAGGGGAGGTGATACTTCTACTCGTATTGAGACTACAAAAGGATTAGAGTACGACGGTACAAATGACGTTGTTTACTTAAGAGATAAATTATTTGCTGCATTAAAGATACCTAAAGCTTATTTCGGATACGAAGGAGAATTACAAGGTAAAGCAACCTTAGCAGCAGAAGATATTCGTTTTGCTAGAACAGTAGAAAGAGTGCAAAAGATTATGGAATCTGAATTAACTAAGATTGCATTAGTCCATTTATATGCTCAAGGCTTTACTGGTGAATCTCTAGTTAACTTTGAAATTAAGTTAACAAACCCATCCATTGTTTACGAACAAGAGAGAGTTGCTCTAATGAAAGAGAAGATTGATTTAGCAGCTCAGATGATAGATACTAAAC
>JACCDG010130715.1_pt1 | contig 39947 bp, 62 predicted proteins | sample 7442471 | NCBI WGS metagenome assembly JACCDG01 (sample SAMN15323444, study PRJNA562643) | freshwater metagenome | isolation source: river surface water | place: USA:Blue River Watershed | collected 2017-08-17 | reverse complement strand
GGTCATGGCGTTTCCTCCGCGTCCTGCAGCGCGCCAGCCTTCCCCACCGGCAGCGTGGTGCTGGTGCCGGGCACGCGCAGGCAGTGCGCAACCATGTGGCGCTGCGGCTCGGTGATGCGGCCACCGTTGGCGCGAACGCGACGTTCGATGTTGTCGATGCACTCCTGGGCCGGCAACGTTGGCCGACGGCGCAGGCGGTGCGCCAGTTCGCGGATCTGCTGCGGCGGCTTGTCGGTCGATGGCGACGGCAACGCAGTGACAGGCGGTGGCGGCGATCGACGAGCGATGGCGCGGAACTGCATCGCGCTCGGCGGCGAATCCGGCAGGTTCTCGATCGCGTAGCGCAGTGGGTCGGTGTTCGTCTCGAAGCCGGCCAACACTTCGGCCCAATCCGCCTTGACCAGCGCCGGGTCCAGGTCGGCGTATTGCCGCATGAAAGCCTGCCCGTAGCGCACGGTCAGCTTGGCGAAAAGGCGGTCAACCCAGACGGGGGGCAGCATGCAAGGCCTCCAGGTGTTCGGTGTCGTCGGTGCGCTTCGCTGCGGCAGGGCCGGCGAAGGCTTCGGTTCGGGCTCGCTGCTCGCGGCGCCAAGCCGGCTCGGCTGCCGTTGCAGCCGTTGCAGGTTGCGTTGCCGGTCGTTCGTTCGGCTTGAGCCAATCCGCCTGCAGCCCTTGCGTGCCTCGCAGGCACCAGACCCGCAGGAACGCTTCCAGGGTCATCCCCGCCTTGCCGGCCTCTTGACGCGCTTCGCCCAGCACCGTGGCCGTCACGTCGGCGCGCTTGCCCTTACGCAGCGCCAGCCAGTCGTCCCAGACCTGCTGGGCAACATCCTCGGGGCGATCCGGGGGGGCGGCGCGCTTGCGCGCTGCAGGTTTTTCTCCGGGATCAGCAGTCAGGATTCGGGAGTCAGGATTCAGGGGGTTGCGACCCCCTCTTGATGCGGCATCGACTCCTGGAGTTATCTTGGAATCCGGCTTGTCTATGTGCTGCCTAGATTCCTGGAGTGGTGGCGGCTTGATGACGCTCTTTTTCTCGGAGTAATGCGGTGTCTGGTGCTTCATGAAGGCCAGCACCTGGATCAACTTCTCCCCCTCGACCTCGTATCGAAGGATGAAGCCGTGCCGCTCCAACTCCTGGAGCAGCGGCTCGACCTCAACGCTGTCGAACCGGAAAAGCTCCCCCTTGATGCGCTTCGGTCGATCCTCGAGGCGGCCATCCCGGTCGGCCAGGGTCCACAGGCCGGCGAAGCACAGCCGCGCCCAAGGCGAGCATTCGGCCAGCGACTCGTTGGAGAAGAAGCCGGGCTTCAGATTGCGTGCACGAGGCATTAACGCGCCCCTTCCCATGCGTCGACGCGCGAAAACACGACCTCTGCCGGCACCAGGGGCTGCGGAAGCTCTGCGCTCCCCGTCATACGATCCTCCCCGAATCCCCCAACGCCACGCGGCGCTCTCTGTTCTCGCGCGAGATGGCGGAGCGATCCGGCCCCACCACCTCCGGCATGCGGCTCTCGAATCGCGGCGGCCAGTTCCAGCGGCGCATCAGTTCGGTGTAGAAGCCCGGCGGGCGTGCGGGCACCGGCGGTTCTGACGGCAGGCGCTTCTTCTGGCGCCGCAGGGTGTCGATGTCCGGCTGGCGGTTGAGGTGGGCGGGTTTCATGCGGCGAGCCTTTCGGCGCGGCAGCGCAGCGCGATGTCGATCAGCACGTCGCGGAACTCAGGTGGCGTGGCGTTGCGGATGCGCGTCTTGTCCTTGCCGCCGACCATGGCAACGACGCCGATGCGCCTGGCCTTTTCGTAGCCGTAGCGCTCGACCATCCATTGCGGCAGACGCTGCTCGCCGCGGGTCCAGTTCAGCTCGGGAGGCCTGCCTGGCGTGTTTGCCAGCAGCCATGTCTGTTTCCGGCTCATATGGCCGTAGTGCCCCTGCTCGACGCAGCAGGTCCAGTAGCCCCACATCGGGTGCCCCATGTCGCTGCGCTGCCAGCCCTTCCCTGGCGTTGGCTTCAGCAGCCCGAAGGCGTCCCATGCCTTGCTGTATGCCGGGTGCTCCAGCACGCCACCCCAATCCAGCACCGCGCGCAGCGCGGCCTCAAAACATCCGCCGTCGTCTCCCAGCTTGTACTGGTGTGGCTTGCGCGTGCTGCCGTGCCAGAAGCGCCCCCAGCGCTGGCAGGGCGGATGCGCGACAACAGGATGCGGGCCGGCGTACTTCCGCGCGTCCCTCGCTTCGTCCCATGGGTCCACGTCGGGCAAGCCGAAGTAGGCGCCGCCGGTCTCCACGAACAGGGCGGCGACCTTCAAGCCATCCTCCCCGCGCAGAACGCGACCAGTTGCCTCGCCAGCGCACCATCGAACAGGATGACGGTGCCGCACTCAGCGACGACGGCGACCTGGCCGGTCATGGACACGGTGACGGTCTTTCCCGCGAGCGGTGGCTGTTCGCCAGCGGGGCCCGCGGCGGCGGGTTGCCCAGCGCCCGTAGGGCCGCCGCCCGGGCTCGCAATGTCCGGGGCACCGCGGTCGGTAGCGTCGGGCCTCGCGGCCTCTGCCTTCAGAACCTGTTGCGGGCCCGGCTCTGGGGGTAATGTGGATGCGGGGGGCGGGTTCGAACCGCCGACCTCCGGGTTATGAGCCCGGCGCGCTGCCAACTGCGCTACCCCACGTTGATCTTGGTCCGGCACGTACACCGTCTGCCGCTTCGGCGGCGGCTGGCCACCCGCCCTGTCGGTCAGGCTCCACCAGTACGGGCTGCGGATGTGGTTGTCCCGTTGCCGGCGGAACAGCTTGCCGGCGTTGACGGCGGCCTCCAGGCACGGCGTCAGGTTGTTCGCCGGCACGCCGATGGCCTCGGCCAGCGCCGATGTCATGACTTCCGCGCCGGCGGGCAGCGTCTCCATGTGGGCGATGACGCGGTAGGCCGTCGTGCCTGGCGCGGGCGAGTAGTCGGCCCTCATGCCGCAGCCTCCGGCCGCCGCACCGCCTGCGCGACCTGCTCCGGCCCGACGAACAGGATCACGCCGTCGCGCGATGCCGCGCTGATCAGCCGCTGCAGCTGGTCGCGGTAGTGCGCCAGCGGGTCGCCGCCGGGCGTGCGGCCGGCGTGGAGGACTTCGAAGTCGGTGGTCATGCCTGGGACGAGAAGTGAAGTGCGGTCTCTCCCGCCGTCACGCCGTTCTGCTGCCTCTTGGCTCCAGGCGTTCTCATGCCGCAATTACGTGGGTACAGCTTCGGCCGGCGGACTTCATGGGGTCGGTTGCGCCGGACGCGTTTCCTTGCCACCGCATCAGCGGCAGAACCCCAAACGCGAAATTCAGAAGTGCCCAGCCCGCATCGCTGCAGGCCGGGCAAAAGGCCACCGACGACAGGGAGGAAGCGCCGCGGGATAGGCCCGCACCGGTGGTGGCCGGAGACAAAGGGTGGGCGCCCGGTCCCGCGGCGTGCTGGACCTTCCCAGAACTCAGCCACCACGGAAGGGGCGCCCATGGATTGGTGCATCGCTCAGGCCTTCGCCTCGGCGGGCGCCTCGGGGGCGCCTTCGGCCATGTATTGCGCCCTGAACGCCTTCCATGCAGCCTGTTCTCGTCGATAGGCGATCTGCCTGCGTTCCGAATCGACGTGCTCGGCGCGCCGCTTGTCTATCAGCTCACGGCAGGCCGCGATCGCATCGGCCTTCACGATGGAATAGAAGGTCTCCGTGTTCCGCACCTGCCGCCCCAGCTTCTTGAGCGCGAGCTTGGCGGAATACTCGGCGAGCCCAGTTCCAGGACCAAATACGTGCACCCAAGCGAAGTTCGCCAGCATGTGCTGCCGATGGTTCATCGCGCGAGACCGAATGCGCTTGCTCTGACCGATCTTGATGGAGCCGTCGTGTCCACCAATCAGATACAGGCGCGACCGCTCCTCGAATTTCGGGAACATGCTGTGCACGCGCTTCGGCATCAGGCGGCCTCCTGCGACTGCTCGCGCAGCACGCCCCAAGGGATGTCTGGGCGCAGTTCTTCGCAGGTCACGATCAGCGTTGGGTCGCCCAACTCCGCGGCCTTCGCCCTCGTTGCTCGCTCCATCGCCGGGCAATGCTCTGCGGGGACGCGCCGGTCCGTGTTGAACCACGGCCACACGTTGCGTCGGTCCGGAAAGTCAAGCATCGACGCAAGAGCGGCCTGGCCGCCGAGTACATCTGCGACCTTCCGAAGCGCGACCTTGGGATCTTGAGCCATGCCGGTAAGTCTAATGTCGTTGGACAACTTATGTCAATCGTCATTCGACATGCCGGGATCAAGCCCGCCGCGTGCGGGCTTTTTTGCGTCTGCCGACACCCCTCGGATGAGGGGTGTGTCTAATATCGCTTGACATTCGCTGTCTATCCGCCTTAGACTTCTCCCAAGCCCCACGACAACGGCACCGCCGGGGGCAGGGAGACGCAGATGGCAGCGCAAGCGAGTGCGAAGCATGGGCCAGCGCACAGGGCGCGGGCAGCAGAAGGGGATGACGAGATGCAGACCTACCAATCGCGCTTCGTGGCCTACGCCAAGGCGCAGGGCGTGACGCCGGAAGCGATGGCCGCCACGCGCTTCGGCGCCGGCTTCATCTGCTGGATCAACGCGAAGTGGTCGGTCTTCTGCGCCGAGTTCAAGCGCAGCCGCGACTACCACACCGAGCAGGATCACGCTGATTTCGATGCGTGGCTGGAGGCCGCATGACCGCCCCCAACATCCTCGCCGCCATCGCCCGCGCCGCAGCCTGAACCCACCCCACCAACACACGGAGAGAAGCTATGCCGACGATCACGATCAAGCACCGAGACACCGAAGCCGTGCTGTTCACGCACGAAGTGACGGACGAACAGCAATCGAGCGGTCTTGCGATGCGCGCGACGCTGGAGGCGGCTTGCAAGGATCGCGCGGACCTCCGTGGCGCGTACCTCCGTGGCGCGTACCTCCGTGGCGCGTACTTCCGTGGCGCGGACCTCGGTGGCGCGGACCTCGGTGGCGCGTACCTCGGTGGCGCGTACCTCCGTGGCGCGTACCTCCGTGGCGCGTACCTCCGTGGCGCGGACCTCAGTGGCAAGAAGCTGATCAGCGAACGCCCCGTGCTGCAAGTCGGCCCCATCGGCTCACGCCAGGACCACCTGCTGTCGTTCATCACCGATGGCGGCGTGATCTTGCGCGCCGGGTGCTTCGAGGGATCGCGCGACGAGTTCGCTGCCGCTGTCGAAAAGACGCACGGCGCATCTGCGCATGGCGACGAGTACCGCGCAGCGCTGGTGCTGATCGACGCGCACGCGAAGGCATGGACGCCGGCTGTCGAACCTGTCGCGGAGGCCGCATGACCGCCCCCAACATCCTCGCCGCCATAGCCGCGCAGCCGGGCCTGGACCCGGCGTTCAAGCGCGCCATCGAGCCGGTCCAGCACGACGACGAGCCGCCCTACGACGACGACCCCATGCCGCTGCGTGATGACCGCTACGCCGACCGGGCTGCGGCCAACTGGTGGGCCGGGAGGACGCGATGAACTTCGAACCCCACGAATTCCTGAGACGCGCCGTGGATCTGCGCCCCTTCATCGGCTACATCACAGGCCCGGATGGCGTCCCGCGGCGGGTCGAGGTTCTGGCCTGCGATCTGGCGCATGCGCGCGATCTGGTGCGGGCGCAGGGCAAGGCGATGTTCGGCGAGTTCACCTACGGCGTGAGGCCGGCATGAGCGACCTGCGCTTCCCACGCAGCACGCGCGAGGCCTTCCCGTGCGAGCGCTATTGCGCCATCGAGCACTACCGCGCCCCGCTGGTGGTCCGCATCTGGCGGCGCTGGCGCGACCCGTTCGCCAATGTGCTGTTCGTGGCGCTGATGTTCGGCCTGTTGGGCTTCGCCATTGCCTGGGGCGGGAGGGGGATGTGAAAGAGCGCCCCATCCTGTTCAGCGCGCCGATGGTGCGCGCGATCCTGGCCGGCACGAAGACGCAGACGCGGCGGGTGGTGAAGCCAGTCGGCGACGACGACAGTTTCGTTTTGCAGGACTACGGCGATGGCTGGTGGCCCTACCGCAGCGACGATGGCGAGTCGCCGATGAAGGGCGACAACGAGATTCCGCACGCCTGCCCCTACGGTCATCCAGGCGACCGGCTGTGGGTGCGGGAGACGTGGCGCGTCGGCGCGAAGTACGACAAGACCCCACCGCGCGATCTCGCTCCGAGAGCGATGACGGTGGAGTACGAGGCTGGAGGATATGCGTGCAACAGCATCTCCGGCGGCTGGGAGTTCCGTCACGAAGGCGCCGAGCGCGAGCGCCCGGATTGGGTCGGCAAGTTGCGCCCCGGCATGTTCATGCCCCGCTGGGCAAGCCGCATCACGCTGGAAGTGACCGGCGTGCGCGTCGAGCGGCTGCAGGGCATCAGCATCGCCGATGCAATGGCCGAGGGCGTGGTCGAGACAAATGCCAACCTGCGCGGCCTTGAGCCATGCATGGAGTGGCGCTACGCCTACGAAGACTTGTGGCGACAGATCAACGGCCCCGACTCCTGGGACGCAAACCCCTGGGTCTGGGTCATCGAGTTTCGGAGGACATGACATGCCCACCATCGGCAGCACGAATCTGCAAGACACCCCGAGCGCCGGCCCGCTGACCGAGGCCGACCTGGACCGCAGCGCGGGCAACCCGGCGCCGCGGATTCCGCGGGATCGGCACCTCGGCCTGGGCGCCGTCATTCCTGTTGCGGCAGTCCTCATCGCGTGCGGCGTGCTGTATTTGGTGATGCGGTAGCCCCTATCAACTTTCACCCACGAAGGAGAACCATGAACGCACCCGAGAACAAGCAGCTGGCCGTGGCCCAGCCGACGACGACCTTCGACCTGAGCCCGCGCACTTTTGAGCAGGCGCTGACGTTCGCCGACTACCTGGCCGACAGCGACTTGGTGCCCAAGGACTTCAAGGGCCGGCCCGGCAACTGCCTCATTGCGATGCAGTGGGGCGCCGAGCTGGGGTTGAAGCCGCTGCAGGCGATGCAGAACCTGGCGATCATCAACGGTCGCCCGTCGCTGTGGGGTGATGCCGTCATCGCGCTGGTGCGGGCCAGCCCGCTATGCGAGTTCGTGCTTGAGTCCGACGACGGCAACACGGCAACCTGCCGCGTGAAGCGCCGCGGCGAGCCCGAGCAGTCGCGCACCTTCAGCATGGCCGATGCCGAGAAGGCCGGGCTCAAGGGCAAGTCGGGGACGTGGACGCAGTACCCGCAACGCATGCGCCAGATGCGCGCCCGCGCCTTCGCGCTGCGCGACGTGTTCCCGGATGTGCTGCGCGGCCTGCCGGTGGCCGAGGAACTGCAGGACATGCCGACCGAGCGCCACATGGGCCCGGTCGACGAGGTGAAGCCTACCGAGAAACCGGCCCTGCCGGCCTACCCGCAGGCCGACTTCGATAAGAACCTGCCGGCCTGGACGAAGCTGGTCGCGGACGGAAAGAAGACCGCCTCGACGCTGCTGGCCACGCTGAGCACCAAGGCTCAGTTCAACGACCTGCAGAAGGCCACGATCTTGAGTCTTAAAGCGCAGGCGGTTGACGCTGTGCCGGACGACGGGCAGACCGTGGCTACGCCCGAGGGCGACAGGGGTCCGGGCGCCGACGCCGACGGCTGGCTGAAGGACTACGAAGGCGCACCGGAGGGCGGAAAGTGACTCGCACGATCCCGGTAGCGCTTTTGCGCGAACTGATCTCGCTTGACGAGACTTCCGGCGCGCTGACATGGAAGCCGCGCGAACCGAGGCACTTCCCGCCGACCCCGAAACAGACCGCGCAGCACAAGGCTACGAACTGGAACAAGCGCATGGCTGGCAAGCCCGCGCTCTCGTACCAAGACAAAAGGTATGGCTACCTGACCGGCGCGCTCTTTGGCCGCCTAGTCGGCGCACATCGCGTGGTGTTTGCCTTGGCGCACGGGCGATGGCCTGCGGGCGAGATCGACCACATCAATGGCGACCCCGCCGACAACCGTCCATCCAACCTGCGTGACGTTACGCACTTGACCAACCAGCGGAACATGAAGCGACCGCGGAACAACACCAGCGGCACCGCCGGTGTCTATTTCGACTCGATCCACTGCAAGTGGGTTGCGCGGATTGGGCCGAGGGGCCGCGGCAGTCATGTCGGAACCTTTGAAAGCAAGGCCGACGCAGTAGCTGCTCGCAAAGCTGCCGAAGCGAAGTTCGGATACCACCCAAACCACGGAAGGAGCGCAGCATGAACATCACCAACCGCACCACGCATCCGGTGCAGCAAGGTACTGGCCCTTGGCTGGCCCTGCGCGAAAGCCACTGCACGGCATCCGAAGCTCCGGCCGCTTTGGGCGTCAGCAAGTACGTGACGAGGTCGGAACTGCTGCGCCGCAAGCACACCGGCGTGGGCGCCGAGCCAGACGGCGCCATGCTGGGCCGGTTCCAAGCAGGGCATGCCGCTGAAGCTGCGGCAAGGCCTCACGCCGAAGTCATTGCCGAGGGCGAACTGTTCCCCGTCACCGTCACCTGCGAGGTCGACGGGCTGCGGTTGCTGGCCAGCCTGGACGGCCTGACGATGGACGACGCCGTCGCGTGGGAAACGAAGCTCTGGAATGAAGAACTGGCCGCAGCCGTACGCGCCGGTGAACTGCCGGCGCACTACACCGTGCAGATGGATCAGGCGCTGCTGGTGACGGGCGCCGAGCGCTTCCTGTTCACCTGCACCGACGGCACGCCGGAGCGCCTGGTGTACTGCTGGTACGAGCGCGACGAAGCGAAGTTCGAGGCGCTGCTCAACGGCTGGCGCGCGTTCAATGCCGACCTGCAGAACTACACCCTGCCACCGGCCGCCGAGGCCGCGCCGGTCGGCAAGGCCCCGGAAACCCTGCCGGCGCTGCGCATCGAAGTGACCGGCCAGGTCACGGCATCGAACCTCGCCGAGTTCAAGGCGACGGCGCTGGCCACCATCCGCAGCGTGAACCGCGAGCTGAAGACCGATCAGGACTTCGCCGACGCCGAGAAGGCCGTGAAGTGGTGCGCCGATGTCGAGTCGCGCCTGAAGGCGGCCAAGGAGCACGCGCTGTCGCAGACCGCCACCATCGATGCACTGTTCAAGGCGCTGGACGACATCGGCGCCGAGGCGCGCACGGTGCGGCTGGACCTGGACAAGCTGGTGGCGCGCCGCAAGACCGAGGTCAAGGAGGAGGCGGTATCCCGCGCCCGCCGCGCGCTGGACGATCACATCGCCCGACTGAACGCCGAGCTCGCGCCGTTCCGGCTGCCGCCGATCGCCGCCGACTTCGCCGGCACGATCAAGGGTCTGAAGTCGATCGGCAGCATGCAGGACAAGCTCGACGGCCTGCTGGCGACGACGAAGATCGCGGCCGAGGCCGAGGCGCGCGCGATCCGCGGCAACGTCACCACGTTCAAGCAGGAGGCCGAGGGCTTCGAGTTCCTGTTCGCCGATCTCGGCCAGGTCATCCACAAGGCGGCCGACGACTTCAAGGCGCTGGTGGAGGGGCGCATCGCGCAGCACAAGGTCGCCGAGGCCGAGCGGGAGCGCAAGCGGCAGGAGGCGGCGGAAGCGCAGCGCCTGGCGGCCGAGGCGCAGGAGGCGCAGAAGATCCGCGAGGCGCAGGAGGCCGCGCAGCGTGCCGCGGAAAGGGCTGCGCTCGCCGCTACCGCGCCGGCGCCTGCCGCGCAGCCGGCCCAACAGTACGCGCCGCAGCCGCAGCGCGAATTGCTGCCGATCCACAACCCCGCTCCGCGCGCCGACGAACCCGCCACGCTGAACCTGGGCACGATCTGCGGCCGCCTGGGATTCACGATGACCGCGGCGTTCCTGGCCGACACCCTGCACGTCCAGCCGGCGCGCGTCGACAAGGCCTCGCGCCTCTACACAGAGCGGCAGTACGCGCTGATCTGCAGGCAGCTGGTCAGCCACGTGTCGGCGATGGCTGAGCTCTACGCGCCCGAGACGGTGTGACATGGGCGACATCGCAGACATGATGCTCGACGGCACGCTGTGCGAGGGCTGCGGCGTGTACCTGCCTGGCGAATCCAATGGCGTGCCGCGGCGATGCCGGAGCTGCAAGGCCGACAGGCCGCTCCCGGACGCCAAGGTGGCCTGCAAGACCTGCGGGCGGCGCGTCAAGTTCGCCGGCCTGCGGGACCACATGCGCGACGCGCACCAACAGCAGAAAGCCGTCGGACGCGCGCGCGGCGATCTTCCATCCTGACCACCCACAACCGACAGGAGCACACCATGCCCACCGACAAGAAGTTCCCCGAGCCGCAGCCCTTCACCGACAAGCCGCGGCCCCAGATCGCGCTGCAGCCGGTCGAGTCCCACCAGATCGGCAAGATCGGTTACGACGAGGCCACGCAGACCCTGGCCGTGCAGTTCAAGCGCGGCGCGATGGCGATCTACCACTACCCCGGCGTGACGCCCGAGCAGTGGGCCGCGTTCAATGCCGCGGAGTCGAAGGGCGCGCACTTCGGCCAGCACTTCAAGGCGCTGCCGTTCGAGAAGTTCCAGAACGATCAGCCGGCGGAGGCTGCGGCCTGATGGACGCGCCGATCTACGTAGTCGTCTGCGCCAACGACAAGCCGCACCCGCGCTGGGGCGTCGACCCAGAGGGCGCGATAGTGCACGAAACCTACGTCAAGCACGCGACGCTGGAGAAGGCGCGCGAGCGCTGCGGCATGTTCGAGCAGCACGGGGCGACCCGCGTCGGCCGCGTGGTGTTCGAGGATGTGGACGGGAGCCCGCTGTGAGCGCACAACTCTCCCCCCTAGAGCGCATCGGCCAGTTGGCCATTGCCGAGCAAGAGGCGCGCCGCGATCGCGCCAAGGCTAGGACAGCACTCACCAAGGCGCGGCGCGCATGGATGGAGAACTGCGGCGAGTTCTTCGATCCCAAGGAGCAATGGGACAGCGACGACGCTGACGCGCAGCAGATGCTCTCTGCGCTCAAGTCGCGCGATGAATCGAACAAGGCGCTGCGACTCGCGCAATCACGCCTGCGCTATGCCATCGCCAAAGCCGGAGCCCCCGCATGACCACCCTACGCACCCAACTGCAGGTAGCGCGCCTGGCGCACATCAAGACCCGCCTGCGCGTGGCGATGGCCGAGCGGAAGCGCGCGGCGGAAGAAGCCGACATCCCGGTGTGCGCCGGCTGCGGCAAGCGCCATGCGGCCGGGCCCGGCCTCGTGAAGCTGATCCACCTGATCGGCGGCGACGACGAGCCGGCCGAGCAGGTGCCTGCCGGACCGCATTTGAACTGACCCACCACCCCAAGGAGCCCGACCCATGTTCCAGATCCCCGAGTTCACCCCGGCGCGCGTCGCCAGCATCACCAACCGCGTCGAGAAGCACGGCGACGACGACAAGCCGGCCGTCAGCATCAAGCTGCAGATCGAAGGCCCGAACACGCTGCTCGACGAGCATGCGGCGGCGGAGGCGAAGTGATGTCTCCCGACATCCTCACGGTCGCCGGCCGCTACTTCGACTTCGTGCGCCCCGAACAGTGCGACATCGGCATCGAAGAAGTCGCGCACGCCCTGTCGAACATCTGTCGCTTTACCGGGCACGTAGTCAAGTTCTACAGCGTGGCGCAGCACAGCGTTCTGGTGTCGCACATCGTTCCTCCGGATGACGCACTGGCGGGCCTGCTGCACGACGCCGCCGAGGCATTCATCGGCGACGTATCTAAGCCCCTGAAATCGCTTCTGCCGGACTACAAGGTGATCGAGGATCGCGTCGAGGCTGCGGTGTTCGCCGCGTTCGGCTTGCCGGCGAAGTTGCCTGCCAGCGTCAAGCGAGCCGACCTGGTGGCGCTTGCCACCGAGCGACGCGACCTCATGCCGTGGCACGCAAGCCGATGGGATTGCACCGAAGGTCTGGAACCCTTACCTGGCGCTATCACGCCGCAGGAGCCGGCGATCGCATGCCGGATCTTCCTGGAGCGCTACAGCGTGCTGACTGGAAAGGCGATCGACTTGTGAGCGCGATCTACCTCGCCCTCGAAAGCATCGCCGACGTGGAGCGCGCGGCGCAGCGGTTGGTGCAGGAGGCCGAACGCCTCGGCGTCGTGCTGACGGTGGAGCAGGTGCCACTGCAGCCGCTGGCGATGGGGCACTACAAGACGGTCGTCGGCGTGCGGCCGGCGCGGAGCAAGCCATGACCACCCCCAAGCCGGCGCTGCCGGAGCCTGACGGCTACTTCTACGAGGTGGATGGCTACTTCGGCATTCATCGGCAGTTCGACACGGCGCCTTACAACGGCATGCGCCCGCATCGGACGGTCGGCTACTTCACTGCCGATACGACGCGCGCAGCCATCGACGCCGCCGTAGCAGAGGCGCGGGCTGTGCCGGACGGTCGTCGGCGTGCGGCCGGCGCGGAGCAAGCCATGACCACCCCCAAGCCGGCGCTGCCGGAGCCTGTGCCACCCAACGCAGAGGCCATGAACCAAGAAGCACAAGCACTGGCGGAGGAGCGCGATGAAGTGCTGCGCCAGCTCGACGACCGCACGAATCAAACATGGGTATGGAAGCGCCAACGCTGGGCCGCGCTCGTGCGTCGTCAGGCGGCTGAAATCGACCGCCTCGCCGCAATGGCGCAGCCGCCTGCCGGCTGGGTGATGGTGCCGGTGGAGCCGACGCCGGAAATGCTGTTTGCTGTGCGCAACGGGCCTATGAGAGAAACATGGGCCGATGGCTACCGCGCCATGTTGTCAGCAGCACCGAAGCCAGAGGACACGAAATGACCACCAAGCTATCGACGGAGTGCCATTGGTCGCAGGACGGCGAGGACAGCGATGTATGGGCAACGCAGTGCGGGCACTACTTCGTAATCAACGAAGGCACGCCAAGCGAAAACGAGATGCGGTTCTGCTGCTACTGCGGCAGGCCGCTGGTCGAGATTCGATTCGAGGATGAGCCATGAGCGACACCCCCAAGCCGGCGCTGCCGGAGCCTGTGCCACCCAACGCAGAGGGAAGCACTACATGCATCGTGAGATGGATGGTGACGACGCGGGACGGCCTCTGGCTGGGCGCCTGGGATAAGGAGGCATTCGCTGCTTACACCCAATTCGCCATCGACGCCGCCGCAGCAGAGGCGCGGGCTGTGCCGGAGGGCATGGTGCTCGCGCCGCACTTTCGAGGGTACGCGCATCTCGGCACCGGGCAGTACCTGCTTAACCATTCGGCAGCGGATGAGCCCGCCGAGCTTGTCATCAGCATTGCGACAGATGAGCAAAAGGCTGGACGCGAAGTAGGTGACGACAGGGGCAATCCTGCTGATGCGCCTATCCAGCCGGAGGTGATGGCCGTGAGGCTGCGCTTCGAGAACGTGGCCGGATTGGACGCGCTTGAGAAGCAACTTCGCTACCTGCGCGCAGAGCACTTCGCCGCCACCCCCTCACCCGCAGAGCAGCCCAAGCCTGCGGTGCTGGATCGGGCCGCCCCTGCATCTGAGGGAAGCGGCGGCGATGCGACCGAAGCCTCGCTGAGCGATACCAAGCCGCTAGACGACCCGAGGCTGCAGCAGTTGTTTGGTGACGCCATAGAGGGCGCGCTGGCGTTTGGGTATCAGGGAGAGAACGCCGCGCCGCCGGGGCACTGGCTTGAGCGTTTCTGGCACCTCGGGCGAGCTGAGGCGGAAAAGACACTTGCCGCAACCCCACCGCCAATGCCGGCGCGGCTGAACGACCAACGCATTGTCGAACTAATGCGACCGCTTGCTGATGACGCGCTGATTCGGCCGCATGTCATTGCAGCGGCCCGCGCCGCCATCGCCGAGCACGAGCGCCTGAACGGCATCAGCGCCACGCCGCGTCAGCCGCTGAGCGAAGCACGGATCGAAGAGGGCCGGCACGAGACATTCAGCACCAACAACCCGTTCTGCCCATGCGACAGCAAGACCATGCTCAAAGCTGTTCGCTGGGCCGAGCGTGCCCACGGCATCACCCCGGCGCAGGGCAAGGGAGGCGAGTGATGACCACGGGCGAGGCGCAGCGGGCGTATCGGGCGGCGCAGGAGCGAGCATGAGCAGAAAGTATGCCCCGCTCAAAGTGCCGCAATGGCTGACGAAGCCAAGCACCGGATGGATGGAGCGCGGCGGCATTCAGCGCGCCGTTGCTGTGCTCAAGACCGAGGCGAAGCTGCTGCGCAAGGAAGGCTTCGCGCTGCAGCCGAATGCGCTGATGGCTGTTGCTCGCGCGCTGTCGGAGTCGATCAACAGGGGCCACGGAAAAGCAGAGGCCGAGTCGCTGCGATGGGCTGAGCGCGATGCTGATGCTTCGCTGCCGGCGCAGGAGCGGCCCTCGCTATTCGGGCGCGCCGCCGACGCGCTGGAGGGGATGCTGGCGGCGGCCGATAGCGTTCTGGCTCTCGGCCTGGAAGAGGATGGCGCTACGTGCGATTGGCCTGAGCTTCAGGCGGCCATCAAGGAACTTCGCTCCGCTAGAAATGGCTGGCCAGCCCGCGCCCGACCACCGCCCGCAGAAACGCATCCGCCGCCGCAACCTCATCGCCGGTCATGTACCGCCGCGGCCCGGTAGCCTCCTGCAGCTCGCGCTGGCCGATCTCGGGCAGGTACTCCACCATCACCAGCCTCAGCCGCAGGATCGGCGGCGCCCCCACCAGCACCACCTGACGCCCGTGCAGCTTGGCGACGCCGCCGCGCTGGCTGTGCCAGACCAGGGCCGTGCTGTAGAGGCTCAGGCTCACCGCCAGTCGATACCCTGCAGCGTCACATCGCCGGGCAGCGGCGCGCCGTCCAGCAGCACCGGCACCACCGGCACGCCGCACAGCATGGCGGTCTGGATTTCGCGGGCGACCTCCGGGCTCCTGGCCGCGCGCCGCGACCACAGCAGCAGCACGCGCTTGGACGCGCAGATGCCCACGGCCACAGCCTCGCGCCAGGGCACACCGGGCGGCAGTGCGGTGTCGATCAGCACCGCGTCGTACACCCGCACCAGCGCCACCGCTCGGCGTGCCTGCGCGGCGTCGGCGCGGCTGTAGATCACCGCGGTCTGCGGCCAGGATGGGGTGGCCAGCAGGGCCAGCAGCAGCGCGGCGGCTCTCACGTGCTGGTCACTTGCTGAGCGCCAGCGCGCACTCGGCCCCAGCCGCCACCGTGCCCGCCGCGCCCTTGTCGCTCTGCAGGTAGACCGTGCGCACCGTGGTCGTCAGCGTGCGCACCTCGGAGCACAGCACCACGGTCGATTTGTCGCTGGCCAGCGCCTGCAGCTGCTCGGGCGTCATCAGGCCGGGGCTTGCGCAGCCGGCCAGCAGCAGCGCGAGAAAGGCGATCCGCATCTCAGTCTCCCCTGCGCGTGACGCGCTCCAGAAGTTGCCAGCACAGCCCCAGCGCGATGGTCGCGATGGGCAGCATGCTGAATGGGCTGGCACGCCAGTCGCCTTCGATGACCAGCGCGTACACCCCGCGGCCGGCCAGCGCCAGCGCGCCGACGCAGATCAACCACCGGGCCGACGCGGTGCCCCTGGAGTCGCGCACTGCCGGCGAGCGGATCGCCGCGAACTCGAGCAGCGCCACCATAGACAGCAGTGCGACCACGGCCAAGTCCAGCGCCAACCAGCCCTCACCGCTTGTCACGATCCACATCCTGCCCGCGCAGGGCGGCTCGCACCTCGCGCAGCGTGCCGATGGGGTCGTTCATGGCGCGGCGCCCCAGCGCCACCAGCACGATCAGTATGTCCTTGGCCAGGAAGGCGGTCAGCAGCACCCAGAACAGCGCCTTCGACTCGGATAGCGCCTCGCCGCGCAGGTACAGGGCCGCGGCCATGGCCACGAGCGCCGAGGCGCTGATGTAGCTGATCAGGCCGACCAGCCCGCCCTCGCGGTCACCCACCAGCCAGCGGGAGATGGCGGCGCCGATGCCGTACACGACGGGATGGGCCGCGATGTCGGACAGCCACCGGAGAAGATCGTCTTTCATGGCTGCTTGGCCTCGTCCACCATCTCGGCGCGCAGCGCCGCCACATCGGCCTCGATGGCCACCAGCTCGGCCTTGGCCTCGGGCGCCGCCTTGCCGTCCACCAGGGCGATGATTTCCTCGTCCGGCATCACCGCGCCTTCACCACCAGCATGAAGCTGTAGTTCTTCATCCGCGTCTCGACGCCGCCTGTCGAGTCGGTCGTCGTGCCGGTGTTCTTTCCGATGGCCGAACTGGTCTCGAAGCCCGCATCGCGGTTGGCCGTGACCCGGCGCGGATGGTCTTGGGCCTTCTGCAGCACGCCGTCATGCGTGTGCGCCTTGATGTCGTCTTCCTGCGTGTCGCCGAGGGCGCGCCCGCTGTCGATGCCGCGGCCGTGATCCCAGGCCCGCACCCCGTAGCCGCGCGCGTCCGGCAGGCCAAAGGTCGTCGAGCCGTCGCCGTTGCCGAAGGTCGTTCCCCACAGCGAGTACAGGGCCGGGTAGTCGGAGCGCAGCACGTTGTTGCCGTTCAACTCCAAGTAGTCCGCGCTCGGCGTGGTGGGCTTCAGCCACAGCCAGATCGAGCCGATGGGCTCCTCGGCGATGCCGGACTGCACCGCGGCGATGGCCGACGCGATCAGGCTCTGCACCTGCTGCAGCGTCGTCGGCTGCAGCGCGGACTGCGCATCGCCGGACAGTTCGAACAGGCCGGTCATCGTGACCCCGCCGGCGATGGGCACGTAGTCGCTGCTGCCCGGAACCGGCACGCCGGCGACATCATCCCAGCGCTTGACCAGCGCCCCGCCCGGGGTCCGCAGCTCGAAGCTGTATTCACCGGACCCCAGCCACAGCGTGCAGCGACCGGCCGCGTCCAGCACGATCGGGTTCGCGTTGGCCACCAGGCCGGCCTGATCGGTGTAGCTGGCCTTCGGCGTCGAGGTGCCGCTGTCGTAGGTGTACAGCAGGTGCGCAGCCGCCAGCAGGCCGGCGTTGTCGACGAACTGCGGGTTGAAAAATGGCGCGTTGGTGGCCATGGGTCTAGACTCCGGGAATGGCGATGTTCTGGGCGATGCTGATCAAACCGCTGGTCGCGGTGGTGCTGTTCGGGCTCGCGTTGTGGCTGTCACAGATGGTCATCGCGCTGATCCCCGAGGGCCGCATCAAGCGGCTACTGACGCGACCCATAGGCCGACAGGCCACCGATCGCCGCTGGCGCTGACCGGCGCATCAGCACCTGCAGCGCGTTCGGCGGCGCCACCTGATCAGCGGCCCGCGCCGCGCCGACCATGCGCAGCGCCTCCTCCGGATCGAGCAACCCGCGCGCAATGGCCTCCTGAATCCGAGGCTCTGCGGCCTGCATGCCGAACTGCACCGGGCGCATCGCGGTGCGCGCCAGCACGCTCTCGGCGAACGACTGCGGCAGGCCCATCGGCCCCGCGATCCGCTGCAGCAGGTTCTGCGATGCCAGCATGCGCGCGGTCTGGCTGCCCGGCCCGTTGGCCGCGTTGCCCAGGTTGGCGACCAGTTCCAACTCGTTGCGTACAGCGCCCAGGGTCGCCATCTGGTCGGGCGTCATGACATCGTCAAGCGCATTCACGCCGCGGAAGCCTGTCGCCTGGCGCACCAGTTGCTGCTCGTCGTTCAAGGCGCGCGCGAAGGCGTTTGCCTGCAGCCGCGGATTGCCGCCCATGTCGCGCACCGCCGCGGTGGTCTTGTCGAGCAGGCGCTGGCCGACATCCATGCGATTCAGCGGGCGCGACATATCCGCGAACGCCTCCTTCGCCATGCCGTACTCAGGCACCGACTTGTCGAGCCATCCAAGGAACGCCTCTTGCGTTCGTCCTGTGGCGCGCGCCGCGGCGTCGCCCATGTAGCTCTTGGACCCGCGGTCCATCGCATCGTCCATGGCCTTCTTGATGTAGTGCGCGCCCTGGCCGGTGATTGCGACCGGCTCGCCCTTCGGGCCGCGGAAGAACAGGTCGGCCAGACCCTCGTTCTTCGCCAACTGCTCGGCCTGCTGCACCGCCGCCTTGAAGGCGGGGCGCTGCATGAACCCTCGGAAGGCGTCGTCCAGATCGACCACCGCGGCATCCGCATCGGCATACAGCCGGGAAGTGGCCGCTTTGCGCGCCCCCTCCGCCGCAGCCCGCTGGGAAGGGTCGCCGGCGATGCCCTGCAGGGCGTTCACGCGCGCGGCGTTGTTGGCCTGGCCGCGCGCCGACAGCTGCGCAGCGACTTCGGGGTCCATCGTGCCGATCGCTCGCTCCAGCGTCGCCAGACCCGGATCGCGCGCGGCCTCGGCCAGCGTCGGCTGCGCGCCGGTGGCCGTCGGCGCGTTGGTCAGGCCCTGCAGCGCGTTCTTGTCCGCGGCAAAGCGGTCGATCGTGCGCCCGGCGATGCGCGACCTGCCCGCGGCCGTGAACGGCTCGGCGAGGCCCTTCAGCGCCTCCTTGCCGGTGCGGAACGCGATGGGCAGAGCCTGGCCGATCAGCCCGCCAAGCCCGCCCAGCGCCGCGCCCTGCGCGCGGTCACCGGCATCGCCCTCGGTCAGCAGCGCACCGGTGCCCGCGCCGGCCAGGCCCGCCCCGGCGAAGGTGGCCGGCGTGAACGGCACGGCCAGCGCCGCCGGCGCGGCCACGCCCAGCACCTGGCCGATCTTGCCCGCCGTGGTGGCCAGCAACGGCCTGTCCAGCTGGTCGGCCTCGGCCTTCGTCGGCAGGCCCAGCGCGGTCGCCGCGCGGTCGCCGCCCACGGCGCGGATCGCGGAGGTCATGCCGCTGCCGACGCCGGCCAGCAGCCGCTCGCCCACGCCCATGTCCTGCGTCGGGTCCGGCGCCGCCTCCGGCTTCTTCTTGCCGAAGGTCTGCGCCGCGAAGGCCTCCACGTCGGCCGGAGAGGCGCCGTCCGGGCCTTCGAAGACGTGGATCTTCCCGTCCGGGCCTTGAACGCGGTAGCGGGCCATCTACTCGGTCCCCAGGTACTTGAAGCCGCCGGAGGTGTTGGCGGGACTCACGGCGGTGCGCTTGCCCTCCGGCACCTCGGCCAACATGCCGTTGATGGCGAGTGACCGGTTGCGCGCCTTCTGCGCGATGACTTCCTTCGAATCTCCGGGCTGCACGAAATACTGCTTGCGGGCGTTCTGAAACTCCGACGAAGAGATGGCCGCGCCCGATTCGCGGCGCAGCACGGCGTTGATGAAGTCGCGCTGCGCCTGGTCGACCTGCTGCTGCTGAGGCGACGCGAAGGCCGTAGCAATGCTTCCGGTGATGCCTTCGCCGCCGGTCAACTGCTGGGCCAGGGACGGCGCCGTGACGCCCTTCCCTGCCAATTCGCCGATGATCTTGTCGGCCTCCTGCATGCGAGTGCCGAACAGGTTGGCCTTGGCCTGGCCCTCGGTCAGCGCACGATCTGCCGACTTCCCCTGCAGCGGCTTGCCGTCTGGACCCATGACCGGCGTCACGGTGCCGGTGCGCGGATCGGCCAGCATGTAGCCTTCGGGCGTCTGGATGAACTGCCCCTTCGGCTGCGACTGGCTGTGCGCCAGCTCGGCGCCGCGCAGACGCACGTTCTGCTGCGCCACGCCCAACTGGCCCGCGGCATTGGCCTCGGTCGCCTTGTTGTGGCGGCCCGTCTCAGCATCGCGCGTCGCGGTCTGCCGACGCTGCTCGGCCTCACCCTGGCGCTGCACGTAGGTGTCCATGCCCAGGCCGATCTGCTGGCGCCATTGCGCGAAGGCCTGCGGATCCTGCGGGATGCGCTGCAGCGCCTGCTCCAGCGTCCCCATGGACTGCATGTGCTTGCCGATCTCCGGGTCGTCGTACTGCGCCTGCATCCAGCGCGCGGCGCCGGCCGGCGTGTCGATGTAGTCGAGCGCGCCGCGGTAGCGCTTGATCGTCGCGTCGACCGTCTCGCCGCGCGTCTTGGCGGTGCCGGCGTCCTTGTTGCGCACCTCGGCACCGGTCTTCTGGCGCTCGACAAGCGACTTCTCCAGCGCGTCGGCCTGCGCGAAGCCGGTCTGCGTTCCCAGACCACGCAGGGCGTTCACGCGCTGCTCGTCCGTCGCGCCGCCGCCCAGCGCCGCCAGCGCGTTGCGCATGCCGGTCTGCTCTTCGAGCACTCGCTGCGCATCCTGCTCCGCACGCTGTCCGGCCTGCAGGCGCAGGCTGTTCAGTGCGTTGGTCTGCCGCGCGTTGTCGACCCCGTAGGCTTCGAGGTCGTACTGCGCGACGCTCTTCGGGGCGAAGCGCGCATAGATGCTGGTGTCGAGCGGCATGCCATCAGCCCCAGTTGTAGAACTGGTCCATGTCGGCGCCGGCCGTGGTGCCGAGGTTGATGCCTGGACGGCTGCCGCCGAACCAGTTGGAGCGGCCCGCCGCAGACGCAACCTGATTGAGCGCGTTGCCCCAGATGTTGGCCTGGCCGATCTGGTTCGCCGCGCTCGCGTTGGCCGCGTCCATGCCGTACTGGGAGCTGTTGTTCGCCGCCGCCTGGCCGTAGGCGTTCACCTGGTTGGTGGCCTGCTGGCCGATGCCCGCCAGCCCGGCGAGGCGGTTCCACTTGTTGGCGAAACCGGTCTGCGCGCGATTCCAGGCGTCATTGTACTTGGTCGATGCGTAGTCGTTGGCGTAGCGGGTCAGGGACTTCAGGGCGTTGCCGCTGTACAGCCCGCCGGTAGCGGCTGCCGAGCCTTCCAGGGCGTTGCGACCGCTGAGCAGACCGAACTGATAGCCGGGCTCGTTGGCCACCTGCTCGTGCGTCGGCGCCGGGTCGAAGCCGGACAGGCCGGCCAGTTTCGCAAGCGCGTCGTAGCCGGCCTGGCGGTACGGCGCCTGGTCCTCGCGGGTTTGGTAGAACTGCAGCGTCTGCCGCTCCTGCGCGGCCTTGGCAGCCTTCTCCTGCGCCTTCGCGGCCTTGTTGCCGGAGATGCCGCCGATGACGGCGCTGCCAAGCGCGGCGCCAGCTGTGATCCACGGCATTTGTCAGTCCTCCACCAGTTCGTGATCGACCTGCGCCGGGTCGGTGCATTCGGTCGCGTGCACGCAGTACCAGATGACATCGGTCCGCGCCTCGACCGAATGCACCTTGCCGGCTTTGATCAGGACGCAGGCCGGCCCTCGGTACAACTGCCCAACGCCGTCGACGCGCACGACGGCCGTGCCGCGGGCGAGGATGGACAGGTGATCGTGCGGGTGGCGGTGCTGCTCCAGCACCTTGCCCGCCGGGATGCGCGTCTCCTTCGCGTAGACGCCGCCGCCGAAGTGGTGCGAGATCTCGACGCCGTGCTCTTCGAGGCTGCCCATGACGATCAAGTTAGTGCCTGCTTACGTGAGTGTATGCTAACCGCACGAGGCTGTGTCAGCCAGCAAATTGCCGGCCAGATGCGCGGATCACGAGGGTTGAATCCACATCCGCGATGGTGCTGATCGAATCGCCCTGCGCCAGCACATGGCCGACCAGTTCGTACATCTCCTCCACCGCTCCGGCGGGGATCGTCTTGGCCGGCAGGATCAGGTTGTCCGCGCCCGGCGCGCCGCCGCTGTTGACCAGGTTCACGGTCAGCGTGATCGGGGCGCCGCTGTCGTTCGTGGCGGTGAACTTGTCGATGATCGTGCGGGTGCCGCTGGGCGAGGTGTACTGCGTGGTCTGCACGATCTCGGCCGTCTTCGCGGGGATCAGGACTTTCAGGGTCATGTGGCCCTCACGGAACGATGATCCGCGCGCGCCGCTCAAGCATCGCCGCGCGGGCCATCGGTGCACTCGTCGGCGGCGTCTCCTCTTCAAGCTGGTACACGTTGGTCGTCGTGTTGTTGATGATCGTCTCGCCGCTCCCGCTGGACGCGCTGGCGATGGCGGCCTCCAGTTCGGAGAAGTAGCGCACCCACTCGCGCAGCATCAAGCCCGTCGATGGGTCCACCACCGGCACGCGCTGCGGGTTCGGCATCTGCATGGTCACACCGCCTCGATGGTGGCCGCCACCGGGTTGAAGGCCGCGTCGTCGGTCATCCGCACATGGAACACGCGGTCATGCGCGCTGCCAAGCCGCATCCAGCGCACGCGCCGGGCATGCTCGCCGGTGGCGCCGCTGGACTCGCGGTGCCAGTTCGACCAGGTGGCGCCGTTGTCGTCCGACCAGCGCAGCATCACCTCCTTGCCGCCGGCCTTCTCGCAGATCAGTTCGAAGCTCGGGAAGCGCAGCCGCTTGCGCGAGGACGCCGACACCACTGGGGCGATGCGGTCGCGCACCTTCACGCTGCCACCGAAGTTGTGCACCTCGCGCCGCATGCGGAAAATGCGTCCGTCGTCGGCGCCGAAGAAGTGCGAGCCGTAGGCGAAGGCGTGACACGTCGGCCGCCACTGCCGATAGTCGCCGTTCACCAGTTCGGCGCGCTCGTGCCACTGCTGGAAGGCCAGGTCGTAGACCAGCGTCGTCGGCACGCCGGGCACGTTCAGGCAGTAGAAGGTGTGCGGCCCGTCGCTGTAGCTGTAGGCCCGCGAATACTTCAGATCGCGGCCCTCGAAGCGCTCCTCGATGGCACGCGTACTGACGCGCTGGCCACGTCCGGCCAGAACCCGCGCCTGGCCCTGGCGATCCCGCCCCAGCCACACCGGCGTGTCCCCGCAGATCACCGCCGAGAATGCGGCCGCGCAGCCGAACTGGATGTACTCGCTCTGCGCGCGCTGGAAGACCTCCTCGCCGCCGACGCTGTACCAGACCTCGGCGCTGAATTCGCCCAGCAGCAGCAGTTCGCGCTGCGCAGCCAGCACGGCCACCAGCCCGTCCGGGGAGCCCTCCGCCGAGTAGAAATCCAGCGGGTCGACCGACTTGGCGTTGCCGAGCGCCGTCCATCCGAACTTCTGGCCGCCACGCTGGATGCCGACGATGCGCTGGTCGACGAACGCAATTCGGTCTCCCGGCACCCAGTTCGCCGTGGTGTTCAGCGAGATCCCATCCCAGACGTACAGCGCCGAGCCGTCGCTGATGCACAGCTGCGTCAGGTTCTGCTCGACATCCACCGGCCCGCCGGCACTGCCGATCGCGCCGACCTGGGTCGCGGCCCCGGCCGCGTCGATGCGCAGCAGCTGCGTGCCGCGCACGGCGAACAGCGCGCCGCTGAAGGTGAAGAGGCTTCGGATCATCATAGGTAGGTGATCACCACGCAGATGCCAGGGCCGCCCTCGCCACCGGCGCCGCCGGTTGTGGTTGACGTGGAGTAGCAGTGCCCGCCGCCTCCCCCACCGCAGCCGACACCGCCCTTGCCGCCGTTCTTGCCGTTCTGGCCGGCGGTGACGCTGGAGCCACCGCCCCCGCCGCCGGTGCCGCAGCGGCCAAGCTGCGCCGGCGCGGCGCCGTCCGCTCCATCCGTCGGGGCCGCGCCGCTGGCGCCGGCCGCGCCGCCGGCCAGGCCCGGGAACCCGCTGGCGCCGGCCCGAGGCTGGGTAACGGTCGATGCGTTGCTGACGTTGCCGCCGGGGCCGCCAGCGCTGCCGCCGAACATGGCCGCGCCAGGCACCGCCCCGGCCACATTCACCGCCCCGGTGTTGCCTGCCGCCCCGCCGCACGAGCCGGTGTTGTCCATGGTCGCGTCCTCGGCGCCCGCCACCCCGCCGAGCGCGCCGGCCGCGCCGACCGCCGCCGAGGTTGCATCGCCGCCGGCAGACAGCACCCCAGCGCCGCCCCCGCCGAAGCTTGAGAAGAGCATGCCGGAATAGGATTTGCCGCCACCGTAGGCCGTCAGCTTGCTGCCGAAGGTGGTCGCGCCACCGGCATTTCCGAGGCCGGGCGCCGTGTCCGTCGTCGTCATGCCGGGCGGAGAAGCCCCGCCAGCCCCGACCGTCACCGCCTCCGTTGCCGACAGATCGACAGCCGCGAACAGCGCCTCGATGCGCGCGCCACCGGCGCCACCCGGCGCCGCGAAAGCACCGCCGCCGGCGCCACGACGCCCGCCCGGGGCGCCGCTGGAGCCTGCCCCGATGCCGATGACGCGAACCATCGTCGCGCCGGCCGGCTTCGTCCAGGTGTGCGCGCCGGGCGTGCTGAACACCTGGACGTCCACCCCGCCCCCGCCCCCGCCGCCGCCGGATGAGGCCGCGGCCAGTTCGTCGATCGCCGCCTGGACATCCGATGCGGTCAGGCCGCTCGTCGTGTTGTCGTAGGGGACATCGACAGCATCCGGTGGCGGGGGCGGCGGGGGCGGCACATACAGGTCTGCAATCGCCTGCGTCGTCGCGCGCTTGCTGGTCGACGCCTCAAGCTCGACCAGTTCGGTGCCGTCCAAGGTGCCCGCCGCGGGGAGGTCCGAGATGCGATACATCAGTACGTCACCCGCAACACGACGTAGCCATGCCCGCCCCGGCCGCCGCTTCCGGTGTGCGCAGAAAACGACGCATAGACCCCGCCGCCACCGCCGCCACCGCTGCCGCGCCCGCCATTGGCTCCGTTGCCAGCCTGACCCGTGTTGAGCCCGGCCACGTGCGAGCCGGAACCGCCACCGCCACCACCGCCACCGCCCGCGCCGGCATCCTCGGCATCTGCCGGTTCCGGCGCGGCTGGAGCGTCCGCGTTCTTTGCGGCGCCAGCCCCTCCACTTGCAAGCAGGCTGTCACCGCCCGAGGCTCCGCTGAAAGCCTCCCCGTTGTCGCTGGAAGGCGATCCGCTGCCGCCGCCACCGCCGGCGCCGCCGCGAACCGAATCTCCGCCCGCGAATCCCGAAGTGCTGCCGGCGCCACCGCCAGCGCCAGCCGACGTGACCACAGACACGCCGGCCGCGCCGGTCGTTCCTATGCCGCCGCCATCTCCGCCGCCACCGGCGCCGCCATCGCCGTGCAGCGCCGCGGTGCCCGACGTGCCAGACTCGTCATCTCCGGCACCGCCGCCACCGCCGCCGACCACATTGACGTTGGCCCCGCCGCCTCCACCCCCACCGCCGTACCCAGTGAGGTAGGGGCCGAAGGCGCTGTTGCCGCCGATCGCGCCCGCCGTTCCTGCCGCCGATGACCCGCCGGAGCCGCCGGCCCCACCGGCGCCGACCACGATGGTGATCGACGACGTGAGATCGCCCGCGTCAAAGGTTGCCGAGGCATACCCACCGCCACCGCCACCGCCACCGCCAGCCGGGGAACTGGCCGCGCCAGTGTGCGCGCCGCCGCCGCCGCCGCCGCCCGCGCCGAGAACCGCCGCTTCGACCGACACGGTTCCCTCCGGCATGTTCCACGTGTACGTCCCGGGCTCGGAGAACACATAGATGCCCTCGCTCAGCGGAAACTCGGTCGCGAACTCGACCAGCCCCGGCACATCGGCGAACACCCAGGCGGTGCGCTCGTTGCCGGGCTCCACCGGCACCGGCACGAGGTTGATCGTGCGCTGCACGGACGCCGGCCGGCTCGCCAGGTTGTACGACGGGCCGACGAACGGCGCGCCCATCTAGCCCTCCAGGATGCTGAAACGCTCGCCTCGCCGCAGTTCGGCGGGCACCTGCAGCTGCGGCACCTCGTGGTTCACGCGCTGGATCAGCCGGCGGGCGTTGCGGGCGTTGCGCGCCACGATCGGAGGCACGTCGCGTTCGAAGTCGGGCGACACCTCTTCGGCCAGACTGAAGATCAACGCGCGCTCATAGCCCGGCGGCAGGGCGTAGTCGGTGGTCAGGGTCGCGAACTGGCTGACCTGCTGCAGCACGACCAGCGACAGCGCCACCGGCGCATCGGCAAGCGGGTAGAACGACAGCACGCCCTCGGGCAGCGTCGGGTTGAAGGCGACCCACTCCGGCCCCAGGCCCGCGGTCGCCTTGTCCGCGATGGCGGCGTATTCGGCCTGGCCGATCGGTCGAATCGGCGAGTCGATGCCGTCGCGGGTGAAGCGCGAGCCGGCCTCGACCCGGATCGGGCGCTCGGCGACCAACTGGCCGGCCGGGCCGATGGTCAACGTGGCGGTATGGGCCGGCAGCACACCGGCGACGGTCTGCTGGGCGTAGGCGAACAAGGACTGCGTGCGCCAGCCGTCCAGCAGCGTGTTCAGCCGCTCCAGCGCGATCGCCGCATCGGCGCCCGTCACCGGATCGACCGACGAACGCACGCCGAGCAGACCGAGCGCCTGGCCGATGATCTTGTTCGCAGTGGTCACGGCTTACGCCTGGTTGGCCTTGGCCTTCTTGGCGGGCGGCTTGAGCGGCTGATAGCCCTCCTCGTCCGCGGCCTTCTGCTCCGCTTCGTTGTTGACGATGCGGTGCTTCGCCAGATCGGTGCCGTCTTTGTACAGGCACTTCGGGAACTCTTGGAACTCCATGACCACTCCTGTTGAAAGAGGGGGCCGGGGTGTTGTGCACCGCCGGCCCCGGAGATCCCTGCAACTGCGCAGGGAGGAGCAAGCGATCAGCCGTCGGCGTGCACGCGGCAGGCCAGCTGCGGGCGGATGGTCTTGTAGCCGTACAGCACATCGAGACGACACGGGAACTGGTCGTTGTTGATGTCGTAGTCGCGGACCACGCGCATGCTGATGCCGTCGTAGACCTCGCGCGCGGCGAAGTCGACCCCCTCGGGCATCACCAGGTCGGCGGTCGCCAGCGTGAAGGCGTCCTTGTGGAACACCATCGAGTTGGTCAACAGCTCGTTCGCGCCGGCGCCCACCTTGGTGATCGCCGCGCCGTTGGCCATACCCGCGGCGACGACGTTCTGCCGGCCGGTGCTGGTGTAGATCGCCGGGGCGAACTGCAGGTTGCCGGCGCCGCCCGCATAGTCCGCGGTAACGACGAACTGCTGCAGACGGCCCATGTCGACCTTGGTTTCCGGGTGCACCATGTTGCAGCCCACCACCGTGAACACGTCGCCCTTCTTGAAGGTCGTCGCGCCGGTCTGCACGGTCACCTGCGAGGCCCCATTCGTGGTCACCGCGCCGTTGACCGTGTAGGTCGTGACCTTCGCTGCCGAGCCGGTCAGGTGCGTGTTCAGGTGGGTGGTCTCGCCGAAGTTGAAGCCGGCGGTGCGACCCATCATGCCCTCGCGGTACTGCTTGGCGATGGCCTCCGAGTCCTGGAAGAGACCCTTCAAGCCGTCAACCAGCTTGTTGGCGTGCGTCGGGGTCAGCAGCGCGGTGCGGCTGTTGTCCTGCGGCGTCAGCGACTCGTTCAGGTACTGCCGGCCGGTCAGGAAGTGCGACAGCGCGATCGCCGCGGCGTCGCCGTCGACCAGCTGATACACGTCCTTGTACATCGACAGCGCGTCGGCCTCGATCGAGGCTGCCAGCACGGCCATGGCCGGCTCCAGGATGCGCTCGGAGAAGTCATCCAGGCTCAGGGTGCGGTCCACGCTGGTGAAATTCAGGTCGACGCCCTTTTGGGTGGAGACCTGCAGCGACACGCTCTGTTCGTTCGTGTCCTGGGTGGCCAGGGTGGCGCCGCTGCGGACCGTGTACTGGTTGGGCAGGCGGATCTTGAGCGTGTCGCCGATCTTGGCGCCGCTCTTGGCGAAGCTGTCGTCGTAGCCGCGATGGATGCCGCCGGCGAAGGTCAGCTTCTGGTGCAGGATCTGCAGCGCCTTGCGGGTCACTGCGGTGGGGGTAAGCAATGCGTTGGGCATGATGTGTCCTCAGGATGTGGTTTCAGGCGCGCTTGCGCAGCGCCGCGACGCGCGCCCGCTCCTTGCGCATCCAGTCGTCAACACTGTCGGTGTCCTGCGGCTCGGCGCCGGCGGTGGACCGCGACTGGACTGGACGCAGCGGAGTCGGCGCGCTGCTGGTGGATTTCGCCTCGCGCGCGATGCGCTCTTCGAGCTTCGCGAGCCGGCGACCGATCTGGGATGGCGTCAGGTTGACGAAGGCAGCGGCCTCGTCGGGGTTGTTGCCCAGCCAGTGCAACAGCTCGGCCGGCTTGTCGGTGTCGAGCACGGCCTCGATGAAGGGCGTCGGCACGCCCTTTCGATCCGTGAACGGCACCTCGTCAGCGACCACGTTCACCGCCTGGTCGAACCCCTGGAGCTTGCGGCCCGCGTCCATGACCGCGTTCGCCCGGGTCGAGATGCTCTGCTGCCGGTGCAGCTGCTGCGCACGCTCGGTGGCGAGTCGGTCGATGTCCTGCGGATCCTGCCCCTTCGGCTGGCCCTCTTCCTGCGCCTGCTGTTGGCCCTGGCCGCGGCGCTCGATCTCCGTGCGAAGCAGTTCCGCCTCGCGCTGTGCAGCGCCCCTGCCGGCCGTCAGCCGGTCGATGCGACGCTGCATGCGGCGGATCGTCTTCTGGTCGTCGGTCAGCTTCTCGCCGCCTTCGTCCCCTTGCGACTGATCGCCATGCTCGTCGGCATCGTCGTGCTGCTGGGCGAGCGCAGCGTTTTCCTGCCCATGCGCGGCATTCGACCCCTGCGGGGCCTCGCTGCCGGTGGCGGTGGTCTCGGTCGTTTCGGTGCTCACGTCATGGCCCCAAAGCACGGCTGCCCGCCGGGGGATAGACGAAAGTCAGCGTCTACTAACGTGAGTATGCACTACCACGAAAGGAGTAGCAACAGCGACAGTTCGTCGTTTGTCAATAGGCGATGCCGCTCGGCGTGCAGGGCCTGGGCCGCGGCCAGGATGGCGGCGTCTTGGCGCGCCCGAAGCGCCAGCAGTTCGCGCTGCAGGGCATCCAGGTTCCACTGCTTGACCAGATCCGCGGGGGAACCGATGGCGCGCAGCGCGCTGGACATCTGCTCGGCCAGGTCGGCGGCCGATGTGGGTTGCGACGCGGGCCGCCGGGCGATGACCGATTCGTCGTCGCGGCGCTTGTGCCGACGCCACCCGGGCGGGCTGTGCCACGAACCACCGCCCGTAGCGGGCACGTCTGGGGCGCCCGTCGACCCGAACAGCCGGCCAGCAAACAGCCGGCCAGCAAACAGCCGCTTGCCGCGGTACAGGCCGATCATGGGGCGCCGTCGATCGCCACCGATGTGCGGTTACCCTGCGCATCAAAGGTGGCGACGATGCGCGGCGTGGTCCCGTCCGTCCCGTAATAGGTCTCTGTGCTGGTGCCGATGCCCGAAGTCGTCCCGGAAATGCCGGCAAGGATCACGCGGAGCATCTCGTTGTTCTCCAGCAGCGTCTGCTCCGCCGTCTTGCCGTTGGACAGCACAAAGGCCCACACCGCTGCCGGGTCTGTCGCCCCACCTCCGGAGGAATGCACGGCCACCCCGGCAAAGGTGGCGGGGCCGGCGGCCAGGGCGCCTTCGGAGGTGTGCAGCGCCAGATGCGCGGCCGCGCCCGCAATCGACGCCGGCCCAGAGGCTAGCGATCCAGCGGTCGCGTGCGCGGCGATTCTCTGCGCCGCGCCGATGACCATTGCGGCCTGAGCCGACAAAGACCCAGAGGCGTCGAATGCCCCTGCCGAGGATCGATCCGCTACGCCGGAAACCCCGGCAGCATCCGAGGCCAGCACGCCGGCGCCTGCATGCTGATGCGCTGCCGCCCCCGTCACGCCAGAGGCCTGCGCTGCTATCGTGCCGCTGGCCAGGTGCGGATGAACGGCATTGCCCGCGACCGTCGCGGCCTGCGCAGCGAGCGCTCCGGATGATGTATGGGGATGCAGGGCTGCGCCAGCGAGCGAGGATGCCTGCGCGGCTAGCGACCCACTGGTTGCGTGCGTTGTGGCCGCCGCCACGCGCTCGATGCCCACAATGCCGGCAGAGCGCACCTTGACGACGGTATTGGCGGCGCTGTTCGCGGCCTCGACGCACACCACGCTGCCGGCGTCGATGTTGACCACATCCCACAGGTCAACGTAGTGCACGTTCGCGCGGGCGCTCTGGGCAATGACGGCCATGTCGACAGCGGCGCCATCGACCAGCACCGTAAACACCGTCGGCCCAAGGCCCGTGTTGTCGCCGATGTCAACCCAGAAGCCCTTGACGGCGATGTCGAACGGCACCCGCGTCTCTGCCTTCCCCCGCGTGGTGGCCATCCTCAACTCGCCCAGCACGTTGAGGTACGTCGTGCCGTTGGATAGCCCAACCCCAGCGCCCGGGACCGCGGCGGCCATCATGGCAAACCAGCCCGTGGAGTTTTCGACGAACGACCCCCAGCGCTCAGTCTCGAGCGTGCCCGTACCGGCGGCGATGTCTACCGAATAGCAGATCATGTCGCCATATGCCAACGTGTCGACGTTGGTCGTGTCGAGCTTGTAGCTCTGGTCGCCGGAGGACCAGGACACGGCTTGCGCACCATTGGCGCCGTTGACGCGCGACCGGCCAACTGCCCCGCCCGATGTGCCGTTGGCAATGCCGCGCACCATGAGGCCGAACCAATTGGCGGCCATGGGGGCGTACAGCACTGACACCGCTTCCGCCGCATCGTTGCCACGCGAGCCGTGCGGGCGGATGTAGAGCACCTGCCCGCTGGCCATGATCATGGTGCTGCTTGAGAACGCCCCGAGCAGCGTGACCGCGCTGCTGGCTGTGGGTTCGAACACCATCTGGAACTCGTCGTGGGTGATCGAGCCGCCCGCGCCTACCACGACGCGCACGTTCAGGGAGGTGGTGCCGTCGACCGAAAGGGTCCCCGACCCCGACACCCAGCCGGTGGTGCCGCCAGGCACCGTGATCGTGACGCCCGTGGCCACCCCGTCTTGCAGCACGGTGTAGACCGTATCTGCCGTGGCGGCGTTGGCGGAGATCTTGACCCAAGGCGTGGAGAATGTCCCGGACCGCAGCCATGGCGTGCGGTTGACGACCTCGCCGTTGCTGGTTTCGCAGCTGGTGGCGATGGGCAGGTACAACGTGGCGCCTGCGCCGCATGTCTCACCGCTGGGGTTTTTTGCCGAAACGATAGAGCGCTTGCCCGTGCCGCCGGTGTAGTCGGCCGGGCTGGGCTGCGTAGCCGTCGCACCGATGACCGCAAACGCGCAGTGCGCGACGGTGCCGCTGCTGAACGTCCACTCCATGGTGGTGGACGTGCCCGAGGCGATCTTGTCGCTGCTGCGCGACCGGGACACCGAATCGCTGGCGCCGTTGAGCGACTGCCCGCTACCCACAGTGGGTGCGGTGCTGACGCAGATTGCGTCGCGCACCCAGTCGCCGGCCGCACTGACCACCGACAGCGAACTGCTGGTCTGCGACGCCCCGGTGAAGGCCTGGGCGTAGACGCCGGCGCTTTGCTCGCGCAGCGGGGTCGTCTGGTCAACGTCGATCCACGTCGTGACGCGCGCCACGCCGTTGTCGTTGGTGGAGTGCGTGACGGTGATGTTGGCGACGCCGACCGAGGGCGCCACCAGCGTGTAGACCTGCACGGACCGGCGACTTGTCCCCGAGCCGGTGGCAACCTGCGAACCTGGGACCAGCGTCAGCGCCGTGCCGCCGTAGGAGACGGTGATGGTGCCGCCCAGGTTGCGGCCGTGTACCTCCACCGTCAGGTAGCGGTTGGCCGCGTCGAAGACCTCCCACGCGAACGACTGCGGCGACGTGCCGCCATTCAACGCGAAGTCCCGCGCGAACTGGATCTGCGGCGTTGCCATGCGCTCAGCCGATCATGCTGCGACGTGCTCTTGGCACACCCACCGGACGCAGTACAGGACATCGGACAGCGATTCCTCGGCCACGCCCATGCGGCGCATTTCGGCGTTCACCTCGTCGTCGGTCCAGCCGGTCATGGACTCCCATGTGGGGAAGCCCAGCAGGCCCTGCCCGCCCGAACTGCCGTGCACGATGGGGCCAACACCCGACGCGATGAACGCTTCGGTGCCGCGGCGCCAGCGCCAGATGTCGATGTCCGGTTGGCCGGGCTGGCGCTTGGTCAACTCCTGCCACTGGGAGCCGGCGGCGTTGCCGGCGCCGATGATGATTCCGGCGTATGCATCCAGCCCCCAGGCATAGCCGGGCGGCGTCAGGTAGCCGGCCGGGCCGTTCGGCAATTCACCGTTGCCGCCGCGAGCGAACAGCGCGCTGGTGCCAACGCCACCGCCGGCCCACTCGACCAGCGTGCCGTTGCGATCAAAGCGCTTGTTGCTGGCGTTGCTCCATGCCTGCACGAAGATGTCATCGACCGGGCCGCAGCTGCCATCGTGGTCAACCACAAGCACCGGCTCGTTGTTGCCCGAGCTTGCGCTGCCGCCGTTGCGGTCCTTGATCGCGCACAGGGTCGTGACCGTCAGCGCGCTGAGGTCCAGGCGGCGCACGGCGTAGCTGTAGCGCTCGACGAAGATGATGTTGCCCTGCGAGTCGAAGTCAAAGGACATAGGGCGCACGCACGATGCCTTGCCCACAGGCCCGTCGATGACCCACTTCGCGCGGATGTCGATGGGCTCGTCGCGGCTCTGCTCCAGGCGACCGGGGACCGTCAGATCCGCATCTGTCGGGCGGATGCTCGACACCAGCACCGGCTCGATCCCTGTGCCGTCCAGGCGGCACCGGTAGATGCTGTCGCCCATGAAGTTGGTCCAGTACAGCAGGCCGTCCTGCTCGCGCACCTTGCACTGCCACGGCTCGTTGCAGTAGTCGGTGGGCGTGCCCGGCGTGCCGATGAAGCGGCAAGCGGTGGTCCGCCCGGTTGGGCCGTCTGCTTGGATGTACCCGAGAGGCGGGAAGTGGGCCTTCTGGAACGCGGCGAGGCTATGCGCCGTCCAATGGTCGTAGTAGTTGATGCAGTGGAAGCGCGTGCTTGGGATCCAGAACTCATGCCCGTCGCGATTGGTGATCGACCCGTCCGGCAGGCGCATCGCAACCGCGAAGCCCCACGGCTCCCACAGGCCGCGCTTGTCGTCGAGTTGCGAGCGGTCCTCGACATCCTCCCATTGCTCGCAGTAGGCGTCCTGGCCGCCATTCCAGAGGGTGCGGTCCTTGTAGTGCATGTAGGACGACTCCCACACGCCCGGGTGCACGCCGAGTGCGCCCGGCTTGATGCGCGGTCCGACCTCGGTCAAAACGTCGCCATCGCTGAAGCGGATCCGCACCAGTCGCCCTGCGGTGTCGAGTGCATAGGCGCTCTTGCCTCCGCGGCGGATGCGGATGTCGCACAGATAGCCCAGCGTGCCCACGCCGCGCGGCCCGTCGATCAGCGGCAGGAGTGGGCGACGACGCGGCGTGGCGTGGTTGTCGATGGCCGTCGAGTGAAAGTACTTCTGTTCGTTGACCAGCAGCACGTCGCCGAGCGGCGAGCGCAGCCAGCGCCGATTCATCGGCCGGTAGGTGTTGGTGGTGCAGTGCCGTCCCCACATCTGGGCCATCTTCAGCCGCTCCGAGTACGGCTCGATGGCGCGCGGCTTCAGTGCGGCAGTCGGCACCGCAGGGTGCTCCCCAGGCCACCGCACCTGCACGGCGACGCACTTGCCACCCGAATCGGCATCAAAGCGCTTGGTGACGGTCCAGGGGGTTTGCTGCTCGAGCGGCAGCGGCGCCCCGGTGTCGTTGACGACGAACGGCACGCCGATGCAGCGCGTGTCCATACCCTCGGCTTCGGCGTGCGCGACGTGGTGCCCGTTGACCAGATCGACCGTGAAGCGGTAGATGCCGTCCGAGTCGGCCTCGCGCCACGGCGCGACTTCGGAGCCGTCCAGCAGCATGCGCATGCGCGGCAGCACCTTGGGGGCTTTGCCTGCCGCGAAGGCCCACTGCCACACCTGTGGACCCTGCACGCGCGGGTCGATGAGGGTGTCCTTGCGGTTGTACGTTGAGTTCTCGCCGGTGTCGAAGACGCCCTTTTTGGTGGTGATGTAGGGGCCGACTGCGCCCAGGTCGATGACGCGCAGCAGCTGCAGGGCCTGGCCTGTCTCGGCCGGTGGTGGATCGACAGGCTCAGGCTCAGGCTCAGGCTCGACAGGCGTCGGATCGACGGGCTCCACCGGCGTGTCCACGGGATCGATCGGCGGCGGGTCCACTGGGTCGGTGGGCTCTACCGTATCAACGGGATCGACCGCCTCCAGCGTCGCCGCCACCTCGTCCAGCGTTGATGCGTGCGCGCGCAGCGCGACAGCCAGTTCGCGCAGGCATTCAGCGATGCTGCTCATGCCGGGGCCGAATACGTGAGGGACGAGCACGACACCGTGTCGCCCGCCCCCACGACCAAGCCGCCGCTCATGTTGATGTCGGAGCCGGAGGCGGCCACGGCGCAGTGCACGCAGACCGTGCCCCCTGCCGTCTCAAGCGTGGCAGTGGCCACGGGCGATGCGTTGCCCGCGGCGCTGGTGTCGCTGGTGATCGCGTTCGCGGTGGCTGTACCGCCTGACGCCGCGCCGAACGCGGTCGCCGAAAGCGTCAGCGTCGCCACGGCGGTTCCCGGGCTTCCGGCGGTGCCGGCCAAGCGGAACTTGAGCTTGCCGGGGCCGCCTACGTCCAGTGCGTCGACGACGGTATCCGCAATCGTGTTGCGCATCGGGGTGGGGTGAGTCACTGACATGGGGGCTCCTGGTGGTCAAGGGTGCCGACCAGATCGAATGTCTCGACCTGGCCGGTAGCGGCTCGGGTGATGTGGATCGTTGCTCGCACGACGGCGGGCTCGGCATGCAGGGCAATGGACCCCTTCTCGGCGGCGCTGATGCGGCCTGCCACGCCGGCCATCTCGGAATCGGTTGCGGCAAGTTCGCTCATGAGACTCCTTAGTTCAGGACCGGCTGCACACCGATCGGATGACCGTTTTCGTCGTGGATGAGTATTCGAGGCGCGGCCAGCGTGGCTGCCATGGACTGGATGGACTGCATCAGCCCGGCCAGGTCGGCGCCTGCGGGCTCTGTCGGCTCCGCCGGCTCACCTTCGCCCTCCGCACCTTCCGCGCCTCGCTGCTGGCCCATCAGCTGGGCGGCGAGCTTCAGCAGTTCGATTCGCTCGCGTGATTGCCGGTCGGCTTCCTTCTGCTCGGCGTCGCTCTCGATGCGCGCCATCTCGACGGCCTGCGACTCTTCCTTCGTCGCCTCGATGCGCTTGGTGCCGGCCTCGATCTCCTTCACCTCGATCTCGCGCGCCTTCAACTGCACGTTCGCGGCCTCGATCGACTTGTCGGCCTTCAGCGCCTCGGTTTCCTGGGTCAGCCGCTCGATCTCCTTCTCGCCGGCGTCGAGCATCGCGGCCATCTGCTGCATCTGCGCCTGCATCTGCTCCATGGCCGTGCGCACCGCGGGGGGCAGCGCTGGCTCGTCGCCGTCCTGGCCCTCGTTGGCGATCTCCTGCACCTGCGGCGGCGCCATGGCCAGCAGCATGCGCGATACCTTGTCGGCCTCCGGCCAGTCGCGCAGCTTCACCAGCGACGGGGCCAGCACCGGAGCGAAGTTCGGCGCGGCCTGCAGGATCTCGGCGATGCCCTCGGCCGCTTCCTGGCGCTGCGTCGTGTAGTTGGCCCCGGCCACCACGCGCACGTCGTAGCTGCCGACGCCGGGGTTGATGGCGACGATCCTGTTGCCCTGCTTGCGCACGGCCGGGCCTTGCGGGTCAACCTCGATCTGATCGTTCTTGCCGTCCACACCGAGGATGCGCGCCTGCCGCTTGGTGTCGTACAGCCGCGGGATCATGTCCACCACGATCCGCCCGACGTGCTCGATGCTGCGGCTCAGGTTGTCCACGAAATGGAAGGTCGCGGTGTCACCCTCCTCCTTGCGCTCGCGCTCCTGGCGGCCGGAGGTGGCGTTGTTCGGCGCACCCAGGTTGGCCCGGTACATGCCGACCGAGGCTTCCAAGTCGCCGAGGGCGATCTGCCCGCCCTGCGCGAACGCGGCGGGGAACGCGGGCGGCGCCAAGCGCTGCGGCGCCGGCAGTGGGTTGCCGTCGTCGTCGGCGTGGTTGTACGGCAGATAGGCCGGCGAGCCGGTGTTCAGCTCGCGCCAGTGCTTTTCGTGCCCGGCCACCGCTTCGATGGGCACCATCGTCGGCGCCTTCGGCTGCAGCGCCACCGCCTCGACCAGCGCGGACCGTTCGTAGTTGTAGGCCCGCTGCGACTCCATCATGCGCCGCGTCAGCCCGCACAACTTGCGCTTGCCGTCGACCCACAACTCGTACCCGAGGACCGGGATGAAGCCGAGCCAGCGCGACGGGAAGTCGGTTTCCTCCAGCACCTCGGCGCCGTTGAGCTTGCACCACTTCACGCGGCGCTCGGTGGCCATGAACTGGCGAACGACCTTCGGCTGATAGCCGATCTGCTTGGCCAGCAGCCAGTAGTCGTCCTCGCTCAACTCCAGTTCTTCGCCATTCGCGTCCACCGCGACAACGAAGTTGGCTTGCGTCTCTTCGACGTACTGGTACTCGCAGATCCGAACGCCGTCGGTCGTGAACCAGCCGGCCGAGCCAGCGTCTGCGGACTCCCAACTGGACACGTCGGCCTTCGGATAGGCGCGCTCGAAAGCCCGCTTGGACATGACGGTTTCCGCGAAACCGAACATCGCATCCGAGCCGTCAGGCTCCGTCGAATCCGGGTCCAGAACGATGCTCAGCGGGTCATGCACCCGCTTGATCGTCACTTCCTGCTGGTTGGTTTCCGGCCGGACGATCTCCGGCACCACGCGAATCCAGCCGAGTCCGCAGCGCGCTGAGTGATCGATGCTGGTGTCGTATGCCACCGTGGCGCGCGAGCGGTATTCGATGTGCCGGATGATGCCGTCCAGGCGCTGCGCGACCTGCACATCGGCCCCGCTGTCGGCCGGCATGGTGGTGATGCCGGGCTTGTTCTTGCGAGCGTCGTTGACGACCTGGAAAATGTACTGGTTGGTGCGGTCCGCCGTCAGGCAGACGCGATCTCCCCGCATCTTCTTGACCTTCTCGTCCCACTGCTGCGGGTCGGTGGGGTCGGAGAAGCGCAGATCCTCGCGCATCCGGGCGTGCTGCTCCGATGCGGCTTCCTTGGCGTCCTCGAAACGTTCTTTCGCTCGCTGGTGCAGGTCTTGGGGCATTGTCTGCGATGTTAGCGGCCACTCACGTTAGTATGCACTACGTCGCCATCCAAGGCGAGCCCTTGCTTTCCAGATCCAGCGTGCGCCCTTTTCGCGGCGGGCGGGTCATCCCAGGGAACAGTTCGGCCAACGCCCAGAACAGGGCGTCGGCGCGATTCGGCGAGCGCACGCCGGTGTAGCCGTAGGTCGAGAATCCGGCCATCTCTTCCTCCAGCTCGGGGAAGCGGCCGACGTGACGCACCTTGCCCTGCTCATACAGGGCCGAGAAGGGTTCGGCCCGTTGTGTCTTGCCGCGGCTGGCCGTCACCTTCTTGAACTTCGGCGTGACGCCCATGTCCTTGGCCACGGCCTGCACGGTGAACTCGACCATGGCGCCGCCGAAATTGGTTTCGCCAACGATGGCATCCGCCAGGTGGTTCTCGTAAGCCCGCACCGCGGTTCGGCCCCAGGTCGCCGGCCCGGCCTTCAGCGTCAGGTCTTCCAGCAGGTAGGCGTTGCCGTCGATGCCGAGCGCCGCGACCACGACGCCGATGTCATCGTTGTTGACGTTCTCGTCGTCGTCGGCCCCGCTGGGGTCCACGCTCACAACGACGCGCACGAACTGCGGCAGTTCGCCGCCGAGGTGCCGCCACTTGTCGATGGCCTCGTCGGGGAACAGCGCGTTCGGGTTGGCGTCGGCGAACTCGCCATGCAGGAAGCGGCGCTGCAGCCGCGCGCTGAGGCCCTGCAGCGTCTCCAGATAGCCCGGCGCCAGGTTCGCCGCGTTGTCCTGCGGGTTCATTTGGAACGCCACGTAGTCGTCGGGGCGAGCCAGCGGCATCAGCGTTTCCGGGTCGCGCTTCTGGACGAACAGCCGGTATGTCCAATGGTTCTTGGGCGGCGGGTTGCAGTCGTAGAAGACCCGCAGCTTCAGCGGCTCGTCGGCCCGGCCCTGCATCTTCACCGTGGCGGCCTGCGCCAAGCGCGTCAGGGCGGTCTGCACGCTGCCGTAGGGGATCTGGCTGCACTCGTTGAAGTACAGCGTCGCGAACTCCTGGCCAAGCACCTTCTCGGTCCGCTCCTTGTCGTCGAGCCCGGCGAACCACAGCTGCGACTCGTTCGGGAAGGTGGCCACGAAGTCGGTCTTGCTCAGGTCGTATCGCACTCCCGGGAAGGCCAGCCGCATGACCTTCGGGAAGGTGTCCATCAGCAGCGAGGCCTTGATGTGGTTCAACCGGAAGCGGAACGCCACATGTCGGCTGGCTGGCGCCTTCAGCGCGCGGAACACCTGGTTGCGCGTGTGCAGGAAGGTCTTGCCGCTGCGGCTGCCGCCGAACAGCATGCAGTGCGTGGCGTCGCCGGTGATGACGCGCTGGGCTTCTTCCTGCTTCGCTGTGAACTTCACAGCTTCTGGTCGGCCTGACTCGCTGCGATGACGATGGCGCCCCCATCCGCTCCTGTGTGCTCGATCCGGCCGAGCTTCGGGGCCGCGTACTCGGCCAGCTTTGCCAGCATGTCGAGCGCCTTGGCCGGATCGTCCGCGGCAACCCGGCTAAGCCACAGCGACACGTTGTCGGCGTTGTCCTCAAGCAGCTTGCGCACCGTCTCGCGGAACTCGCGCGTCACCTTGTTCGGCATGCCTTTCGGGCGCCCAGGTCCGGGGCCAAGAGCAGCGGCACCGCTCAGTTTTCGCTTCGTTTTTGTAACCGTCAGGCCGCCCATCAGCTCGCCCCTTCCTCGATCGCCACGGCGCGCTTCTGCACTTCTGCCAGACGATCGAGCCGCGCGTAGGCGTCCCACATGCGCAGATTCGCCAGCCTGGCGATGTCGACGGCATCGGCTGGCGATAGGCGATCGGCGCTACCGTTCGGCTTGGCGCGTCGCGCGCAGTTCAACTCGACGGCACCACGGTGCTCGCGCGCCAACAGCAGGCCGCAGGCCGGCGACGGCATGAACTCCAGCAGCTCATCGGTCCAGATGTCGGCCGGTACGGCGAAGTAGTGCTTCCATACGCGCGGCGGCCATTGGCGACGCATGTCAGGAGCCGGAGCGCCGTGCTGCGCGTAGTGCGCGTTGTCGCACTCAAAGCGCCAGTTGTTGCGGCGGTGCCACCATTTTTCCTTGCTGGCGTCGGCCTTGAAGTCGGCGCGGCTGATCTTGACCTCCACGTCGATCACGCGCAGGTCGGTGGTGACGGCCAGCACGTCGCACTCGCGGCCCGTCCAATTGCAGCGATCGACGAGCACGACACACTTCCTGGCCAGCGTCTGCGTGGCAACGGCACGCGCGATGACGCCCTCGCTCCAGATCACGCAGCCTCCCCCAGCAGATCAACCTGCTTCACCTCTGCCAGCGCCCAGACCTTGACGTAGACGCCCGGGGTGGCCGCGTAGCGCTTGCGCACCGCCAGCTCAACCACCAGCACGTCGTCGCGCCACAGCACGCCGTTGCAGCCGTCGAAGATCGCCTTGATCACGTTGTCGGCGTCGGGCTTCGTCGTCGGCAGCACCTCGCCGGCCAGGGCGGTGCGCTGCTTCTTGCCGGACCAACTCTGCGGCACGGCGCAGTGGATCGTCAGGTCGCAGCACAGCGGGCCATCCAGCAGCGGCCGACCGGCCAGGGCCTGCTGCGCGGCGTGCGCCACCAAGCCCTCGTATGCGACCGTCTTGGCCGGCGTGAACATGCGGGCATGGCCGCCGATCTTGCCGACGCGGGGCCTGCCCTTGCCTTGGGGAGCGCCGGGGACGACGAATGTCAGCATGCTGCCTGACCCTCGCGCGGCAGGTGATTGCTGCATTGCCACACCCCATCGACCCGCTCCATAGCCGGCTCGATCCCCTCGGCCGCGTAGGCCCAGCGGGCGCAGGTCGTCGGGCATATCCGCATGACTCCGGGGTGCAGGACGGACGGGGCGCCGGGGCATTGCTCGGACGGGCTCACGCCGCAGCCCTCCCCGACGGCGCATCCCCATGCGCGCGCCGCCGCCCCCAGGTGCTGCGCAGGTCGCCGGTAAGCTGCAGCGCCTTGCGGATGCGGTAGGCCGGCGGTTTGCTGGTGCCGGCGCGCACGGCGTCGAGCAGCTGGCGGGCTTCGTCGATGGTCATGGCGTTTCCTCCGCGTCCTGCAGCGCGCCAGCCTTCCCCACCGGCAGCGTGGTGCTGGTGCCGGGCACGCGCAGGCAGTGCGCAACCATGTGGCGCTGCGGCTCGGTGATGCGGCCACCGT
>JACCDG010090700.1_pt1 | contig 39952 bp, 62 predicted proteins | sample 7442471 | NCBI WGS metagenome assembly JACCDG01 (sample SAMN15323444, study PRJNA562643) | freshwater metagenome | isolation source: river surface water | place: USA:Blue River Watershed | collected 2017-08-17 | reverse complement strand
GCTCGGCCCGGCGAGCTACATCCGGACCTCCAGAATCCCGACAGCTTCTTTCTCTGGCACTCTCACGCCTACAACTTTATTGAGATACCTGTAGTTGGCACCGTAGAAAACATCAAAGCTCGATTTGTCGGAACATCACGACTATACGCCGACGAACAAGAATTCAATGCTTACGGTTTTTCTTCGGGGATTTTGGGGCAGATTGCTCTTGACTGGTACGGCGTTTTTTGTTTTGATGTTCAGCCCTGCATCACTTATGAACCCGGCGAACTCTTCTATATGGAATCGCACGAAATCCATCGGGTTGTCTTCAAACCAGATACTGAAACGGGATGGTTCTGCGCTATCATTGAGGAACTCGCACAATTTTCCCGCCCAACTTCTGTTTATATTCCAAAAGGGCTTGACAAGCCTCAGTATCTCGATAAACTCTATGTGAACATCGAACGAGAAGAAGCTGCGATTGTCATCGCCGATTTCCTTGAGGCGAATAAGGCAACCATGCCCGGCTAACTAGCATACATTGCTACGCCCGTTATCCTAATCTGGAAGTATTAGGAACTCAGTAGTAAACGTCTTGTATGCCAAAAGCCAAACTGGTCGATAAGCCGTGAGTGTCGTCTGTTCTGTCCTTGCAGAAAACCACGGAACTTCCATCATGCTATTTCATGAATTCCGAACAACGCTCGATTGCCACCGAAAAATCTTTGGAACCGTCAAGCAGAAAGACTACGATGCTTTCTATAACCTGTTACTTGATGAAAATAAGAAAATTGGTGGCGAGTTTGCAACAGCTATCCATAACCAACTGTTTATAGAAATGGAGTGGTACAAGGAAGGCCGACCTTATTATAATGTATGGCCCGGTATTTTACCATCCCTCTGTAAACTCAATTATGCTCACATTCCCTGCGAGTACCTAAAACTTCCTCTCAATCCTCTCCTGATTCGGTTTCCTGAATACGCCCCCTTTCAAATCGACCAAAACCACTCCCTTCGGTCGGTCTTGTGCGGGAGATATAAGGCTGTAGACTCTCCGCATGAAAGCTTCTATCTGTGGATAGACTTCGGCGAATCGGAACCTGATGACCCGCGCAAAGCCGTGATTACCTATAGGCACCTACCTCTCCGGCCCGGCATGGACATTGAAGAGGTTTGCAATTCGCTCCGGGTTCATTGGTCGGCGGGACAAGGCGTGCAAATTTCCCGCGATTTCATCGATAATGCTGTTAGAATCGTTACAGCATGTTGCCTTATCGCTCAAGGCGACACTGAAATTATCGAGCCAGACGTACTTTCCCGCGATGAAGATAGCTTCGCGCTGACACACAACTATAAGTTTGTGGACCGCGCCAAACGAAACGGGAAGTTTGGCTTTCATATTGGCCGACATATTACGGTCAGTCCCCACTATCGGCAGGCTCATGCAGCGCTGTATCACACCGGCCCCGGCAGAGCTATTCCCCGCGTGATTATTCGAAGGGGAACTATCGTCAAGAAACAGGATGCGGTCAAAGTTCCAACAGGATTCCTCGATGAGAATCATCAGTAAATTCAAAGATTATTATGATTCGGTGCAGTACAATTTCGAGCGGGAACCTATCAAGAATTACGCATGTATATCACCGGAGTTTTAGGAAATGCTGACCCGCCCATCCCGGAGGTATCTAATAATGACATGATTGAAGCTAAGGGGTTTGACCTTCGGTATTCTTTTCGGAAAGATAAAAGTTTGTGAGAGCCATAAAACAAGGATTTCAGAACATGCGAACAATCAAATCTTTCTATAAGTCGAGCAAGTAATGAAACAGAAAGGAACCTTAATTGGATTGGCCCTAGTTGGTCTAACATTACTACCCTTTCACTTTCCATTTGACAAAACCGTTGCGTGTACCGTTGGTATTGGTCTTGGATTAACTCTCTCTCGCCTAGGAATCTACAAATGAGTTTGAATCTCGCGAATCTCGACATCGAATTTTTGCTCGATAAGTCCGGCTCGATGCAGACGAAAGACTGCCCCGGCAACAAGTCCCGGTGGGCTTACGGTCAAGAAACCACCTTCGCGCTGGCTTCACTGGCTGAAAAGCATGACCCGGATGGTATCACGGTTGTCCCGTTCGCGGGCGGCTTCAAGGTTCACGAAGGTGTGACCGCCGATAAGGTGGACCAAATCTTCAAAGAGCATTCCCCGATGGGCAGCACGAATACGGCGGCTGTCCTCAAGGGGCGGTTGGATGCCTACTTCGAACGGAAGAAAGCGGGAAATGCCAAGTCTTTGTGCTTACTGGCACTAACCGACGGCGCTCCCGACGACCAAGAAGCGGTCGCTAAGACCATTATTGAGGCCACGAAAAAGATGGACGACGATAGCGAAATTGCTATCAGCTTCATCCAAATCGGGCGAGACGGAGAAGCCACCAAGTTTCTCAACTATCTCGATGATAGCCTGACCAGCAAGGGCGCGAAGTTCGATATTGTGGATACGTTGCCTATTAGCGAGGTCGAAAACCTCAGCATCGAAGAGTTGCTTTCGAAGGCGTTCTCAGACTGACGATACATCGAATGGGCGGGAGATGAGTTGTCTTCCGCCCTGTTTTCTTTATGTCTTAATGTGAGCGAAGTGAACTATGTTTAGCTGGCTAAAAGACCTCAAAGACAGCGCCGACAAGAAGATGAAGCAATGGAACAATGCCAATTTCAAACAGGCGATGATGGCGTCCTGTGCATTAGTTTCCGCATCGGATGGACAAATCGAACCGGAAGAAAAGAAAAAGGTAGCCGACCTCATCAAGAAAAATGAGCTACTGCAAGTTTTTGATGCTGCTGAACTTCGCGACCTGTTTTTGGATTACGCGAATAAAGCCGCTGACGATTTTGACCGGATTGACCTGCTCAATATTGTAGGTAAAATCAAGTCAAATAATGAACAGGCAACAACTGCTGTACGGGTTGCCCTATTGATTGCGAATGCGGACGGCGAGTTTGAAGATTGCGAAAAGAAAGTTGTCGAGGAAATTTGCACGACTCTTGAATTAAATGCGGCAGACTTTATTAAGTGAAAATTGCGGGCACGAGCGGCCCGTAACCGCTAGGGTAATGGGGGACGGAAACGGTCTCCGAGAGGAAACATTACCCCGCACGACGGTCGGTTAAGCCGTCACCTTTCTTTCAGAAAGATTTTAGGAGATTGCCACGATGAAGGGCAAAGCCTCATCTAAAAACAACAAAGAAGATATTCGGTTATTATGTAACAAACTAACATTAACTGCCGAAACAAAAGAAGAACGTAGATTACTAGCTGTCATCTATATGTCACTTTTTCATTCAAAACATAGTGAAAAACTAAATCAATTATTTGAGGAGGTTTCAAAGGAACTATGAAAACAAAAATAGTAATATTGAAGACTGCGGGGCAGCGGTTGCGGGAGAGTATGGTGAAGTGGTCGCCGGATTCAGTGAATCAGCACGGCGACTTCGAGGGTGCGGCGAAAGAACTGGGCATCCAGCCCCTCACCAAGGAAGTGCCGGACGTGCCCACGGACGGGGAGTTGCTAATCAGGGCAACAGATAATTGCAGCGGTCATGTCTTCCTGACGAGCGAGGGCGACGACATCGCCGCAGAATTTCTCCGCCTTCTCCGCGAGCGCGACGGCGACAAAGAGCCGCTGGAGGTGACGGCGGACGACATCAATCTTTGGTGTACCACAATACGCCGGGGATTGCATAACGATGCGTTCCGGCAGGCGTTGGCGAAAGCCATCAACGCCCATCGCGGCGTGCGGCCCGTGCCGAAGGTGACGGCGGAGATGTGCAAGGAAGCCTGCGAGCGAGGTGGAAGCTGGAATAATTCAGCCGACTACCTCAACGCCAAGCTCGCCGAGGCGGGAAAGGTAGGTGGATGAATGAGCAAGCCGCACCCAAACTATGCGCCAACATATGCGGCAGCGATGTATCCAGAACTTGCAACAATATGCAGGCGTCACGGATACGCTCTTGCTGTCCACGGAAGTCTAGCCCGTGACCTTGACGTGATAGCTATCCCGTGGACTGAAGATTCTGGAGAATCACAAGACGTCCTTGATGATATATTGACAACATTCGCTATGAATCAATTAGGAGGATTCACTGGCAAGCCGCACGGCAGAACCGCAGTCACCCTAAGTGTCGGATGGGGAAATTGTGCAATCGACTTACAGTTCATGCCGAAACGGAAAGAAAGGCAGGTGCCTCTCGTGACGTGGAGCGATGAGCCGCCGAAGGAACAGGGTGATTACCGCGTACTGTGGCCGACAGGACAGGTTGAGTGCGTTCACGTCGACATGCACGGAAAACTATGGGGGTTTGGGTGCAGTGACAGCATCGACATCACATCGCCACCGTATCGTGGCACACGGTTCGGCCCCCGCATCCCGACGCCGGAGGACGCGATTCGTCAGGCTCGCGTCAGGATTGATGGCGAGGACTGGGAAGAACTGGAACTGAAGGCGGAACAGGAGATTCAACGGCTGCGTCTGGTTCTCGAAGAAATCCAGCATCGACACCAGACGACCCTCGACCTGTATGAAAAAAACGGCCCGACGTGGACGTCACGCGAAACAGGTGCCGAATACTACGACGCTGGATATGTAACAGATACGGCGTCTGAAATCGTCGAACTCATCAACGGCACGATGAAAGGGAGGGCATGACACCACACAATCTGCGAATCTGGGCGATGATTCAGGCTGAACTTGTGCGAGTCGAGGGCATGAAGGTCGAGAACCTTGAGCGCGCGCGTAACGACTGCGCATTCGCCTATGACGAATCGGCATTTGCGGAAAAGGCGACCGAGATTGAGCGACTGTCTCTGTCGCTGGAGGCCTCATGAACTACACAAAAGCCTCGTGCGGGCATCCCGTGGTCGCCATCGGTCACTCCGAAAGCCACGCCCGCAAGAAGTGCGAATCGGAGCCGTGCGACGAGTGCAAGCAGCAGGTCCGCCGAATGCTCACGGTGGCGGACATGTTTGTGCTCAACGAACTGCATGAAATGCTTGACTGCATTGATACCGACCTCCGGGTTCACGACATCGACACACTAGCTCCTCAGTCAACATTGGGGCAGACGCTACTTGACCTGATGAAGGCGTACCATGAAGCCACAACCGATGTCGGCGGCTCGTGTGCGAGATGTGGAAGACATCGCAATGGTCTGTGAAGCACACGACTTTCAAGTGGAAGGGTGAGTTAGGAATTGTTGACCCATTTCTCGAACTTCCGGTCCAACGCGGACAAAAGTTTTGGATTTTTCTACTGCCGAATACTATCACTTCTCTTCGGCATGATTGGACACATCCTCAGCTTCCTTCTAAAGAACAAAGCCAAACAATCGCCGATTCTAAACAGTGGCTCACTGATTTTTCGAATAGATTAGGAATTGGTTATAACGAACTGATTGAGGCGGCTAATAACTATCTCGACTACGAAGAACGTTATTGTTTAGGAGAAGAAATGCCGTCGTGGATGTATAGTCATGATAATATTAACGGTTTTTGGAAACATTTTGAGGTTATTACAGGAAAAAAGAACCCGCGACTAGAAGATGAACCAAGTCTCTTTTTTAGGTGTTCATGCTAATGACAATGCCCCACCTGATGAATTGCTCGCATAGTGAAACCGGATGGTGTCTCGAATGCGTTAGAAATATGTGGCTAGAGTATAATAAGGATGCCAGTTCTCGCCTCTGTCACTGTTTCGTTTGCGAGAAACAACTAGAATGGCACAGCGCGTCAACGAGACAGCCTTACGATGGCGGGGAAGTACAAGTTAGATTCGACTACGGCAGCAAACACGACGAATGCATCGGAAGTCCGTGTAATAACGGAGAACAGAAAAATGTAGGCTATATTTGCGACGATTGCTGGACTGCTAAGAAACGATTTTTTGAGTTGTGGTCTGTTGATGATACGCAAAAGTGGAGCTTAATCTAGTGAAATTATTTGAACAGCATCCGCTTCCTTGGGAAATTGAATACAATGCCGCTTATTGTGGAAATGGAAGTGATATCCATATTATCAGAGACGCCAACAATCAAGTTGTAGCAAGTTCCTATAACTCCGGCTTTGATGCGTTATGGCAACTTTATTCCGTGCTGACGCACAATCAGAAACAAAGGCTTGGTGACAACTTTATTAAAAAGGCCGAACTACTAGCGGGAAAATATCACGCCGGACAAAAACGAAAGTGGACCAGCGAGCCGTACATTAATCATCCCGCGCGAGTCGCCGCGAAGGTCGCCAAATACCAAGCTGACGGCGATTTGCTCTCCAACATGATTTGCGCGGCTTGGCTTCACGATACGATTGAAGACTGCCCGGATATGACCCCGCCCATTCTTGAGGCCGAATTCGGCGAAGAGATTACGAAGCTTGTTATTGAGTTGACGAATGTTACCAGCAAATCCGACAAGAAACTTTCCCGCGCCGAACGCAAAGCTTTAGACAGAAAGCGGTTAAGTTGCATCAGTAGACCCGCCAAGGTGATTAAGCTCGCCGACCGCATTGATAATTTGTCGGACATGAGAGACGCACCGATTGACTTTCTAAGGATTTATACAGAGGAAAGCAAACTTCTTCTTGAAACTTTGAAGGGAACTTACGAACCCTTCGAAAACGAACTGAGAAAGGTTATCAATGATACATCCGTACTACTACCTTGGTCCGTACCTCGTGACTGACCGTTTCGAACATACAAAGCGGGAAGATACATACCAAAAAATCTCTCATTTCCTGCTTCCTATTAGCTATATTGATGGATATGATAGATTATCTCAGTGCGAGATTTGGATTCCAAACAGAGATGATGGATTTATCAGATTCGACGAAATCATTCCTGATGAGGTTGGAATTGAATTTTCTTCTAGTAAGATTTCCCGCCAAATCAATAGATTTCAAGAATTCTATGCTAACGCATTGAAAACAATTGAGCCGCAAACCGGAATCTTTCATGTTACGTTTGGTCTTGTGTCTTATTATGCTTAGGAGATATAATGTTAGTACATAAACATGCCCTCTTCCAAATCCGCGCTAACCGCCCCATCGAATGTTTCGCCGAAAACTATCGGTTTATGGTGGAACTAATCGATAAGTTAGGTATGAAAAGACTAAGCGGTCCCCATGCCAAGTACGTCCAAACCCCCGGAAATCGTGGCCTGACAACAGTTTGCATCATTGAAACGTCGCATATCGCGATGCATGTTTGGGATGAACAGTCTCCCGCGCTGGTCCAGCTTGACGTTTATAGCTGCGCGGACTTCAAGCCGGAAACTGTCGTTGAATGCATTCAAAAGTACATGGAACCGGATTCGATTGAGTATAAGTTTCTCGATAGAGAACATGGATTCAAGGAAATTGATAGAAGATTGTTGTGGGTAAACAATAACGATGGACATGGAAACGGGGACTACGATGAGTGAAAAACGGGAAGCTGTCAATAAAATCAACCTCACAAAAGTGCGGGAAAAATTTCTAAAAAGAAAGGGTTGGTGGTGGCGTCTTCGGAACGGTTATTCTATCTATAAAATCGAACAGGATTATCGCGACTTTCTATATTTGATTCTGGAAAATCCAGAAAAAACCATTGTGCCGTGGACGCAAGATTTAGATGATTTTTGGCACGAGCATATTCTTGATACGGGGAAATATAGACAGGATTGCCTTGATTTATTTGGGCGGTTTATTGACCATAACCCTCATCTTCCGCAAGGAACGCCAGAACATACCGCCGCCGTCAAAGACACTTATGAAAGTCGGCGGGAAATTCTTCCGGAATATTTTCCAATGCCGGATTATAGTTCATCAGCTTCTTGTGGGTTGTCACATCACGAAACACCCTCGGTAAGTTGTAGCACAAGTCATCCTTCAGACTTACCTTCCTGCGGTGCTCCTTCCTGTTCTTCTGATTCTAGTTCCTGCGGAGGTTCTTCCTGTGGAAGTTCATGCGGTAGCGGCGGCGAATAAATATTTAGAAGAATATAACAAACTTTCGCACAATATCTTCGACTGGAAAGCACCTCCCGGCCCAAACTCGTGAGACATTCCCCGCTCGTGGAGATTGGAGCCGGAAACGGATATTGGGCAAGTTTGGTAAAACAGGCAGGCGGGGAAATCTACTGCTACGACGACTTCTCTTGGAAGGCGAATTATCAGAATGATTCACGGGCCGGGAGAGGTGAGTGCTATACAGAAGTTCAGCAGGGAAACTTTTCCGCGCTTGACAAGCACCCCGACTGTACGTTATTTCTCTGTTGGCCTCCCTACGACGATTCGATGGCGTTTGATTGCCTTTCGAGATACCAGACCGTCAGGAAGGCCGCTGGCTTCAATTCAATAAAACTGATTTACGTCGGGGAGAGTGAGGGGGGTTGTAACGGCGACGGAGCGTTTTGGGGGCTTCTGGAGAGCTTCCGCGAGATTAAAACTATAAAGCTGCCGCAATTCTGGTCAATCCACGACTATTTTGCGATTTTTGAAAGTCAAGCTTGACCGGCGCGGGAAAATTGAAATATATATTTGCGCAGGGAAAGGTTGCTGCTGCTAAGAGGGGAACTTCGAAACGCTCAACACACTTAAGAAAATAAAGGCTTAAGAATGGAAATCATGTTTCACACGTTTCAGGAGCGCAAAGTATCTTATACTCAACTGCTTGGACCATCCGGCAACATTCTGATACCGCCATCGCCATCGTCAGATGCGGGCGAGATAGTGACCCGCCTATCATTGTTTTGCGAAGAAAACGGAGGTAAAGTATTCAGAGATAAGAACCATTTTGGTGAATTCATCTATCTGAATGGTCTTTCCCCGGAGAAATACGGTGACGTCATCGAAGAATGGAACTCTAAATGACGACAGCATTTATAGAATTCGGCAGTTGTTTGCTTACCTTGTTGCTAACCGCTCAAAAATTCGCTGGTTTATGGAAGGACAAGCTATTCGCGGGCAAATCTCACGGGGCAAATACGCCGATGCTTGCGTTTGTCCCGTCACAGCCGCTTACCATCTGCTGTACAACCTCTACTCGCCGCCCAAGATTGCAAATTCGGTCGCTGGAATGATTGACCTGAAGAAAGAGGATGCTGTCCGGCTCAGTATCGCCTGTGACTACGAGGATGATGATATCTATGGGTATCCGTTACGGCAGTTCGTCGTTCAGAGTTTGTTGTGGAACTTTGAATAGCTAATGAATGCAAGCTTTACCCGCCAAAAAACGAAAAAGGGGAGCTTGTTAGACTCCCCGAATCGTACTCAGTGCGCAATGGGGGCTTTTTCTTAGGGGTGGTATGTATTAACGCACGCCTAAGAATTGCCCGCTTTTGATTTGGTTGCTCGTCCAAGCAAAGACCTGTGAATTCGTCAGACTATTTTTACCTTGCGGCACCACCCCAGCACGCGGAGAAGCCCCCGTACTCCTGACCGTGCATTTGCGTCTTCGAAATTCAAAGTTCACCGTCCCAATGTGGGGACGTCCCGGAGAAACGTGGCGAAGCCTTAAACCGAACGGTCCCTTTTGAGGATTACGCCCTAAGAGGCTTTTTTCGAATCTCCTGAACAGCCGTGGACAGCTTCATCATCCATGAATCTGCCATCCAAATGATTATATGACAAAAAAACTCTACTGCGGCACAACATCCCGCCTCTGCAAGAAAAAACTTGGCAGCTTGCGTAAGAAACTGTTGTGGGCAAAGGATTTGAAGCTGGGAGATATTGTTGCAACCTGCATCGGATTCAATGAGGTTGTCACAACAATCGAGCCGGAATGGACCAATCACGGATTGAGAAAGGGCCGATATATATATGGATTCTGGATTTACACCGAGCGCGGCTCGATATGTAGCGCGACAGCATGTTGTTCTCCCGCCGAATCTGTCGACCGAATTTTGTCGTTTTGGAGAATTTATCATGGATGGAGTCCGGACAAAATCAGTCAAGCGATAGTTGATGGCGGGGAAAAGATGTTTGACGAACGTGGTTGTTTACTTCCCGAAAACTGGAGACTTTTTCAATGAAATACCTTGCTATTGGCGCAACTGCAATCTTCGCCGGGGTTTGTGTTCTAGCCCTCGTTGTTATTGGAAGTGTTGTTTCTACGCTCAATACCGATACTCGCCTGAAAAACGCCGTTCAAACACAGACGGCAGTTCGCGATTCAAACTTCGACAAAATGTGGAAAGTTATCGAACAGAAAGCCACTGTCACCAAAGCATCCGCGAAAACACGAGTTGACCTAGTAAAAGCACTTATCGAGGGGCGCGGCGCGGCAATGGTCAAAATCGTCCATGAATCCAATCCCGAATCAGCATTTAGCGGGAAAGACTATGAACTACTCTCTGGGGCGATTGAAAGCCAGCGACAGGAATTCTTCCGCGAAGAAAAATTCTTGCTGTCAAAGTATCAGGAGTATGCCAACTATCGCGAGGGAGCAATATCCGGAACAATTTTGAATCTCGCAGGGCGCGGCAAACTTCTCCCGCCAATTACGATTACCTCGGATAAAACTAAGAAGGCGGCAGAATCCGGCGAAGATAACGATACCAAACTGGATATCTAACAATGGTTTATGCCGTTCTATTGATTACTGGAATCGTTTTATCGGCGGCGCTTCACAATCTTTATCAATTCGAAATAAAGCCGTGTTGTTATGCTGCCACAATTGCAATCGCCGCATCCTTCCTATCTCTTTTCGGGCTTAGCGGTTGCAATGAATATCTACAGACTCGCGACTTTGAATATTGGGGCGGGCACTATGTAAGCGTTTCTTATGAAGAACCTTGGGATGAGCGGGTTCCATGCAGTCACCCAATTTATTGCACGAGAACCTATACGGACTCTCAAGGCAAGACGCAAACCGAATCGTATATTTGCGGATATTATCATCCATACGATGTTGACTATCACCCGCCCGAATGGTATGCTCACGACAACAATAAAGTTTATCGTTCAATCTCTAAGTCGCGGTTTGAAGAGTTGGCGGGAAAATGGGGCAATAAAAATTTCGTCGATATGCACCGCTACTATCATTCTATCGACGGCGACAAATACGTCTCATTCTTCGATGATAAGGATGAAAATCTCGTAAGTGTTTTCTATACAAGACATTACGAAAATAAAATTCAGGCAACTGACAATGTGATTGGGTTTCGAACGCTATCGCCGGAAGAAATTTCTGAATACAAACTCTTTGAGTATCCGGGAGCTAAACATGAAGATGTTGACTTTATTCTCGGCGGCGGTAATGAATCCGAGCAAAGACAGCTTAAGCTATTGAATGCCCGGCTCGGTCGCCCCAATCAAGTCGTTGTTTGGATTTTACTCTTTCGGGATTTGCCGCGAGAAACAGCTTTCCTCCAAAGGGAATATTGGAAGGGCGGGAACAAGAATGAATTCGTGATTTGTGTCGGGCTAGATTCGGCGGATAAAATCAGGTGGGCCGAAACCTTTTCTTGGACAGACCGCGAAGATTTCAAGATTCTTGTGCGAGATACGATAGCGAGAGAAACCGGCAACCAGCTTATTCTCCCGCCCCTAATTGACTTCCTTCGCGAAGAGATTCCCCGGCGCTGGACGCGGAAAGAGTTTGCCGAATTTGACTATCTGAGAATTAGACGTCCTGCTTGGGTCATCATTGTATCTTTTTTGTTTTTGGGAATTCAGCCGATTGTCTACCAACAAATCGAGCATTTATGATTATTACAAGCCCCCACTACAACCGACCTCAATGTTCCGCGCGGATGATTGAATCGCTAAGGAACTGTCTAGGTATCGAGGATGTAAAGGTCTTATTTGTTTGCGAGCCGGGATGTCAGCGGGTTATTGAATTGTGCGAGGAAGCAAACCTTCCCAACTACGAAGTTGTCTTAAATCCAAACCTGCTAGGACTTTGGGAAACGAAAAAGAAGTGCCTACAACTTGGATTTGAGCGAGACTCATTCTTAATTCATATCGAAGACGACCTATTACTTTCCCGCGATGCTTTACTATTTTATCGGTGGGCCGGTCTAACCTATGCGGGAGATTCTAACGTTCTTAATATTTCGTCATTCAACAAAATTAGTGCATTCGACTTTTTTGCCCGTAAGTGTTCTCATTGCGGCAATCCATTCCACGGAGAAGTCAATCGGCGGGAACGATATACATCGATTGGGTTTGCAACATGGAAAGACCGCTACGTTCAGTTTGTAAATAGGTGGAACGGCGCTGACCACGATTTGGAAAAGTTTCGTTTCGACAGAAAATTTCATGAAGTCTACCCAACTCTTTCCCGCGTTAATCATATTGGGTACACGCAGGGCGTTGAATTTTCCGATGACTTAGCCAAGGATATTTTGAGAGGCGGGCAAACTCCTGCCGGGCTTTCGATTCATCATACTAAGGATAATATTAAGTGGCACAAACGGCCCGAATTGCTCACAAACCCGGAAGGCCGGGAGTGGGTAAAAATGGCCGATGGTATTATTAGAAGTCGCGAATCAGAAGCTTTCTATAAAGAAAAATTCTATCTTGGTTTTTGGGCAGATTCTATAAACTATCAATTTGGTGGATTTTTTGAATGAAGCCATTCCTAAAGATATATGGCGGCAAATTCTATCTTCGCAACTTCATTATTGAATGCTTTCCCGCGAATTGGCCCGACCTCCACTACAAAGAATGGTGTTTGGCGGGAGGAAGTGTATTCTTGAAGATGCTAGGAAGGCTAAAAAATGAAGCATGGCTCAATGAAGCTGATTGGCCCACCTTTCTGATTTGGTTTGCAATTCAAAACGACCCGGAAGCCTTTCATCAAAAACTTCTTAAGTTGAAGTATTCCGAGGAAGAATTTCTAAAACAGAAAAACATCCTTACTTCGAAAAAATCAAACATTGATGTGGCGGTTGCCAAGTTTGCGGTTCTCCGTATGTCTCGCGCGGGAATGGGTGAGTCTTTCGCTTGGTCAGAACGTCTAAGAGGCGGACAGCCCGGCGACTTGAATGCTTGGCAATCTTCCTTGCAGGGAATTCTCCCGCTGTCTAAACGTATTCAAAAGACGCGACTAACCAATTGTAAATGTGAAGTTTTATTAAATAATGAACAGTTGACTCGCGCCGATTTAGTTTATTTGGACCCGCCATATCTTAAAGAGGTAGACGGCGGGAAAAGAACTTCGAAGAATGGTTACGCTCTTGATATGACGCCGGAACAGCACGAAGATATGCTGAAAGCCGCCGTCGACAGTGACGCAAATATTGTGATTTCGGGATATGAGACAGAATTGTACAATAAATACCTAAATACAGACTCTGGATGGAATATGAAATACAAGGATGTCGTTAATCACTCGCAACAACAAAAAAACAAGAAAGTTCGGCGGGAAGTTGTCTACCGCAATTTTACTTAGCGCGGCCCTCAAGCTGTTTTTGGTGATGGTCGTTGCTATTGACCTGTTTTACCTTGTTGAAAACAAGGAAATCTTACAGTATGAGAAAAACCCGATACTCTATTACGCAATAAAAAACGGTTCTGTTGGATGCGCTGTTGCCCTAAGAATGCTCACTTTTTCCGGGGCTTTGGTCGCACTAACTACTCTGTGGCAATGCCGTTATGAAAAAACATACTGGACGTTTCTAATACTCTTCGTAATACAGCATATCGGACTACTATGTATTCTTATTATTTAAGTCAGTTTCCCGAAAGTATGTACGGCGTTCATCCCGACCATCGCGCAAAATACATCAAGAGCGTCGAGGCCGGGTATAAGTTGATGGCAAAAAGCAAAGTGCTAATCGCTGGATTGGCGAGGGATATCGAGCCGGTATTACCGCAAACTTTTTCCCGCCTATTATTTCTTTCTTCCTTTTTCAAAGATTATCGGTTTCTCATTTTTGAGAACGACTCAAAAGATAAGACAGCAAACAAACTGAAGGAACTACGAAAGCAATCTAGCGGGAAACTCAAGCTGTACAGTAAGAAATACAATAAGGAACGATTCGCTGGGAGAGGGCTGAACAGGTCCGAACAGATGGCTTTTTGCCGCAATCGACTCCGCGACTTTTCTTTTGAATATCAGGAATTCGCCGACTTTGTGATACTGGTAGACCTTGACCTCGAAGGGGGGTTTTCCTATAATGGAGTAGCATCCACTTTCGGCAATCTCGCCGATAAACAGTGGGATATGGTCGGCTCAAACTCAATCTTCTATCGAAACAATGAAGAAACCGGGAAGGTAGAGCGTCTTTTCTATGATACTTGGGCATTTCGCCCGCATAAAAAATGGTTTGTCTACGACGGCGACCTTGATAAAAATAATCTACTGTGGTTTAATAAGGGCGAACCGCTAGTTAGAGTTAATTCATGTTTTGGCGGACTGGGTATCTATAGAAGGGAAGCTTGGTTTTGCAAAGAAGCGTCCTATACCACTTTGAATGATGAAGGTAAAAACGATTGCGACCATCCGACATTCCATAAAATGTTAGCCTGTAATGGTTTCCGTCGAATCTTTCTTAATCCTTCTCAAATCACTCTTTATTCTAATACGGGGGTCTGTTGATGAGGTATCATTCATTCAAATTTGATGATGGGACGGAAATTACTGGAAAGCTATCATATGAGGTTCTCGAAAAAAATTGGAAATATTTAGATATTAAGGATGAAGTCGCGGGAAAATTAGTCGCCGATATCGGCTGTTGGGATGGTTACAATACAATTCAAGCTTTGAAGTGTGGTGCAAAACACGTTGTCGCAATGGATAATGGGCTTGGCTCATATAACTGGCAAAACGATATTTCGGGTTGGCAGAAGAATCTTGATGAAGTAAGAGAGCGTTATGGAATCAATGAAGATAGAATTTCTTATGTTTATAACGATGTTGATGAAGAATATTTAGGTTATCATGCCTATGCTGTCGATGTTGTTATAGCGGCGGGTCTAATTTATCATCTCAAAGCACCATTCAAATTTCTTCAGGAATGCTATTACATTCTAAAGAATGGGGGTATTCTAACAATTGAAACGCACGTCACCTGTAATGATATTCCATATCCAGCAGCGAGATTTTACCCGCGAAATGAATTGTGTGGTGATAAGTCGAACTGGTGGGGGCCGAACAATCTTTGCGTCGTCGAAATGTTGAATGCTGCCGGATTCTCAAAAGTTGTTGAAACGTATACTGGAAGACCGACAAATACCGGCGGTATAACTAATCAGCGAGCTTTCTTCAAGGCTTACAAATGAAAATTAGTGCCTGTCTGTTGAATTGGCGTCGGCCAGAATGCATGAAGCAAATTGTACAGACGCTCAAATCCTATGACCTATTCGACGAAATTATTATTTGGAATAACGGAGAATCTCTAAATATCGACGATGTTCAAATTACTGATTGCGGGAAAAATATAGCCTGTCTCGGGCGCTTTATGGCAATACAAGCCGCGCGAAACAAGTTGGTTTACGTTCAAGACGATGATTGTATTCCATCAAAACAGAGTATCGAACAGCTTATCCGTCTTATGGGCGACAATAAATTTGATTTTGCGAATAATTTAAGACTGTCTCACTACAATAGAATTGGATGTGCGCAGCATCTTGTCGGTTGGGGCGGGATTCTTCGAAAGTCTGAATTCGGCATTGAAGAAATAGCGGGAGAATATAAAAGGGTTTTCGGCGAAGATGAGTTGCTTTATCGGCAGGCCGACGACCTATTTTTTGCAAATACTAAAACATTTACGAGTGTGTTAGCCGACGTTCCGGGCTTGCAAGAATCCGATAAAAACGCGCTTCATCTTGAAAAGTTCCATGTTCGGGCGCGGGAAAGAATGCTATCCCGACTTAAATTCCTTACTTTCAATGTGGATAGATTTACTGACCTCGCATATCAATCCGGAGAGGATGGGCGGCGCGACAGCCAGATTGGTTGGCATAACTACTTCGGCGATTTGATTAGAAACTCTAGTATCTTGGATGTTGGGGCTGGACTAGGTTTCTCCCGCGAACGTCTTTCCCGAAATAATAACAAAGTGACCTTGCAGGATGTGTTTCCAGGCGCTTCGGTTGATATCTTTGATGATATTTGGAAGATTCCGGATAAATCCTATGATGTTGTGACCGCATTTGATGTTCTCGAACATATTGTGGATGATGTGTCGTTTCTTGACGACTTGAAGCGAATCGCCCGAAAAAAAGTTGTGATAACAACCCCGAATAGACTTGTCTTCAACTGCAAAAACAGATACCATATTAGGGAGTATTCGCCCAATGAACTAATGGAGATTTGTGGGCCGGGAAGATTTGCTATTGGTAGAACTACTGACGGCGGGCAAATTCAGTATCTCGACCGCGCAGCATTCTCTGAAACGATGGAACCAGCTCTTTGCGGAATTCTTGAAATTAGCTCTTGACGCCAGCAGACAGCACGCTAAGATAATGACATGAACGTTACGCATCACTCACGGAGCAAGTAATGAGCAAACTACATCAGGTTTTGGCGGTTGTGTCTTCTAAGAAGACCGAAAGTACAGCGGGGTTATCTGACCTGTACAAGAAAATTCAAAAACCGGCTCTTTTTTCGGGTCTTTCGCGGACCTATGAATCGCTGGACGAAAACGGCGAAGTTCTCCCGCCCGAATCCACCAAGGTTCAGCTTAAGAGCGGGGAAGTTATTCGGGAATTTCAGAGAATTGTCAAAGATACGCTTGACGTTGTGGCGACTCAAGACTATGCTAATAGGGATGCAGTTGCCGACGTTGTGGTCGATGGAAAGACTCTGTTGAAAAATGTTCCGGCAACTTACTTGATTTGGCTTGAAAAAAGACTGACCGACTTCAATACTTTCGTATCTCATTTGCCAGTGCTTGACCCGGCAGAAGATTGGCAGTTTGACCCCGGAACGCGACTTTACAAAACTTCCGTTCTTAAGAAGAATCGGACTAAGAAAACCCCAAAGGTCATCGTCAAATATCAGGCCACCGAACAACATCCGGCGCAAACTGAACTCTTCCAAGAAGACGTGTTAGTTGGTCGCTGGAATGAAGTTAAGATGAGCGGCGCGATTACCGAGTCTGAAAAACTTGACTTGACAGACCGCGTTCGGAAACTTCTCGACTCTGTGAAGGTTGCCCGCGAAGAGGCTAACCAAATCGAAGCACCTTCGGTGAAGGTTGCTGATGACCTGTTCAGCTACATTTTTGGAGAATCTCGATGACTCAGATGACTAGAAGACAGGCGGTTTGCGCGGTACTAGCTTTACCTTTGGCCGGGTTTGCCTTCAAAGCGAAGGAAAGCGAAGCCTATGAGTTGATTCAGATATCTCATAATGTAGTGACAATTATTGATGTAGATGGAAAACCATTTCATACTCTAAACCAAAAAGAAGACATTTGGTATATTGGAAATCAAATGGTTTCTATCAATGTTCTTTCCTCGAAAGAGGATGTGGATAGGTTTATTTATAGACATATGGAAGAACAGGGGACGAACTGGATAATTAGAGTATGTTACAACAAAATAACAAATAAGTATGGCGTTTTCGCCTTACAAAAGTAAAATAGGCTAGACTTAGACTAAGACTAAGATTTAGAGAGCGGAGAAAAGTTGCTGGTTCGACTCCAGCCCCCGGAACTTTCCACCATGCCGGGGTAGCCCAATGGCAGAGGCATATCCGCTATCAGAGTGAGTCTATTGCCTATAGTCTGAATCGCTGGTAAGTTTCTAATCGATGTTCGCCGACAAACAAAGTAGAGACGCCGGAGCATCCCCGGCCCTTTCCGCCTTCGTAATCTCTATCGTCGAAAGACGACCTTACGGGAAGGTAGTCCAGTGTGTAGGACGCTACTTATCAGATTAAAACGGCGATAACCGGCAAAGTAGAAACTTGAGAGTTTATTTACCGGCAACTACAATTAGTAGCATAGTCCGGTCAGCAGGCTACGCTGGCCGGACACTTCGAGGGTCTTTGGTAGCGTAATAGCACGAACAAGTTCGATTCTTGTTACCCTCATCATCTCTTCGAGATGGTATTTGAGGCGGAAGGCGGATGAACCCGGACGCGGGTAAAGATTAGCCAAGGGGACACAGTGGAGTCATGCCCACTGATACGAACTTGTTTCGCAGGTGCGAATCCTGCTCGCTTCACTGACGGGGATGGGCCAGTGCCCATTCGAGCCTCATAAGCTTGAAAGGACCGGTGCGACTCCGGTATCCCCTACTCGCGTCTACGACGCTCGGTTAAGTCAAAATCCATTTTAGGATTGTTATTATGAATGTTTCCCGCCGTGATTTTTGTAAGGCTGCTGCTGTTGTTCCGTTTGTTGGATTTCGTAAACAGAAAATAGATGAATGCTACGATAGAAGCGGTAAATATCAAATAATTTATTTTGAACCGGAAATCACCGTTGAATTTCCAATCGATATCACTAATTCGTCGTTTTCATCATTAACGATGACTATGAATGATATTATGGGAATTAAGCGTCATATAGGGTCTTATTGCAGACCAAAAATACAATGGAAATTAGAAAATGTTTTAGATTTGTTGGATATATTTCCAAAATTCTATGACTATAGAGATATCTATTTGTTACAACAAGGTGGTAAATATGGATTTATTGCTTTTGATGTAATCCGTCGAACAACTTAATCGGCGGCGTTGGCGTAATGAGAAGTTGGAATCGAGTCCCCAAGCCGTTTCGGCGGTGTAAGGTAGCCCTAGCGCAGGTTCGAATCCTGCCGCCGCCTCTGGTGACGTGGTGTAGAAACGAAATTCATCTCCTTTTAAGAGAAGTATGCGGGTTCGAGTCCCGTCGCCGTGCTTGCACGGCGTAGCTTAATGGTAAAGCACTTAAAGTTTCGTTTCGTTTTTCCCGTCGCCATTCTCATTCTTCGAATGGTTAAAATGCAAAACAAAAAGAAGCCGCCCAAAAACATTGAAGAACGTTGTCAAGTCGCTGAGTTTTATCGGCGGGAATTTGAAAGGACTGGCAAGTTTCCCGCTTCTAGCATGATTTCATGTCCGTGTTCAAAATGCAACAAAGGCAAAATGTAGTTTATTCCCCGATAGTTTAATGGTAGAATGTCCGGCTGTTAACCGGATGGTCCACGTTCGAATCGTGGTTGGGGAGCTTGGTCGTGGTGTAGAAAAGGGTTACTTCTTCCTTTACAGAAATGGTCGCAAGACCGTCTCCCTTTTCGCTGTTCCCGACCAATCATAAACCTTGCGTGGTGTAGTTAAGAAGTTCATCGCTGTTAACGAAAATACTTCTTAGTGTCAGTTCCCGCAAGGCTCTTTCTAAAGGTAAACCGATGGCTGCTTCAAACAAGAAAACTGAACGTAATCACATTCTCGACCCGGAAGTCAAGTTGGCGGGAGGAATGGGCAATTTCGCCGCACGACAGTCTGAAGAACAGGAACTTCGGCGTCTTGTGTTGGCATGTTTGCTGTGGGAAGACATTGCGTATACGGACGGTGTATCTGTTGCCGCGAATATCAAAAGACTGATTCCGCTAGTTGCTCCCGAAAAGGTCGCAGCACTCGCCGTTGAAGCGCGTCTTGAACAGAAGTTGCGCCACGTTCCCCTCTTTATCTGCCGGGAAATGGTTCGGCACGCTACGCACAAACCGTTTGTCGCCGAAACCCTATCTAAGGTTGTTCGCCGCGCCGATGAACTTACCGAGTTTGCCGCACTCTACCGCAAAGACAATACGGGCGGGAAGAAGATGTTGCCACGGCAGGTTAAGAAGGGGCTTGCTGCCGCGCTCCGTAAGTTCGATGAGTATCAGCTAGCAAAATACGACCGCGCCGGAAAAGAATTCTCCCTGAAGGATGTTCTCTTTCTGACTCATGCGAAGCCGAAAGACGAGGCTCAAGCCGCGCTCTGGAAGAGGCTTGTCGCGGGCGAAATGAAGACCCCGGATACTTGGGAAGTTGGCCTTTCCGCCGCTAAATCCCCCGCCGAAAAGAAAGCGGTTTGGGAACGACTCCTCTCAACTAATATGTTGGGGGCGTCGGCCTTCCTCAAGAATCTGCGCAATATGGAACAGGTCGGCGTTGACCAGAACGTTATTGCGTCTGCCTGTTCTTCTATTAATCCGGGTATGCTACTTCCGGTTGACTTTCTCAAGGCCGCTACTCACGCGCCGAAGTTTGTCCGCGAAATCGAAACGCTGATGTTCCGGTGTGCCGCTGAGTGGCCGAAACTGCCGGGCTGGACCGTGTTCGTTGTCGATGTTTCCGGCTCGATGTGTAATAAGTTATCTGGTAAGTCAGACTTCACCCGGCTTGATGCTGCTACTTCAATGTGTGTTCTCGCCGCCGAAATGTGCGAGCGAATCACTATTTATGCAACTGCCGGGTCAGATGCTCGGCGCGAACACGCCACACAACTTGTTCCCGCCTATCGAGGATTTGGCCTGTCAACGGCTGTTCTCGATGCGAGAAATCGATTGGGCGGCGGCGGTATCTTTACGCGACAGTGCCTCAAATATATCGCGGCAGACCTTAAGGGTGCCAAGCCAGACCGAATCGTTGTTTTTTCGGATTCGCAAGATTGTGATTTAAGCAAAGAACTACCGAAGCCGTTTGGTTCCAAAAATTACATTGTGGATATCTCAAGCGAGAGCCACGGCGTAAACTATAAGGGAGTCTGGACAGCCTCCATGAGCGGATGGTCGGAGTCCTTCCTGAAATATATTGCTGCTTATGAAATGGAAAATCAGCAATGACGGATAAGATTAAACAGGTTATCATTATCAGGCGCGACCTCAAAATGAGGCGGGGAAAAGAAATGATTACGGCGCTGGCAATTGGCCCTAACCGCTCATCAGAAATCGACCCAATAACTGCGCACTTAAAGGTTTACTGATGTTGGCTTTTTTCGTTGGTTCTTTCGTAACGGTATCGCTGGTTGGCTTCGGACTTTTGTTCAAGAAATGGGAAAAAGAACGTGAAGCTAATCATCTTAGGAAACAAATAGATAAATTTGAAAGGTTTGGCAGCGGTGGCAAAGTAACCGCAACTAATTATTGTAATGTTTGGCTTTCAAACGATGATGGTATTCAAATTGGTATTGAAAAACGAAACATATTCGGCGATGAATTGTTAGTTAAAGAAGGCGAAACTTGGGAACTTAAACTCCTCGATGATGGTCAAATTCGTCTCTTGAAAAGGATTTCATAATGAGTCCGTATTCCACAATGAGAATTACGCGGGAAGATTGCATAAAGCAAATTCGAGCATCACTCGAAGATGTTTTATCTACCAGCTCAGACGAGTCTCTTGAGGATTTACTTTTCGACGTTTACGGTCGCGAGCGTCTTTATAATTTTTCAATTGTCGAAGAATATCAACAACCAGATGAATATGGATGGCCCATTCAATACAGAAATCCATCCGAATCTTCTGAATATCAAAGAGGTTATGCAGATGCGATGAGGGAACGAGATGAAAATCCAAGCCATTAGCGACCTCCACGGCAAACTTCCAGAAGGTATCGACTGCGACCTTTTATTGATTGCGGGAGATATCTGTCCGTCTTTTGACCATTCGCTTGCGTTTCAACGAGGATGGTGCGAAACAAATTTCTCGGAATGGCTCAAAAGACAAAAATATCGTGAGGCAATTCTGATTGCTGGAAATCACGATTTTGTGTTTGAGAGATATTTACCGATTCAGCCCGGCCTATCTGTTAATTATATAGAAGACGAATATGCAACATTTGATGGTTTGCTTATTTGGGGTTCGCCGTGGAGCAATGAGTTTTCCGGCAATTGGGCTTTTGGTTTGCGCGAAGATGAATTAGCGGCGAAATATAAAATGGTGCCGCAAGGCACCGATATCATTGTAAGTCACGGGCCACCAAAGGGATACGGCTGCGCGGGACTTTACGGTGCCGGTTCAACCGCACTCGTAAAATGTATTGAAAAGGTACAGCCTAAACTTGTTGTCTGTGGTCATATCCATGAGGGTTATGGCGAATACCTACTTGGTAATACAACTATTTTGAATGTTGCTTCTGTTGATAAAAATTACAATTTGCGAGAGAATCCTATATGGACCGTAGAACTGTAGCTGTTTGGCTGTTGTTGTTTGGCTGTTTCGCCGGATGCACTAAAATCCATCCATATCCAAGGCAATACACTCTTAGGTGGGAATTGCACGGGCGCGAATACTCAAAGAGCGTTCAGTCGATGACGGTCCCAAGGTTTTATTACACAGACAGTCGAACAAATATTTATTACGTTGATTTCCCAAGCGAAAAAAATACTTACATTTATTTACACCGGGATGCAGCGCCGCTTGGAGAAGATGGAGTAGAAGAATATGAACCTACAAAGTAGGAGTTGATATGGACCGCCGAAGTTTTTTGGGAATGCTTTCCTGTTTCGCCGCTCCAATCGCTCCCCAATCTAATCTATCCAAATATAAAAACGAGTGGTATTGCTCTCTGCGGCTATGTTCCGAGAGCGGTATCACTTTTTTTGTTTCATGGCGCGGGAAATTTAGCTCAAAAGTCGCATTCTATTCCGCGCGGCGAATGCCCGTAGATGTTCCCCCGCCCGACTTTTTTGATAGTGGATTTCCGGACGAGTTTTACTTTGGAGGTATTGAATTTAAGCTGAAGACAACTAGGGAGTATCCAAGATGATAGAGATTAATGAAAATTTCTGGCAAGAAGCCGACTCTGGTAAATACGATGCTTTGGTTTACACGACAAACCTAGAACTAAATTCCCGCGCGGAATTGGTAATGGGCGCGGGAATAGCTAAAGCATTCAAAGAGCGGTATCCGGGGTTGCCGAAGGTGTGGGCGCTTCAATTGATTCAATTTGACGCCTGCGAAGAAGAAATAAATGATATTCCGAGCCGTTTATTTGTCACTAAATATCTTCCGGAAGAAATCTACTTGATTGGACTTCCTACAAAAATCAAATGGAAAAATTCATCGCCGATAGAGTTGGTTAGTAAAAGTCTCAGTAATTTGAAATTCTTCGTTGAAAGTGCCGGAATCAAGAAGGTGCTGATGACAAGACCGGGCTGTGGTCTAGGTGGTTTATCTTGGGAGAAAACAGTACGGCCAATCTTTGAACGGTTGAAAATGGATGATAGATTTGTTGTAACCAATCAGACAGTAATTAAGAAGGTATTTAGATGATTTGGATATGCATAGCATTATTCATTGTTTTTGCGGTGCTGGGTTGGTGGGGTTTCTTGGAAATTCTATTAGAAGTTTTTATTTCTTTTTTCGATAAGGATTAGCGTAATGGAAAAACAATTAGTATGGAAGCTGGGAGAATTTCAAAATTAAAAAGCGAATCTGGTGTACCCAAAAAATAACACATCTCGGACTGAAAAACGAATTCAAAAAAGTTCCTAGACATATACGATGTGAAGAGTGCGGTAGAAGACTAAAGCCATTTCTAAGAAGTTGCAATCCGATGTTTGAACCGGATTGTTTGCATGTTTATTTACCGCCACATAAAACAAAGGGCAGATAATGACTACAATTCTATTTTATACTGCTGCGTATTTTTTTATTGGTTATCAACTAGCAATATTACATACTGAATTACTTATTGGCAAATACAAAAAATACGCGAACAAAATTCCAACAAATTATGATGGTGACTTGGAAGAGAATGTAAGATGCGGATTTGTCACTTTCTTAGTTTTGTGGCTGATTGTATTACCTATATTTTTGGCAGTCTTTATATTTAACCACACACTTTTGCTTATTGAAAATAAAATTTTACAAATCAAAAAACAAAATGAAGACAATACAACGGAGAAAGAATGAATCTCAATCTGATGGCCCCCATTAATCAATTAGGCTATGGAATTGTCGGTCTGAATTTATTAAAGGGATTGGCGGGAGAAGGCTGTACTGTTTCATTGTTCCCAATCGGGGGGATTGAAGCGCCGCCAGAGACGCACTCTCTTATTTCAGCGGCTATCTCGAATGCTCAGCAATTTGACCCGCTAGCCCCTACTCTTCGGCTGTATCACCAGTTTGATATGGCACCGTCCATCGGGCGCGGGAAGAGAGTTGGTTTCCCGATTTTTGAATTAGACAGGTTGACTCCCGCCGAAATTCACAGTATTAAGTCATTGGACAGAGTAGTGACTTGTTCGAAGTGGGCGGCTGAAATCGTCCGTCGAGATACCAACGTGGAAACTTCGGTGGTTCCTCTTGGTGTAGATAGGGAAGTCTTCTCGGCGGCGGTTCCCCCCCCAACATCTCCATATCGTTTTATTACGGCGGGCAAACTGGAATACCGCAAGGGTCACGATGTTGTTATTGAGGCATTTGATAAGGCGTTTGGTCCCGATGACGACGTTCAGTTATTGATGTGTTGCGATAATCCGTTCTTGACTCCACAACAAACAAAATCGTGGCATACCTACGCCAGTTCCAAGAAGACGGGCGGGAAAATCAAGTTCGCGCCCCGGCAAGCATCGCAGAACGATTTAGCCAAATTGATGCAGAGCGCCCACTGTGGAGTTTTCCCCGCGCGTGCTGAAGGTTGGAATCTCGAATTGCTGGAAATGATGGCGTGCAACCGGCCCGTTATCACTACTAACTATTCGGCGCATACAGAGTTTGCGAATTCCTCCAACTCGTATCTTGTTGAGGTTTCTGAATTAGAAATTGCGATGGATGGCACCCAATTCTTCAAGGGGCAAGGAAAGTGGGCTAAACTTGATGCTACACACATCAATCGGGTTGCCGCCTACATGAAAGAACTTTATATCGGGCGAAACATCTTATCACAAAACGCTGCCGGGGTTGAAACGGCGAAAAAATTCTCTTGGTCCAATACAGCAAGGAATCTCATTAATGTTCTTTCGACGTTGTGAGCGGGAAGATATTCCAGCGATACGCAAGTTACTTTCATATTTCTCAGAGACGCAAGCCACCGACAATCAGTTGTGGTTATGCGTCTCTCTTTTTTGGCACCACAAGAAATACTTTATAGTGCAGGAAGATGATGATGTGGTTGCTGTCGGCTCTTTAGTCGCCGAATCAAAACTACATCATTGCCCGCAAACCTGTTATCATATTGAAGACGTGGTTGTCGACGAAAAGCAAAGAGGAAGAGGCGCGGGAAGAATGTTAGTTCAGGGGCTTCTCGATGAAATCAAAGTTGCCGGTGATGCTTACCGAGTCAAACTAAGATGTGAAGAAAGTAAGGCTGACTTCTACGGGAAGTTTGGCTTTTTACCTAACGGCATTACAATGCAGAAAGAAATACTATGAAGTATCCAGAAAGCGTTCCGGTTTTGACCGGTCGACAATTTACCTGTGGCGTTCTCTTTGAGAACGAAAAGAGGAAGTGTTGTTGTTTATTGGGTTGGGCTGTTGAAGCGTTCACAAATCGCGGGCCTGAAACGGCCAGATGCGAAGCTATAATGGGTAATTTAGATGCTCAAAAATATGTTGAAGAATCATACGATAAAATTCCAATCAAGGTAAAGAAAGCGTTAGCAGAAGCAGCTTATAACATTCCAAAGGTAAGAGAAAAATTTCTGTTCGCTAATAAAAAAGAGTTTATCGAGGAGATGCACAAGGATATTCCAAGCATCAACGATGATACCGAAATCGATAAAAAATATCTAGCGCAAATCTGGAATGACGCGATGAAGCTTCTCGGCTATACCGAAGTGGTGGAGATTTCATGACTCCTATCCGCTGTGGTGATTATAAGTCATTATGTGATAGTGTTTTCGATTCAGACGATATCTCTAGCCCGCCCCCAAGCGGGCTAGTTTACGTTCCACTCGACCGTATCTATCAGTTTTTCCGCCTATTGAAAGATAGCGGGACAGATAACCGCTATATCCTTGTGTCGGCTCGAAGCGATTTTGGGCTTGCCTATCAACGCGAAAATCCGCTTTGGTACGATATGGCAAAGTGGATTCCATTCCTGCAAAATGATGGTGGGTTGCCAAAGCTAGGATATAATCCGCTTATTGTCCCGCCGCGCGGCAAAATGGAAAACTGCAAGGCTGATGACAAATTTTCGGTGAAGTGTTATTCGTTTACCGAGGCAACCTTCGACGATATTCCGGAAAATGTTGTTAAGTGGTACTGCGTCAACGCAAATATCTTGCATCCAAAAGTGAAGTCGCTGCCGTTTGGTATTCAGGAACAGGCAGATATCTCTTTATTCGCCGGGCTTTCTAGTAGAGAAAAATTCGACGCAATCTACGTTAATTTTGCCTGTAATACGAACGAGCGACTTCGGCTCTCTAATTTCTTTTTGAGTAATACTGATAAAATTCCCGCCAGCGTTGTGACAAAATCAAAATCATACAGTGAGTATCTGAACGATATTAGTCGTTTTAGATATGTACTGTGTCCGCCCGGCAATGGTTATGACTCTTACAGAATTTGGGAGACGTTGTATGTTGGCAGTATTCCAGTTGTCTTCTCAGACTATTGGAATGAAGATTTTAGTGGCTTACCTCTTATTCGAATATCAGAAAAATATCTTTATAACCTAGATATTCTTAATTATTTACACGAACTCGATTCAGGGATGGATGATGACTGTAAAATGCTCGATTTCGAATACTGGCGAAAAGAATTTACCATCGACCGAGAAAATCTTAAAAAGACGTAATCACTATCCGAAAACGCTCAATAATCATAAAGATGTTCAGTTAGAATCGTTAGAAGAATATACGAGAATCGCCAAGAAACTTCACGGCAAATACAATTGGTGGATGATTAGAGATTACGACGAATTAATTTCATATATAGTTTTTAGATTGATAAATGCGGATATTGCATTTGAACAAAAAAAAGATACAATTACGAAGTACAAATTGAGATATTACGCATACAAATTTGCCATAAAGACATGGCTATCAAACACTAAAAGCATCGGCCTGAATAAGGTTAGCCAAAAATACATCAATCAAATTTATCAGGTCGAAGATAAAACAATTGATGTTACCGGCATTATTGAAAATGCTGGCCTGACACCAAAAGAGCGGGAAATTATTCAGCTTTATTTCTATGAAAATTATTCGATGCCGGAAATCGGCGAGCTACAAAAAGTTTCAAAACAGGCGATTTACGCCCGACTAGAGAATGCACTAAAAAAGATGAGAAAAGTAATAGGAGTTAACAATGAGTATGAAGGTGGGACGGGCCGGTGAGCGGCTTGTACTTCACCTGTTTCAAACAGCAAATATCGATTGCGTTATGTCGACTGGTTATAATTTAGATTATGATATTCAGTGTACTTTCGCCAAAACAAAATTCACATGCGAAATCAAATTCGACGTGAAAGCCCAAGAAACAGGTAATTTAGCGATAGAAGTTCATAACACAAAGGCAAACAAACCCAGCGGTTTAGAAGCAACAAAATCTGATATTTGGATTTTTGTGGTCAAGGATGGCAGTCATCACGTTATTTTTGCCGCGAATACCAAACACCTAAAAGAATATGTTGCCGGAACGCCGCCGAAACGAACAATAGAATTTGCGGGAGATAACAATGCTCGCATCCATTTGTATCCGGTCGAAACAATTTTACCCACGGTTTTTGTAAGGCTCGATGATGCCCCCGACGAAGAAGAACTCAAACAGCGAATCAAAAAGCTTATCAAAAAGCGCTAGTATCAAATTTGAACTTGGAGAGGATAATCTTGCCAAAATCGAAATGGTGCATAATGACTGCCCGGAAAAGCTTGGTATTATTATTGGGCTAACTAATTCCGGCGAATTATTCGATACTATTTTGAACTCGGTTATTGAGCAGTTTTCGCAGGATGTTGTTGAGAAGATTTTGAAAGCGATTCGCGCGACGACCAACGCCGACAAACCAGCTATCAGCCCGCTCGACTATTTTGGAATGCTTGCCGCTAACCCGGAGAATGAATATGAACAATGAAGTCACCGGCAAATACTTTAGGGTTTTAGATGATGGCTTCGTGAGTCTTGTCGATTTTATGGGCGGCGACGAAGACATTGAGCAGGCCGCGCGGGTCAGTTATGGCAAGGGCACTCGTAAGTCGAGCGATACGAAGAACTTAATTAGATATTTGAAAAGACACGCACACAGCACCCCATCAGAAATGGTGGAACTAAAATTTCATATTCGCATTCCTATGGATGCGTGGCGGCAAATGATAAGAACACGGACGGCGTCCGTAAATGAATACTCGACACGGTATTCTGAAGCTATTGATTCTTGTCAGAAAACCAACGCGGGAGAATGGCGACTTCAGTCACCATCGAATAAACAGGGTAGTTCTGGCTTTTTAGAACAATGGCCGGAAGGATATGTGTTAAATAAATCTGATGACCTTGATGATTGTTTACAAACTCCTAACGGATATTGGGAAACGCCAGATTGCTGTCAATTTCCGGGCGACCTTTTAAGTCATGAAGAACAAGCACTGCACCGTAAAGCAAAGTGGGTTTATAAGCAAAGACTTCTATTGGGAGTTGCCCGCGAACAAGCCCGAAAGGATTTGCCTCTAAGCACTTACACCGAAGCTTATTGGAAAATCGACTTTCATAATTTATGTCACTTTCTTAAGTTGCGACTGGATAGTCACGCACAGCTAGAAATTCGGCGGTACGCTAACGTGATGGCTTGTCTCGCGAAAACCGTTGCGCCGCTTGCCTTTGAAGCGTTTCTGGACTACTCCGTTTATGCCCACAATTTCTCCCGCCTTGACATGCAACTTCTGAAAGAACTTCTAAGCTGTAAGTCGATAAATCGCACATACTTAGGTGTCCGCGCCGCCCAAATTGGAATGTCCAAGCGGGAAATCGAAGAATTCTGGCATAAGATAGATAGGGCGGACACGGTTGATTCGTTCGACTGGCGCACCCTAACAGAAATCACTCCCAATACGGAAAAGGGAGAATAGTATGGCACGACGACGCATTTTTTGGGAACGCTATGTATCCTCTGTAGAACAGCAATTAGATGCACCCGACGACGAAAACGGCGCAAAAGTAACCCCGGTGACATTTTCCCCGCACGGTCTTATTCCAATTACATCGCCGATGCTCTACACAAAGCATCTCGATATGTGGACCGGGCATACAAATTTTGATATTACGGAAGATATCATTTTTGGACTGAATGAGATTCCGGGCGTAGAAGTTTTGATGCCGATAACTCGATATTCTTTTAGAGTGGGGTTCAAAACTAAGGCGCGCTTATTCAACCTAGATGATATTAAGACCGATATTGAAATTTTATGTAAGACCAAAGATGATGTGATGTCGGGGTTTACGCCGAAACAAAGAGAATTAATTCGAGAAGAAAAAAAGATAGTTGAAAGTTCTCCTTATTGGCTGATATTTATTTTTCCAAATGGGCATATTTATTCTGTCGCATCAGAAATCTACTCAAAAGAATACGTTAAGAAACAGAAAGTTTTGAAGGATGCGCAAGAAAAAATCGGCGGAACTCTTTTAGAATCTAGCCACCTCGATGTGAGGCGCGTCCAAAATGGAAAAGCATGAAGAAAAACTGTTTGATAGGCGGGAAATTTATCTATGGTGCGATATCTGTTCCGAAACAGCTTACGAATTTGTACAGAAACTAAGATGTTTGGCAGAAACAGCATCCCCGATTTATATTTTTATCCATTCGGACGGCGGCGAACTTGAAGCGATGGCATCCATTATGGATGAAATCTCTTACGCTCAAAAGAGTTGCGACGTTTATATTATCGCGCATGGACGAGCATATTCGGCGGGAGCATTCCTGCTGGCGGCAGCAAAGCCCGGATTCGCATTTGCAACTCCTAATTGCAGCATCATGTTACATCCTTGTTTGTATGACCTTCCTCAAGATTACAAGGATATGCAAACGGCCTATACAGTTTTTGCTAACTCTATGTTTGACAAATACTTAAAGATGGTCGCGGCGAGAACCGGTAAGCGAGTCAAAACAATCGAAAAAGATATCAAGAGCGGTTTATGGCTTGATTCGAAAGAGGCGGTAAAATACGGAATTATTGATGGTATTTGGGAATGATTTGACATATAATAAGATGTAGGAATAGGAACTCAACTTTCAGGAAATAGGAATGGCGGTGTGGTTAAGAAAGGCTTATAATGGCTACCACAACTGCAATTTCCGCGAACCCGACGCGCAATAACGGGGCTACGGTTTTGTTTGGTGGGAATGCAAATACTACAGGCGTAAAACCAAATGTTACAAACGCTCCATTTTTGAGCGTGGTTGGTCCGACCGCTGATTTGCTTTTCCAGTCCGGCACAGCGCAGGGAGTTATTTTTGCTAAGAGTGCGGGCACTTTCGGCAAGCTGACTCCGGGAAGCTACATTGCTAAAAGAATGACCACGACACTAGCGGGTATTGCCGATACAACTCTGTTGACTGGCGGTGCCGACTTCGCGAATCGTCGTTCAATCAATTACAATGCGAGCAACTATACGCTTCACGCCGTAAGTTCTTCTTGGAATTATGTTACTGGTGCTTTCCTCTACAATCCGCCGCCTGTCTCAAATGACAGCTATGGCACCGACGATGCGGCTCGACCGACTCGTGCGATTCCGGGCGAATTGCAGTATTCGGAAGGTACTGGACCGATTCCAACTCAGAAAGACTACTCGGCAAAAACTGGTGGCTAATCACGCTAGGCGTGGAGAGACGGGGCTTTACGGCTTCCGTCTCTTTTTTTTCAGATAGGCACAATGATGAACACTCAATGTTTCCCGCAAACATGCCATCAGCCGGTTACTCAAAAATTAGACGAATTACTTAGAGTAACTACGAGGCTGGAAACCGAACTGCAATCAGTAAATTCAAGACTGACAAAAATCGAAAATAAATTTGATAAGGCTACAGATGACATCAATAAAAATAAAACAACCGTTTCTCATTTAGTGTCATTTGCGAATAAGAATAAAAATATCAAGGAAGATGTTGACGAAATTAATCATCAAATTGAAAGTTTGTATTTGTCGGAAGCCGACCGAAAGGGTAAAATTTCAAAAATTATCGAAAATGTTTATCAAGTTTGTTTTATTATATTGACAGTGGTACTTCCCATTATCTTTGCCAAGATGGGATTTGCCCAATGATACTTATAAAATATTCAGACGCAGTACATTATCTCGAAGAGGCCGATGTATTGATGTTTCGGCCAAATACTATTCTTGGCAAGCTTATCGCAATTTACGGCGGCGGACTACACTCTCATACTGGACTTGCAAGTTGGAACGGCAATCTGGTAGAATGTGTTGAGTTTCGCGAGTGGAAGGGCGGGAGAACCGTCAATCTTTGGTCGCAGGTACGCGATTTTCCGGGGCTGATTGACGTATATCGTCCCGCTAAATCTGTCGAGTTGCCAAACCTATATATCGGGCAAAGTCAAACGAACGGAAACCGTTCAATCAAATATTTGAAATATGACTTAACCGATGAAAAGAAGCGGGATATTACTAATACGGCCAGAGAACTCACCGGCAACGATTATGGGTGGGGAATCATCTGCAAGCTTTTCTTTCGATATCTGCCGTTTTTCAGGCTAAGGAACCGCGCCGAAACAATCGATTCTGATTTCAGCGATATCTTTGTTTGCTCTACTCTTGTTTCTTATGCTTACCGACAGCACTTTGTTGACCTAACGCCCAATCTTAACGACCAGTACACAGTTCCTTCTGATATTTCTCGTTCGTCTATGCTGTCTTATCTTTTTACGCTGGTTCCATGATATGGTATATATTTTAGCTTTAGCGATTTCGCTGGTCGGCCAGACTGCCCTAGCGAATTCCGAGTATGTTGTCAAAGCATCGTGCCGAATCACCGCTACAGACGGTCGGGCACAAAACAGAGGGTCTGGCATCGTTATTAAGGAAACGCAAGGTTCTTATTACGTTTTGACCTGCGGGCATGTATTAGATGGTTGCAATTCCTTTGCTGTTGAATTCTTTCGGGACGGCTTCATCAGTGCTAAGGTTCCCGCTAGTCTTGTCTCAACCCGTTATGTGACAGATACTACCGTCGATGCGGCTATCTTGATGGTTAGTAAAGACAGAATGCTTGGTTATAAACCAAATGTTATCTCTCTCGCGCCGTCAACCTATCAATCCAAGCCTCAAACTCCTATCTTCGGGGCCGGATGCCCACAAGGGAAATGGGTACAGTATTGGGAATCTCGCATCAATAAGAATTATGGTAATGCGGTTGGTTTCAATATGAGTCCGGTTTCCGGCCAGTCTGGTTCGGGAATTCTAACCGTCATTGGTAATAAACCATATGTTATCGGGATTGTTACTTGGTCGACAGAGGATGGCCCTAACGGTGGTGGCGGCGTCTCGGTTTCCCGTATTTACGAATGTATCTACGGAAATCCGGCGCGGGACACTATCCCAATCAAACATCGCATTGTCGCCGATAAGGCAATTGATACTACAGAGCTAGATGAAACTTGTAAGAGGTGCGGACTACCGCGTAGTCAACACTACGCAAAAATCGAACAGGACGGTACAACTGGACATTATTGTCTAAAATGCAAAACTCACGGGTTGTACTACAATCAGCATCTACATCAAGGAATGCAAGAATCTCAGTTTTGTGGGCCGGGAGGATGTTTCCCACGTCGTCCATCAACTCCAGAGAGACCGCAAACACCAACGCCACAAGTTCCACTTCCTAATGATTTGTTTCCCGATGCAATCCCCGAACAAAATACGGGCGGGGGAATGTCGCCGATAGAAGATGAGATTGCACGCCTACAAGCCGAACTTGACGCAGCAAAGAAGGCGGCAGAACATCCATTAGATGCGACTACTGGTGGTCACGGAACAGCCGTTCAAAATACAAGCTTTACCTTGGCGGGCGGATTGGCCGGTGCCTTTTTATGGAATACGCTCGGCGTGCCTTTTTTGATTCGGCGGACAGGTGCTTTGCCGGGTCGAATTATCGCAGCATTAGGCGGGCGAGGTCTTAAGAAGCTTTTGAAAAAAAAACTCGGAGTCGACCTCGACGCGGAGAGGGCCGAATCACCACAGCAGACTGTCCCGCCGACAGACCGCCTCAGTCAGATTCGACAGGAATTAATCGATGTAATCGAGAAGAAGATTGAGCCGATATTACCGAAAGACGAGAATTTAAGATTGCTTCTTGAAAAGCTTAAACTCGACATTCTTAATGTGGTCGATGGAAAGTTCGCGGGAATAATCGCTGTCATTGATGACCGGCTTCGCAAGTATCTATCCGCCGACCTAATCGAATTTCTGAAGAATAAGGTCAATCCGTCGCTGCAACCAGCGCAGGCCGAAGTATCTTCCGAATACGTCGGTCCAATCCCGACGCCAGTTTCCGTTGATGGACTTTCCCGCAATCGCGAGTTTTTCCAGACTCCCTTTGTGAAAAAAGAGCCAACCGCCGAAATGATTATGAATGTACTTGGAAATATTCAAAATGAATATGGCGACACTAATAAGATTTCGCCAAAACAAGTCAATGAAATGTTACGACAACGACTCAAAATTTTATACGGAATCGAATAATGGCCGATAATCTAGTTCAATCGCATGATGCAATTCTCGTTCATGTTGTTAACGGGGTGGCTCATGCGGCTGTCAATCTTGGTGATAACACCGAAACTAACAACCTTGCTCTTGCTCGCATTTTTGAAAAAACCAACCTTTACTTAGCGGCGATGTCTCTACGGCGGGATTGCTTCTCGCCGAATCCGCCGACAGTCGGGTTCGTCAAAGACTTTCACAATATGTTTGTACGTTTCTGCCAGATGGTTGATGCGGGAACTAAGCCCGACAACATGGAACGTCTTGAGACGATGCATGTGACAAACGAAAGACGTATGTTTCAGCGATATCCGGTTCGATATTGGGATGTTAAGAATACTTATTGTTCCCGCTATATTGAATTGATGTTGCAAGCTCTATCAAATTTAGCACAGATGAGCGACAATGTTTGGGAAAATGATTGGTCTGAAGTTTCGGCTAAGGAATTCAAAAAACTTCCGAGAGAAGCATATCGATTGATGTGTGTCGAATTGTTTGGTGTGAGCGTTTCCGATTCGGTTAAAGTGTTTGATGATAAGGCACCTTTTTTCTTAACTCAAGAACACTTTGATAAATATAATGTTAGTGTGACAATTCCCAATGTTGAATGGGTAACACATCCAACAATCGGTTCAATTCCGACAGAGGATGAAGTACGAAATGTGCTAACACCAAAAATCCCGGTAGCTCCGGGCGTTGTTGAAAATAACCCTAATTCTCCCGCGCGTGTTGCTGAAGCTAATGCTCAAGCATCTCCGCAAATTGTGACCTAAAAGACAACTCCGGGGTGGCGAAAGCCGCCCCTTTTTCTTCTCTATAGGAAATATCTATGAAAGTCCTATTATGTATTCTCTTCTACTTTTTGCGGTGATTGCCGCTCCTGCTCAAACTGTCGATGTAAGCGTTAGCGTTCTTGGACATGGCGTAACCGGTTCGGGCACCTTCATCAAAAAAACCGAAGACGGCGACCTATTTGTACTTACGGCTGGTCACGTTATTAAGCCGTCGATGGAAAACAAAACACCAGTCTTTATTATGCAAGACTTCAACGATGAAGATGGTAATAAAATATCATCTGTGGTAGTATTGACTGAGATTGTGGCATGTTCAGAATTGCCGGACCTCGCCATTCTCAAAGTTAAAGACAAACGGTATTGGGCGGGGAAAAATTTCGCCGCGCTCGATAAGACCGCTGCTTGTGTCGTCGGTGAAGATATTTGCATGGTTGGAAGCCCGCTGGGAATTCACGAGTCAAATAGGGGCATCCTAGTCAAAGGTATTATCGCTAAAAAGCGAACGATGGTTGGCACTCAGATTGTTTCCCGCGCGGATATCTCTTGCAATAGTGGATGTTCGGGTGGGGGTGTTTTTGAGTGGAAAACCGGAAAGTATCTCGGTGTTATGGTAATGGCATCGCCCGACCATAATAGCGGCCTGTTTGTTCCGATGGATGTTGTGGCGGAATGGATGAGTAAAATAGGCTTTTTGAAACTATGACTGACTTTCTTCGTAAAAATAAAAGTTTCATTAAGATACTGCTTGAATTAGACGATGAATATTTTGCCGAATATGTTGTCGCGGACGAGGCGGGTTTTGTCAGCGCAATCGCAACTTGGATTTATGATAGTGACGGTGACTTTGACGAGGATACTTGGCAGCTTCTTCAAGAGGTTCGGCAGATTTGCGGGGATAGAATTGCGTGGAAGGTAATTGAAGCGTTGTGTAAAAGGGACCATGATACATGAACGAATCAGAACCGACCAAAGGCACATGGGGATGTTTGTTTTTTATAGTGGTAATTGTCGGTGGTTTGCTTTATGTATTTATTAGAGCAGATGCTAAGGTTGTTGAAAAAACACAACAAACCATAAAAGAATTTGGAGTCGGTAAGATTGTTCATATATTTATCAATTACGAAATGAAGTCGCATGTGACCAAGGCTATTCTTGAAAACGATAAAAACCAAAGAATACTTGTTTATATTAGAGACAAAATTCCTTTGATTGGTGAAAGATGGACTGTGACTTCTGAAGGAATGGCTATTGGTGATTTGACTTTAGGTTCAAAAATAGAAAATGCCAGTATTGAATCTGGTAGTATAAGGATTAATTAGTTGGAAACCAAAGTTGTCAACATTAAAACCGACAAATGCGACGTCAAAATATGCCGTCGTCCAGACGGTTCAATTCCCGCCCCTCCAAAGGCCGGATGTTTTGGGAACCCATTCTTTCTAAAAGACGTCAACAATGATGAAGAACGAGCCGAATGTATCGCTAAATTCCGCGAATACTTCTACAAAAGAATCGAAGTAGACCAAAACTTCAAAAAAGCAGTTGAGGGATTACGCGGGAAAAAGTTGGGTTGCTTCTGCGCTCCAAAGCCTTGCCACGGCGATGTTTATAAGGAATACTTAGATGCTTAAGCGAAGCTTTGAAACTAATTTCGTCGTAATGCCCGCCGACTGCAACTATATGTATCCCATGATATTTGGTGGGGCTTTCTTCTCGAAAATTGACCTAGCAGCAGCAAGCTGTGTCGCTATCGCATTAAGGGACTCGCCGCTTGGTTGTGATTCGGCAGTGACCCACAAGTTTTCCGGGACTTTCCATAAAGCCTGCGAATCAGGCGACCTTGTATTCATCAAATGTGAACTTGTAAGTTCACGAACTAAATCGTTGGTAGTGGACGTGAAGGCTTGGCGGGAGAAAAGGTCTAGCCACAACCGGGAGCTTGTTGCCGAAGCCGAGTTTGTTTTTGTGTCGCGAAAAAATGATAAAATTTATCCGCATGGAATTATACTATGAACACAGAACTTATCTGGAATTCATGGCTTGGTCTTATGCATTACGTTGAATTTATGGAAGCTGACGGAAATATCACGGGTGAAACCGCTAGTCAAATGAGGGATAAATTGCTCAATCTTAAAAAACCGGTCCAAGATTATATAGAGGCACACGAAAAAGATGAGTAGACCAAGCTGGGATGAGTATTTTCTTGAGATGGCATCGACAGCTTCTTTAAGAAGTCACGACGCCGAAACAAAGCATGGATGCGTCATCGTAAAAGACAGTATGGTTATCGGGACTGGCTACAATGGTTTCCCGCGCGGAATGGATGATGATTCCTTACCGAATACTCGCCCGGATAAATATCCGTGGATGAGTCATTCCGAAGTTAATGCCGTAGCAAATTGTGTGATTAGACCGGTAGATACAACAGCTTATGTTACCGGCAAACCATGTAATGCCTGTCTTTTATCTTTATGGCAACACGGTATCATCAAAGTAGTTCATATTGACGGACATGGCACCTTCGACGAAAAAGCGAACTGCCCAAAATGGCGGGAAAAATTTCTCGGCGACACCGGGATGCAAGTAATTCCAGTAGCTTATAAAACGCGAGACCAAATCGTTCGCGAGTTTATTCAAAACGAAAAGAAAATATATGAGGAAGAAAATCGCGGCAGTATTATTAGTCGTTGTTGGAATTGGTTGCACAAAACAGCCGGAAGTCTCCCGCCCACAGGCTGAAGTAAGCGCTCGTGTTGACAACTTATACTTCTTTACGGCGGATTGGTGCGGCCCATGTCAAAAGATGCATCAAATCTTGCAAGACCCCGACGTCAAGCTTGCACTATCTTCCCGCTATCGTTTGATTGAGGTCGATGTGGATAAAAACAGGCAATATGGAATTAGAAGTATTCCGGCATTTCGCGCGACAGATAAAACTAATTTGCAGCTAAAATTTACTGTTGGTTATATGGACAAACAAACCTTTCTCAAGTGGATTAAACTATGAAATACGCACTAGCACTTTTTATCGTTTTGGTTGGCGGGATAGTATTCGCCGACTCAAAATTCAACTTCAACTTCGGCGTAGCGCCGGTTTCGCCGCGACCCCACTATCATTACCCGCCGCCCCCACCACCTCCCCGGCCTTACTACGCCCCGCGATATCCGAGACCGTATTATTATGGGCCATATTTCCGATTTGATTATCAACACGGACACCACCGGGGGCACCGATGAGCGCACAAGAATTCGTTTATTGGTTGCAGGGGTTCCTTGAAATTGCTAAGCCGGAAACCATTTCGGCGGAACAGGTTCAGGAAATTAAGAATCATATTAAGCTAGTTCTTACAAAGATAACACCAGAGGCGGGAAAATCTATCGGTTGGCTGCCGTTAGGAATTCCTCAAAACAATACTGTTCCAAGTTATGAAGTTACTTGGGTTCATACTGCGAGTTGCTGATGCAAACAGGTTTTACAACAAAGTGCAAATTAATTAGATGGCTCGACGGTGATACCGCCGAAGTCGAAATTACTCGCAAGGTCCGCGTTCGTTTATTAGACTGTTGGGCACCCGAAACGAAGGGTGTCGAAAAACCGCTCGGCCTCAAGGCAAAAGAATTTGTTCAAGAGGAATATCCGGAAGGCACCATTCTTTACTTGCATATCCCGACAGAAGATTCGGGCGAGGTTTCAGACCTATTCACCTTCGGGCGGGTTTTAGGCAAACTATACGATATGGACGGAAACATCATCGCCGAGGAATTGCGGGAAAGAAAGTTGGCTTTCGCCACGAAGGAAGAGTTACATGAATTTCTTGAAAGCATTCATTTTCCCGCTACTCATTAATCCATTCGGTGAACTAATTAAAGATTTGGATAGCCCGTCTTACGAAGTGAGGCGGGCTTCTCTTGTCAAATTAGAAAAGATGGAACATTTAGCCGCTGAACATATCGAGTTTCAAGCTAAATACAACAAGAATATACAGATTCGGCGGTCCTGCGAAATTCTTTTGGAAAGATTATATCGCGGCACCAACACCTATGATGTTTATCTTAATATTTGGATACTGCCTCGTCATCGCCGTTTTATAGATGGAGAGGATATCTCTGAAAAATACTACCTAAAGACTCGTGAATACCTGATGGATTTTGATAATGATTATATGAATACCGAATTGTATAATGAAGAATTGACTCAACAACTTGCCGTAACCTTTTATCTAAGAGATGAAATAAAGAAGCGGGGAAGATTGCACGCTCTCGGTGTTTTGAAAGAGATTGAAGAAATGGACAGTAAAAGAATTGCGATGGCATCATACCGATATGAGGATGGAATGTTGCCGCCAGAACCAATAGAGGACATTATAGAAAATAAACAAAAAGAAAATAACGATGGAACTATTAGTAAAAAAGAGAAACGGAAGACTCGAAAGTCTAAACACTGACAAAATTAATGAATGTGTTGAGCGTGCTTGCGAGTCGTTGGAAGATGTTTCGGCAAGCGAGATTGTATTAGATGCCGGTCTTCAACTTTATAATAAAATACCAACGGTAGAAATTGATAAGGCATTAATTCTTAGCGCAAAAAGCAAAATTGAAAAAGAGCCTAATTACTCATATGTAACAGCACGTCTTCTTCTTAATGTTCTTTATAAAGAAGTTTTAGGGAAGGGAATTACGCGGGAAAATATCTTGGCGATGTATCGTGATATATTCATAAAACATCTAAAGAAACTTGTCAAAGAAGATAGAATTGATGAAAAGCTAATTCAGAGATTTGATTTAGATAGGTTAGCAGAATCACTAAAGCCAGAGCGCGACCTTCTTTTTAAGTATTTAGGAATTCAAACACTATATGACCGCTACTTCATTCATTTGAAAGAGCGGCGGATGGAAACACCGCAAGCCTTTTTTATGAGAGTGGCGATGGGTCTTTCTTTGAATGAGGCTGACCCGACAAGCCGCGCGATTGAGTTCTATGAAGAATTCTCGCAATTTAATTACTTACCGTCGACTCCAACGCTGTTTAATAGCGGGACAACTCACCCGCAGCTTTCATCTTGTTACGTTAGCACTATTGAAGATTCGATTGATGGAATCTTTGGAACTATTCACGGGCAGGCCCGACTATCTAAGTATGCCGGTGGGCTAGGTGTTGACTGGACCCCGGTTCGCTCGACAAATAGCTATATCAAAGGGACTAACGGGAAGAGTACCGGTGTTGTCCCTTGGCTTAAAGTCTATAATGATATGCTTTTGAGTGTGGACCAAGGCGGAAAACGTAAGGGGGCCGGAGTAGCCTATCTGGAATCATGGCATGGTGACATTGAAGAATTTTTCGAACTTAGAAAAAATACTGGCGATGAACGGCGACGTTGCCACGACATGCATACGGCGCATTGGGTCTGCGATGAATTTCTGTCCCGCGTTGAACGAGATGAAGATTGGTATTTGTTTAGCCCCTCAGACTGTTCGGACCTTCATGAATTGTATGGCGGGGAATTTTCCGCTCGCTATCGGCATTACATACAAGAGGCTGAAGCTGGACTATTACCTTTCCATAAGGTCAAAGCCAAAGACTTGTGGAAAAAGAATCTTACCGCGCTTTTTGAGACTGGTCATCCGTGGATTACTTTCAAG
>JACCDG010043635.1_pt1 | contig 39966 bp, 62 predicted proteins | sample 7442471 | NCBI WGS metagenome assembly JACCDG01 (sample SAMN15323444, study PRJNA562643) | freshwater metagenome | isolation source: river surface water | place: USA:Blue River Watershed | collected 2017-08-17 | reverse complement strand
ATGTTACAACCTAAGTTACAGATGTTACAGCCTTTGTAACATTTTTTTGGAGCTAAACCCTTGATATTATTAGGTTTTCTTCAAAATGTTACAAAGTTACGGAAGTTACGAAAAATATATGTCAACTTCTCTACGGAGATATAAGCTCTAAAAGAGAAGCTCCCGTGTAGTAATTTATATATATATTATTTTTTATAAATAATAATAATAATAGAAAGAACCTAGACCCCTCAAGGCCTCCCTCTTTTTAGAGAAGTTGATATATATTTTTCGTAACTTCCGTAACTTTGTAACATTTTGAAGAAAACCTAATGATATCAAGGGCTTAGCTCCAAAAAAATGTTACAAAGGCTGTAACATCTGTAACTTAGGTTGTAACACACTTAGTAGAAATTTCTTAAGTCCTTGTTTTTAAACTAGTTTCTGAAACTAGTTTTCAAAATGGTTTCTGAACCAAAGGTTCAGACTGGTATAAGTAAGTAGAGAAGAGTCATAGACTTTTCAACGTAGTATTCATTTTAGAGAGAGAGAAAGATTATGAGAAGAGTACATAAAACTCAGTACACCGAGAGTAGGGTGCTGTACACCTGCGAGCATGAGGTACAGGGCAGTGTATTCGCTACTGGGTGCCAATGGCACTCGGAAGATGAATGCGAACTACACTACGTATGTATAGATAGACCTAGCGAATCTCGTAGTATAGGGACCTTCTTCATGGATAAAGTCCGTGAAGGGCTATTAGGAGAGAAGAATTCAATCTACGCCTACGCAGTAGTGCGCTTCGGAGCAGTAACTTCCTCTGTAATGTATTATTACCCTCTACCTCTATTGGTAGAGGAATACGTTAAAAATACCATATCCAAGCCACATCGGAGGAAGTTACTTAAGGTTCTTAGTACCTTTGGGGTAAAGCCTGAAGATCTTAAGATTTAAAAGACTCGCTCTTCGGAGCGTTTCTTTTAGCTAGTTTTCAAAAACGGTATCTCAAACTGGTATAAGTAAGTAGAGAAGAGTCATAGACTTTTCAACGTAGTATTCATTTTAGAGAGAGATTATCATGGTATTTAAAAACTTAGCAGAAGCACTACAAGCAGTGACAGCAGACGGTCATGTATCTTATGAAACGGCGTATACGTTCCTAAGTACTGCAAAATACATGGACGACGCAGGAGAGCAATTTACACCCTCTGAGTCTGAGATCAAGGAGTACCTTGATTTCATGGCTGTCTAAAAAGACTCGCTCTTCGGAGCGTTTCTTTTAGCTTAGCTAAAAAACAGGTATAAGACTCTAAGCTGATGTTAGCCAAGCTATCGGAGCATACTATGAAAACTATAGACAATAAAAACACGTCTAAGCATGTCGTTCGGAGGGTCTGGCTAAAAAGCCCCGAAAGGGGTTTTGTTTTAGCTCTAGTAAATACTATACAAAGTTATATAAATCTTTAGTTTGGAGTAGATATAAGACTAGGAGGTATTTAGCCTCTCCTACTGGCGTCCTAGTATGATCCATTCCTCTTTAGCAGAAGGTTACTTTCAAAATGAGATTAATAAATCACCCTAATTTAGGGCAAATGCAATTTGTACCAGAGAACGTAGGGGAGATATCCGCTTTAAAGCAGCTCCCAGCATTTCTCGACAAACACCAGCCCTCGAATGATTTCTCTAAATTCTCCAGTAGTAAGTTCCCCGTAGTGAGAAATATCCTTAACCGTTTGCCTAGAGAGATGCTTAAAAACGTAGACACTAAATGGGTTACAGGAACTAAGAAGCTTCAAGAGATTCCAGACTCCTTTACTTTTCATACTACTCCGTTAAAACATCAACATATCGCGGTTAGGTACCTAGTTACAAATCTAGGAGGAGGTCTACTTCTTGATCCTGGTTTAGGTAAGACAAAGACTGTTTGTGACTTTATTCATTACATGAAGTTTAGAAGGGTACTTGTAGTTTGCCCTAAGCCGCTATTATTTGTTTGGGAGGACGAGTTCGCTACCCACAGACCTGAGATTAAGCCGTCTATTTTCGAGACAACTGACTGGGTAGCACACGCCAATACAAATACATCCTGCTGGGTGATGAATTATAAGAAAGTATGTATGCTCCTAGATAAACTCATGGATATAACCTTCGATGCCATATTCATTGATGAAGGTCTGGTTAAAAATCCTGATTCTGACCAAACTAGAGCCATTACTCTTTTAAGCAAGCGTATAGCTGTTAAGTGCATTATGTCAGGTACTTTGATTAATAACTCTGAGATAGACTTGTATGCCCCGGTCAACATACTAGAACCCTCACTTGTCGGAGGTAGTTACTACAAGTTCCGAGACACGTACTTTAATACTATGTGCCCGTCTAAGGATCCTACTAAAAAGCACTTACGTAAAGTAGTAGGGGCAAAAGACCCAGAGATGATGAGGAACATTCTAAGAGCAGCCAGTCTCATTATGCGTAAGGAGGATTGGTTAGATCTACCTCCTAAGACATTTAAGAGATGTGTTGTAGAGATGCCTAGAGAAACCTCTAAGTACTACTACGAGCTAATGTCAAACTACGTTACTCAAGTTGGCGATATTACCGCGACTGTAGACAACGTCTTATCACTACAGTGTAAGCTGACTCAGATATCAAGTGGATTCTTATATGATTCCGACGTAGAAGGTTTAGAAGACCTGTTCATCAAAGCTCCTACCAAAAAGAAAGGCAAGAAGAAAGATCGTAAGACACATTTCTTTAATGATCAGCCAAAAGTTACGGAGTTACTTCGTATCTTAAACTACGAAATACCTTTAGAGAGGACAATCGTCTGGTATTGCATGGATGCCGAAAGACATCTTATTGAACAGGCCTTTAAGCAACAAGGTATTACACATTTAACTATTGCAGGAGGAGATAAAAATATCAGAGGAAAAGTTAAACAATTTAATTCTGATAAGTCCGTTAGGGTCTTACTGTGTCAGGCTAAGACGCTTAACTATGGCGTCACCGTCTTAGGTAAAGGCCATTCTACGGAAGAAGAAGATGACGAAGCTGATGAAAACTCTTTATCAGGTATTAGCTTTGCACAGCTTGTTTGTACTCAGATATTTTATAGTTTGACTAACTCATTAGAAGTTTACATGCAGCAACAAGACCGTATTCATCGTATCGGCCAAACACTGCCCTGTTCTTACTATCTTATCTTAACTAACTCTCCTGTAGAGATGGGTTTAATAGACAGGTTGGACGACAAGATAGAAATACGAGAATTTATGTTAGAAGACATCATAAATAAAGCATTAGCGGAGTATAGTTACTTCTTGACGCTCCACTAAGGCTCCACTGAATAAATAGAGAGGGTATTATGAGAGAAAAGCAATTAGAGTTTAACTGGGCAGATGACGGGGAAAACTGTGGGCAACCTGTTTTGAAACTTGAATTTGACCAGTATAAGGCTACTGTTTATTGGGGCTGGGATACTAAGCAGTGGGCAGCTAGGGCAGGTAAGCTAGGTAATTGGCGTAATATCAATACTCAGGCTGAAGCTATGAAGTTGGTAGAGAACGCGATACGTCGTGATATCAAAGAACGTATTGCTGAAGCAGCACACGTATTAAATAAGTTTATCGATTGGGAGATTAAGAAATGACTGAATACACAAACCAAGAGTTAACTACAGTGATTGATAGAATCGCTAAATTACTAGGTATGGAAGATGAGCCTGACAGTGTAAAAGCAGTGCAGGCGTGGTTGGCTGAACCTACTGTTTACGTGGATGATGAGTTGAAGAAGGAGCTTACTGCATCTGTACAACTATCTCAGCAATACATAGACACAAGCAGTAAGACCTTAAGCTTAGACGGAGTTAGATTCGTTCGCGTATTCGCTAACAGAATTCTTATGAAGTATGGAAATAAAGAAGGTATGTATGCCGCGTTTCGAGCGAGGGCTGATGAGACGTTAGCTCAAAATTGTCTTGAGACTGGTAGAGATAGAGTATGGGTATCTGGTTTCTCTGGCGTATGTTTAACTGGCTACGCTTTAATCAATGCTAGAACACCCGAAGAGGCATCTTCTTTACTGAATATCAAGCTTACAGAACTTGGGTTAACTGAACCTACTACTAAAGAAGATATGACAGAGTTTGAGAACAAGCAAAAACACGTTTATATCATTTGGGACGGAGATTACTAATGAGCAACTACAAAGTAACTATAGAAGATTTTGAAGATTTAACTGAGGAAGAGCAGGGACACCAGTCCAATAATGGATGGGGTAGGGACAATGCTCAGTACCTTAGAGTTGAATATAAAGGAGAGACTTTAGAGATTCAATCTGACGCTATGGAACCGGAAGATGTTCGGTTCAGTAGGGATCTAAACTGGATTAAAACTTCTCTTGAGAAAGCTTATGAACTAGGTAAAGCAGAAAAGTCTCCTGATACATTGGCACATTACCTAGGCAGAAACCTTACTCTGGACAATGAGTTAAAAAGAACGGCAGAGCTGCTAGGTGAGATTCTAGAGACTCAAGGACTCTACTACGCTATCTCTCTGCTATACGACTCTTCTTACGACTTGGAGAGAATAGGTAAGCTTTTACCTTTCCTAGAGAAATATAAAAAACCTAGCCAACAACGTGTAGAGGCTGCCTTAAAAGGAGACCGTTAATATGTTTGACGTGCTTGCATACGTATGCTTAGCCCTATTCTTTGTACTCCCTTTTACAGGATTGGGGCTTATGGTTTGGTATCCTTCTAAATACGCCCCGGAAGATAATAAACTAAATGTGTTTGGTAACTTAGCTCATTTTTTACTGATGTCCTTCCTGCCTCTCTGGGTACTGATGTGGGTATTCAAATGTGCCTCTAACTAAGTTTCGGGTATAAGACTTTGTCAAGGTTACACATGTCGTGTAACCTTTTTAAGAGAGAACTATTATGCTTCATTTAATTAAAAATCCTATAACAGACAAATCCCTCGAAGGGATGGACTCTTCAAAAGGGTTCCTAAACGTGGTGAATACTCAAGATATGATGTACGCACCAGATGCCGTTCTTAACTACCTACTATCCAAGTTAACGACTTGGCAACAAATAGGTCAAGTAATCTCATTGCTACAAAAAGCAGTAGAGATTATCAAAAACATCCCCTCTGGTAACTATCTAGAATTTGGCCTAGCCTCCCATTCTTCTATAGACCCTACTATCCTACAGTGCTTAAAAGGTAGTGCGAGAGGTCCCGATATGCAGGATAAGGCCTTTAGTGTGAAGAACGGAGAGAGAGCCTCTCTTAGTGAACAGGACGTTCGTAAATATATGCACCAAGGAGGATTTTACCTATACGCCAAAGGGTACTCTCCCTCATCTAACTCATATACAAATAGTACAGAGGATCTTAGGAAATGCCAGACGCTAAAGGGGGAGGGCGGGGCTAAGAGTATCTGTGCTGAGCTGATATCTACTAGCGCATCTCTACTCTATGCACAGGCATCCGTTATAAAACTGACCATGCCTACTCTAAAATCTGCTGTTGAAAATGGCAACCTTGATCCTTTATCTTCAACATTAGGTAGTCTGATAGGCAGAGGTGCCAGTGTTATGAATCTAAACCCTGTAAGCCTCAACCAAGAGGTCATAGATTCTATCCTCCAACAACCTTTTTACTGTGTTATCACTAGCACAGTGGTAGAGGGTCGGGGTCCATCTATAGTGCGTAAAGCATTGGTGTATAACGCACTTTCCATGACCTCAGAAGGTATTCTAGATATGACCGATGGGTACTACGTCCAAGGGTTTCTTGACACGGTAGAACACTACCTATCGATTCTAACAACAATTACTTGCTGTATAGAAAGCTTGGATCAAGATAACCAACTACCGACCCCTAAGTCACTCTATGAATTGGTAAAGTTTATGGAAGTGAACAAAGAGGTCTTGTTAAAAACAACTAATGAAGTAGAAGCTGCGCTCGATAGCAGGGGTACTTCTCCTTCAACTCACTTGCACTAGAGGTGTAACATGCTCATCGCTGCATTACTACTAGGTCTATACGTAGCCCCAGTACCCACTATAGCTATATCCACTATCCCAGCTATTCCATACCTTTGGAAGGCTTTGTTTTGGATTAAGTGACTGATCAAACAGGAACTAGGAGGCGTAAGCCTCCTTTTTAGTCTTATGTCAAACCTAAAAAGAGATGTTATTGAATTTTTTCCTAAAGAGGCACCTTACCCCAGTCAGGAGACGGTATTGAATCAAATTGTACGTGCCTTCGATGTCGATAAAGTGTCCACTGTTATCGTAGAAGCCCAAGTAGGGTTTGGTAAGTCAGCCGTAGCAGTATGCCTATCAGAGTACTACGGAAGTGCACATATCATCACCCCTAGAAAGTCTCTTCAAGACCAGTACCAAGAAGACTTCCCTCGTCACGTAAAAGTATTGAAGGGAATGTCTAACTACCCCTGTTTCCCAACCGGGTACGATGCCAAGCTTACTGAAGCTAAGTCAGCAACTGGGATAGAGTACCAAGAGGCGTTAGACCAAGTTATGTTAGGTAAGACCCCTACCTTTAGTGGTAGATCTTGTGCCAAAGGCCCGTGTCGAGGAGATAGAGACTTACTATTAGAATGTACAGACAGGAGACCTTGTGTCTATAAGAAAGCTATCGAGGTAGCCTGTAGAGGTAGGATCACTGTAAGTAACATTCACTCCTTTGTTGCTTACTCTAACCTCCCTGATGATAGATTGGGTCTAACGGAAAGGGAATTGCTCATAGTTGATGAGTGCCAAGATACTGCGGATATTATACGTGGATTTATCACTAAAATGTTCATAGTACCTTTGCCTTTAGAGACGTTGCAGAAACTAGGAGAGATACCTAACTTCGAAAGTATGGAAGATTGGGTAACTTGGTTCACTTCACCAAATATCTTGGAGAAGATACCCAAGGCAGAGGTAGAGGGCTACTATACTTATATTGAAAAATTTTCCGATACCCCTATCTATAACTTCGTTGTTTCTATAAAAGGGCTAGACTCAGGATTTACAGAATTTACGTTTATCCCTCGTAATATTGGTAATGCTGCCGAAGCGATGCTTTTGAAGTATGGCAAGAGACGATTACTAATGTCGGGGACGATCTATGATAAGGAAGTGTTTTGCTATCTGAACGGATTGAATCCTGCTGAGACTGAGTTTATAAAAGTAGCTCCTACCTTACCCGCTGCCAATGCTCCTATCATCTTTCATAAAGAATTGGTGTGTAACACATCTCATAAAACATGGGAGGAAAACTACCCTAAAGTGCTGTATTCAATTAACCGCATCATGAAAGTATTTGGCGATAAACGTGGGTTGATCCACGCTCCTAGCTACGAGATAGCACATCGTATCCATAGAGACCTTAAAAATCCCCGTGTTATGGTGCATCAGCCAGATAACTTCCAAGAGCGTTTAAATTATTTCCTTAATGATAGTGAACCTGATACGGTATTTATCAGCCCTACTTGCTATCAAGGTATTGATTTAAAAGGAGATAGGGGTAGATTTCAAATTATTATCAGGGTTCCGTACCCTAATATATCAGATGTTTTCATCAAAGATATGTTAGATAGAAGCCCTTTAATGTTCTCCTACCTAGCATTGGTGACCTTCGGGCAGCAGACAGGTCGAGTGATGAGATCCCCTACTGATTGGGGGAAAACTTACTTGATTGATTCTAGGTTTTCTGACGTAATAAGCCAGCATAGAAAGTGGCTTTCAAATAATATCCTACCTAGGTTACAGAAGGTGTAATATGAAAAAGTTAATCTTGTTACTATGTATTAGCGTACTTGGGTGTTCTAGAGAGCACAGTCCTGACACAGTATCAAATACTTTTGCTCAAGAGGTGACAGACTCTCTTATATATACTAAATCCGCTAAATACGACGTTTGTTTTGGTACTGCTATCACTGGCTGGCGTAACTCACGAGGTGTGTACTCAGAGGGTCCTGTTATGGTAAGCGTAGATTGTAAAAAAGTTGGATTATAGAGGTACTTATGGCTAGAACTAGACATCACAGACATCAAGATCGGCACCATGCCAATGAGGATTTCTGGAGTAGAAGAGCGGGTATGGGTAACCGTTGTTACTCCACCTACGGTAAGCGGCTAACTATTAGAAAAGAGCGCATGGAGGAGAAAGAGTTGCTGATAAAAGAAGTCAGAAACTCGGTATAAGAATACAGAGCGACATCCGTCGCTCTTTTTTTGAGAGGTTGATATGGCACATTACGCTACCGATTCATTTTTATTGACATCCTCCCCTCCCTAAAGTGAGGGGATTCCCGATATCGCTACCGAGAACTTCCTAATTCAACGAGAACAGCTTATGCAGACTAACTACACAAGACTTACATTCTCTCCAAAGGCTAACCCCGCAAGTCCTGCGGTTAAAATGTTTTTGGCGGCATTGATGTCACGGTCATGGGTGGTTTTGCATTCAGGGCAATTCCAATGGCGAGTATCAAGCGTCAAAAAGTTTAAAGTATATCCACAATTAGAACAGCGTTTAGAACTTGGGAAAAATTGGTCTATTTTTGAAATAGTCCGACCCGCCCAGTCTGCTTTGTATTCTAACTGGTTAATAAAGTTACCCCAACTGGCATCAGCGATATGCTTGGCTAGTTTAGGGTTTTTAATCATGTTTTTTACACGTAACGATTCGACACAAACAACTTGGTTTTCGTTAATAAGTTTGCGAGATAACTTGTGTAAGTTATCCAATCGACAATCAGAGATTTTAGCGTGAATACGAGCAACTTTAAGTCTAGCCTTAGCACGATTAGCAGAACCGAGTTTTTTACGACTCAAGGCGCGTTGTGCTTTGGCAAGTTTAGTGGCGTATTTAGCTGTCAGACGGGGATTGTCGATTTTGATACCGCTATCGGTAACAAACAGGTGTTTAGTGCCAACATCAATGCCGATATTACTATCAGACTTTGGCAAGATTTGATTTTCAAATTCACACAGGCACGATACAAAGTAACGTCCAGCGCAATCTTTGGAAATGGTAATAGTGCTTGGTTCGCTTGGCAGTTGTCTCGACCAACGAATATCAAGCGGTTCTCTGCTTTTAGCAATATAGATTTTACCGTCAGTGTATTTAAACGCACTTTTGGTAAATTCAGCCGATTGTTTATGAGTTTTCTTTTTGAATGTTGGATATTTGGTACGACCTTCAAAGAAGTTCTTAAAAGCCGTTTGTTGATGTCTAAGAACTTGTTGCGTAGGAACACAAGATACATCATTCAAAAAAGCAAATTCTGGCTGTTTTTTAAGCTCAGTCAATTTTGCATTGGCTTGAATGTAGCCTATTTTTTGCTTGCTTTGGTAATACTCATCAGTACGCCAGCGCAATATCGTGTTATAGACAAATCGCACACAGCCAAACGTCTGAGCAAGCAGCTTTGCTTGTTCATCAGTTGGATAAAAGCGGAATCTATAAGCACGATGTTTCATGCTTCACATTTTATCATTAAAAATGTGAGTAATCAACTAAACAATATAGCGTTTCCTCCATGCCCTAAAGTGCATGGTTTCCACGCCACAAAGGACTAAGGATGAGCTACACTTCCGTTTTGGTGGTAATAAGCCGTAGTATTATATTAGGTACAGGTGAATAAATGTCAGACATTAAACATTGCTATAAGTCACTGGCCTTTTGGCCAAAAGGAGTCTGCAGAAATCAGTACGGTAACAATGTGAGTGAGGATACACACTCTTCTTTGCTATCTGCTAATTCTGTTATGCACGGCCTTACGGTAGATGGGTTCGGAGGTCAGAAGAAGCAGTTCCCACTACGTGTCTATACTGCGTATCACTATGAGGATATAGACGCTTACAACGACTACGTTAATCAGCAAACTTTCGTCATTAATTTGTACTATGGGCCCAAGTTAAATGCGGTAGGGGTAGATACTACATCTCAGTCTAGTCGCTCCTTGTTCAAGATGGTATGTAGAGACCTTGAAATCTGTGACCTGATGTGGAGTACCAGTAGAGAAAGCATCTTACGGGTACTAGAACAGTATCCCCTCCTCCTTGAAGAGGGTGATTATGAAATGTGCCTATCGCCAAGTGCCCTACTAGGCTGCCTTCAATTTACTGAGTACGGAGAGGCTAGTAAAGTAGCTTACTTACTAAGTGTTTTAAAGAGTAGGGTATCCCACGACACGACAAGTGGCTTTTTAGTAACTTCGGATAAGAAGTATCTAACCCACTATGTACCGGACCTTTTTACCTTAGAGCAAATTCTTAGTTACTTAAATGAGTGCTTAAAACAAGGCTTTCATGAAAGTTATGATGAGGCGTCTTCAGAGGTAACTTTTCATATAAAACTGTCGGCTTTATTAGGGTTTAAAGACGCTATTGATCTTTTATATTATGAGATTCTTTTGCATTATAAAGTACATAACGAAGGTATGCCTTCAGAGTCGCTTCTTAATCTAAGCAAAGAGATTACTAATGATATAAAAGTAGCAGATGGCTCTTTACCTACGGACATAGATTATAGAAGTAGCTATGTAAAGAAAGGGAAATTTTACACTGCTTTAGCCTCTGAAGTTCTGTATGGAGATCATTGTATCAATAACACCCCTATTCATTTAGTTTCAGATCTACGCACTAATAACTGCGTAGTTATCGGCAAGGTGATTAGGGATATCGCACTATTTAATAAGGACTATAAAGAGGTTTGTGTCTTGCTTAATAAGCTGACTTTATGTGTGCTCTACCAAAGGAGGAAGGGCGATTCTATTAACCTGAGATTACCCTTTCCAATCGAGGGGTAATTGTTATGGGTAATAAGGTTTTATGGGATACCCCTAGTAGAGAGTTCTTCTCGAAGTTCTTCGGAGTGGAGAGAAAGAATGCGTTCTTTATTCCCGGTGGTGGAGCGTACCTACGCAATAGTATTGCGAGTCCCTGGCTAAAGGTACCTGACCTCTCTATACAACAATTTTGGGAGAAGTACCGTACGCACAATGGCCTAAAAATAAGCTCTGAACAAGGGTCTAACACTGGTGTCTGAACCCCTTGTTCAGACTGGTATAAGTAAGTAGGAAAACAATACCGTTTTCCATAATCGGAGAGAGAGAGTTATGTTTTTACATTATTTCGATTGGGATGATTTCCCAGTTCCTGAAACAGAAGAGGTGATAGAAAATGATTAATCACCCTCCATACTGTGGGGATGATACCGTCCCTACCCAGTCTTTATTCCTCCCTCATAGGGAGATCTCATGGGAAATGCAGAAGCCTTTAATAATGGCTTTCTGCCTTTCTCACAGAGTGGGAGCTACTAAAAGCTCCTTGAGGTACACAGTGCCCTTATCGGCACTGTGGTCCAAGGAGGAGTTCTTGGAAAGGGTTTCCTCCCTAGGGGATCAAGAGATCTCCTCACTGATATTTTCGGGAGGGGCGATGGAAGGAACCTTAGAGGCTAATCCCTCTCTTCCTCTATTAGAGAACCCTCCTATGATATCCGTGAGGAGAGCGGATGAATCTCTCAAAGACTCTCAGATTCACAAGTTCATTAACTCAGAAGAGTTAATGGACGTAGTACTAGACTCCTTTATGAGACTCGTACGGTTTCTCTTGGAAATGGGGAGTACTCTTGACAAGTGTGCCCCTCTTCCTGTAAGAGAAGCTTACGAGGCTTTCCTAAAAGGGGAAAGAAGCGAGTCGGTGTTAGCTAATGCCAAGTTAGTTAAGCTTCACTAAACGTTAGGAACATTATTACTTTTGGGAGTATGTCCCGGAAATGATAATGTTCCTAAGCTTTTTTACAGCTTTGGATATGTTTCTACGAACTCTTTCTGGTTTCATGTCCAATTTTTTAGCTATTTCAGAGTTAGTTAGCTTAGTTGAGTCGCCTAGCCCAAAAAATAAGATCAGTAAACTTCTATCTGGTTCTTCTAGTTTGTTAAGCCCTTTTTCTAACTCTTCTTTTTCTAGCATATCTAAAATAGATTCTTCTAGTTCTTCAGTAGCGTAAGCATAATCTGGGAAATCATCTAGGTATCTCGTTAGGTACTGAGTAGATTGCAGGTCTTGTAGGTCTTTTATGTTATAATTGGGAAACAGGTTCATGAGTTCTTCTTTAGTTAAGGGCTCTCCTTTCTCATCAACTTGTTTAGCTATAAGTTGAGCAAGCTGCTGCTTCCAAAGAGGCAATGCAACTAATCTTTCGTTAGCCTGCCCTTTTAGCTGATGTTGCATAACCCACCAACCGGCATAGCTTAAAAATCGTACTCCTCTACCTGGTTCGTATTTATCCAAAGCTTTTAGTAGTCCTAGATTACCTAGGCTGACTAACTCCTCAAATAGAGTAGCGTTTTTCTTGGATCTTCTCCTAGCTTCTTTAAATACGAATCTTAGGTTAGACGTAACTAGCTTATCTTTAGCTCTTTTTTTAGCTGCCTCAGAGGATTCCGAATTATATATAATATTGACTAAAGATTCCTCTTCCTCTAAAGTTAGCAAAGGAAGCTTTGATATTTGATTATAATAACTTGATAAACCCTCTGTATTCATACCTAACCTCGGAGACGAAACATGACTAACGCAAGTAGCAACGCAAGTAGTAATACTACCTTTAAACAACTTACTATTAAAGTAGAGATTGTGGAAGATAACGATAAAGGGTTGAGAAGTGTGATGCTAACACCAAGAGACACTGATTCAGAATCTTTAAGAACTCTAGACGCATTACTACATGCAGTTCAGACTATTGAGCCTAATATGCGTAAAGTTAGACAACTGCCGCAACCCAATAACCCTGTGCAGATACTAGTTAAGACACGTAACTTAGACAAGTTATCTTAACTAAATAAACCTTTATATTTCAAGAGCTTATGGTAGGTATAATACTGTACCAAGCTCTTTATAACTAGGTGACTATTATGGAGAAGAGTGGTAAAATACAGCTCTCCCAAGAAGAGTTAGATTCTATTAGACAAGGTGTCCTACCTCGTAGGATTTCTATCGAGTGGGGCTTAACTCTGGAAGATGCTGTTAATATGGTTAACCAAGGTTGTTATACTTTGGTACGTTAGTTAGTAAAAGTTCTTAGCTTAAACTCTAAAGCTCTGTTTAAAGGTAATGATTATGACAAACGCAGTTTTATCTCCAGAAGAATTCCAACGTTTTACCGCACTCGCAGAAGTGATTCCTGATGAAACCTTACGCACAAATGCCTTGACTCTCTTACAAGAGATGACTGAGGTCATTGAAGGCGTATCTGACCGCGCTATTACTTGGAAGCCATCCTTCCTACGTATTATTCAAGGTACTACCAAGAACCTTGATCGTTTTTATAAGGGCGAGCACAAAGACGCACCAGACATTAAAAGCGGCACGATGATCATTGGTAATCAGAGTATCCCTCACGGGATTGAAGTTATTCCTTTAATCTCATGGTACTCACGTACTCTGTGGGATAGTAAGGATGATGACAACGGTCGAGCTATTTGCCAAAGCCAAGATGCAAAACTAGGCTGGCGTTACGGGGACTGTAAGAAATGTGAATTCTCCAGTGCTCCAGAAGGCAAAGTCCCTGATTGCAAAAAAGAGATTTCTGTGATGGCTATTACAGGTGACCTACGCAGCATTATCGTTGTTAAGTATCACAAAAGTTTCTACACCACTGGTAATGAGTGGCTTAAAGAGATTGGTAATAGCAGAGCCAACCCATTTGAAAGAGTTTATACTCTTACGGGTTCTCTAAGCAGTAAGAAAAAAGCAGGCTATGAGCCAGTACCCCGTTTAAAGGGCGTTACGAGAAATATGGTATCTCCCGAAGTAAGAACTTTTATTGAAGCCTTGTTCCGCAAGACTCTAAAAGATCGTACAGATATGCTTAAAGCAGTTAGTGAGAGTATTAATGCTCGTCTTATTGCCAGAGCAAACGGTGATACCGGCCAAGCAATTGAGCACGTACAAGAAACTCCCTTAGAAGACGTTACACCAGGAACGGATACTGGGGAAGGCTCTGGTTACGTAGTTTAAAAGAAAGGCTCCGAAAGGGGGCCTTTTTTTAGCGTGTCAAAATAAGAGTATCCATATTGACATCCTCCCCTCCCTAAAGTGAGGGGATTCCACGCCACAAAGGACTAAGGATGATTAGAACTTTAGATCAGTTTTTTCGCAACCATCTTGAAGAGGGTGTTGCTATAGAGAGAGTCACTTTACAAGATGGTACAATTTTAGTTTGCTTAGCTACTACTGATGGGAAAGACCAACTAATCTGCGTACTTCCTATCAGTAACTTAAGCAATTCTCCAGAGGGTAGGGTTCTTTATAAGGGGTATCATATTCTAACAATGCCCTTGGTAAAGATACTTAAGAGAGATTTACCTAACCGACACGAAAAATTATGTTATTTAAATGCCTGTTTTGACACCTACTTGAAACACATAAAAAAATTCTTCTCTGAAGACTGCTTGAATATTTTAAGAAGAATTAGGGCTGGGATATGAAAACAGTTAATACACCTATTACTAAAGAACTAGTCTTACATCACAGCCTAAGTGAAAAAGATTATGTAACGAAGTTGTTAGATAGGCTACACGAAGTAAAAGTAGACTTAGACATTGATAAGATGGCTCCTTGGTCTCACTCTCGCATAAAGATGTTCTCTTCGTGCCCCCTACAATTTCTATTAAAAAATTTAATGAAAGTTGTATATGTACCTAGTGATGAGCAGGTAAGGGACCAAGACAGCTTACTGATGAAGTACACCGGACTAATAGCCCATCATATCTTAGAGCAAATGGTATTAGGACAAGACTTCGTACAAGGGTATGAATCAGCTAGGTCTAAATACAGTGACAATCCCGATATAAATGACGATATCTGGGAAGCCTGTATAGGATTAGAAGCTAGGTTGCATTCCTTCAAGACTAGGATAGAGACTTTTCAAATAAGATACGACAGTAAACAGCTAGATGTGGAGCAGAAGTTAGCAGTCGATTCTAATGGTAAGAAGGTAAACTTCAATTCTAAAAATGCTTTTTATAGAGGTATTTTAGATCTGTCGATTCTACTTCATAATAACCACGCTATGATATTTGACCATAAGAATGGAGGTAGTTCAGAGCACGGAGTTCGTAATTATGAGCAGCAATTAAAAGGCCAAGCTTTATTACTTACAGCTAATTACCCTGAGATTACTCACATAGTTCCATTCATACATTTTATACAAGAAGGTACGGTATGGGGCGGCAAGGTCATCTATCAAAAAGAAGTTGTACTAGACCAGTTTCTACTTAGTATTAAGTCTAGACTGACTGGGGCAATAGATAGTTTAATAGCGAAGGGTAAGTTCTCTCAGCGTTCTGGCAACCAGTGCAACTACTGCGAATTTAAAGCACATTGTAAGGTAGGTAAAAGAGCCAGTGGCGGTGTTTTTAAACCACTTATAGAAGAAAGTAAGATATTATTTAGAGGTTGATATGGCAACTCTAGCATCCTTAGTAACTTTATTATCTAGAAGAGTTAGTGATATGTTAGCACAGCAGTACTCTGACGAAGATGAGCTACTAATCACTCAGTCCACAATAGATGCCAGAGATTATGAACAAGATATGGCAGGTTATGTATTTTGTATCATGGATCCAGATAGCGATTCTACTAAAACACTAGGCTTAATAACCCCAGAGCAACTGGAAAAGTGTAAAGCCGCGTTCAGTGAGAAGATACAGGAGTTTGAAGACGGGTACTTCCCCGAAATAGCTACGGTATCTTTACGGTTGAATCTAGATTTAGAAGGTAAGATAGATTTTAGCCAAGAGGATAAAGAGGTTATGGATGACAGGCTACTAAAACATTACTCCGCTTTAGATTTTCTTAGGCTTTTCTTTCTATCAATTCTGAGTTAGTATTAATTGGTCAGTTTCGTCTCAACTCCCTTCGGGGAGTCTTTTTGGCGAATCTAGCAGAAACTCTCTCTAGGCCACTCCAGGTGGCCTCTTTTTTGAGAATAGGTATGATAGAGTGTGTAGGCAAGGTTTCCACTAAGCTAGCAATCATAGTACATGGCCTATTCACAAAAGACGTTACCGACTCACCTTTGGATAGCCTCACTCCTCTCTTAAAATCTTTAGGATTTGATGTTCATCACTTCCGCTATGGATTTAGCGGGATCAATAAAACTCTAGAGAATAAGAAAACATCAGAAGGTTTGACTTGGATACTTAATTCAATCTCTACGACATCCTACACTCAGATACTACTAATCGGTCATTCTAATGGTTGTGCTATCATAGGTATGGCAGTGAGGCAGTCTAACAGTCACCTACGACCATCTATTATATTTCTATCACCTCTTGTAAGACGTAAGACTTCTTTGTCAAAGTACGTTGATAGATTAGATATCTTTTATAACCCCAGAGATATTGTTAGCTACGTTACCCGTCCTTTAGCATTATTGCCAGATTTTTTAGTCAGGAGTAATTGGGGGGATATGGCGACTAAAGGAAGCGCGGGTTACTATAGTAATGTCTTTAACCATAAGAGCCTATGTAGCTCATTTAACCCTTGGGTGCAACATAATCCATTCTTATTAGATAAGCATGATACCTATTACTTAGTGTGTCATTTAAAGTATCTATTTTCGGTATAAGAAAAAACTGGGGTCTACTACGTAGTCCTACTCTTCCCTTACTATCTTCTACGGCAAATACTATGACAATCCCAACTATTTTACAAAGGGTATCTCAATTACCTGATAACGCTATCTTTGTTTTAAAATTAGCTAGTAACCCGTCTCCTATATGGAGCGTAGATAATATCTTTAAATCTTGCTTATATAAAAAAGAGGTATTTTCAAAAGCGTTAGAAAGCTCCTCAGTGGACCCTCGGATCTTTGATATTGTTAAATACAACATTATCCATTTACCCATTACAGAGCAAGATCTTAGTTCTGGGAACAACTTAGATATTACGCTGGTTACTAAGATAATCTCCCCACTCTCTAGAAGTATTGGGTTTTGTACCCAGAACTGTTACCAAATTAAAATGGATCTACCGAAGTCTAGTGCTCAATCCTATCCTCCAGGTACTGCTATACAACTAGTTACTCAAACCAACAGGGTATCTCGGTTAGAAACGCTATGTCAGACCTTAGCCTCATATCAAAGAAGGCTTTCCTTGGCTACTCCAGACGACGATTATGAGGTATTACCAGGTGATACCGAACACATTGTTCTGTCTCAACCACATACCTTAAAAGAAGGTATTCAGATACTGTTATTAAACATTGTCCTATCTTGGCCAAGAAATATGATGCTTGATCAACTATGGAACTATTTCTTTAAAAAGGAAAAGGTCAATCTTCCGACAAAGGCCGAAAGGCAGAAGTGGGAGGTATTTCACCAGACTCATAGTGAAAAATTGGATTCATCCACCTTTTTCGACAATGTAGACTTATTAGCGATACATTCCTTCACTCCTGTCACTATCCGAAGTACCGGGGGAGTGGAGGATTTAAATTCATACGCTACAAGACCCAGTCGAGTAGTTGACTACGTGGTAGGTCAAGGTTATAAGCTATCCGTAGATTACCCTGGTTCAGGACAGCCTTCTAGAGATATTGTGGTTCCAAGTTGTTTCATTAAACCTACTGCTGGAGGATTTAATAGCTGCAGATACGTAACCGGCATAACCCTAAAGAGAGACGTGTATTGACATCCTCCCCTCCCTAAAGTGCAGGGTTTCCACGCCACAAAGGACTAAATATGAAAAAGTTTTATGTCTGGATTTTTATCCTGTGTTTTATAGGAATCGCGGATGCCTATGCAAAAGGGTCTTCTGGAGGTAGTCGAGGTGGGTACTCAAGTTCCTCTTTCCGATCATCCTCTGGAAGTAGTTATTCTAGTTTTAGAAGCAGTTCCAGCTCTAAGCCTAGCTACCAAGTCTCAAGACCTGCTCCCGTAGTAGTCTCAAGACCTGCTCCCGTAGTAGTCTCAAGACCTGCTCCCGTAGTAGTCTCAAGACCTGCTCCTACCCCTGCTCCTAAAGTAGTCGTAATTAATCGATACTCTGGCAACAGCTATGGCAATAATAATAGCCGTAATAACTACAGCAGCGTCAGAGAACGTTGTTCCAGAGGGTATGAGCCAGTAGAGTGGTGTGTAGATAGAGGGTACTATCACCCTAGAGGTAAATACTACGCTTCTAATAGAGGGGTATCTACCTCTACCGCTGTTGCGGTAGGTGCTTTGGCAGGAATAGCCACAGGAGTGGCTATTGCAGGAGAGGATTCTAATCCCAGGGTTACTCCTCCTGTAGTACCTCCAGTGGTGTCTACTGCGGCGGCTACTCCTGCAGCTACCGCACCAGTGGCTAAGTCTTTAAGAAAAGTACCTACCTTAAGTTGCAGTGATTGGAACTGCGATCTACAGGGTAGTTAAAAGCCGAGTTTCTCGGTATAAGAAAAAGGGGAGCGTTAAGCTCCTCTTTTCTTTTTACCTCTAACCTAATGGGGATTCCTATGTCTACCTCTTTACTAGCTTCTTATAAGCACATGACCTTAGTCCAAGGGGCTAACGACGTCTTTTTCACAGATGATCCTATCTCTAATGTCAAGATTTTTAGAGGCATGTCTCAGATACCAGAAGATCTACTAGATAGCTTTAATGACTCTAACTCGTATGGCGAAGAGAATATAGATGATATTTTCATCTATATTCCTAAAACTAAGACTTGGGTATCTAGTACTGCCGATTGTTGGCTATCATCAGGACACTCTAAGATGAACCAACTTCACCCTTCTTATACACATACCCTATGTGTAATGTATTCACATGAGGTAGCGATATTCGTCAAGATACCTGAAGATGGTACTTGTGGATATCTACTTAACCAGCCAGTAGCAGACTTTCATTTAACTAACTACTTAGATCATATAGTAGATGTAAATGAGGATATCTTCGTCTTTTTATATGGAGTCCGTAAACAATGAGATCAATACAGGTATACACTGACGGTGCCTGTAAGAAAAACCCTGGTCCTGGAGGCTGGGGTTTTATATTACAGGTGGTAGAAAAAGATAATGTAACGTTCCTTTACCGTAGCTATGGTCATCCTAGTAGACATACTACTAATAATGAAATGGAGCTGACGGCCATTTATGAGGCACTATTGTTTATCAAAAACAATGTAAATATCCCCAAGGGTAAAGATATTTTACCTCTACAGATATTCACTGATTCCCAGTACGCTGTTAATTGCCTATCTAAATGGGTCAAGGGGTGGGAGGCCTCTGGGTGGAAAACAGCGGTTGGTAAACCAGTTAAGAATGCAGAGTTACTTAAAAAGATATTGGCCATCGATATAGAGTACTGTCCTACCTACCATTGGATAGAACGTAGTTCCGATCCACGCAATGTAGAGGCTGATAGGCTGGCTAACCTAGGCGTAGAGCAGTACTTAGGAGGTACAAATGTTTAATTTAGATAAGAACTTAAGCAGGTCTTTTAGGAATTACTTAGAAAATCACTTAGTTAACAACGTTTTAAATGGTAGTTTTGACCCTACTAATCCCTCTTCTTATGAAAATATAGAGGGATTACTCCTATCGTCTGGCCCAGCGTCTATTACAGCTAAACATAGAAACCTAAGAGTCAGAAACGAGTTATGGCATTCCCTTCACCGTGGAAATTTTCACAACGAATTAGCAGATACTTTTATCTTGGAGCACTTAGATATGAATAAAAACGCGACAGCAGAAGGCACGGTAACTGGGAAAGGATTTACAGATGCTATTAAGGATGGTATTAAAGGGTACACTAGTATTCAAACTGTTAAATTAGTAGAGGGTGCTAAATCTTTCGCTAAAACTTCTCTTATAAGATGGCACACGAGAAGGCTTTATGAATCAGTAATTATTAACATCAATAATCAAATTGATGCAAACTCTTTCGCAAAATTTCTATTAACGAAATGTAAAGTACTAGAAGAAGAGAATCGTACTACTTTTAGTAAGCTATATCGAATCGTGAATACGGTTTCTAACTTCGATATTTTCTTCGATAGATCAATGATCTCAGTAAATGTCCCTATTAAGAATGGTACTAGGAGAGTCTTCGTAACTAATAAGAATCCTTTGAGTGCTTTGTACACGGAAATGGGTGCCGCCCCCGTTATTAGAATGGAATACCAAGGGTGTAAGTTCTGGATTAATCCAGATTGTGTTTTAGGCCAAAATAATGATAACGGATTTCCTCATCGCGTAAGTCATACTAAGGCTTCCCCTATTGCAGCTATTCATTGGGACAGGGGTCAAAAGGTATCACTCGAAGATTTTGTATCTGATTATGTAAGCTTCCTAAATGACAACTTTTCCGCTAGAAAAGGGTCTTTAAACTTTGGAAAATTTAAGATAGTGGAGCATACTGGCACTAAAGAATACTTCTTTAGTGACGATGAATGGGATCGTAAAAAAAGAGAGGGTCAATCAGATGAGATGGCTAGCAAAAATGATGACATACCTGTTTCACCAGGTCTAGCTACTAGAACAGTATCCTCCTCTTCTGAAGTAGTTAGTAGAGAAGTTTGGGAGGTCAGTAAACTACTAGGGTATGCCTTAGTGGGTATGGACGAAGCGGATTTGTATTTCCCCGAATCATCAGATTCAGGATTTAATAATACGTATTATCCGGATGATTTAATGGAGACTGTTCAAGACATCCGCACTATGTTTAGTAACAGTGCTCAATTTAGGGAGTTGTCTCTATCATTAAATATTGGTGTTTTTATCTATGGACCTCCGGGTTCTGGTAAGAGTACCTTTGCCAGAAGCTTAGGTATGGATATAGGGGTACCTGTTCATGTCATATACCTAGCTGGTCAGACGGATGAGTCTTTCTCTAAGGCATGGAATACGGCTGCTGCCGAGTCTGTGACTACTCCTGTCGTTATTGTAATAGATGACATAGACGCGACCTTCGTTGGTAGAAATACTAGAGATGCTAAAGTAGGTCTCCGATTCGAGACATTACTTAATAAGATTAGTGGTACTAACACTAGATCTAATATCATCTTAATCATTAATGCTAATGATATTAGCAATGTCGATTCCGCAATTGCACAAGTATCTGACTTACAATTAGATGAATTTCAATTGCCAACGAGACCTGGTCGTATCGATCGTATTCACTACCTTGGCTTTATGACCGAGACTGGCAGAGAACGTCTAATAAAACGTTCTTTAGTAAACTGGCCTGAAAAATGGGAGGAACTAGTTAAAAAAACAGAAGGTTTCACTTTAGCACAAGTCTACGCCGTATGCTCGAAGATTTGTACACAAGAACTAAAACAAAAGGCTTTAAATAGAGATGAAAGGGCGTAACCCATCTACCGAAGTATCTAAGAAGCAGACTATGTACTGGAGACTCCGGTATCAGCTCTCTGCTTCTTTATCGGCAGAATCTCAAATCTCTTTAACAGTGGTACCTAGCGGAGTACCTGTTGAGGAGGTTTTTGAATCTGCTAAAAGTATGTTCGCAGCAAATTGTATAAGACGCAACTTAAAAATAGATGTAGAGACTCTCCCGGTATTCTACGTCACTAACTCGGATAATACGGTTGTCTACGGGTGGGCTATTGAGTGGCGTCGTAAGTATTTGGGAAATTTTAATAAAGGTGATGAAAATGGCTGATTTCTGTAAACAATGTAGCGTACAGAATTTTGGAGAAGCGTTTAACGATATGGAAGGCTTAGTGACAGACCATCAAGATAGACTAGGGCTTAGGGCTCTAGTCCTCTGCGAAGGGTGCGGGCCTATTCAAGTTAATAAAAAAGGTGAATGCTGCTCTTCGGATTGTGGGAAAAACCACGCAGTATTAGGCGGATCGGAGTGGTTTAGAAAATTTCCACCGAATAGCCTCATGACTCATGTTAAGAAAGGAGATGTGTACCTAGTAGTAACCTACTCACTACTAGAATCAGATCCTAACGTGGTGTTATGTACCTATAAAAGTGTAGAGACTGATGTAGTTTGGACAAGACCTGTGTCAGAGATTTTAGATGGTAGGTTTGCACCTGACCATAGAACCTAATTTACAGGTATAAGAAGCTACCTAGAGGGTAGCTTATGAATATATTTGTCTTACACATAGATCCCCAAAAGGCTGCTGAGTATCACATGGACGTACATGTGATAAAGATGATTTTAGAGAGTGCTCAAATGCTTTCTACTGTAGCTAGAAGGTACGAAGTACCTAGTTCAACGCAAGGCTACAGATCTACTCATAAAAACCATCCTTGTACCGTGTGGGCAGCAGCCTCCTTTCAAAATTGGCTATGGCTCTATGAGTTATGGCTATGTTTATGCAGAGAGTATGAGTATAGATATAACAAAGTACACAAAACTTACATTACTAAGTATGAAATTCTTACCCAATGCAAAGAAGAGTTACGTAACGCAATGCCGCATAAGGGTTTAACTATATTTGCACAAGCTATGCCAGCTATGTACAAAGTTCCAGGAAATCCAGTAGCAGCGTATCGAAAGTACTACTTAGCCAAGAAAGTAACTATGTTCAGAGCAGGGTACCGTAAAACTCGCCCTGCTCCAAAGTGGTTGTACTTTCCAGTGACATTCAAACAAAAATGAGGGAATCTAGATGGCAGATTCAGTAATTCTATTAGATAAATTAATTAGAGACAAGGAAGTGCAGGAGCAGAGACCTCGTGGTGATATCACCTACAAAGAGGTAGAGGTGAATAGTGGATTGTCTTACGTCACTATTCAAAAACTCAGTAAAGATCCTAGATCTTGGAGCAGGATTACTCTTAATAGACTAACCGAGTATTTCGAAAGGCCTTTGTCAGAAGTCTTAGTAGACTTCGAAGATCTTCCTATCGAAATACAAGAAATTTTCGATCGAGTCTAGGTGGAGAATACCAATGCCAGTTACCCATACTTGCCCTACCTGCGGATATAAATGGGAACAGGGACATAGTGGAAATCATTTGTGCTCCGTGTTTCTCAAAGAACGCATTCGTAAACTAGAGATTGAAGTTGCAGAGAGTCCTAATACTCGAATGTCGTACTCTCAGACTAACTTCGGCATAGACCACTCTAAGTTAGAAGATGTTTATGAAAAAGCTTTTAGCATGGCCACTCAAGATGGTAATGCTAGTTCTCGTTCTATCGCTATTTTGGCGATGGAACTTATCCTTATTGAGTATAGAGACGCTATTGTAAAACGTCTCGAATCTCAATTTTAATATCGTTTGGAGACGAAAATGTCCGATTTAAAACCTTTCAATCTAAGAGAAGCAGTATTAAACCCTTTACTTACTAATCAAGGAGGTCTGATTGATGTTATTGACGCCATCTCAGTAGATTACAGTCAGGCAGTGGTAGAGGGAGTGCCTATTCTTATGTCTCATAGTGGGGGTGTTCCTCCAGAGGAGGGCGTCAGACTTGAGACTATTGAATACTTACAGAGTATTCCAGTAGTACTAACGGCTGCTTTTATGGAGGCTGCTGGTCAAGTTATCCTTAGTAGCCCAGGTATGCCAGATGCGAAGACTCGCTGCCTACGTGCCAGACTTCACCTAGAGGAGACCTTGGAGCTTATTACAAAAGGGTTAGGGGTGAAAGTAAAAGTTGATGTCTCTAAGTTAGATGAACATGGCTGTTTAACCGAAGAATCTCTACAGTTAGTAGATAACCCTACTGAATTTAATCTTAAAGAAGTTGAAGACGGCTTAGTTGACATCAAAGTCATATCTATTGGTACTTATCTATCACATGGCATGGCCCCTTCTCCTTTTGTAGAGCAGGAGGTATTAGTTAATAATTTAACTAAATTCCGTACTGATAAAGATGGTCATCGAAATGAAGCTGGTAAATGGGTAAAACCTAGCGATCACCCAGAGCCTCGTATCGAAAAGGCTAGGGAGGTCACTAACCTTGTACTGGGTGAATGGGCTAGATATAAGCAATTACAATCTCTAGTATCAGGAGATGAAGCTGCTGTTGACTTTGTACTAGACGAGGTATTAAAGCCAGGTGCGGGTAATACAGAAGACCAAACTCCCCAAGATATTAATTGACATCCTCCTCACCCTTTCAGGGTGAGGATTCCTTCTGCAAGACGCCCATGTCCGAGCGCGAGAATATTCTTGGCGGCGTTAATGTCGCGGTCATTTATCATTAAAACAAGTACTTTCACGATATATTATTCGTCGTGTCACCACCTTATATCCTCGGCCTAAAGGCGCGAAGTTTTACAGTGAGGTTATATAAATATTTACATTTTATGACCACAGGTAGGTATAAGACAATGTAGATAGGTAGTCTCCTAAAAGAGGGGTGAGTTCTACGGCGAGCGGACGGGGCTGAGTAGACACCGGGTTGGTACCAAAAATTTTAATTGAGAGAGATGTTATGAGTGAGCAATATTTAGAGGTGGCAGGAGTCATTGGAAGCCTACGAGATAAAGTAGTACCTTTTCACGTAGTAGGTAATGCCGTGTATGATGTAACTGGGCAGGAGGTAGTGGATGACCTAGAGACATTTATGAATACCCACGATTTACGAACTGATCTACTGGCTAAATGCTTCTTAGAGGATGAGTGCGTACAGAGCAAACATCCTAATTGGGTAGATCGCATAGCACCTATTAAAAACATGGTTCGACATTGGTGGAATGTCTTCGAGTACTGTCCAGAACGGGGTCTACACTACCCACACGTAACCGATCCTCATACAGTTATGCTATCTAAGGTTCTATACTCAGATGGTACTGTCGAAGAAGCCAACTTCGATATGACCTATTACACAGGATATGGCGATCCAGAAGTTAACCAATTTAATCCGGCCAATGGTCGTCATATTATTGCATGGCTTGAAGAGGTAGAGTAAAGTGAGGGTCTTTAGACCCTCTTTAGTACGAGGACTATATGGAATCATTACCTTTAACTTTTATTTTAGTTATATTATCTGTATCTATCACACTAATATGTGCTTATAAAACAGCGGGTTACAAAGATAATATACGAAGACACACCACTAAACCAATCGCCTTATTTCCAGTTTTAGCTAAAGTCGTTGTACAGGAAGGTATCAATACTAAAGTAGTCTACGAGATAGCTAAGATTAATACGCATAATCAATGGGTCGCGGTAACTGATGGTAGACTATTAAAAGGAGTACATTCGTGGGTATACATCAAAGATATTTTAAAATCGGATTAAAGCATTATGGATATTTTAATGTCCCTCTTGAAACCTTTTGCTTTAGTTCTCTCCCTCCTACAGCCTAGTACCAACTCTGAGTTAATAACTTATATAGATAAACAAACCGGCTGCCTTTACATTTCTGTAAAGGGTGGTGACCAAGTAACTCCTAAATTAAACCAAGAAGGCGATCAAGTATGCCTTCAAAAATTAGATAAGGTGTATTATGTTGAGTAATGTATATAATAAACTACTTAGTAATCTACTATCCTATTTTGATCCCGACGCTATCTCGCTGTCCTCTTTAGAAAGATATGTAGAGAATGTTGGTAAGCATTTCCCTATCCTAAAAGACCTATTAAGAGACTTCCAAGTAAACCCTACAGGACCCATAGACATAAAAGACAGGGCCAAACAACTTGTCGCTAAATACCAAGAGGATGCTGCTACCTTACGACAATGTATTGATAGATGTGAACATGTCACTATCGTTAAGAAATATGCTGAAATTGGTAAGTCCTTCACCATTTTCGTGTATAGAGATGATATGACCTCTCTATACTCAGCAGATATCATAGAGAATCGGCTATTTTCACGGAGTATAGACATTACGTTTAGAGAGTGGGGTTGTCTAAAAAGTAGACATAACCCTATATCCTTGCTGCAAACTGCTAACGAAATCTTGGATTCGTATGTCGAGAGATTAAGAACCCCCACTAAGTAAGTCCCTCTGGAAGAGGTTTTACTATGAAAAAGATATCCTACCTGAATTAAGACGCAGAAACTTGGTATAAGAGTTTGTGGGTTGGGCTTCATAGGGAAGTCGAGAGAGAATACGTCGGGTGTGGGTAGGTCTCTTAGGAAAGAGTTATAAAATAACCCTTTCTTTTAGCTTTCAGCTTATACATTTTTATATATACGATAAATGCCCATTAGGTATAAGACTATACAGACTTTTAGTAGACGGAGAATATAATGAGTAACGTTTTTCAAATAGTTAAATCAAAAGTAAGAATAGAGGACGCGGCTTCTGAGTATCTAGGGTTATCTCTAGTTCCCTGCGGTACTGGGTTACTGGAACCAGATGATAAAACTTGCCCTTTCTGTGCACATAGAGATTGCCTAAGATTTAATGTCAAAGATCCCGAAGAGGAAAGTTTTATCTGCTACTCTTGCCATGAGAGTGGTGATGTAATTAGTCTAGTCAAGAAGGCTTGTAGCTTAGAACATAACATGGAGGCCGTCAGTAAGATCAATCAAGACTATAAACTAGGCTTAGACCTCAGTAGAAAAGATAATTTAACCTTGATAGAGAAGATATTCAAAGAAGCTTCTGAATACTATCGAGCTAAGCTCTTTGAATCCACTTTCTCTATCTGTCATAAGGATGGTCTTACCTACACCCCTTTAAGTTACCAAACAAAGGTACGCGGTCACCAAGAAGACGCCTTATCAGCTCTTCGAGTAGGCTTTAGCGATGGGGGGCTAACTGAGTTTATGATGTCTGTTGGCTATTCTGCCGAAGATATGTTAAAGAGCGGGTTATCTAAACGAGATGAGGAAACAGGAGACCTCTACGATTTCTTTCAACAAGGTCTATTCATCTATCCACACTTTACCCCATACCGCGTCTCTAGATTTACTCAAAAAGATCCTGAGAAAAAGGTTGCTTATCAGCTTCCCGCTAAGTATTGGCTAAATGAGTGTATTTTTTATGGCCAAGAGTCAGTCCTTGATGTGGATAAGGTAATTATCGTCGAAGGACAAAACGACCGCATATCTTTAGTAGAAGCAGGTTTTAAAGGAGGTATCTTAGCTACTTGTGGAGCAATAAGTCAGAAGCAACTAGATTGGATCAGCAGTAACCTCAAAGGTAAGACTATTATGTCCGCTTTTGATAACGATACTGCGGGTAATAATTATCGTAAGAAATTGGATACTGTAATCCAGTGTTCTCACATAGTCTTTCCTGAAGATTTACTGGATAAAGAAGGTAACCCATGTAAAGACATCGATCAGTTTCTAAAGAAGGTAAATCCAAATCTAACTTCCGCATTTTCTTACGTAAAAAGAAAAGTAGATCCGTCTGAGAACAAAGTTCTTGAAGCTGAGCCTCCTAAGTCTAAGGTTCCAACAGAGGAGAAGGCCTCTGTATCAGTACCTCAGTACGACAAAGAATCTCAGATGGTCGTCAAAGATGGATGTTACTACAAAGTTAAATTCACCAAAGACGACGGAGAGGTTTTGCAACGCATCTCTAACTTTACGATTAAACTACGTAATATCTATATCCTCGATGGAAAAAGAGTTAGAGAAGCAGAGGTACGTAGAAATGATAGTAGCTCCATCGCTAAGATCATGGTTAACTCAGAGACAAAGACTAGCCTAAAGCACTTTCGTACAGTAGTTGCGGATGCCTGTGATGCAGATTTCTCTGGATCAGAATCTGACTTACGAGATATGTGGTCCTATATTTACCGTAATAATACAGAAAGGACGGTATTCCTACCCGACCATATAGGTAACATCGAAGATGAAGGAGGTTGGTTATTTGGCAACTGCTACATAAAAAGCAATGGAGATGTCGTTAAGGCTGACGAACACGGTGTAATGTGGGTGAACGGTAACATCAAAGGTATCAAACCTTGCTCTATTAGCGATGACTTAGATATCGATGTACACTCCAAAAATATCCGTAATATACCTAGAATTAAGCATGGTTTAATGGAAGAAGAAGTGGCTAGGATACAGCACGACTTTGTTATCAACTATGCTAAAAATCTCGGTAATCAAGGAATGGCCCTCTTAATTATCGGATGGGCCAAGTTAAATGCGTTCTCTAATAAAATGTTCCGTACTTTCGGCTTTACTCCATTTCTATTCCTATGGGGAGATAAAGGGGTTGGTAAGACCAGTTTAATCCATTGGATACTTGAGCTCTACTCCATGAAAAAGGCCGGTTACGAAACGCTGGCTAATCTTCGTTCTGGAGTCGGTTTTGAGAGAAAGTTAGGTTACTATTCTTCATTGCCAGTGAGTCTAGATGAGCTTAGAGCTAGTCGAGAGCTTGCTGAGTTTACGGGTAGATTCAGAGCTTGGTACAACAGATCTGGCCGCTCTATGGCTGGTCAAGGTTCTAAAAAAATCATCCAGCAAGTAGTTAGATCCAACTTTATATTCGGTGGACAAGATATGTTCACTGATGACGCATTGCGTGAACGTACTATTGTTATCCGTATTCCTAAAACAGGCCGGGAAATGAAGGAATCTTACCGAGTTCTGCATGAGCTAGAGTCTTCTGGAGTACTGAGCTCTATTGGACTACATTGGATACAGGAGTCACTGTCCTGCAACTACGAGGAGATATATGAGAATGTAGATAACATCTCTGCAGAGCTACTATCAATTGGATGTAGCCAAAGAACGTCTTTAGTATGGGCTTGCATAGCCCATTTTTCAGAACAGATATCTAAAGAATACTTTCCAGAATTTGATTTCAGAGCATTTTTGAAGAAGGTATGTGTTGAGGATGTTAATACCCAAAAGAGTAATAACTTCCTTTTCAAATTCTGGGAATTGTATCAAGGTATTTACTTCCAAGATCGGAGTCCTATTACTATGGAGCATATCGATCTGAAAGCAGGTGAGTTGAGGTTAGTATGGCCAGAGACTCATCGTATATGCAGTAGTGAAAGATCCAGAGTAGATGAGTACTTCACAAGAGAGGCGATTAAGAATGCGTTAATGGAGGAGGACTATTTTGTAAAAGAGAGCGTAGTCAGAATTGGCAGAGGAGTAGGTAGTTCTAAAAGGGCTATTATTCTCAATGCGACACATCCGAACTTACCAGAACCTTTAGTAAGTATTATAGAACATCTAGGTGCTCAACCTAGAGGACAAGAAGAGAGTTAATTATGAGCGATTTTAATTTCTTAGATCAATTTTATGAGGAGATCTGCCGTTTGGCAGGTCTAGGTACGTTAGACCTCGGTGAGTTCATCACAGGGCATGAGAAAGATGGTATTTACACAGTCAGTATTCACCTACCGGAGATAGCGAAAGTACTTCGTAAGCATACTATTGTCTCTCCTCTCTCTGTAGTAAGTATGGTAGATGTAATGTCCGCTCATGGAGATGTTTTTAAAAACAGATACGTAAACAAACCATTCGTACCTATCAAACATTCTGTTCTCTCTGCTTCAACAGGAATAGCACGTATCGGTATGACTGTATCTGGTGAAAAAGCATTATTTCCAAAATGCCTTACGGATTATTTAGATAGATGGCTATCTTTGAAGGATAAGTTAGCTAATCCCAATCTACTCGATTATGTAAAAGTGGTTAACAAGCAAGGTAAACCTACTGAGTATTTACATCTTGCCAGAGAGGGTGAATCTGAGCAGGATTTAGTACGAAAGATACTGGCAGTACTGAATACAAGTAAGGGCGTACATTGGATGGTAGACTTGGAGACGTTAGGTACTGAAACAGACTCTGCTATTGTCCAGGCAGGGTTAGCACCGTTCTCTCCTCTAGGGGAAGGACTCTACATAATCAATTTCAGAGGATCTTGGTTATCAGTAACCTTTAACGCCACTATCCATATCCCGTCTCAAGGTAGAGTTATCTACCAAGATACCCTAGACTGGTGGCATACTAAAAATGTGGCTAATGCACATCTTCTGAACTCTGGTACGCTAACCCTGCCTAATTTGCTAGTTATGCTGGAGGTAATGCTCGGTAAAAAAGCGGAATTATGGGCTAACTCACCAGTATTTGATATAGCTCTTCTACAGAACTGTTACAAAACGGTAGGTAGAGATATAAAGAACTGGCCAATAGCCTTTAGAGACCAATGGGACGTAAGGACGGTTTCTAAAGTTGCTGGTTTTAATAAATCAACTTTACCTAGCGTATATGTTAAAGCTAATGACTTTTGGCAAGTTGAATCTAACGCTCACGACGCTCTGGCAGACGTATTTACTCAAATTTACCAAGTCCAAGAAAGCTATCGTAAACTGAAAGTTAATAAGAGAGTTGCCACAGATCTTCTGCCTGAAGTCATCTTCTACGTTGAAGGAGACTCTGCACTTGGTACATTCCTAGAAGGCAACTTACTAGAAAGTGCTGATCCTTATATTAAGCTGTCACCGCCAGAGGGCATTCAAGGTATAAGCGATAAAGGAGGATTGGTTTTATCATTTAAATCTGCCTCTGACATCGATAACCTTATCTCTAAACTGATTTCATTACGTGATACTATCGGAGAACAAACATGACAGATAAATCCCCATCTTTAGCTAAGTTAGACGTTAGTGGTGTAAACCTAACAGCTAATAACCCTGGACTTTTGTGTGTAACTATGCAACAGAGGAGTTCGGTTAACTTAGTAACTCAATTACGAACACCCCTGGTAGGTGCCCAGAGGTACTGGTACCAACAAGCTAAGAGAAATAACCCTAACGAAGTTGTGTACTTATCCCTATTAGCCGATCTACTTACCAAAGCTAAAAAGAAGGGCGTTGCTAGAGAAGATCGCACTAAAGTTGGTACTTACTCTGAGTTTGGAACCCAAACAGTGTATGATCTAAGGCAAGGCTTCCCCTTGCTGACGACTAAGAAAATAAACTTAGATAAAGTATTGCATGAACTTATTTGGTTCCTCTCAGGTTCTACTAACAACGCCTTTTTAAAGCAGCGTAATGTAGGAATATGGGATGAATGGGCACATCCAGAAACTGGGGAACTAGGACCTATCTATGGAAATATGTGGAGACACTGGGAGGGAAGAGGGGGTCAAGAATACGATCAGATTAGAGATCTTTTTCTGTCTCTTTATAGTAACCCTACCAGTCGTAGACATGTAGTGTCAGGGTGGAATCCTAGCCTACTACCTGTTGAAGGTAACTCTCATAAAGAGAACGTAGAAGCTGGCCTACAGGCATTACCTCCCTGCCATACTTTATGGCAAGTCTACTTAGAGCCTTTATCTGACTCTGAAAGATGGGCTATCTACCGGGATAGTCTACGCTTAGAGGGGAAAGATGCTCCTAAGAAAATTAGTAGTCCTGAGTCCTTGTCAAGGGAGTTAGCTAGACAGCAAGTACCTAACTACTATTTAGACTTGAAACTATATCAACGTAGTGCGGACATCTTCCTAGGGGTACCTTTTAATATTGCCAGCTATGCAGCCTTGATGCTTATTCTCAGTTTATGGGTAGATGCTATTCCTCGTCGGTTTATACACACCTTCGGAGACGTTCACCTCTACTCTAATCATGTAGATCAAGCAGAAGAGCAACTGGGTCGAAGTCCTAACTCCACCCCGATCTTACATATAACTGAGCCGGAAAAATATAGTACCTCAGAATCGGCTACGAGTGAAAGCGTTGCGGATGAGTATATCAATCACTTCCTCACTGACACTAATTTAGCTAATTGGTGGTTACAGGGCTACGATCCTCAGTCCTTTATCAAAGCTCCAGTAGCGGTGTGATATGGCCGAGTTTAAGCAAGAAGTTAAAACGTATGAGGTCAATTATCAGTGTGATAAATGTGGTAAGGGAAATATGGTATTTATAGCAGGTTCCCCTTGTCTCCTTTCTTCCCCTCCGAAGTACTTACATACGTGTAATAATACAGAATGGGGGGAAGTAGCCACCTTTACTCATGCTTATCCATATACTACTACTGAGGTTACTAAATAACAGAAGGGGCATTTAATGCCCCTTTTTTGGAGACATCCTATGACACAAGATCAACTCAGAGACGAACTTAGGGACGAAGTAAGTGCTCTAACCAAGGAAGTAACCCTACTTAAACAGGAGCTCAGACAGACAGAAATTGCGGCTATACGAATGGCCAAAGCTTTTTCAGAGTTAGCATGGTCATGTTTGGAAAATCAGCTAGTAATAGAGGTTTTTGATTCAATTAGCTCCGATATATATAAATTTAAGGATAGACTAGAGGAGAACTTAGGTGAGTGAATCTACTCTAGCTGACATTTCATACCCAGTGCGGGGTCGCTTACATCTACTAGAGTTTCTGGTAGAGGAGTATGGGTACGTGAATAGGTCTGCACTTATTAAGTACTTCGGGATTTCCACTCCGCAGGCGTCCTCTGATATTAAACTCTATCTTAAGCACAGACCAAATAACTTGACTTATGATAAGTCTAAGAAGGCGTACCTCAAAACAAACGACTTCGTCAAATTGTTTTAGGAGGCACCTATGAGATATAAATCACCTAAGCAGCTCAAGAGCGGTTTTTGGACGGATGTATTAGGCCTGATTATATTTATGGTAGTAGTACATCTTTTATTTGAATACGCACGAGGGACCATATCATGAGGACTCAGTCTAGACTACAGTCGTTGATAGAAACAGTTACAAATACTCTTATTGGATTTGTAGTAGCCATTCTTTCTCAATTACTCGTATTCCCTATGTTCGATATACATGTACCCTTATCTTCTAACTTTGGGATAGCAGCTTGGTTCACCGTGATTAGTGTAGCCAGAGGTTACCTTGTACGTCGTTGGTTCGAGTATAGATTAAGAGGCGTTCGTAGAACTTAGTACTTTCTAGGTATAAGGAGAAAAGAGAGTAATTACGCTCTCTTTTTTTACTTGGAGGATATTATGCCTAGAGACTACGACGCAGAGATATTAGCTATGAAGGCTGAGCTAGAATCTCTAGAAAAAGAAAAATTGGAAGATGAAAGTCACCCTATTCCTAAAAGGGAACGTGACCTAGCGGAATCAATACATGAACTCACCTGTCGGCATAACCATGAAGACGCCTGCGGTTTCTACCATACGAAAGATTGGACTGACCCTGCTAGAAAATATGACCTGCTTAAGGCACAGCGTATCATAACCTTAGTAGACAGCCGAATTCCCGACTCTACTATTCTAACCATTTTAAAAATAGTAAATAATAAGGAGTAACACTTATGTCAATTAACCTCTTACCTACTCTGACTTCGGAAGAGTTAAAAGAAGCAATCCTTAAGGCCGTAGTACGAGAAGTGGTATCAACAATGCCGCCTCGTAAAGATATTGCTCTTAATATGAACTTCATGTCAAAAGCGATGTCCGGCCAAATCTCGGAAACTATCCTTTCTCTCACAAGAGAAGCTATCCAGGAAGTAGTTTCGTCCACTGAGTTTCAAGAAGCGTATAAGGCTCAGGTCAAAAATGTTCTTATGAGTAAATTCGTAGGGACAATGGCTGCAACTGAACTGAGCGGTGCCATAGCCCTGGCAGCAAAAACCCATTCGAAAAACAATGAAGGAGTCCTATCAGATGACTTGCTCAGTGTCCTCTTTACAAAACCCCTTAGTTAATGAAGCACCTGCTTACGGCACTCCAGAACATTTAGTGAAGTTCCTTAAAGAGCAGTACGAAGACGCAGGTTACCTACTTGATATCCGGATACTACCTGATGGTGAAGTGGCTATGTTAATCAGGTTAATGTATACCCACGCTATCTGTATGAAACCTGATTACATCTCAGTCTATGAGAAAAGGTACTGCTTCAGTGATAAACCTCTTGCCAAAGCAGAGTTTGACAAGTTACAAAGCGGAGATGATGTCCCTTCTGGTTGGATAGCAACTAGGCCAGAACCAGTGGGTTTTTATGATGTAAAGTAAATCAGCTTCAGTGTGTAAGTAATAAGCTAATATCTAGAGTAAGAGTTGCCGTGTAAAGCAACTCACTCTAAGCTTCTAACATTTACACATGGGGTAGATTATGGAAATTGGCAATTTAATAACTTCAACAGAAGTAGGTGCTATAGTATCTTTTATTGTGGGTGGTGGGTTGATGGCGTTTTTAAAATCCATCTATGATTATCAAACCACAGCAAAGAAAGATAAATTAGCTTTCGATCAACAAGAACTTCAAAAGTATAAAGAAAGGACGTCTTCCTTAGAGCAAAGATTGCTCAGTTTAGAAGCTTCAGCACTTATTCAATCTAATATTCCAGAATGGCGTAAAGACTGTAGTGGCCGATACGAATATATTAATATGGCTTATGAAATGGCTATATTACTACCCCTTCAGAAAACTAAGATTGAGATAATTGGAAAGACTGACGAAGAGATTTTCGATGACTGGCCTGACTTTGTTAAATTGCTGAAATCTTTAGACCAAGAAGCTGTAACCAGTGTTCGTAAATTTGCAATAAGACGTAACGTCCAATTCCCTAATAGAGAAGAAGAAGTTATGTTAATTAAGGAAATAGCCCAAGCTTTCGAGAGTAGAATCGTGCTAATAGGGCGTGGTTTTCCAGAAACTAAGCTTTAAACTAACTTTTGAGACTGACCATGACTATGACAGTAATCCCAGCTATTTCAAACCCCACGCCTTACCCAGTAGGTGCACATGTTATTAAACTAAACGGCTACAGCTTCTACGGAATTGTAGTTAGTGTTTTTGAAAAGCTTAATAGCGAAGTAAGGTATGTCGTTGAAGACTCTAAAGGGGTACTTCACATCTATAACCATTCTCAACTTCATCAAGTACCACACTTTAACTTAAAGTACGAAGCTACCGAGGATCAGCTAAGAGACATGTGCGTATCACCTGGTGACACCTTCATCGCTTACTTCCACGAGGCTGACGTAGAGTACTGCTTAGCGTACTACGATCTTCAAGGAGTGATCATTGATGCCATCCAAGGCCAACCTGTTGCCCATCTATATGGCAAAGAACCTTGGTGCTGGTCGTTTAATCATGGTTTTACACATGACTTAGGCAACCCTGAGTAGGTAGTTAATTACAACCAAAGGCCTCAATTGAGGCCTTTTTCTTTTAGAGGTAATCATGCCAACTTTAAAACGCCGTTTGATACAAATCTGCCATATCTCAAAAAAGTCCTTAAGGCATCGTTTTGAAACGATGGTATTTGGAGGAGCCGAGATAGTAGATGGAGTCGTAAGAATCCTTAGTGTAGGTGGTTTATTTACAACCCTACCTTTACATGCCTCCCGTAGGCAGTTTTTAGCAGATATTAACTTTGAAAAAAACAAGGGGGAAAAACTAGATCAGGAGGCATACCATGACCCAGCAGCTAGATGAGAAAGACGTAAAAGAAATAAAAGAGCTTCTTACTCATATAAGAGGATCTCTACCCTCTCCTAAGCTAGGTTACGTAGCTCCTAGACAGGGCTGGACGTGTTTCCATTGCGGTGAGACGTTCATGTCAGAGGACATCGCCCAGATACACTTTGGCGTTACCCCAGACCAGAGACCTATGTGCGTGATAGGAGATACTATCCAAGAGGGAGACTACCAATTCCTGCTACGCTTCTATGATACTAAGTTTAAGTACCTTTGTAACAGATATCCTAAAGATCAAATTATGAAGATGTTATCTGATCTTTCCGTCATTTTTGACGAAAAAGAAGTCTATCTTATCTCAGATGTAGGGATTACTAAGTACTTAAGATTGCAAGTACGGGAACTACAGCGCACTAATAGTAAGATGCTATCAAAACTCATAGGTCTGGGTAGGGCAGTTAGAAAGGTGAAAAAGAAATGACATTTCTACGAAAACTAAGAAAAGCATTCTTTCCTAATGGGTATCTAGATCAAGTACCAAATGTTAAAGAGGGTACTTTAAAAGTATCTACTGCTGAACTAGCGACGTCTATCCGGTGGTGTGATAAGAATCAGCAATACGTTACCACTCACCATGTTCCACGATTTTTGGAGAGTAGAAATGCACCTTAAACCACGATATAAAACTCAGTATCGAATAGTAAAGGTGATACCTAGTGGAGATACTGCTAGAACATATTACATAGTACAGTATCGATACTGTTTCACACTACCATTACTTATTTGGCAGGTATGGGTATCCCTATGGTGGCGTACTGTGACAACAGATTGTTGTGACGGTATTAAGATCAGCCCGACCGAGGTCACTTTTAGTAGTGAGGAATCTGCTGAACTAAGTATTCAGAAGATTATAAAAAATGCAACTAAGACTTCTTACTATGAAGTTAAACGGGTGGAGATAAATCATGGCGACTGAAGACCCGATTAAGAAACAGCTAGAAGAAATGCTGCTACCAGCCTTGAGGCAATACCAACATAATGATTGTAGTGGCTTTGTAGCGGGGTACGATAGGGAGGAAGTTCTTAAAATACTTAGACCCTACTTCCCCTCCTCTACTGGTAAGATTTCTGGTGGTACTTGCTTACACATCCCAGATCTACAATGGGGTGAAACCTGTACTATCTGTGGTTCTTACCTTACTTAACTCAATTTTTGGAGAAAAGCATGTACAAAACGGCGTACTTCTGCGTTAGCAGCGGAGTAATAAAAATGAGTAAGCAATATTTAGTTTTCCTGTTAGAGCTAAATGCACCCTTGTTGCTAAGACAGGGTACTGATAAAACTTCTTTTATGAGCAAAGATTTTAACGTTGCTCTTAGAAAAAGTGATCCAACGATGTCCAAGAGAAAGGCTTGGAAAAAGGTAGGGAAAGCCTTAGAGAAATGCGTGGAAAGCGGTCTGATCCGACCAATTCAAGACGCATCTGGCTCTTTAAAGTCTAGGTACTACAAAGAGCTAACTACAGAAGGGTTATTAGTCGTAGAACAATTGAGACATTATTATGAAAAAGATAACACGGGCAAGGGTATCTGAACACATCACGCATCCCTGTTTTTAGACAGGCTTTTACAATGGCCAATAAAATTGAATTTGGAGAATGGTAATGGTACTTAGTAATTTAGCTACGTTCTTAGAAAATGTTCTTAGAGTCCTTAATAATCTCAGTGAATCTGAAGTACAAGGTTTCTACATTAATTCTTGGAAAGAAAACAAGTATAGAGAAGGTAATCTATGCGGTACAACCCACTGTGTCCTAGGATACTGTGTGGAAGATGCCTGGTTTAGAGAACACGTTTTTAAAGATCCCTTTTGGAAAGAAATTAGTAAGGTAGACTTTAACGACTTAGTATCTTCTCGTTCCTACGTCCCTATCTTTAGAGAGGACGTATTAGATACTTACCCCGGCCTAGAGTGGGATTCTCTCGGTGTCTTTGGCAATCTACAACTTCATTTCTCATTCCTATTGCGTAAAGACATCGGGGAAAAAGTGGCCGAAATAAATCTTGAAATTTTGGATATAATAAATGATCTATGTTTCACGGAAATAGGTTGTTACTATCAGGAGTACTCACCAGGTTTGATACCAAAGAAAGATATTTTCAAACAACACGTCTTTAGAGTAGAAAAGTGCCTTGAGGCAGTATCAACTGCCTCAGATTTAAGTAACTTAGTACTTAAACTAGATGATGCTGTATCTGCTTGTTTCTCATACATCACCTTGAAGGATACTCATAATGAACAACAACCAACAGCCAGTGTTTAAAAAACTTGTAGAGTTCCTAGAGAACGTACTCCGCGTCTCTACTTCACTAGAAGGAGCTAACCTAGAATCTCTTAACATTGATTATTGGAAAAAGGAGACGGCACCTATAGAGAGTAGTACCTCTTGTGGCACTACTCTCTGCATACTAGGTTACTGCGTAGAAGACCCTTGGTTTAAAGAACATATCTTCGAACCTCCTTACTGGGAAGCGGTAGGAGATCCCTCCCCTAGTAAAGTGCAGTTCTATACCCCTGTGTTTAAAGAGGAGCTTATTAAACAAAGTAAAGGCTTTAAGGAGGAAACCTACGATTTACTAGTAGACCTTCTAGCAGGTCTGATTAGCAAAGATACTCTTAAAGGTGAGCTAGTACATAATCATATCCTTAACGCAACCGCTGATTATATTACTACGATGTGCTTCACTGGGTATAACACTGATTTCAAAGAGAAGCAGTATACCTTAGAAGGGGTAGACGAGGAAAAGGTTAAGGAAGAAATGGTCGGGCGAATCAAGTACTGCCTAGAAGCTGCTCAAACGGCATCTACATTACAGGATCTGCACAGCACCATGTTAGAAAGTGCGGCTTCCGTCTAAGGAGTATTTTCACAAAAAGAAACGCTCATCTGAGCGTTTCTTTTTAGCCTAGTTACTGTACAATGCTCTTAAACCAAGAGGAGAACATCATGTTAAATATCCTAGTAAAGCGAGAGCGTCCCGTACTACCTAATCAAACATACACTCATGGCAAGCTATTTTTCGTAGATAGTAAAGGAGTAGAAACGTTTGTAGGGTTTACCTTAGAAGACATCGTTCGCAAGACGGGTGAGAAGAAGGTAGATGGTAAGACAGCTATACCTGCAGGTAAGTATAAAGTTATCGTCAATGTCTCAAACCGCTTCAAGAAAGAAATGCCCTTACTACTAGAAGTGCCAAACTTTGAAGGGGTACGCATTCACGCAGGTAATACGGATAAAGATACTCTAGGGTGTATCCTAGTCGGTAAGGTCAGACACTTAGATAAAATATCTGACTGTGCACAGGTAAACCAGTTTATTATCGACGCTATTAAAAAGGCTGGTAAGGCCACTATTGAAATTAAAAACTGGTAGTTAACTTTTCTTTTAACTCGGAGTGGGACATCCGAGTTAAACACTTAGGTACAATCAACTCGATACATTCCTTAGAGACTTCTTCTAGGAAGTAAGGTAAATCACAAATATGCAGGTGGTTTCCACTTAACCCTGCCCATGATAATAACTTAATAGTCTCACCGCCATCTTGAACGTATAATCCCAATGAAGGGTACTGATCTGGATTTGCAGGCTTAGCAGACCATCTAGCCTCAAGTAACTCTGGGCTTAATAAACGAGCCACCTTACCCATGCAAATAGAATAGAATTGTACCTTTGTACAAGTAGCCTCGTGTAGTACTTGCATATAGACAATGTCTTGATCTTTCTCTCTCCACAAAGAGAAACCTTCTCGAAGTTTATCTATCACCATTCCTTTAACTATCTTACAAACTCCGTCGTTAGTCATAGAGGCAGTTATCAATGCCAGTTTGTCCTTAATTGCGATACGACTCCAAACTACCGACTTAGCCCCTCTTTTCGAGGTCTTAACTTGGTAAGCTACTCTACCGTCTCCTGAGATCACATCGGCTTTTGAGTACTGGCTTTGTACAGACCCTTTAATTGCTTCTGAGAGCATAGACTCCACTGCTTGAGCAGGCATGTCATAAGGCAGCTTTGTTGCTTCATACAAGAAACCGCAAAAGGTCAAAATATCTGAGATATTGAGATACTTTGTTAAACCCTGTGCGTTACTATGGTTAAGCTCGTGCATAAAAAAGGAAGGTACGAAATCGTAAGAGTTTTTAGTCTCGGTAGTCATAAGTAGTCTCAAATACGGGAAAGAGTTTTGTTATAGTGGCGACTTGAATATAGCTAAGCACCTACCTAAAATCAAGTTTCTTTTGCATAGTTTTTGAACTGAGACGAACAACGAGGTCAATATGATTATTCCAGTACTACCGTTAATCGCAATCGCTACTGTAGCCATTCTACATAAGTTAGATTTATTAACTAAGGACGAAGCCAAAGGATATTTAAGAGAGGTTATTCCAACTATTCTGCCAGAAAAGGAGGAAGAAAAGTAGTGTTACACCTTTCTAACACGCTGTTCTAATGTTGTTTTTCATAGATTTGGGCTTGGCTCTCAAAATATAGGAAATCATGTTACAACCTAAGTTACAGATGTTACAGCCTTTGTAACATTTTTTTAGAGCTAAGCCCTTGATATTATTAGGTTTTCTTCAAAATGTTACAAAGTTACGGAAGTTACGAAAAATATATGTCAACTT
>JACCDG011147071.1_pt1 | contig 39979 bp, 43 predicted proteins | sample 7442471 | NCBI WGS metagenome assembly JACCDG01 (sample SAMN15323444, study PRJNA562643) | freshwater metagenome | isolation source: river surface water | place: USA:Blue River Watershed | collected 2017-08-17 | reverse complement strand
ATCACATATTAGCAGAAGGTCAACTTAATTTATTATTAAACCCTCATTTATACTACGGATGGAATCAATATTTAATAAATTTTGAAAATATTTTTGAAAATTTTAATATAGTTAATAAAATCGATAGAAGTTATTTATATAACCACACCTGTTTAAAACCAAGATATCATAGAATTAAATTTATGATAGAAGCTGCTAAATCTGGTATTATAATTTATGGAAGAAACAATGTGAATGTAAAATTTTTAGATGAATATAAGCAATTCACATCAGATGGTTTTATTTTTACCGATAATGGTAAAAAATTTAGTAGTAATCATTTAAAATATTTTAACAAAGATTTATTTGATGATTTTAAAAAAATAGAACACAAATTAAATATAACTCCGGATGATAAAGATTTTTTATATGACCATTTAATGAATTATTTTAAAGATAGAGAATATAATGAAGCATACATAGAAATTGTTGGAGAAACACATTGTATATTTGATTTAGAATATGGATTTTTTACTGAAAAATCTTTAAAACCCATAATGTCTCAAAATTTTTGTATGATATATGGTTCAAATAAAGTATATGATGAATTTAAAAGAATAGGAATTGATTTATTTTTGGATGATTTAGGAATATCTGGAATAGAGGATAAAAACGAATTAGAACAAATTGATATAATTGTGAATTCATTAAAAAAAATGAATAAGAGAAATATATTAAAATTATATATGAAACATTTTGATTCTTTAAAGAATAACAAAAAAATATTGTATAATTATTATTGTAAAATAATTAATGATGTTAATGTTTTACTTTTAAAAGATAAAAAAAATGAAATAAAATTTTTATAATTTTATGAATCAAATTAATAAAACAGAAGTACGTTTAAAAGAACAAATAAATTCGGATACTCAAGTCTTTGATTTGAAAGTAGATTTATTGGAATATATGCAGCAAAGTGTATTTAAGGATAGAAAAAGATATGATGTTGAACATAAATTTCATTTAACCGATATTGATAAGCAAGATGTATTACTTTTACAAGTTCCAAACATAAACGAATCGGGATATTATGCAGGTATTGCTGCATTAAAGGCTTGGATTAATAAAAATGAACCACAATTTAAAGTTGAAATTATAGACCCGGTTATAGATTATTTCTTTTTGAATCCACCGGATAGAATGAGTGAATTTTTTAACTTATTCAACACATATTCTAAACAAGGACAATATCATTTATTATACAATCATAAAGAAACATTTGATATTGTAAATGGATTTGTAAACAGATATATAGAAAAAACCGAAGCTAGAATTATTGGATTTAGTATCATTGATGGTAATATAGATGCATCCCTTGCAATTGCAAAATTAGTAAAAGAAAAATTTCCAAATATTAAAATAATTTTTGGAGGAAATGGTGTAGAGTGTTTGGATTTTGGAAGATTACCAAATGCAAATTATAAAACAAACGAATATGATTTTATAGATGCAATCGCAAGAGGTGATGGTGAAATAACATTTGTAGAATTACTTAAATCCGATTGGAGTGAAAGTTCTTTATTAGAAATTAAAGGATTGGTGTGGAGATTAAATGGAGTTTGGATTCACAATGGATTTAGACCAAATATTGATATGAATATTGTTCCTATTCCAGATTTTTCTTCATTGGAAGATAATTACTATTACAAATCGGTATATCAAGATACTATACCAATTGTTATGAGTAGGGGATGTCCATTTAGATGTTCATTTTGTTCAGTACCAGATTATATACCAGAATATCGTTATCGTACAACCGATAGTGTTGTTGAAGAAATGAAAGCGTGGGTTGCAAAAGGTAAAAAATACTTTTTCTGTCAAGATAGTATTATAAATGGAAATGCGGTTTGGTTTAAAGAATTTTGCGAAAAGATAATATCAAGTGGATTAGCAGACCAACATATTACATTTGGTGGTAATACGAGATTACAAGCAAATATGAGAGATTTAGATACTATGAGATTATATCGTAGAGCTGGATTAACAAAAATGATTAATGGATTTGAATCGGCATCCGAACCTGTTCTTAGACATATGAAGAAATATACAAATATGGATGGTGTTAGAGAAATATTTGAAAATGTAAGAATAATTAATAAAGAAGTAGATGAAACTTATCCTCCTGAAAATAAAGTGCATTTGAAATTTGGTATGCAACTAATTATTGGGTACTTAAATGAAACCGAAGAAGATTTTCAAAAAACATTAAATTTTGTAAAAGAATATCATGATGTTATAGATGAGATTATAACTTGTTCTGCGTTTTTAATTCACGAACCATTAAGAAAAAGATGGGTTGAAGATGAAAAACAATATTTGGAATATATCAATGGTGTAAATTTTTCTACAAAATATAATACACCTATGGATAGATTGGATAGATTAGATAGAATAGAAAAACTATTTAAAAAAATTGGTATACCATATTCGATATATAACAGAGGATTATATTTGGAATTGAAAGAAGAACAGGAGAAAAAGGAAAAGGAAAAAATGGAAGAAGAAAAAAGAAAAAAAGATGAAGAATTTTTCGCAGATTTTCCAGAATTAAAAGAATTGGTTTAAAAATAAAAAAAATAATATGATTTTAGTAAATGGTTGTTCATTCACAGCAGCTGCTGATGATAATGATACTTGGGTAAAAGGATTCTATTCAAAAGAATTATTTAAATATAGACACGATGGTTCAATTCAACATGGTGCCGTAAGAAACGTTGCTGCGGGCGGTTCTTCTAATTTGGTTATAAGAAGAAAAACTTTTTGGCATATAAATTGTGATTTAACAAAACAAAAACCAGATTATGCAATAATTCAATGGTCAACAATTGATAGATGGGATTATCCTGTTTTTGTAAATGAAGAAAGAGCAAAAACATTTCCAAGATTAGATATGAGGCCTGATTGGGTTAATAAAATAAATTATATGAATAATGGAACGGATACATTTGGATATGGAAAAAATTTTTATGAAAATTATTATTCTGTATTTGGTGCTGTATTAGAAACATTAGAACACATATATCATACTCAACAATATCTTGAAAGTTCAAATATTCCATATAAAATGATTACTATTGGTAATTTATTTAATATGGATGTTAGTGTTGAAAAATTAATAAATTTACAAAAAAGAGAAGATGGCCATAAAGGTGATTATTCAAGCTTAAATACAGAAAAAAATATATTTGATAAATTAGAAGAATGTGAATTATCTTGGAAAGAATTAAATATAATTGATGAACTTTTACAAAAAATAGATTTTAAAAAATTCATATTTACGGATGATGTCAATATAAAAGGTTTTGGTGGAGGTATTATAGAATGGTTTTTAAATAAAAATGAAATGTTAACAGGTGGTGGATTTCACCCATCAGAAGAACAACATTTAAGATTTTTTGAAGAATTTTTATGGCCTAAAATTGAATCGGATATAAATGAATATAAATCCAAAAAAATTTAATGAAATTACTAAACGATTTATTAATTAAAGATTATCTTTCTAATAATCATTCGTTTGATGAAGAAGGTAATATGGTTTTAGAACCTGTAAAGTATCGTTGGACGCATGGTGCAACCGATTTACACTTAGGTGATGGGTTAATGATATATTCTCTCATAATGTTCAATAGAGCCAAAATATGCGTATGTATTGGTTCTGGAGGAGGATTTATACCACGTCTTATGACGCAAGCAAGAAAAGATTTGTGGGAAGAAGGTATATTCAAAGGAAATAATTCAATTGAATGGGGAGATATTGGAACTACAATAATTGTTGATGCTGCAAATGGGGTTGGTGGGTTTACCGATTGGACTGATGAGAATAGTTTTTTAAGACAACATTTTGGACCGCAGATTATTTTAGAAACATCAGAAAGAGCTTATTATGATTACTTTATAAGACAAGATATTAAAATAGATTATTTACATATTGATGGTGACCATTCATATGAAGGAGTTAAAAAAGATTTTGAATTGTATTCACAAATAATGTCTAATAATGGTATCATTACAATACATGATACCGACCAAAAATATCATGATACATTTTTAGTACCTGATAATCAAAAGAAAGATTTTGTTTCATTTGATGGCCCTGCAACTTTTATAAAAGAATTGGAAAAAAATACGGAATGGAATTTGGTAAATTTAAAAAACTTTCGTATGTTTGATGAAAAAGTTACAAGTACTGGTTTGACAGTATTAACAAGGAAATAAAAAAATGAATAAAAAAAGATTGGTTACAGTGACAGGAAGTAGAACGAACATACTTCCTCATATGTTATCGCATTATACTGATATTGTGGATGAAATTTATGTTGTAGTTTATGAGTGGGAAGATTTTTCTACATATGATTCAGTAAAAGAAATTGTTTCTAAATTTTCAAATGCAAAAATAGTAAGAAGAGAAATAAAAGAAAAATTTAATTGGGAATATGTTACTCAATTATATAATGAAACAAAAATGATGCATCCAAATGATTGGTGGATAGTTTCAGATGATGATGAGTTTCACATTTATTCCACAGATTTAGACCAAATAATTGCAGATTGTGAAACAAATGGTTGGGAATTGGTTAGAGGTGGATTTGTTGATAGAATTGGAATTGATGGTACTTTTCCTGAAATAAAAGATAATGTAGATATATTTAAACAATTTCCATTATCAGGATTTTTTAGATATCCATTGAGTGGTGCATGTCCTAATAAAGTTTGTATAATGAAAGGGTATATAGAAATAACATCTGGTCAACATTATGCAAAAATAGATGGACAAACTACATGGAGATGGCAAGGTTGGAATCACCCATTGATAGCACCAATTGAAAAATATTCAGTTCAGGTACATCATTTCAAATGGGATAGTACTTGTGTAGAAAGAATAAAAGCAGTAGCAGATATTAAAAAAGATTATTCTTATTCGGATGAATATTTAAAAATGTACCAAGCTATTAGACGAAATAATTTTCAAATTGATATAACTAATACAGAATTTATGATTGAAAATGGTGGATTTAAAGAGTATGGTCAATGGAATAAATTATTTAAAAAAATTATATCTATATAATATAAACAGTTACTAAATGAATAATAAAAAGTTATCTATCATAGTTCCATATTCCAATAAATTGGAAGATTTATATACCTTTGTGGGACACATGGAATATTTTCTTAAAGATAAGGTTGATTATGAAATTCACTTCATAGAGCAATTAGATGCAGATGTTTATTTTAATTACGGAAAGTTATGTAATATTGGAGCACAAATAACGGCCGACCGTTCGGATTATTATGTATTTCATGATATAGATATTTTACCAAAACAAGAATTATGTGATTATACATATTCACATTATCCAATGCATTTATCTCCAAATATAAAACCATATGCATATTGGATTGGAGGTGCATTTAAAATTTCTAAAAAAGATTTTTATAATGTAAATGGATTTAGTAATGATTATTGGGGTGGAGTATTCCATTGGCCAGACTTATTGTATAGATTAAATAAACACAATATTTTACCTACTAAAAGATTTTTTACAAGAGATTTATATAAACCACATGCTCTAACGGAAGTTAAAGAAGTAAATAAATTTATTAAAAAAACAATATATCCGTTTGTTGTAAATGAAAATAATTGTGCATTTATTAAATCAAATAAAACAACCGATTATTTGTTTGAAGATTCTTTTACAATTTCAATGAATATTTACATAAACGATGACCAATCTACCAATGGATGTATAATCGGTAAGCAAGGATATGATATGGGAATATTTGTAATGCAAAATGAAGCATTGGTAGTACAATTATGGGATGAAAAACACCAACTACATCAGATTTGGTATCCACATAAAAAACACACAAATCAATGGATTAATCTTACATTGAAAGTAGATATAGATAGAAGAGTTGTTGGATTGTATATTGATGGTAGAAATGTTCGAATTATGGATTTTTCTGGAACACTTTTGGATTTTAAAGGAAAAGATTTGTGGATTGGTAGTATTGCTTTTAAAGATTGTTTCGAAGGAAAAATATCAAATTTAAATATATGGGATTATCCTTTAACTGATTCTGAAATTTTAAAATTGTATACCGATGGTTATAAAAACTTAGAAGGTACACACAATACAAACTTTGAATCGGTAATTGATATTTCTTTTAATAAAAAATTTGGAGATTTTTATGTTGATGAATCTAAATCGCATTCAAATGCAAGAGTGGTTTCCACAGGCATCCACCAACAAATATATTCCGAAGAATTGAGCTTATCTTATGAAGTAAATATGCCGGAACAATCAATAGGTAGATTTTCAATTTTGGAAAATTCAAAAAAATTCAGTAAATTAGATAATTACAATTGGAAAGAAAAAGAAGAAAATTTTATAGAAAATGAAAATATATTCTTTTATGAAATTGTAACGGGAGTATTAGACACGGATGAATTTGGATTAAATACACTTTCATATGATTTAGTATCTACCGAAGAAATAAAATCAAAAGTATATAAACACCAAATAAACATTTAATTATATGAGTTTACAAAAAAAAGTAAAATTAGAAACAAAAGAAACATCTTCAAATATTGAAGAAGAAAAAGGACCTAGTATTGAATCGGTTGTATTAGAAACTAGAAAAGTTAAAGCATTAGAAAAGATAGCAAATTCTTTAGATGCTCTTACGGTATGGTTTGAAGAAATTAACAAAAAAGAATGGAGTGAAAGAATTGCATTTTATTTGTATGAATTCTATAATATAGCAAAAGATGGTCAAGTTGGTACACAAATACCTCCAAAGGTAAATGAGAAATTAGAAGCTCCTGAAACCAAAGAAGCGGGAGCAGAATTACCACCACCAAGAAAAATTAGACCAAAAAAAGATATAGAAAAAGCTTAATAAATGAAATTAGGTATAATTGTACCATATAGAGATAGAGAATCGCATCTAGAAAAATTTAGAGATGGAATAAATTCGTATTTTAAAAATAATAAAATAAAGTATGAATTAATTATAGTAGAACAATCTGATGATAAACCATTTAATAGAGGTAAGTTATTAAATATTGGGTTTATTAAAGCAAAAGAGATGGGATGCGATTATATCGTATTTCATGATGTAGATATGGTTCCTATTGAAGTTGATTATTCATATTCCGAAATACCATTGCACTTAGCAACTAATTTTGAATTAGAATATGATAAATCAAAAAACCTTCAATTTGATGATTATTTTGGAGGAGTAACTATGTTTGGTTCCGAAACTTTTGAAAGAATAAATGGATATTCCAATTTGTATTGGGGATGGGGTTTTGAAGATGATGATTTATTATTTAGAGTTTCAAATAAAAAGATAGCATTGGATTCTAAAATAATTGGTAAAAAAGAATATAAAAAATTATATGGATTATCATTTAATGCAAATAATTCATATATTAAAATTCCAAAGAAAAACTTATTGGATTTTACAGAGGATACATCTATATTAATTAGTTTTAAACCGGATGATATTATATCAAATCCAAACAATGAATATGATGAATTTACCGTATTTTCAATACCTGGATATGATACATCTATAAGTTATAATTCTTTTAGAAGATACAAAATCGATTTTTGGGATGAAAATGATAATTGTACATCAATAAATTCGGAAATATTAACAAATCACTTTGTTCAAATATGTTTAGTATATGAAGCAAAATTAAAAAAAGTATCTTTCTATATGGATGGTAAATTAGTTGGTAGTAAAAAACTAAATGCATTACCAAAAGATTATTCATCTGAAGAATTTTTTTATATTGGAGTAGGTGACCCAAACAGAGATACCCCGAATTATTTTTATGGATTAATTTCCGAATTCGCAGTATTTGATACAGCTCTTCAGGAAAAAGAAATAAAAATATTATCCGAAAATGTATTGGAAAATTCTTTATTAGAAAACTTTAGAGGATATAAATCATCGGATAATTTAGTATTATATTATGATTTTAAATTTCACAAAGATAACATTTTATATGATTTATCATTTAATGGAAACGATGGTGAAATTAATAATTGCCATTTTATAAAATTGCAAGAATCGTTGGGAAAAGAAATGTCAGTTCCTTTTAGAAGAAAATCATTATTTAAATTATTATCACATAAAACAAATAGTTGGAATGAGAAAAATTGGGTTCATAGAGAAACTAGAATCAACCAACTTAGGTTTTTAAATCAAATAAAAACCAAAATATACGATACAGATAAAGATGGGTTAAATAGTTGTATGTATCAAATATTAAATGATGTTTCGGTAAAAAATTATCATCACCTTTCAGTATTATTATAATGGCACATAAGTTAGGAGTTTGCGTACCATATAGAAATAGAGAAGAACACATGAATGTGTTTGTTCCACATATAACTAAATTTTTAGATAAAATGGGAATAGACCATACAATATACATTGCACATCAATGTGATGAATATCTTTTTAATAGAGGTTTAATGAAAAACATTGCCGCAAAGTATGCATTTGATGATGGATGTGATTACATCGTTTGGCATGATATTGATATGGTGCCAGAAGATGATAGTTGTGATTATTCATTCCCAGAAGATAATCCACAACACATTGCAGTTCGTATTTCGCAATCAGATTATCAACTAAAATATCAGGAATACTTTGGAGGTGCAGTTGTTTTTTCAAAAGAGCAAGTAATGAAAACCAATGGTTATTCAAATGGTTATTGGGATTGGGGTATGGAAGATGATGACCTATTTTGGAGATGTGTTAAAGAAGATATGGTTGATAAACAAACATTATCATATAAAAAAACAAAAAAAGTTGCAGTATTTAATGGTATGGATTCATCAATAAGCATACCAAGATGTGAAAAAATGAGACAAGCAATATCAAATTCTCATACAATTTCTATTCTAGTAAAAGCTGACCAGCAAATACAAAAAGCTCCCATTTGGTTAATCGGTGATGAAAATAGACAATTTGTTGAGTTTCCAATATTCAGAAAATCAGGATATGATTGGGGAATATCTTTTAATAATAGTAGAGCATACACGGGTATGCTATGGAATTCACATAGAGAGCACATATATCAATGGTTTAAAAGGTATGAAAATGAATGGACTTGGGTAACTATGGTGGTAGATGATGAAAATAAAAAAATGCATTTCTATTTAAATGGTGCAGAAAGTGATGCAAGAAACGGAACAGGAACACAATCACCAATTGAGTACAAACATAATTTAAAAAGATATGGTAGTGAACCATTTTATATTGGACATACACCGACATATTCTACAAATGATGCTAATAATTATTTTAAAGGAGAAATAGCAGATATAAAGTTTTGGGATAGAGTTTTATCAGCAGAAGAAGTTTCAAAATTACATGATGAATATTCAACAAATGGATTAGTAATGCATTATAATTTCGAAGATATAACAGATGATAAATTTGTAATAGACCAAGCTGAATTCAATGATGGTGTAATGCAAAATATAAAAATAGAAGAAAGAGATATTCAAATTCCAAATACAATTTTACCTTATAGAAGAGATGGTAAATTTTGTTGTTTACCGCATCAAACCGAAGGATTGATTAATGTTGGTGGAATTGAAAAATGGGCAAAAGGTGAAACAACTGCAAAAAATGAAAGAAGATATGTTTTGCAAATGCAACAAAATAAAATTGATTATAAAACAGATGGGATAAACAATATGAATTATAAATATTTAAGTACACATTTGATATTTGAAAGACATAAAATGATTAATGTGCATTGCTTATCTCAAAATTAAAAATTATGGCAGAACAAAAAACATATTTAGAAAATCCAATTTATCTTAGAGTAAAAGATGAATTAAATGAAGTTGGGCAGGGTATGTGTTTAGCAAAGTGGACACAAGTTACACTTCAATTACAGAGTGGACATAATCACTCATGTCACCACCCTAAAACTCATAAAATTTCCGAACAAGAAATTGCACGAAATCCATCGGCACTTCATAACACAAGGTACAAAAAACTTCGTAGAAAAGAAATGTTACAAGGTGCAAGACCTACCGAATGTGATTATTGTTGGAATGTGGAAGATAATTCCGATAGATTTAGTGATAGAATTTTCAAATCAGGAGAAAGTTGGTCTTATCCGTTTATGAAAGAAATAACCGAATCCGATTGGAGAGAAGATTTTAATCCAAAATATGTAGAAGTTGCATTTAGTAATGCTTGTAATTTCAAGTGTTCTTATTGTGGACCTGCATATAGTTCTAAGTGGGTTGAAGAAATTGAACAATATGGACACTATCCTACATTAGATAATTTCAATTCTACGGAGTGGATGAAATTAGAAGATAAAATGCCAATACCATTAAGAGATGTAAACCCTTATGTAGAAGCATTTTGGAAATGGTGGCCAGAATTGTATAGAGATTTACATACATTTAGAATAACAGGTGGTGAACCTTTAATGAGTAAAGATACATGGAAAGTGTTGGACTATATTATAGAACATCCAAACCCAAACACAGAACTGAAATTAGCATTTAATTCAAACTTAGGTGTTCCTACCGAATTGGTTGATAAATTTATTCAAAAAATAAAAAGAATTGAAGATGAGGGTAGAGCAAAGGAAGTTGTAATATTTACATCAGTAGATACTTGGGGAGAGCAGGCAGAATATATTAGAACCGGTTTAGAATTTAATAGATTTTGGGATAATGTAAATAAAATACTTACAGAATGTCCTAGAGTTATTATTACATTCATGTCAACTTATAACGCATTGAGTGTATTTAACTATGAACAATTGATTCACAACGTTTATACTTTGAAAGACCAATACGCATCATCTGATAGATATTGGAATTCGGCTGTGTTTTTGGATTCATCATACTTAAGATACCCAACACATCAAACGGTACAAGTTTTACCTTATGAATTTTCTAAATATATTTTAGACCAAGCAAAGTTGATTACATACTATGCAGCACCATCATTTAGTCCAGAACACATTGGATATAGTGATGTTGAAGTTCAAAAAGTAAAAAGAATTTACGATTGGATGATATCTCCACAAGATGCAACACAACAAATGAAAAATAGATATAGTTTTTATAAATATTTTAGTGAACATGATAAACGTAGAGGAACTAATTTTGTAAAAACATTTCCTGAATTAGAAGAATTTTATAATTTTTGCAAAACAATACAACTATGAGTTTAAAAGTAAATAGAGATAATATATTTTTTGTTTTACCCGAAAGTAGATATGCAGTTTCCGATAGAATTGATAAATTTATGGAAGAAGATTTTGTATTACATGTTACTGCAAAAATATTTCCAGAAACATTAAAATTACAACAATCTTGGATGCTAGCAAGAAACGGAATGCATTCAGGAGTATCGGCTTTTAGAGATGAATATGGAAATTCTAATATTGTATTTACATATTGGTTAAAAGACAAAGAAGGTGAACCTGTTGTAAAACAAATATTCTATGGTTTAAAGGATGATGAATTAAATGTATTCAATGAATATACTATGATTTGTGACCACTATGAGGATAGAAAAATTGATTGTTATATGAATGGGTATTTAGTTGGTACTATGAATTTTGAAGAAAATGAAAAACAATCATATGAACATGCCTTTTATTGGTTTGGATGTGGTAGTATGATTGGGCCAGAGGAACATAGAGGATATGGTGAATTTGAATATAAATTAGCGTTTGTATTAAATAAAAAACTATCAATAGTTGAAGCACAAGATATAATAGATAATTACTCAGATAAGTACAGTCATGAAGTTTTTAATGGATTAAAAAAATTAAATTATGATTATCCACTTAGAAAAAACTTTGCATTTTTATCCGATTTTTCGCATCATAACAGATATAAAGTTTGGGATGTATCATTTAGTGGAAATTATCCACAATTTTATATAGAACATAATATTTACTTTTAATGAAAGTATTAATCACAGGAGGAGCTGGATATTTGGGTTCAGTAATTACCGAAAAAATGTTAAATGTAGGGCATAGTGTTATTGTATTAGATAAATTATTATTTAATCAAACTTCATTATTACAATATACATCCAATCCAAATTTTAAATTTATTTACGGAGATGTTCGTAATGAATCTTTATTGGAAAAACTTTGTAATGAAGTTGATGTAATAATTCCATTAGCAGCAATTGTTGGTTTCCCAGCATGTGCTGCAGACCCTAAATTAGCAAAAGAAATAAATTTTCAGCAAATTGTAAATATAGTAAAATATACAAATAAAACAAATAAAAAAATTCTTTACCCAAATACAAATAGTGGATATGGTGTTGGTAAGGATGATTTATTTTGCACTGAAGAATCACCACTTACACCCATTTCAGTTTATGGACAAACTAAATGTGATGCTGAGAATTTCTTGAGAACTTCAACCGATGCAATCATTTTTAGATTAGCAACTGTCTTTGGGGTATCACCAAGAATGAGAACTGATTTATTAGTTAATGATTTTACCTATAAGGCAATTACCGATAAATACATAGTGGTATTTGAAAAATCGTTTAAACGAAACTTTATACATATTGAAGATGTTGCAAATGCATTTCTTTTTATGTTGGAAAATTATGAAACATATAGAGGTGAAATTTTTAATGTAGGATTGAGTGATGCAAATCTTTCAAAGCAAGAACTATTGGAGAAGATACAAACTCATGTAAAAGATTTTGCGGTAGTATATGATGATTACTATGAAGACCCGGATAAACGCAACTATATTGTTTCTAATGAGAAAATAGAATCAACCGGTTGGAAACCGGAATGGGATTTGGATAAAGGAATAAAACAATTAATTCAGGCCTATCAAATGATAGTTCCAAAAATGGGTGCGGAGTTTAGAAATGGTTTTCCTTTAGGTTATGCAAATCAAACATAATATGAGAAAATTATTTACGGCAGGTTGTAGTGTGTCTAGTCGTTGTAATTGTAAAACAAGTTATCCAGAAGAATTGGCTAAATTATTAAATTATGAATTAGTAAATTGTGTGGCCGGATGTGGTAGTAATTATAGAATTTGGAGAATGATTACTAAACATATAATTGATGGTAATTTAACATCAAATGATTTGGTTGTTATTCAATATACCGAACCAACTAGACGTGAATTTTGGAGTAAATTTGGTAAAAATAAGAATGTAGATATGATAGATTTGTATGATGATGGAAGTTTAATTAGATTTAAATTTGGTTCATATCTTTGGCAATATACTAAAGAAGAAATTGAATTTTTAAAATTATATGAAAACAATTTTGTAAACGATACTTTTGAAATAGAAAATTTTAATGTGAATAATTTTAATTTTCAACACATGCTTAAAAATAATAATATTAAAGTTATTTTTATAAAAACAAATCGTATTGGTAATGTAGATTTTTTTACAATTGATGAATATAAAAAATATATTTATTTTGATTATTCAAATCACGATATAACAAACAATCAAACTGAAACGGATTTTTGCCATTTTAGTGATAAGGGTCACAAATTAATTGCTCAAAATCTTTATGAACATATATTAAAATTAAAATTATATGAGTAATAAATGGGATGAGTTTAAAATAACTCCATCAAAAAAATTTGGTATAGAAGTTCCACAATTTCAACCATCGGTATTCAGAGAATATAGAGGTGAGATATTTACGACCTTTCATTCAAAAGAACATCCTGTGATGAACTATGTGAGTGATGGGTGTGAAATACATGGTAGATTTTCTCGTTCTTACAAAGGTGTATTGAGAGGATTACATTGGGATAATAAGACTTGGAAACTGGTTCAAGCAGCGGTAGGTGATATCTATTTAGTTGTATTGGATATGAGAAAAGACTCACCTACATATGGTGATTGGGAAAGCTATATTATAAGTGAGAGATTAAGAAATCAGGTATTAGTTCCACCAGGTTTTGCAAATGGACATTACGCATTAACTGATTGTATGTTTCACTATAATTTATTTTATAAAGATGGTTATGTGGATGCAGATGAGCAAGGTGTAGTGAAATGGAACGATGAAGAATTTCAAATGGAATGGCCAACAAATAATCCAATATTACAAAAAAGAGATAGATAATGATACAAAATTTAGAACAATATCCAATCGTTAGAGATATTGATTGGACGGTAGAAAAATTAATTGATTTTGAAAACAAAATAGTTAAACATTGGGAAGCTGGTAAAATCAGAGGACCTATTCATCTTTCAAATGGAAATGAAGAACAATTGATTGAGATATTTAAAAGAGTAGACAAAAAAGATTGGGTATTCAGTACATGGCGTTCTCACTATCATTGGTTATTAAAGGGTATTTCAAACGATTATGCAGAAGAACTTATTTTACAAGGTAAATCTATCACATTATGTAATATAGATGAAAAATTCTATGCTTCTGCGATTGTGGGCGGTACTCTATCGATAGCATTGGGAGTTGCAATGGGAATTAAGGCAAAAGGTGGTGATGAAAAAGTATTTGTATTCATAGGTGATATGTCATTTGAAAGTGGTATATTTTATGAAGTTCACAAGTATGCAAGAAACTTTGATTTACCAATTGTATTTATAGTAGAAGATAATGCAGTATCAACTTATACACCAACCGAAGCAACTTGGAATGTAAAAAGAGAAATACCATCCGATGTTATTCATTACACTTATAAATCAAAATATCCACATTACGGAAGTGGTAAGTGGGTAGTATTTTAGTATATGTTATATAATAAAGAATTACATAGTTTTGATAAATTCATAAAAGATTGGAATTTACAAACCGAATATGTTTTATTTGGTGCAAGTAAAGAATGTATCCAATTTATTAGAAGTATTGACCATTTAATGGGCAATAATGTATTGAAAATAAAATGTATAGTAGACCATGCTGTAAAAGATAAAGATACTTTGGATAATATAAACCAAATAAGTTCAGCATATCACCAATCTAAGAATATAGAAATAAACAGAAATAATTTAAAATTAATTCACATAGATGATTTTGAATTTGATGAAAATACACAAGTTATAATTACAACGGATGTATTTAAACAAAAGTATAAAGATTTTTTAGAACAAAGAAACATAAAATGGACTTGGTATAAAAACATAGCATCTATCTGGCCATTCAAACATAAAAACAAAGTTCATATCTATCAAACAGATGTTTTGGTGACAGAAAGATGTACATTAAATTGTTCACATTGTAATATGTTCATGCCACATTATGAATTTCCAATACATAGAGAAATGGATACCATTATAAAAGATATAGATTCATTTTTTAGTATTACGGATTATGTTAGTGTGTTTCATTTGGTTGGTGGTGAACCATTCTTATATCCAAATATAGAAGGTATTGTTAGACATATTGTTGATAATTACATGAATAGAATTGATAAATTAATTATAACTACCAATGCAACAATAACTCCAAAAGAAAGTATGATTGAATTGTTAAAAAGTAATGATATTATTTTAAGTGTAAGTGATTATACTGATAAGTTGGAAAATATAAAAAAGAAAGTTCTTAAAGTATTGGAAACATACAAAGAAAACAATATCAATCATTATGTTAGAAATGAAATTGAATGGTATGATTTTGGTGATTTAAGAGTAAAGAAAAATTTACAAATAGATGAATTGATAAAACATTTTGATAGTTGTACCGCACCATTTAGAGGATTGAATGATGGCAAGTTTTACTATTGTCATTTAAACACATCGGCGGTTAGAACAAAATTATTTGAATTAAACGATAACGATTATGTAAGTTTAGATTCGGTATCAAAAGAAGATTTTTTAAAATTTGATTTGGGATATACAGATTTAGGATATATTACATTTTGCGATAATTGTAATGGATGTAATACGGGAATTAAAATACCTGTAAGTTATGAAAAACAAGGAGTTAGAGATTTATGAAAGTAATAATTGATATAGATAATACACTTTGTATTAGTAATGAAAGATTTGCTTTAGCTACAAAATCGGATGGAAAAATAGATTGGGATATTGCGCATAAAGAAGAACTTATAAAAAATGATAAACCAAATTATCCAATGATTGATTTGGCAAAGAAGTATAAGAAAGATGGATTTGAAGTTATAGTTTTAACAGGCAGACCGGAATCCGTTGAATCGGTTACGGAAGAATGGTTAAAAAAATATGAAATAGAATATGACCGATTAATTATGAGAAATCGTAGTTCACATTTTTTAAAAGCAGTGGTGTATAAAAAAAAAGTATATGAAACTCTAATCAAATCGGATGTATTTTGTGCATATGATGATGAAGAAGAAATAATACAAATGTGGAATAGTTTAGGAATAACGGCATTTAAAGTTTATGCAATTGATTGATAGACATATAAAATTATTATTAGAAAATAGAGATTTAGAAAACCCAAACTCATTTGAAGATTTGGGTTATAATTTTTTCGGACCTATCGTATTTAATTTTTTTGATTGGTTGAGAAATGAATTAGAAGCATGTGATTTGGTTTTATTTAATTCAAGAGAAGGTTATTTTTTTATAGAAATCTATGAATTATTTAAAGAAAAATACAATTTACCACATTACAAATATTTTAAAACATCTAGAAAATTATCAACTATCGCATCTTTAAAAACTGAACAAGATGTATATGATACTTTTAAATTACACAGATATAGTGGAACATTAAAAAGTTTGTTAATTGATAGATTTGGAATAAATACGGAAGATAATTGTGATATTGATACATCTAATCAAATACCAAATTTAGATAAATATATTTCTGAAATTTTAAAAAATGCAGAAAGAGTTAGAAATGAATATAGCAAGTATATTAATGAAATTGTAGATGGATTTAGTAATATAGTTATGGTAGATAGTGGATATCAGGGTACAACACAATATAATATTCAAAAAACATTTGGAATAAATTTTAAAGGTAGGTATATAACATATAAAGGAAACTTACCATTAAAAGATACATTCGGTTTTTGTGATTTTTATAAAGCAAATTTTAAAGATAATATAATATTTTTTGAGAGTATTTTTACCGATAAAGTCGGAACTTATATTGATATTGTTGATGGTGAATTTATAAACGAAAATATTCAAATTTTACATTTTGATAAAAAACAAAAAGTTGTTGACGGAATAATTAAATTTGCAAAAGATGTTTTTAATCTAAAAACGGAATATCAAATATCATATGAATATTCTGATTACATTTTTAATTTAATGTGTAAAAATAATTTTATTAAAAATGAAAAATTGTTTGATATTTTTTTACATGATAATTATTATGTAAGAGATGATATTAAAAAAATAGTTAGATTTTAGTTATGACTGCAATACATGGAAAAGAATTTAAATTGGTTTATACCGATTGGTATATACAACATGGTCAAAAAAAACCATTTGGTAATGGGATGCATCCATTGGTTAGAGAATTTATACAAGATTGTATAAAAAAAAATTTAGATATAGATTATTATAAAATCTTACAATACGAATCGGAACACAAAGCAATAAAATTTGACCATTCAGAACTAATAAACTATTTTGAAAGAAATTTTAAAGAAAATATAATATCCATCAATCAAATTCAAAATGATGATGATTTTATATACATTTACCCATTAGAAATTAAAACAACATTAGCACCACTAATAGAAGAAAATATACTTGAATTAAATGGTGAAAAATATAATTGGTATTTAAAGGATTTATTTTCAGAACAATTACTAAATCATTTAAGAAATGGAAAAGTAAAAATTTTAATAAACATTATACATGACCCATTATATGATGATTGTAAAATACGATTATTTGAAAAAGAAATGAATCAACTTGGTATTGATGGTGGTAATATAATATTTTTGGGTGGTAGTAAATTTATGGAATATTATGGAAAACATCCTGAAAGTAAAGTTAAAATACTAAATGGTCATTTATTTATAAAAGGATATGTTGATATGATGAACGAATTTCCTCGTATTGGAAATTTGGGATACATGTGTGAATTGGTAGAAAAAAAAGATTTAGACATAAATAAAATTAGACCATATAAATTTTTATCTTTCAATAGAACAATGGAAAGAGCACATAGAGTAGCTATTGCTTATCTTTCAATTAAATATGATTTATTAAAAGAAGGTAGATTTTCATTTATACAAAAACTTGAAAAAGATAAATTGGGATGGATATGTGGTTCTATAATAAGAAATGTAGATGAAACTCATATTGAAAAACTAGCAAATATTTTACCATACGAATTAGATACTGAGTTTTTATCTGATAATGAAAAATCATATTTTGGAGTAACAAATAATAAAAAAGAATGGTATGCGGAAAGTTATATAAATTTAGTAACGGAAACATCATTTGGACCTAATTTATTTTTATCTGAAAAAATATTTAGACCAATTTCAAATTTACAACCATTTATTTTAATTGGAGATTTTGGAACTTTGGCAGAATTGAGAAGATTAGGATTCAAAACATTTTCTCCATTTATTGATGAGAGTTATGATAGAGAACCTGACAAATATAAAAGAATGGAGAAAATTGAAATTGAAATTGCAAAATTAAAAAATAAATCAATAGAAGAAATTCATAATTGGTATTATTCTATTATTGATATATTAATATATAACCAACAACATTTATACAAATTTGAAAAATATGAATGTTTTGAAGAAATATTCGAAAAAATAAAATTATATTATAAAACAGAAACAAAATGGAATTTAATGGAAAAACGGTTCTTATAACCGGAGCAAACGGATTGGTAGGATTACCAGCAGTAAAAAAATGTTTAGATGAGGGTGCTAAAGTGTATGCAGTTGATTTAAAATTTGGTGATAATATCAAATTTTTACAACAACAATATGGTAGTGAGTGGTTGATATTAGTACAAACCGATTTAACATATCTATCTCATTGTGAAAGTTTATTTAAAGATGAAAAAATAGATATAGTTCTTCATATTGCAGGTGTAAAAGGTTCACCGGCTCGTTCATCAACTCAACCGGCAGATTACCTATTTCCAATGTTGATGTTTAATACCAATATGATTAAAGCATCATTTGATGCAAAAGTAGATTGGTTTGTATATCTTTCATCGGTTGGAGTTTATAAGCCAGCAGAAGTAATGAATGAAGAAGATACTTGGAATCAGGAAGAAACATGGGCATCAACTCCATCTCGTTTAGATTGGCATCCAGGTTGGACAAAAAGAATGGGTGAGTTGACATTAGATTCATTAAGAGTTCAGTATGGTTGGAAAAATTGGACAGTAATTAGACCTTCAAACATATATGGTATCAATGATAACTTTGCACAAGATGCAACCGTAATCTCTTCTAACATTTGGAAATTATTCAATGTAGAAGGTGATGATATGGTATGTTGGGGTAATGGTTCTTCTCGTAGAGATTTTGTATTTGGAGATGATGTTGCACAGGCATCTATTGATGTAGTTAAAAAAGAAGTTAGTGATATTATTAACTTTGGATGTGCAGAAGCGGTGACAATTAAAGAAACAATTGAAACTATTGTTGAATGTTATACCGAACTTACAGGTAAAACTAAAAATATTGTTTGGGATGAAACTAAAACAAATGGTGACCCAATCAGATGTTTAGGTTCTAAAAAACAAAAACAATACGAAATTCTTCCACAAACTACCTTAAAAGAAGGTATTATGAAATCGATTAAAGAATATAAAAGTAGATTATAATGAAAATAGTTTCGGTAGGATGTTCTTTTACTGAAGGTAGTGGAGTTAAAAGAGAAAATTGTTATACAAGCGAACTGGCTAAATTATTAAATTGTAATTTGCAAAATCATGGTGAAGCCGGTCATTCAAATCAATATATTTTTAGAAAAACAATTCAACTTTTAAAAAATTGGAATCATAATGATATTTTAATAGTTCAATGGACAAATCCATTGAGAGATGAAATAATAACAAAAGAAGGATATATTTTCCAACCTCCGGCTCATAATTGGGTAAGTTTAGAATTTTTATATGGAAAAGACCCAAGTCGTGCATTAGAAAAAATGGGAATAATGAATAAAGATGATTTTGATAAAAAAATTGTTAATGATAAACAACAAAGTGTGTTGGATTATTCTGTTGATTTTTTTAATAAAGATTATCAATTAAATATATCATTTTGTTTTCAATATTCTTTATTTGGACTATTAGAAAAATTGGGTATAAAATATATAATGTTTTTTGGTTGGAAATTTTATGATTATGAAAATCAAACACAAATTTTCCCGTTTGTAAATCAAAAATTTTTAAAAGAAAATTTTGGTTCATTTACAAATACACCAGGAGAAGAACATCCTGATGCAGATGGGCATTTAAAGTGGGCAAATTATTTATATGAAAAAATTATAGAATTCAATTATAATAAAAAAGAAATTAAATTAATATGAAACATATAGTAGTTTCGGGTTGTTCATTTACAAATAATTTTAGATGTAATTTAGAAGATGAAAAAAGATGGGAAAGAGACCCAATACAAGATTGGACCTGGGCTCATTGGTTACAAGATGCATTAAAAGAAACACATGAACTTCATAATTATGGAACAATTACAAATGATAATAAAACAATTGTACGTTCTATTATTTATAAAGTTAGTAATTTATTAAAAGAAGGTGTATTGCCTGATGATATAACGGTTATTGCTCAATGGACAACGTTGACAAGAAATTCTTTTTTTATAACACCGCAAAAATATAATAATGATACAAATCCAGTTATTAGATATATTAAAAAAAATGAAAGTTGGCCTCACACTAATGATTATTTAATAAATGGTAAACATAAAGCATCACCATATCAACAAGGATACTTTCACCTAACGGGTGGATTTAATCCAACAAATAATCCAATCAATATTGACCCAGTTACATTTGAATGGTTAGATAAAGTTATGACATATGATGAGAGATATTTTGAATGGTTCGAATATACAAATATGCTTTTAGATTTTCTTCATAATAAAGGAATTACTAAAATTAAATTCTTTTGTATGAATAATAATTTCAGTAAAAAATATTTAAACGAAGGTAAAACACCACCATACTACCATACACCAAAGGAAAAATCGGTTTATGAATGTATTATAGAAAATAAAGATATTTGTAATACTTGGGAACAAAAAGAATTAAAATTTGATAACTCATATGTAAAAACTTATGCAGATAAAATAGATTTTAAAAAATATTTTTGGTTTTTTGAAGAAAATTCCTTACATTTGTTTGGTGGTCTAATTGAATGGTCAATAAGAAATTTTGATTATAATATGGAAGGTGATTTACCAAAAGTATTATGGAGAGAAATGAACGGCATGAATTTAGATGAACAAAAAAAATATTTAGAAAAAAGTTGGTATGGACACACATCATCCATATTAACCAAAAAATTTGTAGAAGATGTGGTTCTTAATTGGGAAATATTTAAATAAAATTATATGAAAAAAACAGACAAGGTTTTAGTTACAGGAGCAAGTGGATTTATAGGTTCACATTTATTAAGATTACTATATGAAAAAGGATATAGAAATTTACGTTCAACATCATTCAGTAGAGATTTAAGAAATGATTTTGAGGGAACATCAGAAGTAGAACACATCAAAGGTGATTTACAAAGTGCAGAGTTTTGCCAATTAATCAGTAAAGATGTGGATGTTGTATTTCATTGTGCAGCAAACACTTCAAATGCATTAGATACTAAATTTAATCCATTATTACATGTTACCCCAAATGTGGAAATGAATGTAAACTTGATGGAACAAAGTTGGAAAAACAAAGTTAGAAAGTTTTTATTCATATCATCTAATACAACTTATCCTGATATGGGAAGTGAGTTTTGTACCGAAGATATCAATGTACATGCTACTCCAATGTTGCCTGTTTATAAAGCAGTTGGTGGTATGAAAAGATATGGTGAAATGTTATGTGATTTCTTTTCTAATCAGATTCACGAACCAATGCAGTGTTTAATTGTTAGACCTTCAAACGCATTCGGACCAAACGATAAATTTGATTACGAAAAATGTCACGTTACACCTGCAAACATTCGTAAAGTTGCAGATGGTTTAAATCCAATCCCAGTTTGGGGTGATGGTACGGAAGTAAGAGATTTACTACACGTTGAAGATATGGCAGATGGTTTTATCTTTGTAGCAGAGAATAATGATACATATGATATTTTCAATGTGTGTTATGGTGAAGGTTTTACGGTAAATGAAACACTTGCAACAATCAAAGAATTGGATAACAATACAAATCCAATTGAATATGTAAACAATAAAGCACCAATGATTCCTATTAGATTGTTATCTTCTAAAAAGATTAATGATTTAGGATGGAAACCAAAGAGAAACTTAAAAGAAGCTCTTAAAGAAACAATTGAGTGGTATAAAGCAAATAAACATTTATATAATCCAAATTCAAAACCATAATGAGTACTCCACAACTTTCTCCATATAAAGATGAACTAACCAAAGCAATGACATTCCTTGCTGAAAAAGAAGATACAATCTTTATAGGACAACAAATAGTTTACGCAGGAAATCCTATGAGTACAACCCTAACAGAAGTACCAAAGGAAAAAATGATTGAAGTTCCTGTTATGGAAGAAACTCAAATGGGAATGAGTTTAGGGTTAGCAATGATGGGTAAAACCGTAATATCTTTTTATCCAAGATGGGATTTTTTAGTTTCAGCAGCAAATCAATTAATTAATCATTTGGACAAATTTGAACATATGACCGATAAAAAGGTAAATGTTATCATTAGAGTCGGTGTTGGAAGTAAAGACCCATTGGATCCAGGTATTCAACATAGAAATGATTATACTAATGAATTTAATTCAATTCTTCAGTTTACAAAAGTTCATCAATTAAAACAGATTGAAGATATTTATAAAATATATACCGAAGCTTATGAACAAGGTGGCGTTCATATTATCGTTGAATGGCCTGAATTATATTATAAAAATTAAAATTATGAAAAAATTACCTATTATCTCTTTTTTTGTAAAATGGTATGAAAATTACAAAATGAAGAAAAAAATTCAAAAAAAGTTGGAAGAACTTAAAAAAAGAGACCCATTTGTATACAAAAATTTCTAATCCAAAAGATTTAGGATATTTATAGGTATGAATTTAAAAAATCTAAATACAGATGAAAATTTTCCTGGTGGAATAGGTGTAGGACTTAATTTACCTGGAGGATATATTAATGGAGCTCCCACTAAAAAAGATGATGAGGAGAAGGATGAATCAATTGAAGAATTGGTATTAAAAAATATTACCGATGCCGATTTTGATGAATTTGTTAATGAATATTTTGAAATGAACGAAGTATCTAATTCAAATGAAACTGAAAGAAAAGATACACTTAATCATTTTGTAGAATATTGTGTTAAGGAATTAAAATTAAAAGAAACACCTACTGTCCATTTTGCAGATGAAAACTTTGCAGAAGAAAAAAGAGCATTAGGAGCATACGATCCAGAATCAAAAACCATTATCATTGCAACACATAATAGATTGTTAGCAGATATTATGCGTACATTGGCACATGAGTTGGTTCATAGAAAGCAAGATGAATTGGGATTACTTAAAAATCCAATGGAAGCGGGTAAAACCGGCTCACCAATAGAAAACCAAGCAAATGCGGTAGCTGGTATTATAATGAGAAATTATGGTAAAACTAATAAAAACATTTATCAAGAAAGTGTAAATGTAAAAACTCATAAACCAGAAACACAAGCCGACCACGACTTTATAAAACAACATAAAGATGATATAGGCCACCACGCAGAATTGGATACAATTGATTTTGATGATAGAAGAACAAAAGAACCAGGTCACCAACCTAATAAAAAAGATGATGAAGAATTTGGATATGAGCCTGTAAAAAAAGAAGGTGTAATACCTGGTGGAAAATCCGAAGGTAAAACATTAGTAGATATTGCAAAAAAATATGCAGGAGATTACTACGATTATAAAAATGTTTTGGATGTAGTAAAAAAGCAAATTAAAAAAGGTATTAAGGTTGAGATGGAACATACATCCGATGTTAATACAGCAGCAGAAATAGCAAGAGACCATGTTTGGGAAGATTTACATTATTATGATAAATTAACCAAAGCAAACTTAGAAGAAAACCTTTTAATGGAAGGTGGTGCAGCTGGACACTTAGCACATCCATTTGAAGATGAAGCTTTGAAATTTTCCGATATGAAGGAAATGATTAAAAGGGGATTGATTGGTGGATTGGATAAAGAAGCACCTGTTAGTGAGAAATTAGATGGACAGAATATTGCATTTAGTGTAAGAAACGGAAACATAGTATTTGGTAGAAATAAAGGACATGTTAGAAATAGTGGTGAGAACGCATTGGATGTTCAGGGTATTGCAAAACAATTTGCCGGAAGAGGTGGAATTGAAAAAGCATTTACAGGAGCAGCCGAAGATTTATACGCAGCAGTTTCTAAATTAAAACCAGAACAAGTTAAACAAATGTTTGGTAATGGTTCTAAATTTATGAGTTTAGAAATCATTTTACCTGATACTACAAATGTAATTCCATATGGTAAGAGTGTATTAGTAATGCACGGAACAATCCAATATGATAAGGAAGGAAATGAAGTAGGACGTTCTACTGAAGATGCATCTGCATTCGCAAAAGCAGTTCAAAAAGTAGGTGCAGATAAACAAAAAACATTTGGCATCGAAGGACCTAAAACGATTGCATTTAGTGATTCCGATACAAAAGAATATGCACAAAAAGCAAAAGAATATTCAAATCAATTAACACAAGTTCAAAAACAATTTGGATTAAACGATAAATCTAAATTAGAAGATTATAGAAGAAAGTGGTGGTTGGGTGAAATCAATAGACAAGAAGAAGAATTGGGTATTAAATTTTCTCCATCACAAAAAAAAGGTTTAATTAATAGATGGGCAGATGGTGATAAATCATTTGGTGTTAAAGGTTTTGAACAACCAGCACAACAACAATGGTTTAGAGATTTTGAAGCAAACAAATTACAGGCTGCACAAAAGCAAATGATTAAACCAATTGAAAGTGTGTTCTTAAATGCAGGTGCTCAATCATTAAAGAGAGTTACAAACTTTTTGGCAGCAAATAACCCTGGCGCAGCAGATGATTTGAGAAAAGAAACTTTACAATCAATAAAAGGAATTAAAGATAGTAAAGATGTTGATAAGATTGCAAAATTACAAATAGAATTAGATAGATTGAATAATATTGGAATGGATAACATTGTTCCATCGGAAGGTGTTGTATTTCAGTATAATGGAAAACCTTATAAGTTTACAGGAGCATTCGCACCTATAAATCAAATTCAAGGAACATTCAAATTTGATAAACCTAAGAAAAATGATAGTACCAAAGCAGAAAAACCAACAGGGCAAAAAGGAACAGAAGAACCAACAAAAGGGCAAGACATTAAAACCACAACAAAAGCCGGTAGCCAACAAAAAACTGAACTTCCGCAGGATGGGGTAGGTAAAACGGTTGCAATATTTACCGGTAGATTCCAACCATTTCATGCAGGCCATTATAGTATCTATCAAGGATTGGTTAATAAATTTGGTAAAGAAAATGTTTTCATAGCATCATCAAACGCACAAGATGCGGTTAAATCACCATTTCCTTTTAAAGATAAGAAAGAAATTATGACTACAATGTTTGGTATTCCAAAAAACAGAGTAGTACAAGTTAAAAATCCATATTCTCCTGTTGAAATTCTAAATAAATTCCCAGCAGAAACAAAATATGTTACAGCAGTTTCTCAAAAAGATGCTGAAAGATTAGCAAAGGGTGGTGGATATTTTAAAAATTTTGACCAAGTTGCACCAAAGAAAAGAAAAGGGTATGAAGATGAGGGATACTATATAGTTGCACCTGAAATGCAATTAAAAGTAAATGGTAAGAATATTAGTGGAACTCAATTAAGAGCAACATTTGGTAGTGATATGTTGAGTGTTCCTGAAAAGAAAAAAATATTCCAACAAGTATATCCTAAATTTGATAGAGATGTATTTGCAAAAATAGTAGCAACTACCAAAAGAGCAGAAAGAGCAAAAGATATGGGTGATAAGAAAACGAAAGTTAAACAAACACCTACTTCGAAACCAAAATTGGGAACTACGGATAAGTTAAAATCAAAATTAAAATCTTTAGACCCACAAACACAAAAAAGAGTTCAAAGAGTATTACAAAAAAAGATTAAAAATCCAATAACAGGTAATACAATTTTGGTTAAATCCGCATTAAAATATGATGATAGGCAGGCGGTTAAAAAGATGGCAGTATCTTTGGTAAAGCAAGCAATAGGTAAAAAATAAACAAAAACAATACATATAATTAATAGGTTATGGCAAAAAGAAAAAGTTGGGATGAAAAAAGTAAAGGGATGCATAAATCCCGAAAACTAATTATAGACACTGTATTTGGTAGAGAAGATAATACACAAAGAGTGTTTGGTTATGAAAAAGTAGAGGATACTACAAAAAGAGAAGTTGGAGAAAAGTGGGTAGATAGTGATGGACAAGAGTGGGAACAATTTGAGGGATTTAAAAGTAAAGTTTCTCAAATGGATGATGTTAGAGATTATTTAAAAAAATTAACAACATGTCATTCGGAAAATTGTCCAACTGCCAAATACTCTCCAGCTGATAAAAAGGCAGTAGCAAAAACAGGATATTGTGTTGTTTGTTTAAGAAAATTGGAACAAGACTTAAGAGATGATGGAACTTGGCCTTTTTTCGAAGATTACAAGATAACTTTAAATAAGTTAGCATATGTAAGAGATGATAAGCAAAGAATGGAAGAGGTGTTGGTCGGATTAAAAGACCATTTTGAAAATGTGACGGAAGATGGTAAAGTTGAAAAGTGGACTTGGCAAGTGGATATTGAAAAAGTAAAAAAAGATTTAAAAAAAGATATTGATGGTGCTTACGATGCTATTGAAGCATTAATAGAACGTAAGTTGGCATTGGAAAATAAGTTACGTGAATTAAATCATCCAGAATTGGTAAAATAAAAATTATGAAAATTATAAAAAACATCATATTAGTTGTTCTTATTCTTTTAGTTGGATATAATATCTTTACTAACAATAGTATCCGTACTGATGTTGAAGCATATAATCGAAAGATTGATTCTTTACAAAAAGAAATAGATTCAGTTGAAACTGCAAATAAAGTAATCGACACTCATATAGATAAAGTGGATAATCAAATTACTGAAGTAGAAACGAGAGTAATAAATATAAACAAAAATATAACCGAAATTAAAAACAATACACATGAAAAAGTTAATGCTATTAACAACTATACTGCTAATGACCTTATCTGGTTTTTCACAAACAGATACGAAAACGGATTCGATAGTACCTCTAAAAGTACCGATAGCAAAGTTAGTCATTAAGGATATCCTTAGTGGAGATGGAGCTAAAGCCGAATTGAAGGAAGCATATAAAATGTTGGATGAGAAAAATCTACAAATCAATCTATACAAACAAAAAGATAGTTTGAAAGATGAAAAGATTACTAACTTAAATGTTATTATAGATAAGAAAGACCAACAATTTTCTTTAGAAAGAGAAAAATCAAATAGTCTATTAAAAGAACTTAAAGCTCAAAAATTTAAGACATTTATTTATAAAGCAGGTTCTGGTATTGGTTTAATAATGACCGTATTATTTTTAGTTAAGTAATGAAAAAGATATTTGATATAAAAAATATAGTAATTGCACTACTTTTAATATTAGTAGTTGTAGAGTTTATAAATCCAAAAGGTATAATGCCAAATAGAACATTTGTAGTGCATGATACCATTGGTGTTGAAGTTCCTGTTCATGATACTATTCCACAAGAAGTAGAAGTAGAAGTTGAAGTACCAGTTATGGTTGAAAAACCAGTTCCATATGCAGTGCATGATACTATTCAAACGATTGTGGATACTAATCTTATTGTAAATCAATATTTGAATAGTAAGAATATATTCACAAACACATATAAGTTTGATAAAAAGCAGGGTTCAATTACAATAACCGATACTATAAGTAATAATAAAATAATAGGTAGAAAATATACAACTAAAATAACACCATTAATAGATACTCTTAGAATACCAGAACCTTTCAAAAGAAAAGTTTTTGGTGGAGTTGAAGCATCATTTAATAAACCCGATGTTGTAAGTTCGGTAGGAGTTGGGTTTTTAATCAATAGTAAATCTAATAAAATATATCAGTTAGGTTTGGGAGTTACTAATCAAACAACCGATGGAACGAATGGTTCATTTACTCCATATATCAAAGGTGGTGTTTATTGGAAGATTAAAGTTAAAAAATAATGAGTGTTCAAGGACAACCTAAGAAATCATTAAAAGAAATAATAGCTGAAGAATATCGTAGATGTGCGGGAGACCCAATCTACTTTATGAAGAAATATTGTATGATTCAGCATCCGGTGAGAGGAAAAATACCCTTTCACCTTTATCCATTCCAGGAAGATTGTTTAACGGATTTTAAAGATAATCGTTTTAACATTATTCTTAAAAGTAGACAGTTGGGTTTATCAACACTTTCTGCCGGCTATATTCTTTGGAAGATGTTATTCAACCAAGACTTCAATGCGTTGGTTATTGCAACTAAAGTAACTGTTGCAAAAAACTTAGTAGAGAAGGTAAGAGTTATGCACGATTTACTTCCTATTTGGTTGAGAGATGGTTCAACAGCAGCAGCTGAAGATAATAAACTTTCCCTTAAATTAAAAAATGGTTCACAAGTAAAAGCAATCGCAAGTTCTCCTGACGCAGGACGTTCTGAAGCCTTATCACTATTAGTTGTGGATGAGGCGGCATTCATTAGAGATATCGATGAAATTTGGTTATCAGCACAATCAACTCTATCAACGGGTGGTTCTGCTATTGTATTATCTACTCCAAATGGTATTGGTAATTGGTTTCATAAAATGTGGGTAGATGGTGAAAGTGGTGTAAATGGTTTTAATTGTATTAAATTGCATTGGACTGTACACCCTGAAAGAAATCAGGCTTGGAGGGATGAGCAAACTCGTATCTTAGGAGTTAAGGGTGCATCGCAAGAATGTGATTGTGACTTCGTTGGTTCGGGTGATAACGTAATTGAACCACAATTATTGTTATGGTATAAGGATACCTATGTTATGGAACCAATTGAAAAGAGTGGGTTTGATGGAAATTATTGGAAATGGGAACACCCAAATTATAACAGACAGTATTTAATATCTGCCGACGTTGCCAGAGGTGATGGTTCGGATTATTCTACATTCCAAGTTATTGATATTGAGGATAGTTCGCAAGTTGCAGAATATAGAGGAAAAATTGACACAAAAGATTTTGGAAATTTTTTAGTTGCAGTTGCAACCGAATGGAATAACGCATTACTTATTGTGGAAAACTCAAATGTGGGTTGGGCAGCGATACAACAATGTATAGATAGAGGATATGGTAATCTATTCTATATGAGTAATGATTTAAAATATGTTGATGTTGAAAAGCAAATGTCTAACAAGTATTATAGAGATGAAAGGCAAATGGTTGCAGGATTTTCTACTACAACAAAGACTAGACCTTTAATCATTTCTGCATTAGATAGTTATATGACCGATAAAGATATCTTAATTCGTTCCAATAGATTGATAGATGAGTTATTTACATTTATTTGGAACAATGGTAAGGCAGAAGCAATGAAGGGATATAATGATGACCTTACAATGGCATTGGGTATTGGTTTGTGGATAAGAAATACAGCATTAAGATTGAAACAAGAAGGTATAGATTTGACAAAACAAATGTTGAATTCAGCACAAGTTTCTCAATATCAAGGTGTTTATACGAATAATGATATGAATAAAAATCCATATGAAATGGATTTAGGTGGAGGAGAAAAGGAGAATTTACATTGGTTATTGGGATAATTATATATTTATATGTTGAAACTCTTATAGATGAACGAAGACTTAAATAAATGGTTTAAAGAAAAATGGGTGAACATCGGAAAAAAGGTCGATGGAAAACACCCACCATGTGGAACTTCAGGAAAAAAGAGTGGTTATGCAAAATGTGTTCCTGCCGCAAAAGCTGCCGGAATGAGTAAAAAGGAAAAAGAAAGTGCAACTAATAGAAAAAGAGCTGCACAAAATAAAGCAGGTAGAGGTGGTAAGGATAGTGCAGGACAAGGTAAAAAACCAATATATGTTTCAACAAAACCAAAAAATGAAACTATGAACATAGAAGAAAGAATACAATTATTTTTAGAAAAGAATTGCCCAACCGATCCAGGTAAATGGTCAGCATCAAAATCGGCAGCAAAATCAAAATTTGATGTATATCCATCAGCTTATGCAAATGGGTGGGCTGCAAAAAACTACAAATCTAAAGGAGGTGGTTGGAGAAAATGTAATGAGAGTTTGGGAGAACTAAACGCATTACATGAATGTTGGGATGGATATAAAGAAGTTGGTGGTAAAATGAAAAATGGTAAAATGGTGCCAAATTGTGTACCTGTAAAAGAAAATAATATAGATATGAAATTAGTAAACTTAATACCTGTAAATTTAAAACAAGAAGCAGCAGATTCTGCAGCAATCAATCAACCTGGTGGATTCGTTGGTGATGATGGTGATAATCATAACATTGATGAATATGATGTAGTTAATGAACAAGATATGATGGATTTCGTTAAATTTATGAGAGAATATAATCAAGAATTAAACGAAGCAACTTGTCCTTGTTTATTAGAAGGTGAGTATCAGGGTAGAGATGTTCCTTTGGGTAAACCAATGGCAGGTGATGTTAAGAAGTTTAAAGTATATGTTAAGAACCCTGCCGGTAGAGTTGTTAAAGTAAACTTTGGTGACCCTAATATGAGAATTAAAAAGTCTAATCCAAAAAGAAGAAAATCTTTTAGAGCTAGACACAATTGTGCAAATCCAGGACCAAGAACAAAAGCAAGATACTGGAGTTGTAGAAAATGGTAAATTTGGTAATACCAAAAATTTTCCATATATTTAAAAAAATATTCTAATTAAAATGGCAGATAAATCAATATTTAGTAGGTTACAGAAATTATTTTCAACCAATACAATAGTTCGTAAAACGACTAAAGGTGTTAAAGTTGTTGATACAGATGAGTATCAATCAATGACAACAAACCTTGTAGACCGTTATATGAAATTGAGAATGGCATCTTATGGTGGCGGATTGGTAGAATCATCTTTAGCATATCAACAAGTTAGAATTGATTTGTTTAGAGATTATGATTCAATGGATATGGACCCAATTATTGCATCTGCATTGGATATTTACGCAGATGAATGTACTCCAAAAAACGAACAAGGTAATATATTAAAAATACATCACCCTGATGATAAGATAAAACAAATATTAGAAAACTTATTCTACGATATAATGAACGTAGAATTTACTCTATGGCCATGGACTAGAAATTTGGTTAAGTATGGTGATTTGTTTTTACAATTAGAAATAGCAGAGGGATTGGGTATCGTAAACGTAATGCCATTATCTTCTTACGAAACAACAAGAGTAGAAGGTTTTGACCCTACAAATCCACAAAGAGTTAAATTCGTATATGCTCCATATCAAAACCCGTTGGGTGGTATGTCACAAACTCCAAAGAAAGAATTGGAGAACTATGAAGTAGCACATTTCCGTTTAAATTCAGACCCTAACTTTTTACCTTACGGAAAATCTATGATTGAAGGTGGTAGAAGAGTTTGGAAACAAATTATGTTGATGGAAGATGCTATGTTAATTCATAGAGTAATGAGAGCACCTGAAAAAAGAATTTTCAAAATCGATGTTGGTAATATACCACCAACCGAAGTTGACCAATACATGCAAAAAATTATACAATCATCTAAGAAAGTTCCTTTTGTAGATGAAAAAACAGGTGAGTATAATTTGAAATTTAATATGATGAATATGATTGAAGATTATTATATGCCTGTAAGAGGTAATGATAATGGTACTTCGATTGATACATTAAAAGGTTTGGAATATACAATGACAGAAGACCTTAACTATTTAAAAAATAAGTTAATGGCAGCATTGAAAATTCCAAAAGCATTTTTAGGTTATAGTGAAGATACAAATGGTAAAGCAACTTTGGCAGCAATGGATGTTAGATTTGCAAAAACTATTGAAAGAGTTCAAAGAGTTATTGTTTCCGAATTAACAAAAATTGCAATTATTCACTTATATGCTCAAGGTATAGATGATGAATCTTTAACTAATTTTAGTTTAGAATTGACAATTCCATCTAAAATTTATGAACAAGAGAAGGTTGAATTATATACCTCAAAAGTGGCATTGATTACTCAAATGCAACAAACTAAGATGTTCTCTAAAAAATGGATGTATGATTCTATTATGGGATTTGCACAAGAAGAACAAGATGAACAAACTCTTGCAGTATTAGAAGATACTAAACAACAATTCCGTTTAACATCTATCGAAACGCAAGGTAATGACCCAGCAAAACCAACAGGACAAGAAGGAACTACAAATGTGGAAGAAGAAATTGATAGAATCAATAATGAATTAGAAGAAACAGGAAATGTAGGTAGACCGAAAGATGTTGTGAGATATGGAAAAGATGACCATCCAGAAGGAAGAGACCCATTAGGAATCAAAACGTTAAAGAGAAAAGAAGGTTCTCAACCGTGGAAAGCCAGAAAAGACTCATATTTAGAAGTTTTTAAGGATATGCATGGTAATAAAAAAACGATTTTGACAGAAGATTTAACAAAAGAGTAATAAACGAATAGAAAAATATATTTATATCTGAATAATTGTCAATTTGATGAAAAAAATAAAACATTCGAAATTTAAAAATACGGGATTTATCTTTGAATTATTAGTTAGACAAGTGACGGCTGAAATTATGTCATCTAACAAATCCGTAGCAGAAAAAATATTAAAAGAATATTTTAATTCTAAAAAAGAATTGTCTAAAGAATTAAAATTATATCAATATTTGATAAACGAAAAATATAATTCAGAAGCAAAAGCTGAAAAGTTTATCGATACTATTTTAGAAGCAAGAAAAAGATTGGATGAAAAGAAAATTGTAAAAGAAAAATACAATTTAATTAAATCTATTAAAGAAACTTATAATTTGGATGAATTTATTAAATCACCAATTTCTAATTATAAAGTTTTAGCATCTATTTATAAAATATTTGAAACTATTTCATCTAACGACCAATTTGACCCAACCGATATAGTTTCATCTAGATTTACTATTACGGAAAGTATTATTAACACATCTATTCAAAATAAAGACCAAAAGATTAAAGATGCTGTTATTGAAGAATACAAAAAGCAAGATGAAAATTTAAGAGCATTATCTTATAAATTTTTAGTAGAAAATTTCAATAAAAAATATAAAAATCTTAGTGATGAACAAAAATCTTTATTAAGAGAATATATTAACAATATCAATAATACAGGAAAACTAAGTGAATACGTTAGTAATGAAGTTTCCAATATTATGAGTAATTTAAAAGAAGTCGGTTCAAAGATAACAGATAAAATTACTAAAATTAAATTAGCAGAAACTATTTCAAACTTAAAAAAGATTAAGTCTGTTAAAAAAATTAAAGAAGAACATTTATCAGCAATGATGATGACTTACGAATTATTAAACGAACTTAAAGATAAATCAAAATAAAATGACAAATTATAGAACTTTCAAAACATTATTAGTTCAATCTGGATCAACCATAACATCTTTAGAAAACGCTTGGGGTGTTTTACCTGTAAATGGTGTAACTGGTACAATAACTTTGGAAGGACAATCTAACAATACCGGAAGTTATACAACCATTTCATTGGCACATTTAACATCTGGCCAACCATTTCCATGTTATGTTAGAAATGTATCTGTAACAAATGGTGGTTCAGTATATCTATTAGCATAAAATTAAACGGAGAATAAAATGCCAGCAGTAAGTAAAGCACAACAAAAGTTTATGGGTATGGTTCATGCAACCCAAAAAGGTGATATGGAAGCACCTTCAAAAGAAGTAGAAAAAGCAGCAGATAGTATGAGTAAAAAATCAGCAAAAGATTTTGCATCAACTAAACATAAAGGACTACCTAACAAAAAAGATGAAGGTATGTGTATGGAATGTGGTGATAAGAAAACTGCAAAACAATATGCTCCTACAAAGCACGATGGTGAGCCTGATTATATTGCACAGATGAAAGAAATCATTCGTAATTTAGTTAGAGAAAGAATGATTGATGAAATGAATGTAACAGGAAATGTGGATGGATATCAAACTCCATATGCATTTGGCAAGAAAGGTAATGAAAAAGCAAAAGGCAAAAAACAAGCATCTTTAACAGGATATAGTGTAGTTAATGAAGCTGAGAGTACAAAAATTCCAAATATCAAATTATCTTCTATTGCACCAAAATTAAAAGTTGCAGGTAAAGTTGCAGATAAAAAAGTAGCTGATGTATCTGGAATGGAAGTTGCAACGGATAAACCACACAAAGAAGTTGAACCAAAAGTAAAACCTAATAAAGATATTGCAACTCAGGATGGAATGGAGATTGTAAAAGAAAATAGATGGTTAGAATTAAAAAGAGAAGTATCATCTCCACAACAAAAAATTAATAAAGGTATTTCTAATATCAACAAACAATTGGCAGAAGTTGAAAGATTTTTGAATTGGTATGGTAAAATTAAAAACGAAAGTGGTGTGACCAACGAACAATTCTGGAAAAGAACCAATTCTAATATTTATACAATAAAGGAAAGATTAATTAAATTAGAACAACAAATCAGAAAAATTTCAGAATAATGAATATCAATCAACTTAAAGAATTAGTTAAAGAAGTAATGTCCGAAGAACAAGATTATAAGGCATTATTTAAACATATGTTAGATAAAACTGGAAAATCATTAGCAGATATGTCTGACATGGATAAGAAGAAATTCTTCAATGCAGTAGATAAAGCATACAAAGCAAAATCCGAAGGAAAATTAACAGGTTTACCTGAAGAATTATTTGGTAATCAACATAAGTTAGATACCGATGGCGATGGTGAAATTGAAGGTTCGGATTTAGCAGCATTGAGAAATAAGAAAAAATAATGAATAAAGGTATATTAATAGAAACCCATTTGTTTGAGGCAAAGCTTCAAAAAGAAGAAAACGGAACTTACTTAGTTAAAGGTATTCTTCAAAGAGCTGGTGCACCAAACCAAAACAAAAGAAGATATCCAAAAGAAATCTTAATGAGAGAGGTTGAAAAATACCAACAACTTATTAAAGAAAGAAGAGCTTTGGGTGAATTAGACCATCCTGAATCACCAATCATTAACTTAAAGAATGTTTCTCATAATATTAGAGAAATCTATTGGGAAGGTGATGATGTAATGGGTGTAGTAGAAATCCTTTCAACCCCATCTGGTAATATCCTTAGAGAATTGTTAAAAAACAATATTCGTTTAGGTATTTCATCTAGAGGATTAGGTTCAGTAAAAGAAATGAATGATGGGACCGTAATGGTTCAATCTGATTTTGAATTGGTTGGATGGGATTTTGTTTCTAATCCATCTACATATGGTGCATTTATGTCACCAACTACAATGAACGAAAGTGTTGAATTTAAACAACAAATCGAAGAATGTGGTAGATGGTGTAAAGCACAAGATTTGATGAGAGAAATTTTAATTGAGTTAAACTGATAAATTATTATGTTTTTAAATGAACTAACTTGGTATCAATTTTCAAATTTACCAAACATAAGTAAACTACCTCAACACGAACAAGAGAGACAATATAGAATCTATATTAATGAGGTAACAATGCAAAGATTTGCAATGATACAGGAAGAACTTTCTAGAGCAGAAGCAATCGCAGTTGCCGCAGCAGCAAGTAGTGGTGGTGGTGGAATTATCCAACAAGGTTTACCTTCTGGATGTATTGAATTCGTAAACAACACAACCGATGGAACTGGTTGTACATTTTGGATTGAATCATCTGCACCAACTAACTACACAATAACATGGGGTGATGGTGAAACAACTACTGGTGAAGTAGATGGTGCAACTAGACTTCAAGTAGACCACACTTATGCAGATTTAAATACTGAATATACTGTTAGATTATGTTTCAATGATATAAGTTTGATAACCTATTTAGAATTTAACGGAGACGATTAAAAAATAAAATATTATGGGAGCAACAGTAACTTCATTTACAGGCCTTCAAAACCTAACAAATATACAACAATTTAGAGCAGATTTCAATGGTTTGACATCTATTGATTTATCTGGAATGTCAACACTTACTATTGTGGATATAAGTGATAACGATATACCAGGAGCTAATACTAATTCTTTAGCATCTGTTAATTTAAGTGGGTGTACATCATTACAAACTCTTTATTTAGATGATAGTGATTTTTCAGCAGGATTTCCTGATTTATCAGATTGTACTTCTTTGGAATATATGGATTTTGACCAATGTGGTTTAATAGGTTCGGTAGATATAACTAATTTACCAGCATTAAATGGTGCCGATTTTAGTGGTAATACCGGATTAACTGAAATACTTATATCAAGAACTCAACCATTAGGGGATAACGCACAAGAAATATTATTTAATAACTGTGCTTTAACTCAAACCGCAGTAGATAATATTCTTTTAGAATTAGCTAGTGGTAGTGTTTCAAATGGTTATATTCAAATTGACCAAGGAACAAACGCAGCACCTGGACAAGTAGGAAGAGATTCACTTTTTATTCTTGATTCAAGAGGTTGGACATTTGATGTTGAAACAGGTTATCATACTATGTTTACGATGGCATACGAAGTAGCATCTGGTTCAGTATGTGCTAGTGCTAATTTAGGTTCATACTACATTGTATCGGGTTCAAATCTACAAGTTGGAAATAGATTATTCCAAAATTCAGATGCATGGCAACCTGCAGTAAACGGTTTCTATGCTACAGGTTCCGTTTATTATCAAGTAAGTGGTAGTGGTACAATCATATCAAGCGGTAGTTGTGTATAAAAAATAAAATAAAGTAAACGATGATAAAGTTAAAAGATATATTAAAAGAATCAGAACAAACTGGAAATAGATTACCAAATGTTTTAAAAAAGCATTTTTTGGAAATCATTTCAACTTATGGACAACATAGAGAAGGTTTGAGTAGAAAATCGGATGTAAGAGAAGTAGCAGAAACATTAGGAGCAATTGCAGATGCAGCATCTGAATACACTTTGAGAGAAGCTGGTGATTGGTTTGACCAAGTTACTATCAAAAGAAATATGAAAGAGTTATCAAATTTACAAAAAGCTTTTGAAAAAGAGGCAATCGAAGCAAAGGCACAAGAACAAAGATTGGAAGCTCTTTACGAAGATATGGGACATGTATTACAAAGATATTTTGAAATAGCAGATGTTTCCGAAGAAGTTATGAAAAGCAGATTAGGATTGCAAGAAAACAAAAAAACCAAAAAGAAATAATGGAACAATTAGCATCATTATTATTACATAGTAGAACACAGGTTCATTCTTTTCATTTAGGTCAAAAAGGTGTAGGTGCATTTTCGGCACATATGGCTTTGGGTAATTACTATGATACAATTGGTGGAATAGTTGATGGTTTAGTTGAAGCATATCAAGGACAATATGGTTTAATTAAATTACAACCTGTTAGTGGTTTGGATACAAACAATGATATCAAAAATGTAATTGCATATTTCGATAAATTAATTGCAGCAGTTGCAAAATTAAGACAAGACAAAAAATTACAAATGAGTTGGTTACAAAACGATATAGATACGGTTGTAACCCTTTTATACTCTACAAAATACAAATTGGTTAATTTACAATAGAAAGATGTTAATAGTTAGCGTTAAGGGTGGAAACATAGAGTGGGCATTAAAGGATTACAAAAGAAAAGTTCAGTCCACAAAACAAATTGAAGAACTTAGAGATAGAAAAAATTTTACTAAACCCTCTAAGAGAAAAAGGTTGCAAAGAGAAGAAACTATAAGAAAAAATAAACTATTTTAGTATATTTCTTTAGTTTTCTAAAAAATTTACATATTTATTATCAAATATCTCATTTTTTATATGAGATTTAATTTAAGACATTCCGTTGGTTAATGAATACCCTTCTCTATAAGGTGTGACCGAACAACCGACAATTATCTATTGGAGTTTCCTTTCGAAATAACTTCACAAACAAATTTAAGGAGAAATACAAATGGCAAATTCAAAATTGTTGAAAGAAGCAATTGCTGATGCTAAGGCTGTTAAAGAAACTGCTCTTGCAAACGCAAAATTAGCTCTTGAAGAAGCTTTTACTCCAAGATTACAATCTATCTTAGCACAAAAATTACAAGCTGAGGCAGAAAAAGAATCTGATGAGGAAATGCAAAACGAAGAGTTAAAATCTTCAGAAGTTGGAAGTGCTGATACTTCAGGCCACAATCCTGGTAAAGTTCCTGCTTTAAAAGCTGATACGGAAGTAGAAGCTGGTGAAGTAAAGAAAACTTCTACTACTCCTGCTCAAATCAATCACGATTACACAAAAACTAAAGACATCTCTGAAGCTTCTGAAGAAGAAATGCAAGATGAGTCAGTAGAAAATGAAATCGCTACATTGCAAGCAAGATTAGCAGAATTACAAGGTTTAGGTACAGAAGCTGAAGACTTAGAACAAGAAGATGAATCATACGAAGAAGGCGATATGTCTTTTGGAGATGATGAAATGGGTTCTGATGACCAAATGGGTTCTGATGACATGGGTGGTGATGACGACCAAATGGGTGGTGATGACCAAGATGACATGGATTTAGAAGCTATCATCAGAGAGTTAGAAGCTCAATTAGAAGGTTCTGACGAAGAAGAAGAAGGTATCTACGAAGAAGCAGATGAAGAAGAAGATTCTACAAACGAATCTTACACAGATGGTTCTGATGCAGGTACTGACAAGGGTGAAGACCCAAAAGTTGTAATGAACAACGAAGGTGAAGATGTAACAAAAGCATCTGGTAAAGCACCAAGAGGTTCATTCGACAAAGATTCTATTTCTGAAGATGTAATCGATTTAGAAGAAATCTTAAGAGAAATGGAAGCTGATATGAAAGATGATAGCAAAGAAGATGAGAAAAAAGATGAAGCTGTACAAGCTGAATTGAACGAAGCTTACGCAACTATCAAATCATTACAAAAAACTATTAACGAAGTAAACTTATTAAACGCTAAGTTATTATTCGCTAATAAATTATTCAGAGCTCATAACATGACTAACGAACAAAAAGTTAAAGTTATCGAAACTTTGGATAGAACAAATTCAGTAAGAGAAGTTAAATTGGTTTACTCTACATTAGCAGAGAATTTCAAATACACTTCAACTACTAACAAATCTACTAAGAAATCAATCTCAGAAGGAATTGCGAGTAAAGTTGTTAAATCAACAGCTCCTAAAGCTGAAGTTAAGCAAGTAATTGCTGAGTCAGCTGACTTCGCTGATAGATTTAAAAAATTAGCAGGTATTATTAAGTAATTAACAAAAAATAATTAAATTAAAGTAAAATGGATTTAAAACAAATTATGACAGGCGCTAACCCACAGTCTATCATGCTTGAGCAAACTAGAGGTTTGAAAAGCAAGTGGGAGAAAACCGGTTTATTAGAAGGTGCAGGTTCTGAAACTTCTAAGCACGGTATGGCTGTAATGTTAGAAAACCAAGCAAAACAATTATTAGACGAAGCTACAAGAACAGGTACATCTGCAGGTT